>ERZ773235.479-NODE-479-length-52262-cov-5.220354_pt1 | contig 52262 bp, 43 predicted proteins | sample MGYA00580522_ERZ773235 | MGnify/ENA primary metagenome ERZ773235 (study PRJEB29015, sample SAMEA2737797) | human gut metagenome | biome: human gut; feature: human-associated habitat; material: faeces | place: China | collected 2012 ...
GGACGATCCCCGCGCGCCGCGAAGTTGCCGCCCTGCGGACGATCCCCGCGCGGCGCGAAGTTGCCGCCCTGCGGACGATCCCCGCGCGGCGCAAAGTTGCCGCCCTGCGGACGATCCCCGCGCGCCGCGAAGTTGCCGCCCTGCGGACGATCCCCGCGCGGCGTGAAGTTGCCGCCCTGCGGGCGCGGCGCATTGCCGCTCTGCTGGGGGCGCGCCGCCGGAGCGGGCTTCGCTTCCGGCTGCGGCTTGGCCGCCTCAACCGGCGCTTTCTCCTCGGCCTTCTCCACCGGCACGTCATCGGGCATCGTCCATGCCTTGCTCTGCGAGCTGAGCGCCTTCTGCTGTTCCTCGCGGCGCTTCTCCTCGCGCTCGGCCTCCTGCTGCTGCGTAAAGCCGTTTTCAATCTTGCGCAGCTCGGCGAGCGTCTTCTCCGCTGCGGTGCGAACTCCCGTTACGTCTCCCAGCAGCTTCGCCGCCCGGCGGCTGAGTTCCTTTGTTGCGTCTTGAACCTTCATTTTGGACATTCTGCCCTTGCACCCCCGCAAATTGCGTCACTGTCGTGTGGTTATCTTCCCTGAGACGGCGCGTCGCCCGTCTCCTCTTCCTTGGCCAAAGCCAGCAGCTTGCCGCCCAGCGAGCCCCGCGCAATCGCGGCGCTCTTGCGTCCCGGCTTGCCGATGGCGCTGCCCAGTCTATCCGGCGTCGTTTCATAAAGCGGAACCTGATGAAACGCGCAGGAATCTCGGAATTTCTTCTTCGTATTGTCGGATGCGCCCGCATCCAGAACCATGAACAAAGCCGCTCCGGATGAAATCGCCTTGAGCACGCCGCTCTCGCCGAGGCTCAGCTGCCCCGCGCGCATGGCGATGCCCAGCATCGCATAGAAAGCGTCGCGCTCAATTTGCATCAATTTCCTCCATCAGTTGGTTCAGCACGGCCTCGTCGATCTTCGTTTCCAGCGCGCGGTCAAGCTGCCGCTGGCGAACCGCCTTCGTCAGGCAATCCTTCGATTTGCAAATATATGCGCCGCGACCCGGAGCCTTGCCGATTCTGTCAAAGCTGATCTCGCCCTGCGCGCTGCGAACGATGCGCAGCAGCGCCTTTTTCTCCTTCATCTCGCGGCAGCCCACGCACATGCGCATGGGAATTTTGCGTGTCTTCATTGGCGCACCCCGCTTTTACTCGGCGTCGCCTTCGACCGTCGGCGCTTCGCCGGCCTCGGCCTCAACCTGCTCGTCAACCTGACTCTGGCTCTTGATGTCGATCTTCCAGCTCGTCAGGCGCGCGGCGAGGCGGGCGTTCTGGCCTTCCTTGCCGATGGCCAGCGAGAGCTGATTGTCCGGCACAACCACGCGGCAGGCCTTTTCCTGCTCGTTGACGAACACATTCACCACATGCGCCGGGTTCAGCGCGTTGGCGACGAACTCCGCCGGGTCGGCCGACCACTTGATGATGTCGATCTTCTCGCCGCGCAGCTCGGTCACCACGCGATCCACGCGCTGGCCGCGCGGGCCGACGCAGGAGCCTACCGGGTCGATCATCGGGTCGGTGGAATGCACCGCCATCTTCGTGCGGCTGCCCGCCTCGCGGGAGATGGACTTGATCTGCACAATGCCGCTCTGAATCTCCGGCACCTCCAGCTCGAACAGGCGCTTCACCAGACCCGGATGGATGCGCGATACGCTCACCTGCGGGCCGTGCTTTGCGCCCGGACGCGCCAGACGGCGATCCGCGACGACCTCCAGCACGTAAACCTTGAAGCGCTCGCCCGGCGCGTACACGTCGCTGGCCATCTGCTGGCTCGGTTCGAGCACGCCCTCGGTCTTGCCCAGCTCGACGTAGACATCCTTCGTTTCGGGATCGACGCTGTGCACAATCGCGGTCAGAATCTCGTTTTCCTTCTCGATGAAGTCGTCGTAGACCTTGCCGCGCTCGGCCTCGCGAATCTTCTGCACGATGACCTGCTTGGCCGTCTGCGCGGCGACGCGGCGGAAGTTATCCGGCGTGACCTCGACCTCGACGATGTCATCCTGCTGATAGCTGGGCTGAATCGCCTGCGCTTCCTCGATGGAAATCTCGGTCGCCTCGTCGGTGGGCCAGCGCTCGACCGTCTTGCGGGCGTACAGGCGAACCGCGCCGGTCTCCCGGTTCAGCTCCACGCGCACGTTCGCGTTGGAAGGCGGCATGCCGTATTCCTTGCTGAAATTATTTTTATAAGCGCTCTTCAGTGCCTCTTCAATCGCAGAAAAGAGCAGCTCCTTGCTGATGTTTTTTTCCTTGGCCAGCGCCGCGACGGCTTCGATCATCTCACGATTCTCGTTTTTGTCCATGCCCTGACGCTTATCTTCCTTCTGAGTCGTTTTTCTCATCGTCGCTCATCTCCTCGTCCATTGCGATGTCGTCCTCGGTGATGATCACCAGGGGCTTGCACAGCGAAACATCCTTCTGCTTGAAGCGCAGCTCGTTTTCCCCGTCGCGGATGACGATTTCGCCGTCCGTCAGGCCAACCAGCTCGCCCTCAAACTGCTTGCGCCGCTCCACCGGGCGGAACAGGTGGATTTCCACCCTTTCGCCCGCATGCTTGTCAAAATCCTTCTGCTTTTTCAGCGGACGATCAAGACCCGGCGAGCATACCTCAAGGAAATCGTAATCCACGCGCTCGACCAGCGGAGTCACAGCGCGGTGATACGTTTCGCAATCGCTCAAGGTAATACCGTCGGGTTTGTCAATATAAATCCGCAGATAACGGCTCGCGCCCTCGCGCACAAGCTCCACATCCACCAGCTCAAAGCCATGCTGCTCGGCAAGCTTCTGGCAGGCCGGCTCAATCACACGGGTCAAATCGCTTTGTGCCATTCACACACTCCCAAAGTCACTCAAAAAATTCGCTCAAGCGGCCGCGGCAGATAGAAAGAGTGGGCGCTTCTCCCACTCTTTCGCATCCACCCGCAGGGTACAAAACTCCCTGCGCCGCCATCTTATGCGGTTATTATATCACCGCTTTTTCAAAAAAACAACCCTCTATACATGGTTTGTCAGCTATTCCGTCGAAATTCGCATTTATAACATAAGATTTATTCTGTTTTTAGGCGAAATCAGAACGAGAACAGCGTCGTCTGGTTGCTTTCCGGCAGGCTGCCCAGACAGCCGCCCTCGCGCAGCAGATCAATCAGCGACGCGGAAATTTTCGTGCGGTTGCGCAAATCCTCGACGGAAATGAACGGCGACTGCTCGCGCGCATCCACGATGCTCTGCGCGGCGGCCTCGCCCAGCCCCGGCAGGGCGTTGAAGGGCATGCGGATCGTCTTCTCGTCCACCACCTGAAACTTCGTCGCGTCGCTCTTGTAAAGATCGACCGGCGCCAGCTTGATGCCGCGGCAGAGCATTTCGATCACCAGCTCCATGATGATCATCAGATCCTTGTCCTTCTGGGTCAAATCCTTGCTGTTTTCTTCCATCTCTTTATAGCGGCCGCGGATGGCTTCCTGCGTTCCGCCGAGGATGCTCGCGTCGAAACAGTCCGCCCGAACGGTGTAATACGCGCAGTAATACGCCGCCGGCCGATGCACCTTGTACCACGCGATGCGCAGCGCCATCGTCACGTAGGCGACCGCGTGCCCCTTCGGGAACATGTATTTGATCTTCTTGCAGGAGTCGATGAACCACGTCGGCACATTGTGCTCGATCATGGCTTCCTCCATCTCCGGCTTGAGTCCGCGCCCCTTTCGGACGGATTCCATCGTGTCAAACGACATCTTCGGCGCAACGCCGTAGTCGATGAGCGCGTTCATGATATCGTCGCGGCAGCAGATGCACGAGGCCAGCGGCGCAATGCCCGCCTTGATGATCTCCTGCGCGTTGCCGATCCACACGTCCGTTCCGTGGGACAGGCCGGAAATGCGGATCAGCTCCTCCATCGTCGTCGGGTGCGTCTCCTCCAGCATCTGGCGGACGAACCTCGTGCCGAATTCCGGCACGCCGTATGTGCCCGTCTTGGAGCCGATCTGCTCGGGCGTCACCCCCAGCGCCTGCGTGCCGGAGAACAGCGAAATCACGTCCGGGTCGGTCAGCGGCAGGGTGCGCGCGTCAACGCCCGTCAAATCCATCAGCATGCGGATCATCGTCGGGTCGTCGTGCCCCAGAACGTCCAGCTTCACCAGCACGTCGTGCATCGAGCCGAAGTCGTAATGCGTCGTGATGACCGGGCTGGTCATGTCGTTGGCCGGATGCTGGATGGCGACGAATTGCTGAATCTCGTATTCCTTCGGCAGAACGACCATGCCCGCCGGGTGCTGACCCGTCGTGCGCTTCACGCCGACGCAGCCCAGCGCCAGCCGGTTCATCTCCGCCTCCGAAAGCGTCAGCTCCCGCTCCTCGCAGTATTTCTTGACGTAGCCGTAAGCCGTCTTATCCGCCAGCGTGCCGATGGTTCCCGCGCGATAACAGTATCCCTTGCCGAACAACTCCTCGATATAGGCGTGCGCGCGCGGCTGATACACGCCCGAGAAGTTCAGGTCGATATCCGGCACCTTGTCGCCCTTGAACCCAAGGAAGACCTCGAACGGGATATCGAATCCGTCGCGGTAAAGCTCCTCGCCGCACTGCGGGCACTTCATCGGCGGCAGGTCAACGCCGACCTTGTATTTGCTCTTGTCCACATCGAACGTATACCATTTGCATTTCGGGCAGCGATAGTGCGGCGGCAGCGCGTTGACCTCCGATATGCCGACCAGATGCGCCACATAGGATGAGCCGACGCTGCCGCGCGATCCGACCAGATAGCCGTCTGCGTTCGATTTTTTGACCAGCTTTTCCGCAATGTTGTACAGCGTGCCGTAGCCGTAGCCCAGAATGGAGGAAAGCTCCTTTTCCTTGCGCGCCACGACGATTTCCGGCGGGTTGTCGCCAAACCATTCGCGAATCTGTTCTTCGCAGAGGTTGCGGATGTTGTCCGCCGCGTCCGGCCAGAACGGCTGGAACGTCTCCTTGCCCTCCGGGTGCTTCGGGTACAGGCCGATTTCGCCGATTCGCGCGGCGATCTTCGCCGGGTTGTCGATGACGACCTCTTCCGCCTTCGCCTTGCCCAGATAGCTGAATTCCTCGAGCATCTCCTGCGTCGTCTTGAAATACAGCGGCGGCTGATTGTCCGCGTCCTTAAAGCCGTGCGCCGCCTGAATGATCGCACGGAATTTTCCGTCCTTCGGGTCGAGGAAATGCACGTCGCCCGTCGCGCAGACCGGAATACCCAGTTCCTCGCCCAGCCAGACGATTTTTCGGTTAAAGTCGCGAAGCTGTTCCTCGTCCTCCGCCATGCCCTCGCGCAGCATAAACGCATTGTTGCCGATCGGCTGAATTTCGAGATAGTCGTAGAACCGCGCAATCCGCTTGAGCTCCGTGTCGTTTTTGCCGTCCGCAACGGCGCGGAACAGCTCGCCCGCCTCGCAGGCCGAGCCGACGATGATGCCCTTTCGGTATTTCTGCAAAATCTCGCGCGGCGTGTGCGGCTTGCGGCTGAAATAGTTGAGGTGGCCTTCCGAAACGATCTTGTTCAGGTTGGTCATGCCCTCCTGCTCGGCCGCCAGCAGAATGATGTGGTACGAATCGCCGATGGCGCCGCCCGTCAGCGCGGAATTGATTTCGTTCAGCCGGGTGACGCCCTTCTCTCTGGCCGTGTCGAGCATGCGGTTGAGCATGTGCGCCGTCGCGCGCGCGTCATGCACGGCCCTGTGCGCGTTTTTGAGGCTGATGCCCAGCGATTTGCAGACCGCGCCGAGCCTGTGGCTCTTGAGGCTGGGGTACATCCGGCGGGAAAATTCCAGCGTGTCGATCACCGGCATGTGGATTTCAATGCCCAGCCGGTTACATTCCTCCGTCAGGAAGGAATAATCGAATTTCGCGTTGTGCGCCGCGAACGCCGCCCCGCCGATGAATTCCAGCAGCTTCGGAATTTCGACCTCTGCCGGGCTCGCGTCGGCCACCATCGCGTCGGTGATGTGCGTCAGCTCGGAAACCTCCTGCGGAATCGGCTCCATCGGGTTGACGAATCGGCTGTATTCCTCCACCACCTGCCCGTTGCGGATGCGCACCGCGCCGATCTCCATAATGCGGCATTTGCGCGGGTTGAGCCCCGTGGTTTCAAAGTCCACCACGACGATATCGTCCGTCAGCGGCCGGTCGTCGCCGTCCTTGACCACGACGGTCACATCCGTCAGATAGCCCTCCATGCCCGGAATGAGCTTGATCTTGTTCTTCTTCGCCGCGCCGAAGGCCTCCGGGAACGCCTGCACCACGCCGTGATCCGTGATGGCGACGGCCGGGTGTCCCCACTGCGCCGCGCGCTTAATCAGGTCGCTGGCCGAGGAAACCGCGTCCATCTCGCTCATGTTGGTGTGCATGTGCAGCTCGATGCGCTTGCGCTCGGCTGTGTCCTGACGCATGGGCTTCTCCCGCCCGTCGATGTCGTTGACCATCATCACCAGGCCATGCTCGAAGCTGTCCATCTTCACGTCGCCGCGAACGGCGAACCATTTGCCCTCCTTGACGGCTGCAATCACGTCGTCAACCGCCTTCTTTTCTTCCTCCGTCGGCGGGCGGTCGTCCTCCTCCTGCGAAGCGCCGCCAAAGCGCCCCTTTCTGGGCTTATAGCGCAAAAACGCCTTGCATTTGATGGTGTTCGTGTAATCCGTCAGCGCGAAGGAGAGAAGCTGCATTTCGCCGCCGCGCAGCTCGCGCGTCTCCACCGTCAGCACCTCGCCGCAGATCGTCAGCTTGCTGGCTTCCTCCGTCAATTCGCTGATGGGCAGCGGTTCGGCGGTGATCGGCCGCCCGAAGACGGCCTTCGGCTTCTCCTTGGCGGCCTTGGCCTCCTGCGCGGCGACCTGCTCGCTCTGCGTCTTAATCATCTCTGCGACGGCCTGCTCGTCCTCGGCCTTGCGGCGGCGGCGAATCTCCTCCAGCTGCTCCTCGCGCAGCTTCACCGCCTGAAAGACGACGTGCACCTTCGTCACGAACACATTCTCGATCAGCTGCTCGATGTAATGATCCACGCCGGACTGTGTGAGGAATTTCGGCGCGATGTTCTGCGGCACAAGCACGCTGAGCACATCGCCCTTACATTCCAGCTTTGCGTCGTTCATAAACGGCGCGCCGGAGGGATGGCGGCGCTTGACGCAGCGCAGAATGAACGGCGCATACTTCTGCGGGTCATTCAGAAAATCCTGCGCAAGCTGCGGCGAGCGGATGATCAGCTTCACCCGTGTCGGCGCGAAATTGCGCCGGATGGCGCGCTGCGCCGCCAGAAACGGCTTTTCCTCCACCAGCATATCCGAAGAGAAAAAGACCGCAATCTCGTCGCCCGCCTTGCTGGCCGTCACGCGCTCCAGGGTCAAATGCCCCTTCAGCTCCTGCGCCGCGCCTTCGAGCAGGCCTTCCCACTGCTGTGCCACTGTACGTCACCTCATCCGTCGGGGCTCCGCCCCAAACCCCGCCAGAAAACTGAGTTTTCTGGACTTTCCTCTTTGAAATTCCAAATCCGAACGCTGACTCGCCCTTATGGGTACGGCAGTACAATACATGCTTACTTTTTTTCGCAACGTTGTAGGGGCGCGCATCGCGCGCCCGTTATCGAAACTTATACAAAATGTCGGATTTACTCATTTCCCGTCTTCTTTTAACTCACAAAAGCCTCCCTCTGAGAGGGAGGTGACACGCCGAGGCCGTGACGGCGGGCGTCTTTACAGCATCTTGTGAATCTCGTCAATCAAAATCTGTGCCAGATCGCCGGTCACTTTCTTCGGCGGCTGGCCCTTTTTAATCAGCAGACCCGCGCCGTTTCCGCCGCCGCAGATGCCGATATCCGCCTCGCGCCCTTCGCCCGGCCCATTGACCACGCAGCCCATGACGGCCACCTTGAACGGCACGTTTACGCCCTTCAATTCCTGCTGCACGCGGCGCATGATTCCGCCCACGTCGATGCAGGTGCGCCCGCAGGTCGGGCAGGAGACATACTGCACGAAGTCCTTGCGCAGGCCGACGTCCTGCAAAATCTCAATGCCGGCCGGCGGTTCGAGGCACGGATCGCCCGTCAGCGAAACGCGGATCGTGTCGCCGATGCCATCCAGCAGCAGCGCGCCGATGCCGATTGCGCTCTTGATTCTGCCCTGCTCCGGCAAACCCGCCTCGGTCACACCGAGGTGCAGCGGATAATCGCACTGCGCGCTGGCCAGCCGATACGCCGCGACGGTATCCGGCACGTTGCTCGCCTTCATGGAGAGCACCATGTCGTAAAAGCCGCAGTTTTCCAGCATTTTTGCGTGCGCCAGCGCGCTTTCCACCATGCCCTGCGGGGTCGGCCCGCCGTATTTGGCGAGGATATCCTTCTCTACCGAGCCGGAGTTCACGCCGATGCGCACCGGGATATGATGCGCCTTAACGCAATCCGCTAGGATACGCACGTTCTTTTCGCCGCCGATGTTGCCGGGGTTGATGCGCAGCTTGTGGATGCCGTTTTCCACCGCCTTGATGGCGAGCTTGTAATCGAAATGGATGTCGGCGACCAGCGGAACGGGGCTGCCGTCCACCAGCGCGCGCACCGCGTCGGCGAAGGCCTCATTGTAAACGGATACGCGGACGATGTCCGCGCCCGCGACCGTCAGCGCGCGAATCTGGGAGAGCGTCTTCTCCACATCCGCCGTGTCGGTGTTGGTCATCGACTGTACGCTGACCGGCGCGCCGCCGCCGATGCGGACGCTGCCGACCTGAACCTGCCGTGTTTTCTTGCTCATGTTCTTTCTCCCCTATGCTTGATGACCGCGCTTTTCAACGGGAGAGACGGCCGCCAGCGGCTATCCCTTCACAAAGAAACGCATGATGTCCTTGTACGTCAGCAGCACCATCAGCCCCATCAGCAGAATGAAGCCCGCCGCGTGAATCGCGCCCTCCAGCTCCCGCTTGACCGGCTTGCGGCGAATCGCCTCTGCCAGCAGGAACAGCAGACGGCTGCCGTCCAGCCCCGGAATCGGGAGCAGGTTCATCACACCGAGGTTGACGCTGATCAGCGCCAGCAGCTCCAGATAGACCTCGAAGCCGCCCCGCTGCGTGACCTCCTGAATGACGTAAACCGTGCCGACCGGGCCGGTCACGTCATCGACGCCCTGCCCCTTGAACACCAGATTTTTGAGCGTGGACAGGATCAGCCTCACGCTCTCCACGTTGTATTGGAGCGAAAACGGGATGCTCTCGAAAACGGATACCCGGACGCGCTCCTGCCCGAACGAGAAGCCCACGCGATAGCGCCCGGCCTGCGCGTCGTAAAACGGGGTCAGCGTCAAATCGAGCGTCCGGCCGTCCCGCTTCACGGTGAGCGTCACCGCCTCGCCATCAGATGTCGAAATGGCCTTCGCAATCGCGTCCGACGTCGCGACCGTCTCGCCGTTCACCGCCGTGATTTCGTCGCCGATCTGCAAACCGGCCGCCTGCGCGGTTTCCTCCACCTGCGCCACCTTCGGCACGACGGCGTTCACGCCGATGGCGCTCATAAACAGCGCAATCGCCAGAAACGCGATCACAAAATTCATCAGCGGGCCGCTGAACACCGTTATCGCGCGCTTCCAAACCGGCTGGTTGTTGAACGCGCGCGGATCGTTCTTTTCCTCGTCCTCGCTGTAAAACTGGCAATAGCCGCCGATGGGCAGCAGGCGCACAGAAAACTGCGTCCCCTTTTTGCTCTGCCATTTGGCAATCAGCGGCCCCATGCCCATCGAAAATTCCTGCACACCGATGCCGCAGGCGCGCGCTGCCCAAAAATGGCCGCCCTCATGCGCGATAATCAGCACGCCCAGCAGCAGCAGCGCCAGAACCACATACATGAACCGAAAGCACCTCCCGCGTTATGCGCCGAAGCGCGCCAGCAGCGCCGCCGCCTTTTGCCGCGCGGCGCGGTCGCACTCAAACACCTGCTCGAGCGTCGGGTGCGCAATCACCGGCACGGCCTGCATCGTCTCCTCCACCAGCCGCGCAATCGCGCCGAAGGGGATTTTCTCGTGCAGGAATGCGTCCACCGCAACCTCGTTCGCGCCGTTGAGCACCGCGCTCATCGAGCCGCCGGCCGCCAGCGCATCATACGCCAGCCGGAGGCCGGGGAACCGGTCGTTATCCGGCTGCTCGAAGGTCAGCGCGTTCATCTGCGTAAAATCAAGCCGCCGGCCGCCGGTCGGAAGCCGCTCCGGCCAGCTCATCGCGTAAAGAATCGGCAGGCGCATATCCGGCGTGCCAAGCTGCGCCATCACCGCGCCGTCCGCGTATTCGACCATAGAATGTATGACGCTCTGCGGATGAATCAGCACATCAATCTTCTCGGCGGGCATGTCGAACAGCCATCTCGCCTCGATGACCTCCAGCGCCTTGTTCATCATCGACGCGGAATCAATGGTGATCTTGCGGCCCATGCTCCAGTTCGGGTGCTTGAGCGCCTGCTCAGGCCGCGCGTTGTAGATGTCCTCTTTCTTCCACGTGCGGAACGGCCCGCCGCTCGCCGTCAGAATCAGGCGGGTCGGCGTGTTGCCCTGCGCGCCCTGCAAGCACTGGAAAATCGCGCTGTGCTCGCTGTCCACCGGCAGCAGCGGATGACCCGCCTTGCGCGCCGCCTCCGTCACCAGCTCGCCGCCTGCGACGAGCGGCTCCTTGTTGGCCAGCAGGACGCGCTTGCCGCAGGCCAGCGCTTCCATCACCGCCGCCAGACCGACGACGCCCACAACCGAAACGAGCACGTCGTCCGCATCGCACGCGCGCACCACGTCCAGCAGCACGTTTTCGCCGAACATCCACTGGCAGCTCTCCCTGATATCCGCCGGAATCTCCTTCGGCTCGACGGAAAGCGCCGCAATCTGCGGATGGAACTGCCGCACCTGCTCAAAGAGCTTTTCGCTCGAGCTGTGCGCCACCAGCGCGGTGACGGCAAATCGGTCGCTATGGCGCGCCGCAACATCCAGCGCCTGCGTGCCGATGGAACCCGTAGAACCCAATATCGCCAACTTTCGCATATTTGCCTCCGTTTTTCACTTGGAAATCGCGTCATCCGGCCGCATGCGCCCGCATCAGAGCACGAGCGTATAGCAGTACATCACAATCAGCGTGAAAATCACGCTGTCAAACCTGTCCATCACACCGCCGTGGCCGGGGAAAATATGGCCGTAATCCTTGATGCCGCTGTGGCGCTTGAGCAGCGACGCGGCCAGATCGCCGATCTCGCCCGCCGCCGAGCCGATCAGCCCCAGCGCAATCGTCGCCGGAATCCCCGGCATCTGCATGTGGAACACATACACGAACACGGCGCGGCAGGCCAGCCCCGCGAGCGTTCCGCCGATCACGCCGAAAACTGCGCCCTCCACCGTCTTTTTCGGGCTGACGTTCGGGCAGAGCTTGTGCCTGCCCAGCGCCCGGCCGCCGAAATACGCCGCGCCGTCGCCCGCGTAAGCGATGGCAAATGCCATCGTGATGAGCGCAATGCCCGGCACAACGCCGTAGGTGCTGTTCATCATCATCATGAACATGGACATCGGCAGAAAGCAGGTCAGCAGCGGATACACCGAAGCCGCCGCGTCCGGGAACGCCGGCTTTTCGTGCAGCATCACGCCGGTCATCGAAACGCCCATCGCCGCCACCAGCAGCAGCAGCGGATCAAGCACGCCCATCAGGCGGCTGAGCGGCCACATCGCCGCCGTGGCGACATATCCGCCCCATTCGCAGACGGCATATCCCGCCTTTTTCAGCGCGCGATAGTTTTCATACATCGCGATAAAGGTCAGCGCGACAATGACAAACTCCGCGAACCAGCCCCGCACAACCAGCGTAAAGATGAGGAACGGCACGCCGACAGCCGCCGTAATCAGGCGAGTTTTCATACAATCCTTCTTTCTTAAACGCCGCCAAACCGGCGATTTCTCTTCGCAAACGCCAGCAGCGCTTCGTCATAAGCATGGCGGTCAAAATCCGGCCAGAGCGTATCGGTCTGATAAAACTCCGCATACGCGAGCTGATAGAGCAGGAAGTTGCTCAGCCGCATCTCCCCGCTCGTGCGAATCAGCAAATCGACGTCCGGCAGACCGGCGGTATACAATTCGCCCTCAAACGCCGCCCTGTCGATTTCCTCCGGCTTCATGGCGCCCGCCGCCACGCGCTCAGCCAATTTCTGCGCGGCGCGGACGATTTCCTGCTGACCGCCGTAATTCAGCGCGATATTGAGCTGCAAGCCGGTGTTTTCGTGTGTGCGGCGAATGGCGGCGTGCAGCGCATCCTTCTGTTTTTCCAGTCCCCTCGGCATGCCGTCGATGTCGCCCAGTATGCGGATGCGCACGTTCTTCTCGTTCAGCTCGTCGATTTCGCTGGTGAAATACTGCAGCAAGAGCCGCATCAGCGCGCCGACTTCCTCCGTCGAGCGCTTCCAGTTCTCGGCCGAAAACGCATAGACCGTCAGCGCCTCCACGCCCAGCTCGTCGGAGTATTTGATGATTTCGCGCAGCGCCTCCACGCCCGCCTTGTGGCCGAACGTGCGCGGCATGCCGCGCTTCTGCGCCCAGCGCCCGTTGCCATCCATAATGATCGCCACGTGGCGCGGCAAAAATTCCTTTTCAAGCGCCTTCGCCGTCGTCACCGGCGCTTTTCCTTCATTTTGGCCAAGAGCTGCCATCCTTATCCTCCCGCGGCCATCCAAGCGCCGCCTGCCATCGCTCCGTTTTTCTCGATATCTAAAAGGCGGGCATCGCAGAGCGCCGCTCCGACGAAACCCGCCGTGTCTGTCTGTTTACGGTTGCGGATCGGAAATCGGGTCAAAAAATCTCGCGGCAACGAGCTGTTTTCCGTCGTCCGATGCGAAAACGACGCGCAATGTTCCGCCATCCTTCTTTTCGCGGCGCGGCGCGTCGGTCACGCGAACCTGCGGAGAAATGCCCGCCTCGCCCAGAATCGCCTCAGCCTGCTTCAAAGGAAGCCCGAGCAGCAGCGTTCTCATTTGACCTCCATGATCTCCTTTTCCTTCTCCGCGTCGATCTTGTCGATGTCCTTGATCGCCGCGTCGGTCAGCTTCTGGATATCCTCCTCGGCCTTCTTCTGGTCATCCTCGGTGATTTCGTTGTTCTTCTTGAGCTTCTTCACCTGATCGACCGCGTCGCGGCGGATCGAGCGGATGGCCACCTTGCTCTCCTCGGCGGTCTTGCGCACGAGCTTGGTCAGCTCCTTGCGGCGCTCCTCGGTCAGCTCCGGCAGCATCAGGCGGATCACCTTGCCGTCGTTGGACGGAGTCAGCCCCAAATCGCTGGCCTGAATCGCGCGGGAGATATCCTTCACCATCTTCGCATCCCACGGGTTAATCTGGAGGATGCGCGGTTCCGGCGCGGAGATGTTCGCCACGTTCTTGAGCGGAGTCGGCGTGCCGTAGTAATCCACCGTGATGCGGTCAAGAAGCTGCGGGTTCGCGCGGCCTGCGCGAATCGCCATCAGGTCGGAACGGAGCACGTCCTTGGTCTTTTCCATCTTGGTTTTCGCGTTGTTTTGGATTTCGGTAATCGTCATGGGAGATACCTCCTCGAATTTCTTTTTCTATATTTTAACCCACAACCCATGTCTTTGGCAAGCCCTTTTGTGTAATCCATTCAAAACTGACGCAAAAGCAGCCGGAGCACTTTGCCCCGGCTGCTTTTATGCCCTTTGTCGTCGCCTTAGGGATGCACGACCGTGCCCATCATGTCGCCCTCGATGACGCGCAGAATGTTCTGCGGATCGTCCAGACCGAACACGCGGATGCACGGCACCTTGTTCTCGCGGCAGATCGTGATCGCGGAAGCATCCATCACCTTGAGGTCACGCTCCTGCACCTCCTGATAGGTGATGTCGCGCAGCAGCTTCGCCTCCGGGTTCACGCGCGGGTCGCTGTCGTATACGCCGTCCACGTTCTTGGCCAGCAGAATCGCGTCCGCGCCGATTTCAACCGCGCGCAGCGCCGCCGCCGTATCGGTGGAGAAGAACGGGTTGCCCGTGCCGCAAGCGAAAATCACCACGCGCCCCTTTTCCAGATGGCGCACAGCGCGGCGGTAGGTGTACGGCTCGCAGAAGCGCGTCATCTCCACCGCGCTCATCACGCGGCTCGCAATGCCCTGACGCTCCACGGCGTCCTGCATCGCGATGGAGTTAATCGCCGTGCCGAGCATGCCCATGTGATCCGCGTTGACGGCGGTCATCTTCGCCGCCGGACCCTGACGGCCGCGCCAGATGTTGCCCGCGCCGATCACGATGGCGATTTCCGCGCCCGTTTCGTGAAGCTGGCGGATCACGTCGGCCACACGGTCGATCTGCTCAAAATCAAACAGGCGGCCGTGGTCGCCCAGCGCTTCGCCGCTGAGCTTGATGAGAACGCGCTTATACTTTGCCATGGTGTTTCTCCTCTCCGTGTCTTCAAAAAAAGGGGCGATGCTTGCGCATGCCCCTGTGTGGGAAGAAATTACTTCTTCATCTTGGCCTGCTCAGCCGCGATGTCCGCCGCGAGGTTGTCCTGACGCTTCTCAAGACCCTCGCCGCGCTCAAAGCGCACGAAGCGAACGACGTCGGCCTTGCCGCCGAGCATCTTGGTCACATTGATGTCGGGATCCTTGACGAACGGCTGTTCGAGGAGGCAGACTTCCTTGTAGTACTTCTCGATGCGGCCCTCGACCATACGCTCGACGATCTTCGCCGGCTTGCCCTCGTTGAGCGCCTGCTGGGTCAGCACCTCGCGCTCCTTCTCGAGGTTATCGGTCGGCACTTCGTCGCGGCGCACATACTGCGGGTTCGCGGCGGCGATGTGCATGACGAGGTCGTGGCTCAGCGCCTTCACTTCGTCGTTGACCTCCGGGCAGGACAGCTCGACCATAACGCCGATGCGGCCGCCCATGTGGTTGTAGGTATCCACCATGCCGTGCTCGGCCACGAAGCGGGCAAAGCGGCGCACGGAGATCTTCTCGCCGATGGAGGCGGTCGCCTCGCCGATCAGATCGTTGACGGTCTTGCTCGCGTCCGTGTAGAACGGCTGAGCGAGCATCTCCTCAACGCTGGCCGGAGCGGCAGCAGCGATGTGCTTGGCGAAATCGCGGCACAGATCCTTGAAGCGATCGGTGTTGGCGACGAAGTCGGTCTCGCAGTTGACCTCGACGATCACGCCCACGCCGTTCTCGTCCACATAGGTATCCACCATGCCCTCAGCGGCGATACGGCCGGCCTTCTTGGCGGCGGCGGCGAGACCCTTCTCGCGCAGGAAGTCGATGGCCTTGTCCATGTCGCCGTCGCACTCGACGAGCGCCTTCTTGCAGTCCATCATACCGGCGCCGGTGCGCTCGCGCAGTTCCTTAACCAGGGCAGCAGTAATATTAGCCATAATATCTTCCTCCAGCTTCGGTCGATTACTTCGCTTCGGCGGCCGGCTCAGCCTGCTCGCCCTGCTTGCCTTCCAGCACGGCGTCCGCCATCTTGCCCGCGATGAGCTTCACCGCGCGGATCGCGTCGTCGTTGCCCGGGATGACATAATCAATCTCGTCCGGATCGCAGTTGGTATCGACGATGGCGACGACCGGAATGCCCAGCGCGCGCGCCTCGGACACGGCGATGTGCTCCTTGCGCGGATCGACCACGAACAGGCAGCCCGGCAGGTTCTTCATCTCGCGGATGCCGCCCAGGTTCTCCAGGAGCTTCTCGCGCTCGGCCATCAGCTTGATGACTTCCTTCTTCGGCAGCACGTCGAACTCGCCGCGCTCTTCCATCGCGTCGATGGCGTTCAGGCGCGCGATACGGGTCTTGATGGTGCGGAAGTTGGTCATCATGCCGCCCAGCCAGCGGTTATTGACATAATACATGTTGCAGCGCTTGGCCTCGGTCTCGATGGACTCCTGCGCCTGCTTCTTGGTGCCGACGAACAGCACGCTCTTGCCTTCCATCGCGATGGAGCGAACGAAAGCATACGCCTCGTCGATCTTGCGGACGGTCTTCTGCAGGTCAATGATGTAGATGCCGTTGCGCTCGGTGAAGATGTACGGCGCCATTTTGGGGTTCCAGCGGCGGGTCTGATGGCCGAAGTGAACGCCGGCCTCCAGAAGCTGCTTCATAGAGATAACTGCCATGTGTGTTTTCCTCCTTTTATTAAACCCTCCCTGCGCCCTCTCGCTTGTGCAGACCGCGTTATTGCGGCAGGGCGCACAAAAACAGGCGCAGGTGCGTTTTCCGGACAATTATACCATGTCTTTTCCCGCGAATCAAGTCTTTTTTTCGAAAAAGCGACGCAAAGCCGAAGCCCTGCGCCGCAATTCACGCTTTTCCGCCCCGCCTAAGCATTTTCGCCGCCGCGTCGCAATCCACAAGCCCCTTTGCGTATCGGTTGACCGCAAAAACCAGCGCCGCCTCGATGACCAGCGTGATCGCGAACTCCGCCGGGATGCACCGCCCATGTAGCGCCGCCGCGGTCACGGCCTTCGCGATTTCCAGAATCCCGAAATTCAGGTGCGTCGCGAACACCACGGTCGAGTTCCTGCCCCAGAAGCGGAGGAAACGGTTTTCGGCGAAAGCCAGCTCGCAGAGCTTCATCAGCGCGTATGACCCGGCGGCGGCGTTGGCGTAATACAGCGCGGGGTTGCCGATGAGGGAATAATGCAGATCCACCGCGTTAAACCGGAACAGCGCAAGATTCAGCGCGAACGCGGCGGCCATCAGCCCATACTGCGCCGCCCGCGGGAGCCGAACGCGCGCCCGGACGCGGCCATAGCCGTAGCCCATGCCGATCAGGATGCAGCCGACAAGCGCGCGGCTGACGACGTTGGCCAGACTAAGGATCTGCGCCATCCCTTCCCGCTGCACCGCGCCCAGCCCCAGATAGCTGAACCCCGCCGTTCCGACCGCCATGCACAGGAACGCGGCGATTCTCAGTCCCCGGCGCTTGAAGCTCATCACGATTTTGAACGCGATTTCCGCCAGAAACAGCGCCGATAAAAACCAGAGCGCGTCAATTCCTTCGCCAAGGATCGTCGCGGCGAGCTGGCGCAGCATCGTCCTCTGCCCCCGGCGTGCGAAAATCAGCGCCAGATTCAGCGCGCTGAACGTCGCATACGGGTACAGCAGCCGCTTGGCCTTCTTGGCGGCAAATTCCGTCAGGCGCTGGGTTTTCCATCCGTCCCGCGCGGCCATCAGCAGGCCGGAGAGGATGAAGAAGACCGGCACGTGAAACGATGAGATGTATTGCACGATGCCGTCCCCCGGATACAGGTGCCCCAGCACCACGCAGAGGATCGCCAGCCCCCGCGCCGCGTCCACATACGCGATTCTCTCCCCGCCGCCCCCGGCTGCCTTTCCTCCGACTCTGTCCATCCGACCCGCCCCTTTCCATGTTTGGCTTCTGTTTATGATTCGGCCGTTTATACTAATTCGCAGTTAAAATGCTTAACAGAGCGCATCAGATTTTTTGTTCTGACGAAGCCAAGTGAAGTGAGGCGTACTGGAGGTACGTTGAACGGAACGAGGCAAAGTCAGAGCGAAAAAGATGGTGCGCGGATTAAGCCATTTTAACAAGAATTAGTATTAGCAAAAAAGCGCAAGGTGAAAAGCCTTGCGCCGCCATATCAAAATGTTGTGAGCGTTGCCTATAAGCCGAGTTCTGTAATCGGCGGTCATCTATCTAGACCCATCGTTACCGATGGGTTCAAGCGAAATCCTGAGAGCATCGACGGGCCGTCTCAATCGCTCTTTCGTTTCTTGCTCCGAGCGGGGTTTACATCGCGGACGAGTCGCCAAGCCGCGGGTGAGCTCTTACCTCACCTTTCCACCCTTACACGTCAAGCGTGCGGTATCTCTCTGTTGCACTTTCCCTGGGGTCGCCCCCGCCGGGCGTTACCCGGCGCTCTGCCCTGCGGAGCTCGGACTTTCCTCACACCTTTCGGCGCGCGGCCGCCCGGCAGCCTCACAAACAGACGATATTATACCATAAATGCCGTTCCCTGTCAATTCTTTTGCTAACATAGCATCAGAAACTCCACCATACCTCCCTCTTCGAGGGAGGTGTCACAACAAAGTTGTGACGGAAGGAGTTCGTTAAGCCCTGCCTCCCTCTTCGAGGGAGGTGTCACAACGAAGTTGTGACGGAAGGAGTTCGTTAAGCCCTGCCTTCCTCCCCGAGGGAGGTGTCACAACGAAGTTGTGACGGAAGGAGTTCGTTAAGCCCTGCCTCCCTCCCCGAGGGAGGTGTCACAACAAAGTTGTGACGGAAGGAGTCATTTACTTAACAAGGATAATTCGACCGCAGTTTTCACATTCCACATAAGCCGCGCCGGTGCGGATTTTGTTCATGTCCGCCGCCGGGAGCTGCATGTTGCAGCCGCCGCAGCGGTCGTCGTGAATCCGCGTGATCGGCGGCGTGGAGTGCCGCTTGATGGCCTTGTATTTATCCAGCAGCTCCGGCTCAATGTCCTTCGCCTCGTCGGCGACCTTCTTTTTGAGCGCTTCGAGCTTCACGCTCGCCTGCTTGTATTCCTCGTCGTAGATCACCTTGATGCGGTCGAACTCCGCGCGGGCCTTGGCGGCGCGCACGCGAACCTCGCGCTGCTGGCGGTCGCGGGCCTCGGAATCCTTGCGCATCTTGGCAAGCTCGCTCTCATATCGGGAAATGGTCGTAATCAGCTTCTGGAGCGCGGCGATCTGCTTCTTCGCCTCCTCCAGATCCTCGGGGCGGTGCGCCTCAAAGTTGGCGCTCGCCTCGGCGACGGAGCCGTTCAGGCGCTCGATCTCGTCGGCCAGCGCTTCCATGCGGTCGCCCATGATCTCCACATCGGCCTCGATCTTCTTGAGCACGTTCTGCTGTTCCAGCAGGAAATCGCGGTGCTTGAGCAGCTCCTTGCGGTTGCTGTTGCCGCGCATCTCCTTTTCATACTGATCCAGCTCCATGTCCACCTGCTGATATTGCCACAAACGTTCGTACTGTTCCAAAATATGGCCCTCCTCAATCTGTCAGCGCCCGAAGGGATCGTCCTTCAGGCAGAAAACCGTCACGTTATATTGTAACGCATCCGCCGCCTTTTGTAAAGCGTCGGCGAGCACTTCGCAGACCGGGTTTTCCGTTTCAAAATGCCCTGCCTCGATGATGCAGCATCCCCTGTCCAGCGCGTCCAGCGCCTCGTGGTGGCGCACCTCGCCGGTGATGAAGCAATCCGCGCCCAGCGCCAGCGCCTCGCCGATTTCGCTTCCGCCCGCGCCGGAGCAGCAGCCCAGCGTATGCACCGGCGTTTCCGCGTTGCCGAACGCGCGGACGGCGGCGTGCAGCTTCTTCTGCGCCCGCGCGCAGAGCTGGCCGAAGGTCGTCCCCTCGGGCACGTCGCCCACGCGCACAAAGCCCTCGCCGCGCACGTTTTCCGCGCCCATCACGCGCATCAGTGTGTCGTTCACGCCGCCCTGCGCCGCGTCGAGGTTGGTGTGCGCCGCCGCGTGGCTGATGCCGGCCTGCCCCATGTCGAGCATCAGCCGCCCTTCGCGCGTCTCGTCCGTCACGCGCTTGACAGCGCCGAACATGATCGGGTGATGCGTCACGATCATCTGCGCGCCCAGCGCCTTCGCCTTGTCCACCGCCGCCTGCGTCAAATCGAGCGCAACGACGACGCGCGTCACCTCGGCGTTTCTGCGCCCGAAGAGCAGCCCCACGTTGTCCCATTCCTCGGCCAGCTCAAACGGCGCAATCTCCCCGATCAGCCTTTCGATATCCGAAACCGTGCATGTGTTCATGCCGATCGCCTCCGCAATTCTGTTCAGCTCATGGCCGCCCGCAAGCAGCCGTTCCTTCGCGCGCGGCGTGTCCGTGCCCGCCTGCAAGAGCATCTCCCGGACGCGGACGCCGCGCTGCCACGCCAGATAATCGTATTGCGCCGCCGTCTGCACACCGTCCGCGCATGCGCCCAGCATCAGCCGCCGCTCGTCCGGCATTTCGGCCTCGCCCGCCCTCGCCAGCATCGTGACGTAGTGCCGCCCCGCCGCTCGGCAGTAGACCTCTTTTTGAATCGCAAAGCCCAGCTCGGCCAGCCCGCCGCGCAGCAGCGGCAGATCGACGTTCGCCTGCACGATCAGCGCCGCATCGCCGATTTTTTCCCTGCCCTCGGCAACGATTTTGAGGATCGTCCCCGCGCCCATGCCGAGGATCATCACCGCGTCCACGGGTCTATCGACGGCGCTCAGGCCGTCCGCGACCGTGATGTTCGCGCGTTCGCTCAGCCCGCGCGCGCCGAGCAGCCGCCGCGCCTTTTCCAGCGACGGCGCGCTCACGTCGCTGGCGAGCATCGTCAGCCCCGGCACGGTTTCCAGCAGCTTGGCCGTCAAAAAGCCGTGGTCGCAGCCGACGTCCGCCGCAACGGGGGCTTCTCTGCCCGCCAGCGCCTCCCGCGCCAGCTCCGCCGCGGCGCTCAGGCGTTCATCCAATATGATCGGGTTCATGCGCTTTCCCCATGTCCGTGTATGTCGCTGTAATGGAAGAGCAGCAGGTCGCCTTCGCGCACGGTAATCACCGCTTCATCCGCCGTGACCACGTTGCTCATCCCGCGCGACGAGTCGCTTTCCAGTGTGTAATCGTCAATCAGATAATAGCATCCCCTGATGCTCACGCCCCGCGCCGTGCCCAGCGGCAGCAGCGAAATCGTGCTGCCCCGCGCGCCCGCCAGCGTGTAGCTTCCGTTGACGCGGACGATGCGCACGCCCTCCGCGCGAATCTCCGCCCAAGCGCCGTGCCGCGCCGCGCGCACGACCATCATCAGGTTCGCCAGCGCGTGGTCAAGCCGCCCGCCCAGCGCGCCGAGCAGCGTGATTTCCGTCGCGCCCTTCTCCAGCGCGAGGTTCAGCGCGTATTCGCCGTCTGTGTCGTCCTTGATGCAGTTCAGCCTGTCCGCCGACAGCCGGCTTTCGTATCGCGCCAGCACCTGCGGCGAGACGGAATCCATGTCGCCGATGAGCATATCCGGCTCCATCCCCGCCGCGTCGAAGGCCTCCAGCCCCCGATCCGCCGCGATGGAAAAATCCGCCTCCGCCGCGCAGGCCTTCAGCAGCCCGACGCCCGGCGCGTCCCCGCCGAGCACGATCAGCGCCTTCATGTCACGCCCCCATGACGCTCTGAACGACGGACTTCGGGTCTTCCGCGCGGAAAAGCCCCGTGCCCATGACCAGCACATCCGCGCCCGCGTCGATGACCCGCGCCGCGTTGCTCTGCTTCACGCCGCCGTCCACCTCGATGAGGATATCGCGCCCCGTCCGCTCGATCATCTTCCGAATTTCCGGAATCTTCGCCACGCAGTCCTCGCGCAGCGTCTGCCCGCCGAACCCCGGCTTCACCGTCATCACCAGCACGAGGTCGCACAGCGGCAGCAGCAGCTCAAGCGCGCTGACCGGCGTTTCCGGGTTGATGCTCACGCCCGCGCGAACGCCCAGCGCGTGGATGGCCTCCAGCGTTTCGGCGCAGTTGTCCTCCGCCTCGGCATGCACGGTAATCAGATCCGCGCCCGCCTTGGCATATGCCTCGATGTATTGCATCGGCCGGGACAGCATCAGGTGCGTATCCAGAAACAGATTCGTCTGCTTGCGAATCGCGCGCACAAAGTCCGGCCCGAAGCTGATGTTCGGCGCGAAGTGCCCGTCCATGTTGTCCAGATGCAGCCAGTGAATCCCCAGCGATTCCACCATTTTGATTTCTTCGCCCAAACGCATCAGATCCGCGCCCAGCACGGACGGCGAAATTTCAACGATCCTTTTGCTCATTCGTAACGCCCCTTCCAATTTTCACGAACCTGCGCAAGCAGTTCCCTGTATCGCAGCCACCTTGCCGCGCCCAGCTTTCCCGCGTCCACGGCGGCGTGCACGGCGCACCCCGGCTCCCGGTCGTGCAGGCACGGCTGAAAGCGACATTCTCCCGCCAGCGCGTTGTATTCCGGGTAGAGCTGGGCAAAATCCTGCGGATCAATGCCGTTTTCCAGCTCCAGCAGGCTGAACCCCGGCGTATCGAGCACGAACATGCCGTCCACGACCATCATCTCCGCGCGCCGCGTCGTGTGCCGCCCGCGCTCGGTCTTGCGGCTCAGCCCGCCGGTTTCCAGCCCCAGCCCAAACAGCGCGTTGAGCAGCGAGCTTTTGCCCACGGCGGATTGCCCCGCCAGACAGGTGACCTTGCCGCGCATGGCGTCCCGAAGCTGCGAAACGCCCGTTCCCTCGCGCGCGCTGACGCTGAACACGCGGAGCTGCGTGCCAACGTATTCGCGCCGAATCTGCTCGGCCAGCTCGTCGCCTAGGTCGATTTTGTTGACGCAGATCGCCGGAATCATGCCGCCCTTTTCCGCGCGCAGAATCAGCTTGTCGCACAGCAGCATGTCCGGCTGCGGCACGCTGGCGACCACCAGCATCAGCATATCGACGTTGGCGACGCTCGGCCGCTCCATCATGCTTTTGCGCGGCAGGATCTCCTCCAGCCAGCCGTCCTCCCCGCCCTGCCCCGGCGTAAAGCGGACGCGGTCGCCGACCATCGGCGTCATTTTCTGATGACGCAGTTTTTTCTGTGCGCGCAGGGTGTATTCCTGTCCGTCCTCGTCGCTGAGCACGGTGTAAAAACTGCCGATTCCCCGCAGGATGCTTCCCGTCATAGTTCTCCTTTACTGCAAAACCGCCGTCGCTTCGCTCTTGAAGTTTCCATCCAGATAGAGCCGCCATGTGCGAACGCCGCTCGTCTCGCTTCTGAGCGTTACGTGCAGCTCAAGCCGCCCTTCTTCGTTGTAGGTCGCGGCATACATGTCGCTTTCCTGTCCGTTTTCATCCACCAGCGTCACGCGGACGGTCACGCCGCTCTGCGGCACATCCACCGTCACGGTAACGCCCGCCGTGTAGCGCCGCCTGTCGTATCGTCCGACGGTCATATTCACCACGCTGCCGGGCAGAACCTCGGTGAATTTGTCGATAGATTGCGCGAGTACCACGCCGTCCTGCCGCGCCGTCTCCACGTTTTGATAGCCGATATCGCCGCAGGTCAAGCCGATGGCGTTCATCCGCTCGACGGCCTCTTCCTCGCGCTGGCCGACCAGCTCCGGCACGACGACGCGCCCGCCGGAAACCGTCAGCGCGACGACCGCGCCCGGTTCGGCGTTCGTCCCCGCCTCCGGGCTCTGCTCAAGCACCACGCCGCGCAGCTTTTCGCTCGGCACGGTTTCCACATAGCCCAGCGAAAGCCCCTGCGCAAGCAGAACGTTTTCCGCGTCCTCCACCGCCATGCCCGTGAGCCTCGGCACGAGCAGAAGCCCCGTTCCCTCGGAGATCATGGCCGTAACCGTTCCGCCCCGCCTCACCTCGGCGTTGGCCTCGGGGGTTTGGTCAAAGACGTATCCCTCCGCCTGATCGCTGTATGCGTATTCCGTCTTCAGGGTCAGGCCCGCGTTGCTGACCATGCGCTGCGCCGTCGCCTCGTCCAGCCCGAAGAGATCGGGCATGCGCGCCGTCACGAACATCGTACGGTACAGCCTGAGCCCCGCCACGCCGATGAGCGCGACCAGCACCAGCAGCACGAACAGCGTCAAAAACCGCGCGGGCAGGCCGCCGGTCTTTTTCCTTCTGCGGATTTTTTCAGCCACCTCGCGCGATTCTTCGAGAATCGCCGGCCGCCGCTGCTCCATAAATTCGCCGTCCGGATGGCGAAGCGCCCGCCGCAAATCGCGCGCCATCGCCTCCGCGTTCTGATAGCGCTCCTGCGGCAGTTTTTTGAGCGCCTTATCCACGATCATCGCCACGGCCGGGCTGACCTTGGCCTGCTCCTCGATGGGCTTGGGCGGCTCCATCAGGTGCATCATCGCGACGGAAACCGCCGTCTCCCCCTCGAACGGCACATGGCCGCAGAGCATTTCGTAGAGAATCACGCCGACGGAGTATAAATCGCTCGCCGCCGTCGCCTTCATGCCCTTGGCCTGCTCCGGGGAAAAATAGTGCACCGAGCCCATCACGTTGCCGTCCGTGGTCAGGGTCTTGGTGTCCGCCATGCCCGCGATGCCGAAATCGCCGACCTTGACCTGCCCCGCGCGGGAGACCATCACGTTCTGCGGCTTCACATCCCGGTGGATGATGCCGCGCTGATGCGCGTGCCCCAGCGCCGCGAGAATTTGCAGCGTGAAGCGAATCGCGTCCTCCTGCGCGATGCCGCCGGTCTGGTTAATCAGCTCCTTGAGCGTCTGCCCATCCACATATTCCATCGCCAGATAGGATACGTCGCCGACCTCGCCCGCGTCGATCAGATTGACGACGTTCGGGTGGCTGAGCTTTCGGCAGACCTCGCCCTCGCGCCTGAAGCGCTCCTTATATTCCGGATCCTCCGCGTATTCCTCGCGCAGCACCTTGACGGCGACCGTCTGGTGCGTCTTGAGGTCGAACGCGCGATATACAATCGCCATGCCGCCCCGGCCGATGATATCCTCCACGCGGAAACGGCGGCTGATGATTTTGCCGATCAGTCTTGTTTCCACGGTTTGCCCTCCTCGCCGGTACAGAGAATCAGCGTCACGTTGTCGCTGCCGCCCGCGTCCAGCGCCATTTGAATCAGGCGGTCGGCCGCTTCATCGGCGGTTTGGCTGTCAAGGAGCGTTCTTTCGATCTCATCGTCGCGCACCATGCCCGTCAGGCCGTCGGTGCAGAGCAGAAAGCGGTCGCCGGGCTGCAAATCCGCCGCCAGCAGATCGGGGGTGTTGTCCCCCTCCGTGCCGAGCGCGCGCGTGATGATGTTGCGCCGGGGGTGCATTCTGGCCTCCTCCGCGGTCAAAATGCCCGCGCGAACCAGCTCGCCGACGAGGGAATGATCCTGCGTGAGCTGCTCCATGCGCCCGCCCCGCAGGCGATAGATGCGGCTGTCACCGACATGCGCGATATAGATGTAGCCCGCGCCGCGGCACAGCATCGAGAGCGTCGTGCCCATGCCCGCACATTCGGCGTTCCCCTGCGCGCGCTGGTAAATCCGCTCGTGCGCGCCGAGCACCGTCTTTTTGATCTGGTCGATGGAAGGCTTCTTGTGCCGCGCGGCCATTTTGCGCACCGCGTCAATCGCCATCCCGCTGGCCACTTCGCCCGCCAGATGGCCGCCCATGCCGTCCGCGACGACAAAAACGCCGCGTTTTTCGTCAAACCAGGCCGCATCCTCATTCTGTTTGCGTTTCTTGCCGATATCGGTGCGCATCGTCGCCGCCACGCCGTTCACTCCCGTCGTTTTCAGGTTTCGCAGTTCAGGTTGTTGTCCTTGATATAGCGCCTGCGGAGCTGGCCGCACGCGCCCTCGATGTCGTCGCCCATCTCGCGGCGGCGGGTTACGGAAATCCCCTTCTGTTCGAGCGCATGCTTGAACGCATCCACCTCGCGCTCGGTCACGCCCGTCAGGCCGCGCTCCGGCACGCTGTTGAGCGGAATCAGGTTGACGTGACACTGCATGCCGCGCAGTCTGCCCGCCAGCTCGACCGCCTGCGCCGGGTCGGCGTTGACGCCATGCACCAGCGCGTATTCAAAAATCACGCGCCGCCCCGTCTTTTCGATGTAATAGCGGCAGGCGTCCAGCACGTCGTCCATGCCGTATTTGCGAGCGACGGGCATCAGCTTTTTGCGCACCTCGTCGTTGGGCGCGTGCAGCGACAGCGACAGCGTAACCGGCAGATCCTCCTGCGCAAACCGCCGCATGTTTTCAACCAGACCGCAGGTCGAGAGCGACACGCTGCGCATGCCGATGCACAGCCCGCCCTCCATCCGCAGAATCCGCAGGAATTTCACCACGTTATCGTAATTGTCCAGCGGTTCGCCGCTGCCCATCAGCACGATGTTGCCGACCTTCTGCCCCTGCGGCGCGAGCACGCCGTTGGCGCAGACGATCTGCCCCAGCATCTCCGCCGGGGTCAGGCTGCGCGCGCACCCGTCCAGCGTGGAGGCACAGAACGCGCACCCCATCCGGCAGCCCACCTGCGTGGACAGGCAGAGCGTGTTGCCGTATTTGTAGCGCATCAGCACGCCCTCGATGACATGGCCGTCCGGCAGGCGGTAGAGCAGCTTGATCGTGCCATCGAGCTTGGATTCAATCGTCTCCAGCACCGCGACCGGGTTGGCTGTGCAGGTTTCCGCGAGCGTTTCCCGCAGCGCCTTGGGCAGGTTGCTCATCTGCTCGAACGCCGCGCCCTGATGCAGCCACGAAAACACCTGCTTCGCACGGAACGCAGGCTGACCCAGCGCCTTCAAATACGCCGCCAGCTCGTCCGGAGTCATGCCCAGGAGCTGCGTCTTTTCCATTTCGTTCATTATGCCTTCACCCTGCGCATGCGGCAGACGTAGAAGCCGTCCGTGCCGTCCCTGTGCGCAAACATCTGCAAACCGAGGGCGTTTTCATGCGCCGCCAGCTTTTCCGGCAGTTCTGCGCCCATCGGCTGAATCTCGTATTCCGGATGGCGTTCGAGGAACGCCCGAATCTGCTCCTCGTTTTCCTGCGGCAGAATCGAGCAGGTGGAATACACCAGCGTGCCGCCCACCTTCACCATCGGGGCAATCGCGTCGAGGATATCCTTCTGGGTGCGGCAAAGCGCCTGCACGCCCTCCTCCGTCACGCGGTATTTCACGTCCGGCTTTTCGTTCATCACGCCCGTGCCGGAGCAGGGCGCGTCCACCAGCGCCGCATCCAGCGTCATGGCCATATCCTCGCGCGGAACGGACGCATCCTTGACCGCCGGGCGCACGTTTTCCAGCTTGAGGCGGTTCATCGTGCCGCGAATCAGCTCCACACGGTGCGCGTGCGTATCCCATGCGTATACGCGCCCCGTATCGCCCATCATCTCGCTGAGCACGGCGGTTTTACCGCCCGGCGCGGCGCAGGCGTCCAGCACGGTCTGCCCCGGCTTGGCGCCGACCATGCGTGCGGCCAGCACGGAGCTTTCGCCCTGAATCGTGAACAGGCCGTTCTGGAAGGCGCGCATGCGGGTCATGTCGCCCGCGCTGTGCACCTTGTACATGCCCGGCAGAATCCCCGGATCAAATTCCAGCTCGTCGTCGGCAAAGAGACTGCGCAGGCGCGCGTCGTCGCAGCGCAGATAGTTCACGCGAACCGTCACGCTGCGATCCTTCGGGCGGTAGCGCAGAATCTCCATCGCGTCGTGCTCGCCGTAAGCGCTGACCAGCATCTGGCAAAGCGCCGTCGGCGCGCTGAACATGACGGAGAGATACTTCACCGCGTCGTCCTGCGGCTTCGGCCAGACCACGTCGTTCTTGCCGCGGATCATGTTGCGCAGCACGCCGTTGACCAGCCCGGTCAGCGCCTCCAGCCCCATCGCGCGGGTCAGGCTGACGGATTCATCCACCGCCGCCATATCCGGCACGCGGTCGAGGTAGAAGAGCTGATACGCGCCCATGCGCAGGATTTCGCGCACGGTCTGGTCGATTTCCTTGTTGCCTTCGAGGAACTGGTCGATGCGCCAGTCGAGCGTCATCCGGTTTTCCAGCGTGCCGTAAACCAGCTGGGTGACGAACGCGCGGTCGCGGCGGGGCAGGTTGGCCTGCGCCAGCCGCTTGTCCAGCGCCAGCGACGCATACGCATCCGAACGGCTGACGTCCAGCAGCGTTTCCAGCGCCACGCGGCGCGGCGCGAGGTTCACCGGTCGCGGCTTGCGCTCTGCGCGCGGCGCGCCGAAAGCGGGCTTGCGGTCGCCGAACCTGCGCTCGCCGAAAGACGGCTTATCGCCAAATTTGCGCTCCCCATAAGGCTTTTTGTCGCCGAACTTTTTCTCACCGAATTTCTTCTCGCCAAAGCCGGGCTTGTCGCCGAACTTGCGCTCGCCGTAAGGCTTTTTCTCACCGAACTTTTTATCGCCGAACTTCTTTTCGCCGAAGCCGGGCTTATCGCCGAATTTGCGCTCGCCGTAAGGCTTTTTATCGCCGAACTTTTTATCGCCGAACTTCTTCTCGCCGAAGCCGGGCTTGTCGCCGCGCGGCTTTCTGTCGGTATTTCGATTTGCGCCGCGGAAACCGCCGTCGCGCCCCCTGTTGTCTGCCATTGATTACGCCTTTCCCAGACAAATCGCTGTCTGCATGTCGTGCCCGCGCAGATAATCCTTCGCGTTCATGCGCTTTGCGCCGGGCATTTGTATGGTTTCAAGCTCCACGTCGTCATCTCCGCAGGCGACGACCAGCCCCGTCTTTGCATCCGCGGCGACGATTTCGCCGGGCGCGCCGCTCGGGCCTCTGTGAAGCGGTTTCACGCTGAAAATCTTGATCGCGCCCTCCGCCGTCGCGGTAAACGCGCCCGGCCACGGCGTCGCGCCGCGCACCAGACAGTCGATCTCGCGCGCGGTCTTCGTCCAGTCGATCCGGCCGGTCTCCTTGTCGAGCTTCGGCTCATAGGTGGCCTCGGCCGGGTTCTGCGGAATACGTTTGAGCGTCCCGGCCTCCAATTCGCGCAGCGTTCGAATCAGCAGCTCCGCCCCCAATTCGGAAAGCCTGTCGCTCAGTTCGCCCGCCGTCTCGGTTTCCCCGATGGGCGTTTCCGCCTTGAGGAGCATGTCGCCGGTGTCCATGCCGATATCGGTGTACATCGTCGTGATCCCCGTAACGGCCTCGCCCATCATCACGCACCAGTTGATCGGCGCGCTGCCCCGATGGCGCGGCAGCAGCGACGCATGGACGTTGATCGTCCCCAGCTTGGGGACGTCCAGAATCTCCTGAGAGAGAAGCTGGCCGAACGCCGCCGTCACGCACAAATCGGGCGCGAGGCTGCGAAGCGCCTCCACCCCTTCCGCGCGCTTGATGCGCTCCGGCTGAAAGACGGGAATCCCCGCCGCGACAGCCGTTTCCTTCACCGGGCAGGCGGCGAGCTTGTGCCCGCGCCCCTTCGGCCGATCCGGCTGGCAAAACACGCCGACGACCTGATAGCCGTTGTCCAGCAGCGCGCGCAGCGACGGCACGGCGAAATCCGGCGTACCCATGAACACGATTCTCAAGCGTTATTCCTCCGTCTCTTCCCCGTCGTCGTCGTCAAACAGCTCGCGGGACATGATATCCACGTACAGCTGGCCGTTGAGGTGATCCGTCTCGTGCATGATGCAGCGCGCCAGCAGCTCCTCGGCCTCGATTTCATACCATTCGCCGTTGCGATCCTGAAATTTGGCGCGCACCTTCATCGGGCGCTTGACCATGCCGTGGCGACCCGGATCGGAGAGACAGCCCTCCGGCCCGTCCTGCTCGCCCTCGGTTTCAAGGATTTCGGGGTTAATCATCTCGATCAGCCCGTCGCCGCAATCCATCACGACCGCGCGGCGCAGCACCGCCACCTGCGGCGCGGCCAGACCCACGCCGTTGGCGTTGTACATGGTTTCGGCCATATCGTCAAGCAGCTTGTGCAGCTTCTCGTCAAACTTTTCAACTGGGCGGCTCTTTTTGCGAAGCAGCTCGTCCTCGATGCAGATAATCTTGCGAAGCGCCATGAAAAATCGTCTCTCCTTTTAACTACAACTGACTTGTTTCCGATTTGTCTTCGTCCCCGCCGTTTCAGCGAACGGAAATGGACGCATTAACCCATCATCCTTTTTATTATAAAGCAAATCCGCGCAAAATGGAAGAGCCGACGACGCAAAAAAACGCCCTCGGCTCAAAGATTTTGGTTTTTCGCGCTTTCCGCACGGCCTGCTTATTGCGTCACATCATGCTCGAAGGGTTGACCTGGCAGACGCACAGACAGCCCGCCGTCGGCGCGGCGGCGATTTCACTCATCTTGCCGACCGCCTCCTGACAGATCGGCTGATCGACGATCTTGAGCGTCGTCTGCCAGCGGCTTTTGCCCTTGATTTTTTTGATCGGGCAGGCCATCGCGCGCAGGGCGATCACATATTTTTTGAGATATGCCCGCCGCTCGAAAAACGCCTCCATCAGCCGCATGGCGGTCTCGGCGGCCTGCTGCGCGGTCTTCTCGTCGTCCGCTTCAAAGAGCAGGCGTGCAATCAGCGTGTACGGCGGATAGAGCGCGCGGCGGCGGCGGCGCATCTCCTCTTCAAAAAACGCGCGGTAATCCTGGCGGCTCGCGGCCTCCACGGCGTAATTTTCCGGGTCGTAGGTCTGCAAAAAGACCTCTCCCGGCGCATCCGCGCGCCCCGCGCGCCCGGCCACCTGCGTGAGCAGCTGGAAGGTGCGTTCCGCCGAACGGTAGTCCGGCAGCTTGAGCATCGCATCCGCCGCGACGATGCCCACCATCGTCACATTCGGAAAATCCAGCCCCTTGGCGATCATCTGCGTGCCGACGAGGATGCGCGCCTCCCCCCGGCGGAAGCGCTCGATCAGCGTCGCGTGCGCATCCTTGGTGCGGGTGGTGTCGTTGTCCATGCGCAGGGTCGGCACATCCGGGAAGAGCCGGTGTACCTCTTCCTCCACGCGCTGCGTGCCCACGCCGAAATACTTGATATACGGGCTGCCGCACTCCGGGCAGACCTTCGGCACGGCCGCCTCCTGCCCGCAGTAATGGCAGCGGAGCACGTTTTCCGCGCTGTGATAGGTCATGGAAACGTCGCACTGGCTGCACGTCACAACGTAGCCGCAGCTTCGGCAGGAAACGAACGTCGAAAAGCCGCGCCTGTTGATGAACAGAATCGCCTGCCTGCCGCTTTTGAGGCACCGATCCAGCCCGTTGACCAGCGCGCCGGAAAACACGCTTCGGTTGCCCTTTTTCAGCTCCTCGCGCATATCGACGACATGCACCGTCGGCATCGGGCGGTTGTTGACGCGCCTCGGCATTTCCAGCAGCCTCAAATCCCCGCGCCCGGCCATCGCGAAGGAGCGCATGCTCGGCGTTGCGCTGGCCAGCAGCAGCGCCGCGCCCTCCCGCGCGCATCGCTCGTGCGCCAACTGGCGCGCATCGTAATGCGGGTTGTTGTCGGCGATATAGCTCTGCTCGTGTTCCTCGTCGATGATGATTAAACCGACGTTTTGCAGCGGCGCGAAGATCGCCGACCGCGCGCCGATGACCACGCGCACGTCGCCCCGCCGGATGCGCCGCCACTCGTCGTATCGCTCGCCCGGGGACAGGCGCGAATGGAGCACCGCCGCATCCTCACCGAAGCGGGAGCGGAACCAGGAGACCATCTGCGGGGTCAGCGCGATTTCCGGCACCAGCACAATCGCCGTCTTACCCATCTGCGCGGCGCGGCGGACGGCACGGATGAACACCTCGGTTTTGCCGCTGCCCGTCACGCCGTAAAGCAGAAACTCGCCCTTTCCCGTTTCCACGGCGGGCAGAAGCTCGGCCAGCACGTCCTCCTGCTGGCGGGTAAGCTCCGGGTCCTGCGCGGAAAGGCGCTCCATCTCGCCGTATGGCCTGCGCAGGCTCTCACGCTTTTCCAGCTTCACAAAGCCCATCTTGCAAAGGGCGTTCAGCGCGTCGCGGCAGTCGCCGACGGTTTCGCGGAGCGCCGCCGTCGGCAATTCCATGTCCGGCGCGTCGGCCAGCGCCCGAAGCACCTTCGCCCGCTTGGGCGCGCGAACCTGCGCCGCGATCACCTGCCCCAGCACATCCGGCGCGACGGTCAGCACGGCGACCTCCTGCTGTTTTTCACGGATGCGCTGGCCGCGCATCTGCGCGGGAAACATCAGCCTCAGCGCCACCGCCAGCGTGCAAAACGACGTCCGCTGGATTTCCTTCGCCAATTCAAGCAGCGGCGGCAGCACCGCGGGATAATCCTCCAGCGTATCGCAGATATCCTTCACGCGCTCAGGCGGCAGGTCGCAATCCGCCGTCATTTCGACGACCACGCCCTCCAGCTTTCGCGGCCCGAACGGCACGTGGACGCGCATGCCGGGGCAGACGTCCAGCCCCGCCGGCACGCGGTAGGTGAACACATGATCCACATCCGTGTGGTTGATATCCACGATCACCTGACAAAACGGCATGACGTTCCCCCCTTTCTGTGGTTGACATGATAACACGATCCGTTTGAGCTTGCAAGAGCGTTTCGGCTGTGATACGATAAGCGGCAAGGAAGTGATTGTCATGCAGATCAGCCGTCTTTTCCGCCTGCTCTATCTTTTGTTGGAGCGCGAACGCATACCGGCTTCAGAGCTGGCTCAGACGCTCGAGGTTTCCGTGCGGACAATCTACCGCGACGTGCAGACGCTCGGCGAAGCCGGTATTCCCGTCTATGCCGAACGCGAGCGGAACGGCGGCATCGCCATTCTGCCCACGTTTAGGCTGAACAAATCCATGCTCAGCGCCGGGGAAAAGCAGGATATGCTTTCCGCCTTGCAGGCGCTGGCTTCCACCGGCGCATCCGACCGGGAGACGCTCGGCAAATTAAGCGCATTTTTCGGTGGGCAGCAGGCTGACTGGGTGCGTATCGACTTTGCAGACTGGAGCGGAACGCGCAGCGGCTTTATTCCGATCCTCAAAACCGCCATATTAAACCGCCAGCCGCTCGCCTTCGATTATTACAACAGCAGCGGAGACTGCGCGCCGCGCGAGGTCTGCCCCATCCGCCTGTGGTTCAAAAGCAGCGCGTGGTATCTGCTGGCTTATTGCATGCAAAGGCACGCCCTGCGCACCTTCAAGCTCACGCGCATCAAGCGCCTGCGCTCGATTCCGGGCGAATTTCCCGACGAGGCGCTTTCCTGCGCGGCTGACGAAACAGCGGAAATTCAATCGGACGTGCCTCCGATTCGCTTCACGCTGCGCATCGACGCGAGCATGGCTTTCCGCGTTTATGACGATTTCGAGGAAGAGCAGCTTTCGCAGGCTGAAAACGGCGATTTTATCGCGCATGCCGCGTTCATGCCCGGCGAATGGCTGATTTCCTTCATTCTGGGCTACGGAGCGCACGCAAAGGTGCTCGAACCCAAGGCGCTCGCGGACGCGGTTTGCCGCGAACTTGAAAAAATGTCGGCGCTCTACAAAACCTGACATGCAGTTGTCAGCTTTTCCGTGCGATAATCCATTCATCAACAGCAAGGAGGAATGTTTTCCATGGAAAAGAACATCCATTTCGCCAACACCCCGATCTGCCAAAGCTGCGGCATGCCGCTGACCGCGCCGGAGCAATTCGGCAAAAATGCCGACGGCACGACGAACGGCGATTACTGCGTCTACTGCTGCCCCAACGGCGAAGCAAACATGACCGGCACGCTGGATGAAATGATTGATTTCTGCGCGCCGCTCGAGGTCAAGCTCGGCCTGTTCCCCGACGAAAAAGCCGCCAGAGACACGCTTTCGCGCTATCTGCCGACGCTCAAGCGTTGGCGCGGGTAAGCGCCTCCTCCGCAAATTTTCGCGCGGCCTTGACGGCGGTGGGCATGGGCAGGGCGGCCAGCTCGGCCGCGTTCACCCAGCGGCCGTCCGGCACGTCGTTCGGCGCGTCCGCGACAAAAGCATGGATCTCCATCTCCCAAATCAGGTGGGTGAACACATGCTTCGCGCAGCCGAGCCGCGCGTCGTAGACGGCGGGAACGCCCAGCGCTTCAAGCGCCGCACACATCTGCGCGGGCGACAGCGCCCCGACCGCGTCCGGGAAGACGGAAAGGCCGCCGAGCAGGCGCTCCCGCCTGAGCACGGTCAGCACCCGGTTTTGGCAAAACACCAGCATCACGCAGCGCTTCTCCACGCGCTGCGCTTTTTTCTTGGGCTTGACGGGCAGGCGCTCCGCCATTCCCTGCGCGTACCCCTTGCAGCCCGCCCGCACCGGGCAAAGCAGGCAGGACGGGCTTTTCGGCGTGCACATCGTCGCGCCCATCTCCATCATGGCGTTGGCGAACGCGCCGGGGCGGTCGGGCGGCACGAGGCTCTGCGCCAGCTCGTGAATCATGCGGCGGCTCTTCGGGCTGCCCATCTCCTCGGAAATCGCGAAATACCGGCAGATCACGCGCTCCACGTTGCCATCCACTGCGGCGGCGGGGATGCCGAACGCAATGGACGCAATCGCGCCGCTGGTGTAATCCCCGACGCCGGGCAGGGCGCGCAGCTTCTTCAAATCGGCGGGCAGCTCGCCGCCGTATTGCGAAACGATCGTCCGCGCCGCCTTTTGCAGCAGGCGCGCGCGGCTGTAATACCCCAGCCCCTCCCACGCCTTGAGCAATTCCTCCTCCGGCGCGTCGGCCAGCGCGCGCACATCCGGATAGCGCGCAAGAAAGCGCTCATAATAAGAAACGACCGTCTCCGCGCGCGTCTGCTGGAGCATGATTTCGGAAACCCAGATTCGATAAGCGTCCTTCGTGCGCCGCCACGGCAGGTCGCGATGCCCCGCGTCATACCACGAAAGGACTGACCGCGTAAAGTTTTGATCCATATTCGGCCCTCCAATGGCGCTCATTCTACCATAAAAAGCGGATTTCGGCCACCCAATCGGGCGATTTACTCAAAAAATGGAGAAATTTCAAGTTTCAAATCATTTAAGTGCATTATTTTTTCCAAATCGCTTAAAATAGGGTTAAACGTTAAAATTTGGCAATCAGCCCATGTTGCCGAATTGGCTTGACTCGCGTATATTATATCTTGCTTTAGCACTCATCCGTAAAGAGTGCTAACAAAGTCACCGTATCATCTAAGGAGGTCTATCAAAATGAGCTTGAAACCCCTTTTTGACCGCGTTGTTCTCAAGGACGCGGAAATTGAAGAAACCACCAAGAGCGGCATCATCCTCACGTCCGCCGCGCAGGAAAAGCCGCAGTACGCCTACATCGTGGCCGTCGGCCCGGGCGGCGTTGTGGATGGCAAGGAAGTCGCCATGCAGGTGAAGGAAGGCCAGAAGGTCGTCTATTCCAAGTACGCCGGCACGGAGATCAAGATCGACGGCGAGGAATACAAGATCGTTCGTCAGAGCGACATTCTCGCGATCGTGGAGGGCTAAGCCTTCGCTTACTTCCGCCGCTTGATTGCATAAACCCCAAATGCTTGGCGCACGCGAGCAAGCTGTGCGGAAATCCAAAAAGAACCTGACTGGTAGGAGGTCATCATTATGGCTAAGCAGATTATTTTCGGCGAGGAAGCCCGCCGTTCCCTTGAAAAGGGCATCAATTCTCTGGCGGATACCGTCAAGATCACCCTCGGCCCGAAAGGCCGCAACGTGGTGCTCGACAAGAAATACGGCGCGCCGCTCATCACCAACGACGGCGTGACCATCGCCAAGGAAATCGAGCTGGAGAACCCGTTTGAGAACATGGGCGCTCAGCTCGTGAAGGAAGTCGCCACCAAGACCAACGACGTCGCGGGCGACGGCACCACCACCGCTACCCTGCTGGCGCAGGCGATCATCCGCGAAGGTCTGAAGAACCTGGCCGCCGGCGCGAACCCGATGGTTCTGCGCAGCGGCATCGAGGCCGCCACGAACGCGGCGGTGGAGAGCCTGAAGAGCATGAGCGTGCCGGTCAGCGGCAAGCAGTCCATCGAGAACGTCGCGGCGAACTCCGCGGCTGACCCGACCATCGGCAAGCTGATTTCCGAGGCGATGGAGAAGGTCGGCAAGGACGGCGTCATCACCGTCGAGGAGAGCAAGACCATGCAGACCAACCTCTCTCTGGTTGAGGGCATGCAGTTCGACCGCGGCTACGTTTCCGCCTACATGGCGACCGACACCGACAAGATGGAGGCCGTGCTGGATAACCCGTACATCCTCATCACCGACAAGAAGATCAGCAACATTCAGGAGATCCTGCCGCTGCTCGAGCAGGTTGTGCAGGCCGGCCGCAAGATGCTGATTATCGCCGAGGACATCGAAGGCGAAGCGATGGCGACGCTGGTTGTCAACAAGCTGCGCGGCACGTTCACCTGCGTGGCCGTCAAGGCGCCGGGCTTCGGCGACCGCCGCAAGGCCATGCTGCAGGATATCGCAATCCTGACCGGCGGCCAGGTGATCTCCGAGGAGCTGGGCTACGAGCTCAAGAGCGCGACGGTCGATATGCTCGGCTCCGCGCGTCAGGTTAAGGTTGACAAGGACAACACCACTATCGTCGAGGGCGCGGGCAACCCGCAGGATATCGCGGCGCGCGTCGCCTCGATCCGCACCCAGATCGGCGAGACGACCTCCGATTACGACCGCGAGAAGCTGCAGGAGCGTCTGGCCAAGCTGGCCGGCGGCGTTGCGGTGATTCAGGTCGGCGCAGCCACCGAAATCGAAATGAAGGAGCGCAAGATGCGCATCGAGGATGCGCTCTCCGCGACCCGTGCCGCCGTTGAGGAAGGCATTGTTCCGGGCGGCGGAACCGCGCTGCTGAGCGTGCTGCCGGAGGTTCAGGCGCTGCTGCCGAAGTTCAGCGGCGACGCGAAGACCGGCGTGCAGATCGTCCTGCGCGCGCTGGAAGAGCCGGTTCGCCAGATCGCGGCCAACGCGGGCGTGGAAGGCTCCGTCATCGTCGAGAAGATCAAGCGCACCAAGAAGCCGGGCTACGGCTATGACGCGCTGAACGACAAGTACGTCGATATGGTTGAGGCCGGCATCATCGACCCGACCAAGGTGACCCGCAGCGCGCTGCAGAACGCGGCTTCCGTCGCGGCGACCGTGCTGACCACCGAATCCCTCGTGGCGGATATCCCGGAGAAGAATCCGGCGCCCGCCCCGGCAGGTGATCCGGGCATGGGCGGCATGTACTAAGCGCCCGTTTTCCCAAACAGCATACGAAAGGGAGCGGCCTTTTGACGAGGGCCGCTCCCTTTTTGTCTTCTTTTGTCTCCCCCGCGCCTGTATTTCCATGCCATGAGCGCCTCACGGCCTGCACACCTTGCAGGGCGAATACCCCTGCTTCACGGCCGCCGCGCGGGTGGCGAACGTGATGCGGTTGCTCTGCTGGATATCCTGCACGGACGAACAGGTGGACAGATGGAACTTTTTGCTCTTTATATTGCCGATATAGCCGACCGACTGACCCTTTCGGGGTGTTGCGGTCGGCTTTTTCCCTTTTTCCGTCTCAAACGCGACGCGCTCGCCGTTTGACCGGCAGACGATCGTGCCGCTTTCATCCGTGCGGTACACCGCCGCGCCGATATCCCTCAGCCGTGCCAGCACCTCCTGATGCGGATGGCCGTAGGCGTTATCCTTGCCGCAGCTGATGACTGCGTAGGACGGCATGACCTGCCGCAGAAAGAGATAGGAGCTCGACGTGTTGCTGCCGTGATGGCCGACCTTGAGCACCGTTGCGGAAAGCGCCTCGTCGCTGTCGATCATGTCGTTTTCGGACGGCCTTTCCGCGTCGCCGGTGAACAGGAACGCCGTCTGCCCATAGGTGATCCGGGTGACGAGAGAGAGATCGTTCACGTCGTCGTAAATGCCCAGCGGCGCATAAAACTCGACCTCCGCGCGCCCGAGGGAGAAGCGCTGCCCCGCCTGCGGCACGGTGATTCTGACGTTCTTTGCATCGGCCGCGCGCTTCATCGCTTCAAACGGCTTGCCCTCAAATTCATCCACCGGCGAATACAGCGTCTTCACCGCAAAGGCGCGGATGACGTCCGGCAGGCCGCCGATGTGATCCGCGTGCGGATGGGTGCCGATCATGGCGTCGATGGTGGAAACGTGCAGCGTGTTTTGCAGATAATCGACCAGCTTCGCGCCGCTCTCCGGCATCCCGCCGTCGATGACGAGCGTTTTCCCGTCGCAAACCACAATCGCCGCATCCCCCTGCCCGACATCCACGAAGTGCACGGCGAACCCGGCGCGCGGCAGCCGCCAGAGGCGGTAAGCCGCAAAGCCCGCCGCCAGAAGCGCCAGCGTCAGCAGCGCGATCAGCAGCGCGCGCAGAGCGGCGTGTCTCTTTTGTTTTTCAGGTTTCATGCTGTCTTTCCTTCCCCATGTGATGCTTCCAGCTTATCACCGGGCGGTTCATTTGGCAAGCGCCTTCGAATTTGTGACGAAATTGTGACATCCGAACGGAATTTTATGGAATTTCGTAACATTTATCTTGCCGATCCGCAGAGAATCGGATAAAATGGGGATATTTCCGAAGCGCGCGCGGGCGATTTTACGCAGTATCCCGCCCATCAGAAAATATTTTCAAAAAAATTTTGAAAAAAAGTGAAATTTTCGGCCGGTTTTTACGTCTATACAAGTAGAGAACCGCCGAAAGCGCTTTTTGCCGCTTTCAGCCGCCGTTACGGAAGAAAGGAGGTCGCCGGTTATGCGAAGGATTTTCCCGCTCGTCGTTTTTCTGCTGCTGCTCGCGCTGCCCGCGTGGGCACTGGGGCAGACGCGCGCGCTGCTCGTCGCCTGCCGCGACTTTCTCACCCTGCCGGATCTGGGCAATTCCGTCTCCGGCAATCTGCACATCGTCGGTTCCGCGCTGGTCGGCGCGGGGCTGAACCTCGGCAACCTTTCCATCGAGGACGGCACTGTCGGCACCGTCCGGCGCCTGCAATCCGCCGTGGACGACGCATTCGGCGACGCGGACGAGACCGATCTCTCCATCCTCTACCTGTGCACCCACGGCGTGCTCTCCTCCTCGGACGACGGGCAGGTTTATCTGATGCTGGGCAACGGCGAAAACGAAGCGCCGCTGGGCGCGGCGGCGCTGCAAAACATCCTTTCGGGCATACAGGGCGAAAAGCTGCTGATCGTGGACGCCTGCTATTCCGGCGCGCTGATCGGCCGTGGGGCCTCCGCGCACAGCCTTCTGCCGGGCAGCCGCGCGCAATCCCCCGCGTCGCTGGAAACGCCCTTTCTGGCCGACCCGAGCATCCACGTGCTGACCTCCGCCAGCGGGTTTGAATCCAGTTGGTATTATGACAGCGAAGGGCTCTCCACGGGCGCGGTTTCCTACTTCGCCAGCGCGCTTTCCAGCGGCCTCGGGCTTTACGGCAAGCCCGAAGCGGACGTGAACGGCAACGGCGAGGTGACGCTGGAAGAGCTTCGGCGGTATCTGAACGCGGCGGTTCCCTCCTCCTCCGCGCAGCTTCTCTCCGCGCAGGCCAACGCGCTGACGCTCCCCGTGGCGACGAACACCCCCCTTGCGCGCGCCCTTTCCGGATTCAGCTACGGCGACTGCCTGCTCGAATCCGACGACCCGACGCTGGAATTTTCTTACACCGTCACGGCCGAAACCGCCGTGCAGTACCGCGTGGTGCGGCAGGTGAACGGCGGCTGGGATTGGCAGAACGCAGCGACGTTTCTGGATGACGGCAACACAACAGGCGGCCTGCTGACCCCCGGCCGCAAGACGCGGGAGCTGACGCTCGACGGTATTCTGGAGGGCGAGAGCGGCTACATGATGCTTCAGGTCTTCGCCGTCACGGGCAGCGAGGTGATCCTCTGTTCCGAGCGGCTGCTGGCCGTCCGCCCCGCGGCTGTCGAGCCGAGCGTCACACTGAGCGCCGAAAACGCCGAATTCGACGCATCCGCCCGGCGCGAGCTCGTGCTGGAAGCGCGGATCAACGTGCCGGCGGAAATCACGGTCTGCATTTATGACGCGCAGGGGAAGCTCGTCCGCCGTCTGGCCAACGCCCAGCTCACGCGCCCCGCGCCCGGAGACGTCACCCGCCTGTATTGGGACGGGCGAAACGACGCCGGGGAGCGCGTTCCCGCCGGGGCATACGCTGCCGCGCTGGAAACCGTGATCGGCGGCGAACGGCAGAAGGCCACCGTGGATATCACGGTGCGATGAGCCTTCGCCGAAACGGCAGCACGCGGCACAGCGGCATGCCGATGCGCTCCAGTGCCGCCTCCATGCCATGCTCGGCGGCCTCCCGGCCGACGTCCATGGCGGGCAGAATCCGATCGAGGGAAAGCGCGCCGAGCGTTTCCGGCAGCGGAATACGAAAAACGCCGACATTCTCCCCAAGTTCCCGCGCGCAGGGCACGAAGAAGCCGCTCGTCTGTTCGAGCGCGTCCGGCTGATGGCGCAGGGCGCTTTGTGGCGTGACGACCAGCACCCGCTGTGCGCCCAAGGCGGCGAGCAGACGGCAGGCCAGCGGCAGATCATCCAGCGGCAGAAGCGGCGAGCCCATCCATTCCAGCGCCGAAACAAACGGCGGTCTGGCCAGCGCCGCGCGCGCCGCAAAGCCCGCCGAGGCTTGCAGCGTCACAATCGTCCCCTCCTGCGACACGCTCTGCGTGCAGAAAGCGACGACGTGCCCGCTTCGTGCCGTCCGGCACAGAAAAACGCCCTGCCGCTCGCACAACCCCAGCGCGCGCTCCCCCGTCTGCGCGGCCAGCAGCTTTTCCAGCCGCCGCCCACGGCACAGCGCGCTTTTTTTCATGCCCAGCACCGCCGAGGCGGACGCATCGGCGCGCAGAAGCCGCCGCCCCATCCGCGCGGCCTGCGCAGCCGCGCCGCGCAGTCTTCCCGTGTCATAGCCCGCCAGATACAGCGCCGCAGGCCATGCCGCCGCCTGCATCCCGCAGACCGCGCAGGGCGAAACGCCCGCATCCAGCAGCCATGTCAGCGCGCCCGCGCTCGCCGCCGCGCAGGCGCCCGCCCCCGTGAGCACAACGCCAAGCCGCATTTCTTCGCCCTCCTCCCGTTTTCCACAGGGATAATCTATGCGTTTTGCAGGCCAAACACGCAGAAAAAATCGCGCGGCGGCGGAAAGAATCCGTAGAAATTTTTTCTTGATCTTCCGTTTATGCGAGATTTATGTTATACTAAGTCAGGCTATTTTGTCGAATTTTGAAAGGAAGTCAATTCATGCGTTCCAACCGGATGAAAAACACCAGTCCGCCGCGCAGAAAGCGCAGCGCCGTCAAACGTGTCAAGCCCCAGCGCGGCACCCTGCCGCTGCTGATTGTGCTGAGCGTGTTTGTCGTGCTGATGGTTCTCTTCGCGCCGAAAATCGCGCAGACCCCGGCCGCCAACGTCTCCGGCACGGAGATCGAAGCGGAGGCCGTTTCCAGCGGCAACACGAATCTGCGCGTCACGGAGGCGATGTCCTCCAACCGCAGCGCATTCCCGGATGAGACCGGCGCGTTTCCGGATTGGGTGGAACTCACCAACACCGGCGACAGCCCGATCAACATCAAGGGCTACGGCCTTTCCGACCGCGCGGACAAGATCACCTTCGTCTTTCCGGATATGACGCTGGCCGCGGGCGAGCATGTCATCGTCTTTGCGTCGGACAGCACACAGAACGAAGCCGGAAAGGCACTCCATGCGAAATTCAAGCTCTCCTCCGCAGGCGACAAGCTCTTCCTCTTCGGCAGCGACGGCATCGCCTTCCAGGAGCTGGACATCCCCGCGATGGATTCCAACATGAGCTACACATGGGTCGGCGGCAACGATTACATCATCACCGACCAATACACGCCGGGCTACGACAACACGCAGGAGGGCTACGCCGCGTTCCGCGCGAGCACGGTGCTGCAAAGCGGCGCGCTGGTCATCAACGAAATCTGCGCGTCCTCCATCACCACGCTCAAGGACGAAGACGGCGATTACCCCGACTGGATCGAGATCCGCAACACGACCAATCAGGCGATCGACCTTTCCAACTACGCGCTCAGCGACAGCACGGATAAGCTCGTCAAGTGGCGCTTCCCGCAGGGCTGCGTGATCGAGCCGAACGGCTATTTCGTCGTCTTCGCCTCGAAAAAGGATCGCGCCGCGGCGGAAGGGAGCTGGCCGCACGCCAGCTTCAAGCTGCGTTCCAACGGTGAAACCGTCATCCTGTCGGATATTCAGGGTCGAATGATCGACATGGTCACTTACGACCTGCTCTCGGCGGATACCTCCTGGGGGCGCGACGAGGAAGGCGACGGCAGCTTCAAGCTCTTTACCAGCCCCACGCCGGGGCTGCCCAACACGCGCGCCGGCATGACGGCGATGGACACGCGCATGTGTCTGGCCAACACCTCCGGGCTTTACATCACCGAGGTGATGACCGGCAACAAAAGCACGCACGGACCGAACGTCAACTACTACTACGACTACATCGAAATCTACAACATGAGCGGGCAGGCCGTAAACCTCAAGGGTTACGGCCTGTCCGATAACATTAAAAAACCCCGCAAATGGCAATTCCCTGACATCACCATCGAAAACAACAGCTATCTGGTCATCTACTGCGATACCACGCAGACGAGCAAAGACGGCGTTTATTATTTCACCAATTACAACCTGAAAAAATCGGGCGAGACGGTCTGCCTTTCCACCCCCAGCGGGCAGATTTTGGATAAGGTGGTCGTCCCCCAGCTTTACGACGATACCTCCTACGGGCGCACGCTCGGGCAGGCGGGTCTGTTCTATTATTCCTCCCCCACGCCGGGCGCGGCGAACGGACAGGGCTTTACCGGCTATGCCGAGCCGCCGACCTTCAACGTGGCGGGCGGCCTGTACGTGCGGCCGCTGACGGGCGAAAACGCGGTCACGATCAACGTTCCGGCGGGCAGCACCGTCCGCTATACGCTCGACAGCACCGACCCGAACGAATCCTCCCCGATTTACACCGAGCCGATCGAGATCGAAGCCAACACGGTTATCCGCGCGCGCACCTATCGCGACGGCGTGGAGGCCTCGCAGATCATCTCCGAAACGTATTTGATTTCCGTGTATCACACGATGCCGGTCGTCTGCCTGACGACCGACCCGGATAACCTGACCAACGAGGAATACGGCGCGTTCGCCTACGGCCCGAACGTCGATACATCCAAGCCGACGCCGTGGATCAAGATCGCGACCTACGGCCAGAAGAACTGGTTCCCCGCGTGGCTGGAATACAGCGACGAAAACGGCCAGCTTCAGCTTTCGCAGGGCGTACGTTTCCGCGTCATGGGTCAGTATTCGCTGGATATGCCGCAGAAGAGCCTGTTCATCAAGGCGGACGGCCAATTCGGCAAGAGCGAATTTGATTATGCGCTCTTCGACGACCGCCCGTTCACGACCTACAAGAACTTCGTTCTGCGCAACGGCGGTCAGGACGGCCTGTTCACCCGCGTGATGGACGGCCTTGAAGCGCGGCTGATCGATCAAGCCGAAAGCACGCTGGCCACGCAGGCATGGAAGCCCGTCATCGTCTACATCAACGGCCAATACTGGGGTCATTACAACATGCGCGAGCGCGCGGGCGTGGACATGGTGGCGCAGCACGAGGGCTGGCTCAAATCGAAGGACATCGACCTGCTGCAATCCGACGGCCTCTCTTCCTCGCAGGTCAAGCAGGGCTCGAACGCGGATTACAAGGCGCTCTACAACAAGGTCAAGGACGCCGATTTGAACAGCAACCCCGAATTGCTCGCCGAAGTCGAAGCGAATTTTGACATCGACAACATGTTCGATTACTACATCTTCGAATCGTTCTACGGCAACACCGACCCCGGCAACATCCGCTTCTACCGCAACACGAAATCCGGCGACGGCAAGTGGCGCTATCTGGTGTTCGATATGGACTGGGGGCTGTTCAACGCCACCTACAAGAGCAAGGGCAAGGAATACGCGACCGGCTGCGTCACCTATTACATGAATGAAAACGGCGCGGGCAGCCAAAAGATCAAATCCAACCTGTTCGTGCGCAAGCTGGTGCAGGTTCCGCAATACCGCGAAAAGTTCCTGACGCGCTACGCCGAGCTGTTCAACAGCGTGCTGACGACGGAAAACATGGTCTCGCTCTTCTATGAAATGACGGCGCAGATCAAGCCGGAAATGCAGATGCATCACGAGCGCTGGGCGGCGGAAATGCCCGCGCAAGTCAGCTTTGACGTGCCGAAGAACGCGACCGGCGCTTACAACTACTGGGTTTCCCGCTGCGAGCGCGCCGTCCGCGTGATGAACCGCAGGCCGCACTTCGTCTGGCTGGATATCCAATCCTATTTCGGGCTGAGCGACGCGGAAATGGAATCCTACTTCGGCCCCTGCCCGGAGATCCCGGCGCAGTATCAGTAAACGTTCCCCAATCCCCACGCGCTAATACTAATTCGCAGTTAAAATGCTTAACAGAGCGCATCAGATTTTTTGTTCTGACGAAGCCAAGTGAAGTGAGGCGTACTGGAGGTACGTTGAACGGAACGAGGCAAAGTCAGAGCGAAAAAGATGGTGCGCGGATTAAGCCATTTTAACAAGAATTAGTATAAATCCGTTATTCATTGAATCATTTATAGTATGGAGGAATTTCCCATGAAGAACATCATCAACGACGCGAGTGTAAACGAGTGGTTTGCACAGCAGATGACCAGCCTCACCCCGATGAAGATGCTGCTGGCGCTGCTGATGGGCTTTATCGTCGGCCTGATTATCGCGCTGGTCTATCGCAAGGCCTTCCGCGGCGTGCTCTTTTCCCCGTCGTTCGCCAACACGCTGATTATGCTGTGCATGATTACCACCCCGGTCGTCATGTGCATTAAGTCGAATATCGCGCTCTCCATGGGCATGGTCGGCGCGCTCTCCATCGTGCGTTTCCGCACGGCCGTCAAGGATCCGCTCGACACGGCTTACATGTTCTGGAGCCTGACAATGGGCATCCTGCTCGGCGCGGAGCTGTACACCATCGCGCTGGTCGTCGTCGCGGGCATTTCCATCGCGATGCTGGCGCTGGCGTTCTTCCGCCTGCGCACCCCGAACACCTTCCTGCTCGTCACCCACTACGATCAGGCCGCCGAAGCGGAGGTCATGGATTTCATCCGCCGCATCAAGGTGCAGCGTCTGCGCAGCAAGACCGTCACCCCCGGCGGCGTGGAACTGACCGTCGAGGTGCAGCTCCGCGAGCGCTTTGACATCGTCAACAAGCTGATGGACACCGAGGGCGTGCACAACGCGACGCTGATCGCCTGCCAGTCCGAAGCGGGCAACTAAGGAGCCGATATGATCATCCGCAACATTCCGCTGCGACATGAGCTGAAATATTTCATCACCCCGGCGGAGCTGAATGTGCTGCGCAGTTCGCTGAAGCCCGTGATGCAGCTCGATCCCAACGGCAACGAAAACAACGAATACCACATCCGCTCGCTGTATTTCGACACGATCAACGACGATGCGCTGGAAGAAAAAATCGCGGGCGTGGGCAACCGAAAAAAATACCGCATCCGCATCTACAATTTCAGTGACCGCGTCATCAAGCTGGAATGTAAGAGCAAATACGGCGATTTGATTTCCAAGCAGTCCGTCTCCATCCCCCGCGAATTGGCCGACCAGCTCATCGCGGGCGACCCGGAGGGCTTGCAGCGCATGCGCCATCCCCTGCTGCACGACGTATACCGCGAGATGAAAACGCGGCTGCTGCGTCCAGTGGTCATCGTGGATTACATCCGCGAGGCGTATATCCACCCCGCCGAGGAAGTGCGCATCACGTTTGACAAGCAGATTCGCACCGGCCTGTATCAGACCGCCATGTTCGATGCGTCGATCCCCACCTACCCGGTCTTCGACGACCCGGTGGAGGTGCTGGAAGTCAAATACGACGAGTTTCTGCCGACGTATATGCAGGCGATTCTCAGCGGCGTGACGGCTCAGCGCAGCGCGGTGAGCAAGTATACCTGGTGCAGGCGATACGAGAACAAAGAGTTTTAAGGAAACGCCGGCATTTGGGATTTGCGCTTACAAAAAACGGGTATACAGCAGCAAATGAACAACTCCGGAATTTTGCACAGATTTCGATAACGAGCGCGTAGCCGCCTGACTCCTTCAGTCACGGCTGCGCCGTGCCAGCTCCCTCGAAGAGGGAGCTTTTTTATCGGGTTATTTTCCGCCCAAGCGATAAATCACGCGATGTTCGCCCGCGTTCTGTGCAGGTTTTGCTCAATTATTACAAAAAAATTCCTTCGATTTCTCGGAGGAATTTTTTTTTTTGTGAGGAGCGCAGAAACCGCAGGTTTCTGCCGGGCGTTGGGGCGAGAAGCCCCCTTCGTTTCTTTACCGAGAGCCCTTGTCGTAGGGAATACCCTCCGCCTTCGGCGCGCGGGATTTTTTGCTGGTGAACGCCAGAATAATCATCGAGGCGATGAACGGAATCATGTTATACATGTTCTGCGTCCAGCCCAGATCGGCGAGGAACGGAATCGAGCTGGCAATATTCGCCAGCGACTTGAACAGCGCGAAGAACACCGCCGCAAGGAAGATGCGGAACGGCTTCCACTGGCCGAAGATCATAACCGCCAGCGCGAGGAAGCCCGCGCCGGAAACGCCGACCTCGAAATTCCAACTGGAGACGGACGGGATGATGTACGCCATGCCGCCGATGCCGCCCAGCACGCCGGAAATCAGCACGCCGATATAGCGCATCTTGTAGACGTTGATGCCCACGCTGTCCGCCGCCTGCGGATGCTCGCCGCACGCGCGCAGGCGCAGACCCAGCCGCGTCTTATAAAGCACGATGTACGAGAGAATCAGCGCCACGAGGCCGATGAACAGAAAGACGTTGACCGTCAGCGGGCCGAAGTCATAGACGAACACGCGGTTGCTGTAATCCAGCTTGGCGGAGGCGGAATGGTTCACACCCTTGGCGATGACCATTGCCAGCGCGGTGGCCAGCAGGTTGAGCGCCGTGCCGCCGATGGTCTGATCCGCGTTCAGATTGATCGAAGCGAACGCCAATAGCCCGGCATACAGCATGCCCGCAATGCCCGCCGCGAGAACGGAGACCAGCACGATGGAGAACGCGCTCGCCCCGGCGGGCATCATCTGGATGGCGATGACGCCCATCAGCCCGCCGATCACCATGATGCCCTCCAGCGCGATGTTGATAATGCCGCTGCGCTCGGAGAACATGCCGCCCAGCGCCACCATCATCAGCACGACCGTATACAGCAGCGTATATTTCAGCAGCAGAAACATCAGTCGTCCCCTCCCTTCCCGACGGAGACCCGCTTGGCCTTGCCCACAAGCAGCGCGCGGATCTTGTTCTTAAAGAGCAGCGAGAACGCGCAGAGATAGATAATCAGCGCGGTAATCACGTCGGCGATCTCCTTGGTGTAATACTGCGTGGAGAGCTTCGTGCCGCCGACGGTGATATACGAAATGAACAGCGAGGAGAAAATCGTTCCAATCGGGTTGGAGCAGGCCAGCAGCGCCGTGCTGATGCCGTTGAAGCCCATCGCGGGCAGCGCCGTGGAGACCTGCGGGTTCCACTCCGCGACGGTGGAGAGATAATACAGCCCCGCGCCGACGCCCGCCAGCGCGCCGGAAATCATCATCGCAAGGATGATGTTGCGCTTTTCGTTGATGCCCGCGTAGCGCGCGGCGTTTTTGTTGAAGCCGCAGGCGCGCAGCTCGTAGCCGAACGCCGTCTTATTGAGGATGATGTAGACGACGATCGCGAAGAAGATCGCAATGAAAATCGCGATGGTGACCGATTGCAGCTTGCCGAACAGCTCGCTCATGCCGAGGCTGGGAATCATGGCCTGAGGCGCGGCCTTGCGCAGGCTGTACGTCTTGGTCGAGGCCAGATCATACATCGGGCTTTTGCCCTTGCCGTACATGATATCGTTGACCATGTACAGGCCGATCCAGTTGAACATGATGGCCGTGATGACCTCGTTGATGTTCAGATACGCCTTGAAAATGCCCGGCAGCGCGCCCCAAATCGCGCCGAAGAGCATCGCAGCCAGCAGGCACAGGTACCACGGCCATTGCAGCACGATGGCGCAATACAGCGCGCCGAACGCGCCGAGCGTGTACTGCCCCGCCGCGCCGATGTTGAACAGGCCGGTTTTGAACGCAAAGCCGACCGAAAGACCCGTCATAATCAGCGGCGCGGCATTGGCCAGCACTGTGCCCATGTTGCGCGGGCTCTTGAAGCCGCTTTTCAAAATGACGAGCAGACCGTCGCCGAAGGCGTGTTCCGCGTTGATGATGGCCAGCACCACAAGGCCCAGCAGCAGGCCGATCACGATGCAAATCAGCGAGGCCGCCACCGACAGAAACGCTTCGGAGCCTGCCAGACGGCTGCCCAGCTTGCCCTTTTTGTTTTCCATTTGGCTTTCCTCCTATCAAGCGTTGCGCTGCGCGCCCGCCATGTAAAGCCCCAGCTCCTTGGCGGTCGTATAACGCGGGTCCAGCTCGCCGACGATCGCGCCCTCGTACATCACCAGAATGCGATCCGGCACTTCGAGCACCTCGTCCAGCTCCAGCGAAACGAGCAGAACCGCCTTGCCCGCGTCGCGCTGCGCCAGCAGCTCCTTGCGGATATACTCAATCGCGCCGACGTCCAAACCGCGCGTCGGCTGCACGGCGATGAGCAAATCGCTGCTCAAATCCACCTCACGGGCGATAATCGCCTTCTGCTGGTTGCCGCCGGACATGCTGCGCGCCTTCGTCACCGCGCCCTGACCGCTGCGCACGTCGAAGCGCTCGATCAGATCGTCGGCATACTTGCGGATTTCGCCGAATTGCAGGAAGCCGTTGCGCTGAAACTCCGGATGGAAGTAGCTCTTGAGCACGAGGTTGTTTTCCAGCGAATAATCCAGAACGAGGCCGTGCTTATGGCGATCCTCCGGAATATGGCTGAGCCCCGCCTCGTTGCGCTTGCGGATGGACATGTGCGTGATGTCCCGATTGTTGAGGAAAATCTTGCCGCTGTCTGGCTTGAGCAGGCCGGTGAGCGCATAGACCAGTTCGCTCTGGCCGTTGCCATCAATGCCCGCGATGCAGACGATTTCGCCGCGGCGCACGTTGAAGGAGACATTGTTGACCACCGGCTTGCCGTGCTTCTTGCTCTTGACGGTCAGGTTCTGCACCGTCAGCACGCTTTCCCCCGGATTGAGCGGCGTTTTTTCCATGATGAGCTGCACCTTGCGGCCGACCATCATCTCGCTCAGTTCTTCCTTGCTGGTGTTGGCCACATCGACCGTGCCGACGTACTTGCCCTTGCGCAGCACGGTGCAGCGATCCGCCACGGCCTTGATCTCGTCGAGCTTGTGGGTGATGAAGAGGATGGATTTGCCTTCTTTGGTCAGCTCCTTCATAATCTTCATCAGCTCTTCGATTTCCTGCGGCGTGAGCACGGCGGTCGGCTCGTCGAAAATGAGCACCTCGTTGTCGCGGTACAGCATTTTGAGAATCTCGGTGCGCTGCTGCATGCCCACGGTGATATCCTCAACCATCGCGTCGGGATCCACCTTGAGGCCGTAGCGCTCGCTCAGCTCCATCACCTTCTGACGCGCCTGCGCCTTTTGCAAAAAGCCGAAGGGCGTGGCCGTCGGCTCCACGCCGAGGATGATGTTGTCCAGCACCGAAAAGACGTCCACGAGCTTAAAGTGCTGGTGCACCATGCCGATGCCCAGTGCGTTCGCGTCGTTGGGGTCGCGAATCTGCACAACCTGCCCGTTCTTGCGGATTTCGCCCTTTTCCGGCCGATACATGCCGAAGAGCACGCTCATCAGGGTCGATTTGCCCGCGCCGTTTTCGCCCAGCAGCGCGTGGATTTCGCCCTTTCTGAGCTGCAGGGTGATATCGTCGTTGGCGATAATCCCCGGAAACTCCTTGGTAATATGCAGCATTTCAATGATATACTCGCTCAAAGCAATCGCTCCTTTTTGCGAATTCTGTATACATTTTATTATAGCGTATTTTGTGCGATTTTGCAAAAGCTTTTTGCTTTTTTTGCCGGAGGGCGTTTCGCGGGCGGTTTTGCGCCATTTTCCATACATCAAAAGAGCGGAGAGGCTGCCGCGCCTCTCCGCCCGAATGGACAGTGCCTTATTTCACCTGATAGAACTGATAGAGCGTACCGTTCACGCCGCTGACCAGAACCGTGTCGATTTCGCCGACGGATTCGAGGGTCACGGTCGTGCGCTCGCTGGCGGTCTTGTAGCCGAAGGCCTCGCAGCGCGCCAGCAGCTTGTCCAGATCCTTGGTCTCGAACGCCTGCGTGAAGATGCCGCCGTTGCCCGGAACGGAGCCGCCCTGCTCGGTCATGGAGACGCCCGGCTCGGAGTAATCCAGAATCTCGATCAGCGTGCTCTGGCCGTTGGCGTAAGAGCCGTAGAAGTAGCCCATGCGAACGGTGATGTCGGTGCCCTCGATGCCCAGCACGCGATCGACAAGCCCCTTCTCCACCGGCGCGTCATAGACCAGATCCATGCCCATCACGTTGGTGTACCAATCCACAGCGGAGGCCATGTCGTCCACGACCAGCACCGCGTCCACCATGTTGTAGAACTTGGTATCAAACTCCTGCGTGGTCTTGAGGATCATCGTCGTCGGCACGCCGTCCGGGCCGTAGGCGACGCACTCAGCAACGGCGTTGCCGCTCCAGGAGGTCGTGTAGCTGAACGGCTCGCACTCGAAGCTGTAGCCCGCGCCGGTCAGCTCCTCATACATCGCGTCGATATCGTTGCAGCGCCAGGCCACGTCGAAGTAGCCGTAATCCCACGCATGGAAGCCTTCGCGGGTGGTCTTGCCGGTCTTCTCGCTGAACTCGATGAGCATGAGCTTGGTGGAGTTCACGTTGTTCATCACCATCGCGTACTTCGCCTCGCCCTCCTGACCGTAGAGCGCCTTGACGGAGGCCGCGTCCATCGTGCCTTCCGCGACGACGTTCAGCTCCATGTGGGTGACGAAGAAATCCTTGCTCTTTTCCAGATCGCTCGTGCCGATGACGATCAGATCAATGCCGGAGAGCTTCTCGGCGTTGTAGGCAAAGCAGTCGTCCAGCGCGATCACCGCGTCGCCGTCCTCCAGCGTGTACGCCACGACCGGCTGGCCGTCCAGCGTCGCGGTCGTCTCCGCCTTGACCTCGGCGAGCGTGTCGCCGGCCGTCGCGGGCGCGCCCTCGGCGGTGATCTCCGCGTCGTTGACCGTGATCTTCAGCGCGTCGCCGCTTTCCACGTCAAAGCCGTATTCGCCCAGCGCGCTGACCGGAATCACCGTCTTGCCCGCGCAGGTGTAGGTCGCCACCGGCTTGCCGCGCAGCCACGCGGTCTCGCCCGTCGCAACGGGCGCTTCCGCCGTCGCCATGGCGGTCACGCAAAGCAGCGCCGCCGCGGAGGTCAAAGTCCAAAGCGTCTTCTTCATAAATAGGTCCTTCCTTTCATTCCTCGGGTCGTTCCTCATGTCGTTTCCCCGGGGGCGTTTTCCATCGTCTCCCCGCCCCGTTTCGCCTCTCATTATGGACGCTCGATACTTTTTTGTCAAATTTTGTTTTTTATTCGTCACGATAAGAAAGTTCTATTCGATAATTTGCGATTATTTGTGATGAACCCGTCGCTTGATCGTCATTTTATGCTATAATAAAAAATAATGCCGTATTTCGGCCATTCGCCAGTCTGTAAATTTCGGGAAGGATGCATGCCCTTTGAACGAGAAGCAAATCGAATGTTTTCTGACGGTTTCCAAATATCAGAGCTTTTCCCGCGCCGCGCAGGCGCTGTTTATGACGCAGCCCACCGTCACCCACCAAATCGCCGCGCTCGAGGAGGAGCTGGGCTTTTCCCTGTTCGTCCGCAGCTACCGCGCCATTTCGCTCACCCCCGCCGGTCAGCGCTTTGAGGAGCGCATGCGCCCCGCCGTCGAGCAGCTTCAAAGCATCGTATCGGAATGTAAGCAAATCGCCCGGAACGAAGACGGCTGCCTCACGCTCGGCCACTACTTTCCCGAGGGCGACTGGATGTTTTACCACGCCATCTATGCGTTCTCCTCGCTCTATCCGGCGTTCCACATCGACACCCATCTGCCGCCGTCCACGGAGCTGGTGGATCGCCTGCTCACCCGCCAACTGGACGCCATCGTCGCGCCGCATCAGCTGATTACCGTTCAGGATGAATTGAAGCAGACGACGCTGTTCTCCAATCCGGAATACTGCGTGATGTCGCGCAATCACCCGCTGGCCGAGCGCGAAAGCCTGACGCTGAACGACCTGCAGGACACGCTCTGCCTGTTGGATAACGACGATCCCTTCAAAATTAAAACCTGGCATGAGACGCAGATCCGCGCCCAGCGCTCGCAATTCAGCAGCCGCAACGGCCGAACCATGCGCGAAATCGTCACCAATCTGCGCTCCCAGCCTTGCGTGATGCTCTCGCTCTACCCGGTGCTCTTCATCGCGGACGATCTGGTGCGCGTTCCGTTTGCGGACGGGCCGCAGGTGCAGACCGACCTCGTTTGGCGCGCGGACAACGCCAAGGCCGCGCTCGCGCATCTGGTGGACTATCTGCCCCGGTATTACGCCGAAAGCATCGGCTGAATTTCAATGTCGGCGGCGCGCTGCATGGCGCGCCGTTTTTTTCTTATCCGGCGCCCCGGACGCACGGCGCAAATCCGCCAAAAACGAATCAGAAGATGAATTCAAAAAGGAGAGAAAAAGAAAAACGCCCGATTCAAGATCGGACGCATGTTTCTGGCTCCCCAGGTAGGGCTCGAACCTACAACCCTTCGGTTAACAG
>ERZ773235.481-NODE-481-length-51981-cov-20.319994_pt1 | contig 51981 bp, 45 predicted proteins | sample MGYA00580522_ERZ773235 | MGnify/ENA primary metagenome ERZ773235 (study PRJEB29015, sample SAMEA2737797) | human gut metagenome | biome: human gut; feature: human-associated habitat; material: faeces | place: China | collected 2012 ...
GGCGCAGGCAGCGAAGCGTCCCTGCCAGTAACTTTGCGCGTCCGCAGACGCGCCCGCAAGCTGCTCTTCCCCCAAGATTCCGTGAAGAACCGGAAAATGTGCACGCCCTGTGACAGATTGCGCAGATTCTTGACTTCTCCCCCATAAATGCGCTATAATGGGTGGGAATGCGTCAAGAAAGGAAGACCATGATGATTCGCCTGAACAACGATTACTCCGAGGGCTGCCACCCTTCGATTCTCCTGCGCCTGAATGAAATGAACCTCGAACAGAACCCCGGTTACGGCACGGACACCCACTGCGCCGAAGCCGCTGACGCCGTGCGCAAGGCGTTTGCCTGCCCGGATGCGGACGTGCATTTCCTCGTCGGCGGCACGCAGGCGAACATGACCGTGATTGCCGCGGCGCTTCGCCCGTATGAAGCCGTCCTCTGCGCTGACACGGGGCATATCAACGTCCACGAAACGGGCGCGGTGGAAGGCACGGGGCATAAGTGCATTGCGCTCCAAAGCCGCGACGGGCGCATCAGCGCGAGCCAAATCAGCGTGGCGGCGGCAATGCTGGATGACAATGAGCATGTCGCGAAGCCTGCAATGGTCTACATCTCCATGTCCACCGAGCTGGGCACGGTCTACAACCGCGCGCAGCTGCGTGATATTTACCTGACCTGCCAGCAGCTGGGGCTGTACCTCTTCATCGACGGCGCGCGGCTGGGCTATGCGCTTGCTGCCCCAACCGGTGACCTGACCGCGGCGGATATCGCCGAGATGTGCGACGTGTTCACCGTCGGCGGAACGAAGATGGGCGCGCTCTTTGGCGAAGCGATTGTCATCAACCATCCGGCGCTGAAGAAGCATTTCCGCCACATGATGAAGCATCAGGGCGGCCTGCTGGCAAAGGGCTGGCTGCTGGGCGTGCAGTTCAGCGCGCTGATGGCGGACGGGCTGTACTTCCAGCTGGGGCAGAAGGCGGTCAAGCAGGCGATGCGCATTCGCACCGCGCTGCTGGAGAAGGGGATTCCGCTGCATGTCGATTCCCCGACGAACCAGCTCTTTCCGATTTTCTCCGATGAGCAGGTGGAGGCGCTGGAGGAGGATTTCGCGCTGGAGTTTCAGGAGCGTGTGGACGAGAGCCATGTCGTGCTGCGCGTGTGCACCTCGTGGGCGACGCCGGAGCGGAATGTGACGGCGTTTATCGAGAAAATCAACAAGCTGTAAGCAGCAAAAAAGGGGCTTTCATGGAAAGTTTGGGGAGCAAACAAGGGCTTAGGCGAAGCGCCAAAAAGCTGCACGCGGAAGGAGCATGAAAGCGCGACCAACTCAATCGCGAAAAGGGGTCAAGGGGCAATTGCCCCTTGCAGGGTGCAGGGACAGCGTCCCTGCTGGGGTTTGGGGCAACGCCCCAACTGTTCCGCGTCCGACCAATCCCAAGGAAGCCGCCTGCAAAGGCGCAGGCAGCGAAGCGTCCCTGCCAGTAACTTTGCGCTCCCGCAGGAGCGCCCCCAAGCGGCTCTTCCCCAAGATTCCGTAAAGAACAAAAAAGGTCGTTCCCACCATGAGGAGCGACCTTTTGCTTTACTTTTTACTTTTTCCGCTTTTTCTGCTTGCTGCCCTTGCTCTCCATCCGCTGCTCCACCTTCGACTTCTCCGGGAAGTTCGCCGTCACCCACGCCTGCACCTTCTCCATCTCCGGGACGCCGCGGAAGTAGTACGCCGTGCCCTTGACGCGAATGTGGCAGACGCGCAGCCGCTTTTCAAGGAACGTCTGCTTGACCAGAATGTCCTGCGCGGATACGCCGCTGACCTCGTAGGTGTTCGCGCGACCCAAATTCGCCACAATCCGCGCGCCGTGCAGGTTCGTCGCGGGCTGGAAGGCGTAGCTGCCCAGATAGCTGGGAATGTAGAACGCCATTGTCAGGCTGCACGCCGCAATCATCAGCCCCAGAATCATCAGGGTGAAGGAGGGTGGCAGGAGCAGCAGGCTGATTGCAAGCACGGGCAGCACGGACAGCGCAACCGGGGCGCACGCGGTCAAAATCACGGCGGATTTTTTCGTCCGCAGTTCCAGCTTCTCACGCATCAGGCGTTTTTCTCCCCATCATTTCGTTCGTCCGACGAATCAGGATGTCGGCGATTTTCCGCGCACAGTCGGGGTCAATCTTCTCGTGCTGCTTGGCAAGCATTTCGGCGCGCTTTTCCGGGTGACGCAGCAAATCCGCCACTTTCGCGGTCAGCTCGTCGTCCGTGTGCGCCCAGAGCGCCAGCGCGTTGTCCTCCATGAAGCGGGCGTTTTCCGTTTCGCACCCCGCAATCGGGTGTGCGACGACAATCGCCGTGCCGATGGTCATTGCCTCGGTGGAGGTCAGCCCGCCGGATTTCGTGACCAGCACATCCGCGGCGGCAATCAGGGGCGTCAGCGGCGTCACCTGCGCGCGCAGGGACACGCGCGGGTCGCTGCCGTAGGCTTCGGTCGCCCGGCGCAGCGCATCCACGTTTGACCCGCAGACGACGGTCAGATGGCCGTTTTCGCCCAGCACGGGCAGAATCCGCGCAATCATCTCCGGCAGATTGCCCGCGCCCATGCTGCCGCCGACGAGCACGACTTCGGGGCGCTCCGGGTCAAGCCCGACGGCCTCCTTCGCGGCGCGCTTGTCCGTGCAGGGGCGGCAGGAGAGGGACACCGGAATGCCGGTGAATTCATAAGCACTTTTGGGCAGCGCCAGCCGCCTGGCGGAGGGCATCGCCGCCTTGCAGGTGAACATCACGTCACACTCGATGTCCTCAATGAAGGGATGAATCGTGTAGTCGGTCATGACCATGGCGAACAGGCCGTTCCACAGGTCGTGGCGGCGGAGGTAGGTGACGCTCTGCCCGCCGAACATGTGGGTGCAGACAATCAAATCCGGCGCGTAATCGGTCAGCAGCTGCTCCATCTTGCGCGCGTAGGCGGCGTTGAAGAGGTAGACGGGGGACTTGATGCGCGGCGTGCTGATGGCCTTGGCGAAGCGGTACAGCCGCCCGAAGGCATCCGGCGCCGCCTGCACAAATTTGACGTAGACGTTCGACACGGTGGCGGACAGCTTCTGCCCGCCGAATGCCACGCAATCCTCAAATCGGCATTCCACGCCGCGCTCCGTCAGCGCTTCCATCACCGCGTGCGCCGCCGTGTTGTGTCCGCCGCCGGTGGCTGTGGAGAGTATGAGTGCCTTCAATTAGTCCTCCTGCCCGGCGGCATTTTCCGCCAGCATTTCATCAATGATTTTGCAGGTCATGCGGATGATTTTTGCGCAGGGGCGGCTGCTGTAATACGCGTTCGTCCGCGCATCCGGGGTGGGGGATTCCGGCTTCTTTTCGCGCCCTAACAGCTCCGCACAGCAGATGCTGCCATTTCGGGCGATGAACGCCCGGTAGACACGCTGCACCCGCGCGTACGTCTGTGGGCGGTGCTCCGGCTTCGCGCCATCTGCCCCTTCCAGCGCGGCGCAGAGCATCACCGCCGAGGAAAACGCGCCGCAGTTGTCGCGCAGCCGCCCGATGCCGCCGCCTAGCCCGCAGGCGACCCGCGCCGCCTGCTCCTGCGTCAGCCCCGCAATGTCCGCATAGGTCATCAGCACCGCCTGAGCGCAGTTCACCCCGGATGCAAACAGGCGAACCGCCGTCTTTTCTCGTCCTGAAATCGCCATTTTATTGTGCCGTAATCACTTTCAGCGTGTCGCGCAGTTTGTCGTAGACGTTTGTCTTGTAGGTGTCGGTGTACCCCGCCGGGTAGGTAAGGTGGACGGTGTAGAGCACGTTATTCTTGTAAACCGCCGCGATGCGCCCCGCAATTTGCAGATTGCCATCCAGCGTGGCGGTGTAATTGGCGTACACGCCCGTTGCGCCGAGGAACAGCCCCTTGCGCGTCGCCGTGTTTGACGGGCTGAACTTGGGGTAATTCGCGTTGCGGAGGTTCGTCAACATGGACTTGACTTCCGTCGTCAGCGAATCGGTGGTGTACTCAATGCTCGTGCTGTTTGCGCGGATGACGAGGGTCGCCGCGTAGCCCGTCGCCCAGTCGGGGCTCTGGAGTTTGTAGCTGTTCGCCTCGGACGTATCCACCACCCAGCCAGCCGGGCCTTCAAACGTCAGATTCAGGTTCGACGCGGTGTAGGTCTGGTAGGTGAAGGACAGCGCCGGCAGGGGCGTGGGGGTCGGCTTGTCAATGGGGTCAATCACGACGGGCGTCGCGCCGGAATACTGCCCGGAAATGACCGGAATGGGCGTATTCGTGGGGGGAGGCGTGACGAGCGTCGGCAGATGAATTTCCTCCGGCGTGCTGGCAGCGTCGCCCGTGTAGTCGTCCTCCTCGGACGCGGGGTCGTAATCCGCCGGAAGGCTGCTGCCGGCGGTATTCGTGCTGGGTATGTTTGCCGCCCCCTGCGTGTTCGCCGCCCCCTGCGTATTGACGTTATACTGCGTCTTCGGTTCAGATGCGCAGCCCGCCAGCAGAACGAGGCACGCGCTCAGCAGAAGCACTGTCCGAAAGCCCTTTTTCATCGTGATTCCCTCCTTATGGTTGTTATCCTAAGGTAACACCGTACAAATGAGGTGGTGCCTTAATTCAAAAACGATTGAAACACCCGTTTTCTTGCAAAAGAATGTGGATGACGTCATTCCGCCCCATCAATCTCCTGATACTTTGGATGATAGATCCGCCGGTCAAGGCTCCAGACCTTCTCCGAGAACGCACCCTCCGGCACGCGCGCGAGAATCCCCTGCATTTCGTTCATCTTCGCGTCCAAATCGTCGATGCGCGCGAGCACCTCCGCTTCGGGAAACATCGGCGCCTTCGGGCTGCCGTATTCCGGGATGCTGTGATGCGAGAGCACCATGTGCTCCAGCAGCAGCACAATTTCCCCGGAAACGCCCACGTTCTTCGCCGCTTCCTCAATCCGCGCCACGCCACGCACCAAATGCCCAATCAGCAGCCCGTCCGCGGAATAATCGCTCACGCTGCCCGTTTCGTCGCTGATCATTTCCGTCGTCTTGCACAGGTCGTGCAGGATAACGCCCGCGTAGAGCAGCTCCGCGTTCAGGAACGGGTACGCCGCCACGACGTGCCGCGCCAGATTCAGCATACTCGTCGTGTGGTGGAGCAGGCCGGAGCGTTCCGCGTGGTGCAGCCGCTGTGCCGCCGGGAACCATTCCAGCTTGTCGCCCGTCAGCCGAAGCATCTCGCGCACGATTTTCTTCAGTCCCTCGGACTGGAAGGTATCAATCGTGTCCTCAATGTCCTTGCGCATCACTTCAGGCTTTTCGGGCGCGCACGCGACCAGCTGCGCCATGTCCACCTCGTCCTGCGGCAAGGCGGCGCGCATCCGCTCAATGCGGAGCTGCTTGCGGCCGTTGTACTCCTGCACCAGCCCCTGCACTTTGATGACCGAGCCTTGCTTGGGCACGTCCATCAGCTGATTCCAGTCCCAGTATTTGCAGTTGATGTCGCCCGTTTTATCCGCGAGGGTGAGGTCGAGGTACGCGCCGCCCTTCTTATCCGTCCGCGCGTCCGCCGAGCGAACGAGCAGAAACCCGACGAAGCGGGCGTTGGTTTCCAGCTGATTGACTGTCATGGGTGATTTTCCTCCGATGGATGAAAATGTTGAGGGTTTTGGAATCCTCATAGTCGTTAGTAGTCGGGTTTTCAGGTTCACAAACTAAATAACTTGCGATAAAAAACAAGTATGCAGAAGTGGACTGCCGAAGGAGTCCAGAGGGCGATCGGAAAGCCCTCTGGTACTATGCCAAAGCACTGTTTGGAAAGAGAAAACAGCTTGGCATAGCAAGATGGCAGCAAGTCAGAAAGGCGCATCCCCGCCGTTCTCTCCCCCCATCGCCGAGGGCGGCAAATCCGTGTACGTCGTGTATTCGCTCAGCCACGCGACCTTCACCGTGCCCAGCGGGCCGTTTCTCTGCTTCGCGATGATGATTTCGCCCACGTTCTTGTCCGCCGTTTCGGGGTCGTAGTAGCCCTCGCGGTGGATGAACATGACGACGTCCGCATCCTGCTCGATGGAGCCGGAGTCGCGCAGGTCGGACAGCGCGGGACGCTTGTTGTCGCGCGTCGTCGATGCACGGGAGAGCTGCGCGCAGGCAATCAGCGGCACTTTCAGCTCCAAAGCAATCGCCTTCAGCTGACGGCTGATTTCGCTCACCTCCAGCTGACGGTTCTCGGTCTTGCCGTCGGCGTGCATAAGACCCAGATAGTCCACAATGATGAGGTCAAGCCCCTTGTCCATCATCAGGCGGCGGCAGCGCGAACGGAGCTGCGTCGGCGTGATGCCCGCCGTATCGTCAATGTAAACAGGGGAGTTCGACATAGGGCCGATGGATTTCGCCAGCTTTATCCAGTCCTCTTCACGCAGGGTGCCTTGGCGGACGCTCTGCATGTTGACGCGCGCGTCGGAGCAGAGCATACGCAAGGCAATCTGCTCGCGCGGCATTTCCAGCGAGAACACGGCGACGCTTTTGTTCGCGTAGAGTGCGGCGTGGGTGGCGATGTTCATCGCGAAGGACGTTTTACCCATGGACGGGCGCGCGCCGATGATGATGAGTTCGCCGCCGTGCAGACCGGTGAGCATGTTGTCCAGCAGGGTGAAGCCGGTCGGCACGCCGGAGACGCGCCCCTTGAGCTTCGCCAGCTCCTCGATGTTGGCGTAGGTGTTGTACAGCACGTCGCGGACGTGGACGAGGCTCTCGCCGGAGGCGCGGTTCATCACGATGTCGAAAATCGCCTTTTCCGCGTGTCCGAGCGTCTCCTGCAGGGGATTCTGCTGGCTGTAACACTCCTGCGAAATCTCCTGCGACGCTTTGATGAGCTTGCGCAGGGTGGACTTTTCGGCTACCAAGGTGATGTACGCCTTGACGTTCGCGGTCGTCGGCACGAAGCTCATCAGCCGCATGAGGTACTCTGTGCCGCCGATGCCTTCCAGCGTCCCGCGGCGGGTCAGCTCCGCATCGACGGTCACGAGGTCAATTGGGCGCTGCTGATGGTGCAGGGCAACCATCGCCTCGAAGATTTCGCGGTGCGCCGGCTGATAGAAATCGTCGGTGGACAAGGCTTCCGCCGCCTGCAGCACCGCGTTTTCATCCTGCATCATCGCGCCCAGCACGGACTGCTCCGCTTCGACGCTATTGGGCGGCGTCACGCCACGAAATTCTGACATAAACCTCTTTCAAGGGCGCTGCCCTTGACCCGCCAAAGGGTCTTCGACCCTCTGGACTCCCTTTCGCGCGATTGAGTTGGTGACCTCTGCATACAGGTTTCGCGTGCAGCTTCCAGAGGGCAATGGAAACGGACGAAGTCCGCGGTCGCCTTCTGGACTCCTTCGCGTGCACTCCGGATGCTGCTGGTTGGGTTATGTTAGTTGGGGAAAACGGAAGGTTCACAAACTATAACAAGTTTCGGTAAAAATCAAGTATGAGAGTGTGCACCCGAAGGGGTGGAGGGGGCGATCGGAAAGCCCCCTCCTCGCCTCCGCAGAGGCGAAACCCCCGCTGCAAACAAAATCCATTATATTATAATAGGAAGAAAACCTTCCGGCAGACCGGGAGGGCAGCCCCCCCCGGCGGTGACTGCCTTACTTCACCGCCGCCGCTTCCACATGCACAACCATCTTCGCGGAGATGTCCTTGTACAGGCGAACCTCAATCTCCACATCGCCGACGGCGCGGATGTTCTCGCACTTGATGTCGCGCTTGTCCACCGCAACGCCGTGCTGCGCCTTCAGCTGCTCGGCAACTTCTGCGCTCGTAATGGAACCGTACAGCCGCCCCTGCGCGCCGCACTTCACCGACATGCTGATGACCTTGCCGCGCAGGGCGTCCGCCTGTGCCGTCGCGTCGGCACGGCGCTGGGCTTCGCGTTCGGCTTCCGCCTTGCGCATCTTCTCAACGCCCTTCATCGCGCCGGGGGTCGCTTCCACCGCCAGCTTCTTGGGGAAGAGGAAGTTGCGCGCGTAGCCATCCGCCGCATTCACAATTTGATCCTTCTTGCCGACACCCTTCACATCTTCCAGCAAAATAACCTTCATAATCTGTATCCTCCTTAAATCTTAAAAATCAGAAAAATCATCGTCTTTTCGATGGCGATCGTCGCGCAGTCCGCGCGGGTCGCGGATTTGGTCGACGCAGCCCGCGAACATCGGCAGAATCGGCACGAACAGCACCATCAGGATGGTCAGGAACCAGCGGCGGCCGCGCGTTGCACCCGCGCGTATCATGGCGAAATTCTGCGCCGAAACGCCCTGCACCGCGAAGCTCCAGAACGCCACACTGCCCAGCAGCGAAGCCGCCAGCGCAACCGTCGCGTTCGTTGTAAACAGCTGCGCCGCGCTCAGAAGCAGCAGCACCGCCATGCTGATGCCAAGCGGGGTGGGCATGAACCAGCGGTCGGTGGTCGGCGTGTCCTCCGCGTCGGGAAATTTGCGCCAGCACAGCAGCATCCCCAGCGAGAACGCCATGATTCCTTTGACCAGCAGGTCAGGCATGATGGATGGCAGCGTTATCTCAATCGTTGCGCGCAGGCTCCATTCCAGCTGCTGCAGTACATCCTCGGAAAGCCACGGCAGCACGTTTCCGCCCGTCAGCGCCGCGAGACTTTCCAGCGCCGCCGTGCGTTTTGCATCCAGCGCCGCCAGCCCAGACACATACGCGGAATACAGCACCTGCGGGCGCGTCCGCGCGTTCATCATGACACGCAGAATGTCATAGGACAAGCCCTCATACAGGTCGCCGTACGCCTGATAGCGCTGAAGGAGCATTATCAGCAGCGCGACGACGGCGGCGAAGCAAATCACCGCCCAATACATTGCCATGCGCGATTTGCGGAAGGCGCCGGGCGGCAGGAACAGCATCAGCGCGCCGCCGAAGAGCCAGACGCAGGCGGACGGAATGAGCAGCTTCGGCAGGAGGAGCAGCAGAGAGGAAAACGCGCCGATGACGAGCAGCGGGATGCTGATGCAGAGCAATGTCTGGCAGATTGGCGCGTTGCGGGTCGGCAGGGGCAGTTCCCCCGTGAGGGAGAGCAGCGAAAAAGGCATGAACAGCAGCAGAAGCACCGCCAGCGGCACGCTGCGCAGGCTGAATGTCAAAGCGAATACGATACAAGCGCCCATCATGTACCAATCGGGCCTGCCGACTTTGGCTTTGCCGTACATGCTGTCCTCACCTCCTTGTGTAGGCTCATCCATCTTCCTATTGTACAGCACAATCGCCAAAAAAGCAAGCCGGGGAGGCGCGGATGCACGAAAAAAGGAAGCGCCCGTCGCAGTCGCTTCCTTTATATATGCTGATTTTTTATTTGCCGTGCACAAGCGACTCGCGCTTTGCCAGCTCAGCCGCCAGCGCTGCCGGCAGCAAATCCTGATGCGGCTCTTCCTGCGGTACAGCCCCGCGATAGACCGCCAGCGTCCGCTGCGTCACCGTGTCCCAGTTGTGCAAATGGCAGATGTAATCCGGCGCTTCCGCCCTGTACTTTGCCACCTTCGCCGGATTCGCCAGCAAATCCGCCAGCTTTGCGCGCAAATCGTCGATATCGCCGCGGCGGAAGGTCACGCCGTGCTCCTGAACGACGGACGCGCACTCGTCGATGTCGCTTGTCAGCACGCAGCAGCCGTAGCTCATCGCTTCCATCAGCGAAAGGGGCATCCCCTCGACGTCGCTGGGCAGGACGTAGGTGTAAGCGTTGCTGTACAATTCCGCCAGCAGCTGCCCCTGCACAAAGCCGGGGAAGATTACGCGGTCGTCGTCCTTTGCCATTTCGCGCAGCTCGTCGAAATATTCCTGCGAGTCGGACGCGCCGCCCGCAATGACCAGCTTCTTGTCCGTCGGCAGATGCTTGTACGCCTCAATCAGGTAGTGTTCGCCCTTTTCCGGCACGATGCGCCCCAGATAGAGGATGTAGTTGTCCTTTTCCAGCCCGTACTGGCGAATCAGCTCCGGCGCGCACGGTTGGTAGCTCGGCACGCCGTTGGGAATCAACAGCGTCTCGCGCCCATAGGTGTCTGCAAAATACTGCTTCATGCCGTGGCTCAGCACAATCAGCTCATCCGCGTGGCGCACCGCCATCTTTTCGCCCAGCTTGATGCACTTGGACGCAATGCCGTTTTGCCATTTCGCGCGCGTCCAGTCCAGCCCGTGTACCGTTACGATAACGCGCTTGCCCATCAGCTTCGGCAGCCAGCAGAACAGCGCCGGCCCTTCCGCGTGCACATGCACCACGTCATAATTGCCAACCGCCGCGCAAAGGCAGCCGAAGAAACTTGCGGAAACCGCCGCCAGCCCCTTCTTCTGGATGGTCGGTACATACTTCAGGCTGATGCCGTTGAAATTTTCGGGCTGCGGCTGCTGCTTGTCGGTTCGGTTATAGCACGTCACGGAATGCCCCTGCGCCACCATGCGCTTGGCCAGTTCGCCCACCACAACCTCGATGCCGCCATCATGGGACGGTACGCGCTTCTGTCCGACCATGGCAATTTTCATATACTTCCGAGCCATCCCTTGCAGCCTCCTTTGTTGCTTGAAATTTCCCATTATGAGGGGGAGGGGAACCCCATCAGCAGCCCCGATGCGCTTTGATGTACGTTTCGGTGTCATCTGATGCACTAATCATACCACACACATGGGTTAATTGAAACGAAGTTACATCGGTTTTTCGAAATTCTTTCGGTATGCCGTGTGATTCCGAAAGTTTTCAGGAAATTTCAGGAAAGATGGCAGCGGCTTTTCACAAAATGCCTGTCCATTCGCGTCTGTTTTTAGCCGAAAACGATATACTTGCGGTTCAAAAAAACAGCGTTATTTTATGTGTAAGAAAACCGTGTAACCGCGAGAAAAAACAGGTTACATGGCGCAATGACATGCCGCGCGAACGAAACCTGTCAATTTATCCGCTAAATTTCCATATTTATGCTGGACGCTCTTGACATGTTGATTTTTGTCAGGTATAATTTACATATGAACAGCATCGGTGCAGCGCCTCTGGTGGATGCTGTCCGCAGCAATGGGTGTAGCCGGACGAATAGGGAAGGAGAGAAACCATGAAAACGAGTTGGCTCAATGGAAGCAAACGAATCCTGTCAGCACTGCTGATTGCGGCGGCGCTGATGTTTGGCTGGACGCCGCTGGGGGAGGGGAAGGCACTGGCGGCGACGGATAAGGGGAAACAGTTCGCACAGGCGGCGATGCTGTTCCAAAAGGATGAAGAAGCATTTGGACTGGAGATTTACGGGAAGAATTACACGGTGTTCTCCAACACTGGTCCGTGGTGTGCGGTGTTTGTGTCCGTCATCGCGAATCAGTGTGGCATTCCAACGAGCGTTATTCCCAATTGGGCTAACGTTGGCGCATTTTGCCCTGAAGCGGGTCAGAAGAATGCCGACCGTTTCCACCCGATTATCAATCCAAGTCAATATACATATTCGGGTACGGGCAGTAATTCGTTACCGTATTACCAGCAACAGTATAATAACGATGCAAAAAACGGTGGCTATGTGCCGCAAGTGGGGGACATTGCAGTCTGGAATCAATACTGGGATAGCTCGACATCAAAGAAAATAAAAAGTATTGGTTATCATGTGGGCATTGTGACGAACTACGATGTAAGCACGAAAAAAACCACTGTTGTGAGCGGAAACTGGGGTGGACGCGTTCAAAAAACTGTTTTCACATCATACTATGGCACCCAATGGATTACGGAAGGAAGTAGACGGGTTTACCATGGCATTTTTGGCTATTACCACCCCGACTGGAGCAAGGTTGGCACGATGCGCGCTCCGGTTGCAGCTACGGGAATTTCGCTTTCGTCGAATGAATTTGGAAACCTCAACGATAGCGTGATTACCATCGGCGTGGGCGATACGCTCCAGCCGGAAGTCAGCATCACGCCTTCCAATGCATTCTGGAATCCGCAGGATGGTATCTATAGCTATTACAACTATAGTTTTCAGACTGTGCCGGGCTATACAGGCTTGTACTGGAAGAGCAGCAACACTAAGGTGGTGACGGTCGATCGTTTCAGGGGGACGCTGACGAGCGTCGGGGAAGGCACGGCAACCATCACGGCGTATGCGTATGCGGACGACAAACGTACACGCGCGGACGCAGTACAGACGAGCTTTACTGTCAATGTTGATAGTAATGTGCCTATTGCGCGCGAATGGTATCCCTACGAAACGCAGAAGAGCATCGAACTGCGCACAACCCCGACGTACAGCAGCAACAACCTCTATGGAACGATTTTTGCAGGGACGGAATTGCAGATTGACCTGCTGCATGTGACCAAGGCAGTCGTGAACAGCAAGACGTACTGGTATGCGCCGGTGCAGGTGAACGATGATGAGGTAGTCTACTGCGACATCAGCGACCAGTCGGTGATTCGCCCGATGCGCGCACCGAGCGGAAACGACTGGTGGAAGTATAAGGTTGTTTGGAAAGACGGCGTGAACATCCGCGCTTTCGCTAACTCTTATCCGACAACAAACATCGTCACAAAGATTCCGACGAATGATACGGTTGAACTCGACCTCAATCACACAATGCGTGAGCCGAAGTACGGCGACACGTGGGCATTTGCGCGCTACAAACAGTCCGATGGCACATACGTCTATGGCTGGTGCATCGAGAGCGACAGCAACTACATGCAGAAACAGGATAAAATCGGAAACTCTGCCCACTATTCCGACTACATCATTGACGAAAATGGTGGAATCGTCGTGTATGCTGCGCCGCATTATGAGAATAAAATCGACGAGCTTACCAGTGCCGACGGCGTGTTCCAGATAGATGTTGCCAACATGGTGTTTTACGATGCTTCGGGCGTTAACACCTATTGGGCACCCTGCCGATATACAAAGAATGGAAAGACAATAGAAGGATATATCGAGGTGCTTGCGGACCCGCCTACTCCCTGCGGCATTGACCGCGAAGGCGACTGGGAACGCTACGAAGTGACGAATGCAGCGGGGGCAAAGTCAATTCGCTATCCTGCCACGTTTGAATTGTCCGAACTCAGCAGCTACGACCAAGGCGAAATCATCTGGCTGGACAGGAACGAACGCGTCACCATCACCGAAAACGGCAAGCAGTACACCTTCATGCGCGGGCATGGGGATGATTTCGTTGCAGGCTGGTTTGATGTGACGAATGTCAACGAGCCGTTGACGCAGGTTGACGACAGCATTGAGGAAGTCGTCTCTGTGCGCAGCGGAGCCAGCGTCTACACGTTCTGCCGCGGCAATGTCTCGTGGGCGCAGGCGGCGCAGTACGCGGCGTCTATGGGCGGACACCTTGTCGTGATTGACAATGCGCAGGAAGATGCCATGCTGCATTCGACCATCATGAGCGCATACGGCGGCACGGCGTGGACGGGCGGCCACGCGAATGGCGCAGGCAATGGCTGGACGTGGCTGAATAACAACACGATGAGCTATCAGAATTGGGGCTCGTCGAGCGCGACGCCGACCAGCAGCCATACCGCGCTGGCAATCAAGGGCGATTATGAGGGATGGTTCACCTACCGCGACTGCGCGAACACATACGTTGACAGATTCATCGTCGAGGTGGAGGAAACGCCGCGCGCGTGGTTCACCTACCGCACGAAGGCGAAGCTCAACATTCGCAAGTCGCAGAGCATTTCTGGCGCTGTCGCGACCACGACGGCGGTGGGCGATTACCTGACCATCGACCTGCTGAACGTCGCAATGGACAGCAATAAGAAGTACTTCTTTGCGCCTGTGCTGATGGCGGACGGCTCGATTCTCTACTGCAACATCGGCGATAAGACCGCTATCGTCCCCGACCTTGAACCCGATGAACCCGCGTGGACGCAGTATAAAGCACTCAGCAGCCTCTACGTGCGCACCTTCCCGAACACTTGGTGCGATACGGGCGTGCTGAAAACGCTGAGCAAGGGCACCATTCTGGAGCTGGACGTCAGCCACAAGCTGCGCGACCCGCGCTTCGGCAACGACTGGGCATACGCACGCTACAAGCAGTCCGACGGCACCTACCTCTACGGCTGGGTGATTGCCGCGAACAGCTACGTCGAGCAGGTGAAGCAGACCCCAGCTTGGTACGACTACTTTGTGAATCCGGGCAGCACGGTGTATGTCTACAAGACGCAGAATGTGGATGACACGATTGTCAAGACGTACACATCCCGCAGCCGTTTCCAAGTGGACGTGAACAACACGCGCCAAGACCAGAACGGCTACTTCTGGGCGCCTGTGGCGGATGACACGGGCAAGGAACTGGGCTATACCGACCTCTCCGCGGCGCACGCAGGGAGCAAATCAGCGGCGATTCCGCTTGTCTACTGCCAGTCGGGCTGGATGCCCGCCTATGTGATGGCGGAAGATGGCGTGGATGTGCTGGCAGCCCCGAATGACGCGGCTGCCCTCGTCAAGCACATGGATCGCGATGCGTACTTCTGGTTTGGCGTGGATGAAACCTATACCGATGCGAAGGGCAAGATCTGGACGCGCATTTACGCATCAAAGGACTACGAGGAAATGGCGGATGGCGGCTGGGTCAGGCTGAACGACGGCGTGAACTACACCACCGTCTATGGGGAGTGCAGCTACACTGGACGAAGCATTTCCCGCAACGGTATCACCTACACGCTTTACGGCGGCTACAACAGCTGGGGCGGTGCAAGCAGCTGGTTCTCGGACGGCATAGACTTTAACGATGGCACAGCCGTCAGAAAGCACCTTGCCATCGTCCACAACGACGCGGAACAGAAGATTATTGAGCAGCTGCTGAATGCCACCTCGACCGTCGACAAGGCGTGGATTGGCGCAAGCAACACAAGCGGCTCGTGGAGGTGGGTGGACGGCACGAATGTCCAGTACAGCCAGTGGGGCTACAATGAACCGTCGGGCACTGGCACGGGGCTTGGCGCGGCTGCGTCTTTCGACGGCAGCTGGTATGCGCATGATGACTATCTGGACATCCACATTCAGGGCTTCATCACCGAGCAGTTCACGGGCATCGGGCTGCCGCAGGTGAAGCTGCCCGCGTCGACGTTCTATGTGGATGACGAGGCGTTCGTGGGCAACAGCACGATTCAGGCAGTCGTTGCGCCGGATGGACTGCAAGTCATTGGCACGCGCGCCTTTGCGGACTGCGCGAACCTGAAGTGCATCACCCTGCCGGACTCCGTGTCCTACATCGCGGAGGACGCGTTCGAGAACACGCCGGATGTCGTCATCTTCGCCAGCGTCGGCAGCTACGCGTGGCAGTGGGCGGAGAAGCAGGGCATCCCGCATGGCACGCCGTACATCGAGTAAAATCAGTGGGCGCAGACTTCCCCAGCGGGCGGTCTGCGCCCGTTTTCGCGGAAAAAACTCCGGCTTCGCGCAAAAAAATCCGCCCAATCCCCCTTGACAAACCGCTTTCCATGTGCTACAATATCCACGTTTGAAGCAGAGGCTTGCCCGTCTCTCACCTTGCGCGGCGTATGCTGCCGGGTTCACAGGCTTTTTCCCTTTCAGGCGGATTGACCGCCGAAAAAGGCGCAAACTGCATGTCAGCGACGGGTGGAGTCACCCGCCGCTTTTTCTGTGGTATGGAGCAGAAAACGCTGGCTTCAACGAAAATTGGGAGGTGTATGGACATAGCACTCGATCTGATGATCAATGAGGAAATCCGCGACCGGGAAGTCCGCCTGATTGACGAAAACGGCGAACAGCTCGGCGTCATGCCAACAGCCAAGGCGATGGAGCTGGCGGAAGAGCGCGGCCTCGACCTCGCCAAAATCCAGCCCACGGCAAAACCGCCGGTGTGCAAACTGCTGGACTATGACAAGTACCGCTACGAACAGTCGCGGCGCGAACGCGAAAACCGGAAGAATCAGCGGGTCGTCGAAACCAAGGAGGTTCAGCTGTCCGCCACCATCGAGGAGAACGACGTTCTCACGAAGGCGAAAATGGCGCAGAAGTTCCTTCAGGGTGGCGATAAGGTGAAGGTGTCCATCCGTTTCCGTGGCCGCCAGATCACCCATAGCGAAATCGGCATGCAGGTCATGCAGGACTTCGCGGCCCGCTGCGCCGAGGTCAGCTCGGTGGAGCGCCGTCCCATGATGGACGGCCGTCATATGATTATGATCCTGGCCCCCAAGGCGGCAAAGGCTTCCTTCGCTGAAAAGAAGGCCGCCCGCGAAAACGCCAAGGGGAATCAAGAACAGGAATAAAACGGCTATCGCAGCTTGCCTGCGCCCCGTTTTATCAGCATTGGAAGGAGGACTACACCATGCCTAAGCAGAAGTCTCACCGTGGTGCTGCCAAGCGCTTTTCCTTTACCAAGACCGGTATCGTGAAGCATAAGCAGATGAACGCCAACCATCAGGTTCGCCTCAAGACCACCAAGCGCACCCGTCACCTGCGCGCTGACGGCATTGTGGACAACGCGGCGGAAGCCAAGACCATCCACAAGCTGCTGCCCTACAAGTAATTAAGCCCATTCGCTGGCAAGGAGGATACTCACAATGGCACGTATTAAGAGATCTGTGAACGCTCTGAAGAAGCGCCGCAAGGTCATGAAGCTGGCTAAGGGCTACTGGGGTGCAAAGTCCAAGCAGTACCGCGCCGCGTCCGAACAGGTTGCTCGTTCCCTGCGCTATGCCTTCAAGGGTCGCAAGCTGCGCAAGCGTGATTTCCGCTCCCTGTGGATCACCCGTATCAACGCCGCTGCTCGCCTGAACGGCATGAGCTATTCCACGTTCATCAATGGTCTGAAGAAGCACAACATCACCGTCAACCGCAAGATTCTCGCGGATCTGGCTGTGAACGATGCAGCTGCTTTCACCAAGCTCGTGGAAATCGCCAAGGCGTAATTGTCGCCCAAGCGTTTCATAGCACAAACTCGTCCGATGTTGAAACCGTGTTTCAGCGCCGGACGTTTTTTTGCCCTTTTTTCCGCAAAAGGGCGTTTGTGGATTGCCTGATTGCAAAGGTGACTTTCCTTCCAAACAGGACATCGCCATGCTTCCAGAGGGCAATGGAAACGGACGAAGTCCGCGGTCGCCCTCTGGACTCCTTCGGTGCCCTCCTTCGTAGCAGTGCGGTGGCGCTGCTTGGGGGTACGAATGGTTCACAAACTATAACTACTTTCGGTACAAATCAAGTAACATGGGAGTGACCGCGCCGAAGGTTTCCAAAGGGCGAGCGGAAAGCCCTTTGGTCGCGTCCGCAGACGCGAAATCCTCTGCGGCAATGGTGGAGAAAATCAGGGAATTAGGAGATTAAAGGAAATAACATCATGCTCAAAAAGTACATGACCGACCTGAGACACGAATTCTCCGGCTACAACGCCGGCAAACTCCTCAAGGACATCCTGAGCGGCATCACAGTGGCGGCGGTGGCGCTGCCGCTTGCCCTCGCATTCGGCGTGTCCTCCGGCGCGGACGCCGCCGCGGGGCTTGTTACCGCCATCATCGGCGGACTTGTCATCGGGCTGCTTGGCGGCGCGTCCTTCCAAATCAGCGGCCCGACCGGGGCCATGAGCGCCATCCTCATCGGCATCGTCGCCCAGTACGGCTTGCAGGGCGTGTTCCTCGCGTCGCTTGCGGCGGGCGTGATTATCCTGCTGGCGGGCATCCTCCGCCTCGGCAAGCTCGTCAACTTCATCCCGACCAGCGTCGTCATGGGCTTCACCAGCGGCATTGCGATTATCATCGCCTTGGGGCAGGTGGACAACTTCTTCGGCACGCACTCCGTCGGCACAAGCGCGCTGGAAAAGCTGTGGAGCTACACCAGCGTCGGATTTATCCCCAACTGGCAGGCGGTCGCCATCGGTTTGCTGGTTGTGCTGTTCATGGTCTTCTGGCCGAAGAAGCTGAACGCGAAGGTGCCGGGGTCGCTGCTGGCGATTATTCTGGCGACGGTCGTGACCGAAATTGCGGGTTTTGATTCGCTGGCGAAGGTGGGGGACATCCCGAAAAGCCTGATGCTGGACAACCGCCTGAACCTTGGCGCGGTCAACCTCGACATGCTCAAAAACCTCATCAGCCCGATTGTCTCCATCGCCATGCTGGGCATGATTGAGTCGCTGCTGTGCGGCGCGAGCGCATCCCGCATGAAGGACGAAGCCTTCGACGCGGATCGTGAGCTGATTGCGCAGGGCGTGGGCAACATCCTGCTGCCGTTTTTCGGCGGCGTGCCCGCAACGGCGGCGATTGCCCGCACGTCCGTCGCCATCAAGTCCGGCGAGCAGACCCGCGTGACCGGCGTTGTGCATTCGCTGGTGCTGCTGCTGGCGATGGTGCTGCTGGGCGGCGTGATGAGCCGCCTGCCGCTGAGCGCGCTGGCGGGTGTGCTGATGGTGACGGCGTGGCGCATGAACGAGTGGCACGGCATCAAGACGATTTTCAGCCGCAAGGTGTGGACGGGTGTCGCGCAGTTCCTGATTACGATGGTGTCCACCGTTGTCTTTGACCTGACCGTCGCCATCGTCATCGGCATTGTGACCGCGCTGCTGATGTTCGTCTGGAAGGCCGCGCGCCTGACCATCGAAACCGAGCCGGTGGACAAGGTGCGTCTGGAGCGCCTGCACCGCATGGGCAAGCCGGTGGATGAATCCCGCGCGAAAAGCATCCTCGTCAGCTATGTGAACGGCTCGCTGTTCTTCGCGAACTGCGCGGATTTGAAGCGGAAGCTGCTTTCGGTGGATTTCACCGGCTGTGAGCACCTGATTCTCTCCCTGCGCGGCGTGTCTGCGACCGACATCTCCGGCGTGCAGACGCTGATGGAGGTGTGCGCGCTGATTGCGCAGAAGGGCGTGACCGTCTCGATTTGCGGCGTGCATGAGAACGTCGCGGGCTTCTTCCAGAAAGTCGGTCTGACCGACCAGCTGGGCGCGGCAGCGTTCTACCCGAACGCCTCCGAAGCGGTGATTGACACGCTGGCGCAGGAACAGGCGGAAGCGTGAGCAATTAGGAATTAAGCGGGAAAACCGCATTCTGTTCTTAATGTTCCGATAAAAGCTAATAAACATGGGAGTGCATTGCGAAGGGGTCAAGGGGGCGACCGCAAAGCCCCCTTGTCGCTCCCGCAGGAGCGAAATCCCCTGCGTTCGGGAAAGAGCGGCTATGGTCGCAAGACCAGCAACTTGGTCGCACCCATTTGGCACGACACAGCACAGTTGTTGGGTAGAGCGGCTTGGGGGGCGCGTCTGAGGACGCGCGAAGTTAGGGGCAGGGACGCTTCGCTGCCTGCACCTTTGTTGGTTTTTCCCTTTGAGTGGGTTTGACGAGGAACAGTTGGGGCGTTGCCCCAAACCCCAGCAGGGGCGCCGCCCCTGCACCCTGCAAGGGGCATTGCCCCTTGACCCTTTTTTTGCGCCCCGGCTTGGTTGCGCTTCCCATACAACAAATGCCCCGGCAGTTTTTTGCGCTGTCGGGGCATTTCCTTTTCCCTTATTCCTCCGGCTTTTCTACTCGGATAATCCGTTCAATCACCGGCTGATTCGCCTTGGCGACCGTCCCGTTGCGATCCGTCACCGGCGTATGCTCGCAAATTGCGTCCACAACCTCCATCCCGCTGATGACCTTGCCGAACGCGGCGTACTGCCCGTCCAAATGCGGCGCATCCGCGTGCATGATGAAGAATTGGCTGCTGGCGCTGTCCATCGCGCTTGACCGCGCCATCGACAGGACACCGCGCGTGTGTTTTAGGTCGTTCTGCACGCCGTTGGCGCTGAATTCGCCCTTAATCCGCTGGCTCGAACCGCCCGTGCCGTTGCCGTTCGGGTCGCCGCCCTGAATCATGAAGCCGGAAATGATGCGGTGGAAGGTCAAGCCGTCGTAGAAGCCGCTGTCCACGAGGGAAAGAAAGTTCGCGACGGTGATGGGTGCGGTGTCGGCGTACAGCTCCGCGACAATCGTGCCGTAATCCTTCACGTCGATTTGGACGTAGGATGTGCCGGTCAGGGGCGCGTCCGTCGGCGTGTTGGCAGCGGGGGAGTCCGCATTCTGGGCGGAACAGCCCGTTAAAATCAGCAGCAAAATCAGCAGAAGCGGTAAAATTCGTTTCATTTTCATGTCTCCTTTATAGGATGTAATCCATTGCCATCATCAGCGAAAATCCGACGGCGAACAGCACCGTGCCAACATTGGTGTGCGTGCCCTGCGCCATCTCCGGCACAAGCTCCTCGACGACGACGTAGAGCATCGCGCCCGCGGCGAAGGACAGCATCACGGGCATCATCGGGGCGAAAACCGCCGCCAGCCCGATGGTCAGCAGCGCGCCCAGCGGCTCAACCGCGCCGGACAGCATCCCCAGCGTGAACGCCTTCTTGCGGCTCATGCCCGCCTGACGCAGGGGCATGGCGACAATCGCGCCTTCGGGCACGTTTTGCAGGGCGATGCCGACGGCAAGGGCGAACGCGCTGGCGAAAGATACGCTGCCGACCTGCTCCGGCTGCATACTGCCCGCGTAGACCACGCCGACCGCCATGCCCTCCGGCAGATTATGCAGCGCGACGGCGAGCGCGACCATCATCGACCGGGGGAGCGACGCGCGCAGCCCCTCCTGTTCGCCGTCCAAATGGACGTGGGGGACGAGGCGGTCGAGCAGCAGCAGGAAGAGAATCCCCAGCCAGAACCCGATCGTCGCGGGCAGGAACGACCATGCGCCCAAGTCCGCCGCGCCCTCCAGCGCCGGAATCAGCAGGCTCCATATGCTTGCCGCAACCATCACGCCCGCCGCGAAGCCGCTCAAGCCCTTCTGCACCTTCTCCGGCAAGTCGCGTTTGAGGAAGAAAACCAGCGCCGCGCCCAGCGTTGTGCCGAGAAAGGGCACGAGCAGCCCTTGCAAAACCTGTGTGTTCATCAAAAATAGATACCTCCTTTTTTCGGCAGACGTTCACCTCTGCCTTGATGTGCATGAACACATGGTAACACACCCGTTTTTTCCTGTCAAGAGGCAAAAAAAACGGCGAAAATGCAAAATTGCCGCCGCTTTCATCCAGAAAAACATAATTAGTGCAGCAAAAGCCCTTGTCATACGCGCCCACATGGTGTATGATGAAAAACGTGAAGGGCGAAAAAATCGCCTCTCGACAAGGGCGTCGGGACTCCGCATCGGCGGGTTCTGCGCCGATGGTAATACTATTTCCGGATTCACCTGAACCAGCTGCTTGTGCCTTTTCCCCGCTGGCGTCCGCTCATTCCACTTAGCGTAGCGCTGCTACGCTGCGTTTCATTCGCGTTAGCCAGCGTGAAAAATTCACGGCGCATCTTGGCTCATTTTCATCCGGAAATAGTATCAAGCATGTTTATGATTTGAAAGGAGTCCTGCATCATGGCGAATTATTGCCAGCGCGTTCTTGACGATTTGAAGGTTCGCTATGCCCACGAGCCGGAATTCATTCAGGCGGCGACCGAAATTTTGACGACCCTTAAGCCCGTTATCGAACGGAACGAAGAGAAGTACGAAGCGGCGGGACTGCTCGAACGCTTCGTGGAGCCGGAGCGCATCATCACCTTCCGTGTGCCGTGGATCGACGATCAGGGCAAGGTGCAGGTCAACCGCGGCTACCGCGTGCAGTTCAACAGCGCGATTGGCCCGTACAAGGGCGGTCTGCGCCTGCATCCCAGCGTCAACCAGTCGATTTTGAAGTTCCTCGGCTTTGAGCAGATTTTGAAGAACAGCCTGACCGGTCTGCCCATCGGCGGCGGCAAGGGCGGCTCCGACTTCGACCCCAAGGGCAAGAGCGACAACGAAGTGCAGCGCTTCTGCCAGTCCTTCATGACTGAGCTGTACCGCTACATCGGCAAGGACACCGACGTGCCGGCGGGCGATATTGGCGTCGGCGCACGCGAAATCGGCTACCTGTACGGCCAGTACAAGCGCATCACCGGGCTGTATGAAGGCGTGCTGACCGGCAAGGGGCTGACGTGGGGCGGCAGCCTCGCGCGCAAGGAGGCCACCGGCTACGGTCTGTGCTACTTCACGCAGGCGATGATGGAGCGCAACGGCAAGGCCATTGCGGGCAAGACGGTTGTTGTGTCCGGTTCGGGCAACGTCGCCATTTACGCGGTGCAGAAGATTACCGAGATGGGCGCGAAGGTCGTCGCCATGAGCGATTCCAACGGCTACATCTACGACCCCGACGGCATCAAGCTGGATGTGGTCAAGCAGCTGAAGGAAGTGGAGCGCAAGCGCATCAAGGAGTATGTCAAGGCGGTTCCGACCGCGACCTACACCGAGGGCTGCTCCGGCATCTGGACGATTCCCTGCCAGATTGCCCTGCCCTGCGCAACGCAGAACGAAATCAACGAAGCATCCGCCAAGGCGCTGATTGCCAACGGCGTGGAAGCAGTCGGCGAAGGCGCGAACATGCCCTCGACGCTTGAAGCCACCGCGGAGTTCCAGCAGGCGGGCGTGCTCTTTGCCCCGGCGAAGGCTGCCAACGCGGGCGGCGTGGCGGTTTCCGCGCTGGAAATGAGCCAGAACAGCCAGCGCCTGAGCTGGACGTTCGAGGAAGTGGACGCGAAGCTGAAGGATATTATGGTGAACATCTTCGCCAAGGTGGATTTGGCGGCGCACGAGTACGCCAAGGAAGGCGATTACGTCGCGGGCGCGAACATTGCGGGCTTCCTGAAGGTTGCCGACGCGATGATGGCGCAGGGCGCGGTGTAATCAGCGGGTAAAATCAGCAGTATCAAAAAAACCGGCAGAGCAATTTCGCCCTGTCGGTTTTTTGTATGCGGATAGTAGGTTTTTCACGGAATTTTGGGGGAAGAGCAGCTTGGGACGCGTCTGCGGACGCGCAAAGTTACTGGCAGGGACGCTTCGCTGCCTGTACTTTTGTTGAGCGCGTTTGACATACTGATCTCCCGCGGAGCAGTTGGGGCGTTGCCCCAAACCCCAGCAGGGACGCTGTCCCTGCACCCTGCAAGGGACAGCGTCCCTTGACCCTTTTTCGCGATTGAGTTGGTCGCGCTTCCATGCTCCTTCCGCGTGCAGCTTTTTTGGTGCTTCGCCCTACTATATTACGCAATTTCCAGCGCAATCTCCATCATCTGCGTGAAGGTGTTCTGCCGCGCTTCGGCATCCAGCTCCTCGCCCGTGAAGGGATTATCGGAAATGGTGCAGATGGTCAGCGCGTTCTTGCCCAGCCGCGCCGCGTTCAGGTACAGCGCCGCCGCCTCCATCTCCACCGCCAGCACGCCCAAGCCTTGCAGCACCTGCCCCGGCGACGGCTGGGATTCGTCATAGAAAATATCCGACGAGTACAGCGCACCCGGCACGGGGGTCACGCCGAGCTTCTTGGCCGCTTCCATCGCGGCAGAAAGCAGCGCATAGGAGCAGCAAGGCGCGACGTTCCCACGGAAACCGTACTGCTGCCCGAAATTGCTGTTCGTGTACGCGCTCATGCCCAGCACGATGTCGCGCACTTTCAGCTTCTGGCTGAGCATCCCCGCCGTGCCGACGCGAATTATATTTTCCACACCGTAGAACTTGAACAACTCATAGGAGTAAATGCCGATGGAGGGCATCCCCATGCCGGACGCCATCACGGACACGCGCTTGCCCTTGTAGGTGCCGGTGTAGCCCTGCACGCCGCGCGTGTTGTTGACCAGCACGGCGTTTTCGAGGTAGTTGTCCGCAATGAACTTCGAGCGCAGCGGGTCGCCGGGCATGAGGACAGTGCGGGCGAAATCGCCTTCCTTAGCGGTAATGTGCGGGGTCGGAATCATGTCAGTCGCTCCTTTTCAGGTTGGTACCCTGATTATACCATAGAATCGGGATTTTCGCAATCCGCTGATTGCAGCACTTCGCGCAGATTATCGAAAATGCGCGCGTTCGCCGCCATGTGCGCCATCGGGCGGTCGTAGACGACGCTTCCGCCGCGGATGTCGCCGCAGCGCCCGCCAGCTTCCTCAATCAGCAGCGTCCCCGCGCAGTAGTCCCACGGCTGGAGCCGCCACTCGAAGTGCCCATCGCTGATGCCGCGCGCCACGTCGCACAGTTCCCGGCAGGCGCTGCCCGTCCGGCGCACATCGGCGATTTTCGGCAGCAGGGTCGAAACTGTCCGCCCGGTCAGCGAAAACAACTCCTCGTAGTACGGCGCAGAACCGAAGCCAATCAGCGCCTTGTCAAGGGACGTGTCCGACACGCGGATGCGCTCGCCGTTGCAGGTCGCGCCCTTGCCGCGCTCCGCGAGGTACATTTCGTTCGCGTACGGGTCGTACAGTCCACCGAAAACGGGAAGTTTATTTTCCACCGCGCCGATGGAAATCATCGAGCAGCGGCGGCGGCGGAAGTAGTTCGTCGTGCCGTCGATGGGGTCGATGATGAAGGTCAGCGCGTCGGTGAGGACGTGCCGATCCTCCTCCTCGGCGAAGAATTTCGCGCGCGGATACGCCTTTTGCAGCGCATCGACGAGATAGGACTGCACCGCGATGTCCGCCTCAGTGACGAAATCGGCGTGATGCCCCTTGCTGAACACCTTCGGGGACTGGTAATCGAGCATCATGCGCCCGGCGGCGCGAAGAAGCGAATCGAGTTCGTTCATGCGGAAAACGACCTTTCTTGATTGTTAGGGGATGCGATACGCCCAATCGGGATTCCGCTGATTGATTTCTTCCTCTGTTTCAAAGTGCGTGTCGGGGTTTAGCGCGGTGATTTCGCATTCGTCCGGGAAGGCACGGAAGCCCACAAATTCCACCGACGCGGGCAGGGTGACGGCGGACAATTCCGTCTGCTCCCAATCATAGTAGTAGAAGGCAAATTCTCCGATGCGCGTCACGCCCTCCGGGATTTCCACCGCGCCCAGCCCGCAGTTTGCGACGCAGTAGGCGGGAATTTCCGTCAGCGTTGCCGGGAAGCGCAGCAGCTGAATCTCCCAGCAGCCGTAAATGCTGCAATCGGACAGTTCGCGGACGCCGTCGGGGAGAATCAGCGCCGCCAGCGGGGAAAAATCGCCCGTGTACTGCCCGTCCAAGGCGTAAGGACCGATGGATTCCAGCGTGTCCGGCAGGCGGATTTCGTTACCCGCAGGTTTCCAGTTATCCAGCGCGGAATCGCCCAAGCGACGGACGGCGGGAATCGGCTGCCCCTGACTGGACGGCGCGGCGTACAGCAGCGTCTGCGTGTCGCGGTCAATCAGGAAGCCGTTTTCGCAGGAATAGCGCGGGTTGCCGTTCGGAAAGTCGATTTCCGCGTAGACGTGAAAAAAACTGCCTTCCGCGAGCATTGTTAGCGTGGAGGGAAAGGAAATCTGCGTTGCTGCGTGACAGCATTGAAACGCATCTGCTTCCACACGCTGAACGCCCTCTGGCAGCACAATGCCGAACAAAAGGCTATCGGCACAGGATTCAGATGTGTTCAACGCATTCGCCGCAATTGCCACGACAGGAGTTCCGCCCAATTCCGCCGGAATTTCCAGCACGTCGGGGACTTCTGGCTGGTTCAAGAAGCGGGAACAGCCGAGCAGAACCGCGCCGCGCGACGAAAGCTCGTAGTCAAACAGGCCATCCGAATAGAGGACATCCGCCGCTTCGCCGCCATACCAGTCATATTCGGGGATTCGCTCGGCATACTCCGTGGCTGTTTCAAAATGAACCTGCGGGTTCAAAGCCGTCACATCGCATTCGTCCGGGAAGGCACGATAGCCCACAAATTCCACCGACGCGGGCAGGGTGACGGCCCCAATGATTTCGCCCGTGAACCAGTCCACCGCGTGCGCGCCGATGCGGGTCACGCCGTCGGGGATGGTCAGCGCGATCAGCTGGCAGTTCCAAAAGCAGTAATCCGGGATTTCCCGCAGCGACGCGGGCAGGTGAACTTCCTGCAAATCGGTGCAATAGAAGGTATAGGGCGACAGTTCGGTGATGCCGTCAGGGAAGGTGACGCGGGTCACGCCGCAGTCATAGAAAATGTAGCTGCCAACGCTTTCCAGCGTGTCGGGCAGAACGGGGTCGTCATCGTCGTCCCAGAGCCAGTTCATCAGCGAACAGTCCCCCAGACGGCGGACGGCGGGCAGCGGATTGCCGTGGCTCGACGGCGCGGTGTACAGCAGTGTCTGCGTAGTATTGTCAATCAGGAAGCCGTTTTCGCAGGAATAGCGCGGATTGCCGTTCGGAAAGTCGATTTCGGCGGAAATCCGGTCGAAACAGTCCTCTGGGATGATTTCCAGCGTCGCAGGCAGGGTGACTTTCGCGGCGTAGTAGCAGTCGGCGAAAGCATCAGCATCCAGCGCGCGAAGCCCTTCGGGGAGCACAACCTCGAACGGCGCGTCCACGGGGCTGCCGTCCAGCGAGCAGAACACCCAGCCGCCAATCGACGTGACTGGATAGCCGCCCAGCGTCGCCGGAATCTCCAACGAAACCGACGGTTCGGCGAACATGTACAGCGAATCCGCCTGCATCGCGTCCCAGTCGCAGCCGGTCAGAACCGCTTCGCAACCCTCAATCTGGTAGAAGAACACGCCGTCGCGGTGACTTTCGGCATCTTCCGCCAAGACGGTCAGCGGGAGCAGCAGCAAAATCAGCACCCAAAGCAGTTTTTTCATGCGGAAACCTCCTTCGTGAATCGGAAATTGGGGACGAACTGTGGATAACCATACAACGATTCAACAGACAGGATTCTTCCAATGAGCAGGAAAATCGCTTCCTAATCATATAGCACGATTGGGCAGCAGCTGCACCATCACCAGCTCGCACGGACACCACAGGCGTGGCGCACAGGCGGAGTTCGTCATGCCGCGGCTGATGAACAGTTTGTCATCAAAATAAAATCCGCTCGTCAATTTCGGGAAAAGCCCCTGACCCGGCGAGTAAATTCCCTGCGAACCAATCCGCACCTGCCCGCCGTGCGCGTGCCCCGCGAGCGTCAGGTCAATGTCCAGCCCCTGCACCAGCGGCGCGAAATACTCCGGGTGGTGGCAGAGCAGCAGCTTGAACCCGTCCCGCGCCGCCATGGCTTGCAGGAACGGCTTTTTTGCGTCCATCTGCGCGCGAACGGGCGGCATTCCCGGCATTTTCCGCGCGCTGCTGACCCCGCCGAGGGTGATGCCGCGGAAGTCCACAAAGCAGTCGTCCAGTACGGTAACGTCGCTTTTCTGCACCAAAGGAAGGTATTCCGCGATGTCGGGCAGCAGCCGCTCGTGGTTGCCGAGGTTGTAGAACGTGGGGGCGACGCGCGGCGCGAGGTCGAGGAAGCGCGCGGCGTTGCGCCATCCGTGGCGGCTGTGGCGGTTGACGAGGTCGCCGCCGATGAGAATCGCGTCGCAGCCCCGCATGAGCGAAAGCGCCTCATCCGCATCGCCGTTGTGGAAATCCGCGGCAAATGCGAATGTGAACGGCTGGGTAATTTTATCCGACGTGACGGTGATGGTGTTCTTCTGCATCATGCGTGTGCCCTCCGAAGCAGCAGGATGCCCGGCAGCAGCGTCACCGCGGCGAAAACCGCCTGTGCGCCGCCGAGCAGCAGCAATGCGCGGGTGACTTGCGCCTGCGCGATGGACGAGAGCGGGTGGAGCAGCCCCGGCAGGTTGAGCAGCAGCGCGGGGAGCAGCAGCAGCAGCGCGGCGAGCCCTGTGGCGGTGAGCGTTGCGCCGACGCGGACGCAGCGGCAGCAAAGCAGGAGCAGAATCGCCGCCAGCAGACAGACCGCGCCGCTGATTTCGACCGCGTGGAGCAGACGTGGAAGGCTGCATTTCTGTGCCGCCAGTCCGCCGAGCAATTCCATCAGGCTCTGCCGGATGGGGAAGGAATATCGCTGGACAAACTGCGAGAGGGGGTAAACGACCTCGTCGCGGGCAGTGGCGCGGCGAAAATCCGCATCTACGCGGGCTTGGAAGCCTTCATCCGCCATGACAAGGGCGACCATTTCGCGCTCATCGAGGGGGGCGGGAGCGGCGGGCAGTTCCTCCGCATCGGTGCGGAAGAAGTCGTGCCAATAAACCGCAAGTTCCGCCTGATACGCCGCGCAAGCGCCGGACAGGGGGGCAAGCGCAGCATCAGAGAGGGCAAAATCCGCCTGAATTTGGGCGGCGTTCCACTCGGTTTTGTGCTGACTTTCTTTTTCGCTGGAGGACAGGACAGACGCGGCGAACGTGCGCGTGGTGGCGAAGAAAATCAGCCCGCACAGCAGCGAAACGAGCAGCAGCACGGCGGTCAGGAGAGAACAAAAATACTGCGAAAGCGCCGAACCAGCGCGATTTGGGCGCATCACGGCAGCACCGCCACGTTGAGCAGCGCGTGGACGAAATCCTGCCCGCCGAGGAGGACGGCGAGGCACAGCGCTGCCGTCAGCAGCACGAAGGGCAGGAGCAGCAGGGGGAGAAAATGCTTGGTGGGCATGGGACACCTCCGGGATAATTAGCAATGAGGAATGAGCAATTTTGAGGGATAAACAAGAGGTTACGACGGGCGGCATACGGGTCGGTCGCGCCCATTGGCGCGACAATGCGGAAAGGGTGGGAAGAGTTACTTGGGGGCGCGTCTGAGGACGCGCAAAGTTACTGCGCAGGGACGCTTCGCTGCCTGCGACCAAGGCTGCCCCGCTTGAATTTTCCTTTTGAGTTGGCTGGACGAGGAACAGTTGGGGCGTTGCCCCAAACCCCAGCAGGGACGCTGTCCCTGCACCCTGCAAGGGACATTGTCCCTTGACCCTTTTTGGGCTGCCCGGCTTGGGTACGCTTCCAAACTTAGTGGTGTCTGGTGCTTTCGCGCGTCCTTCTCCGCTTCTTTTGAATCTGCTCCGCCTGGGGCTTTTCCCCCTTGAGTTCCAGCAGCTGGTCGCGGAGCTTCGCCGCCTGCTCGAAGTCCAGCGCCTTCGCCGCCGACAGCATCTGGTCTTCCACCTGCTTCATCAGCGCGTTCCGCTCGTCCTCGCTCATCGCGGTGGGCGCGCTTTCTTCCGCCTTCTTCGTAATCTCCAGCACCTGATGCACCGCGTTGCGCACCGACTCCGGCGTGATGCCGTGCACGCGGTTGTACTCCTCCTGAATCGCGCGGCGGCGGTTGGTTTCGCTGATGGCGCGCATCAGGCTGTCCGTCATCACATCGGCGTACATAATCACCCGCCCATCGACGTTTCGCGCGGCGCGCCCGATGGTCTGCACGAGCGACGTTTCCGAGCGCAGGAAACCTTCCTTGTCCGCGTCGAGAATCGCGACGAGCGATACTTCGGGCAAGTCCAGCCCCTCGCGCAGGAGGTTGATGCCCACCAGCACGTCATATTCGCCGAGCCGCAGCCCGCGAATCAGCGCCATGCGATCCATCGTCGTCACGTCGCTGTGCAGGTAGCGGACGCGGATGTCCATGCTTTGCAGGTACTCCGTCAGGCTCTCCGCCATCCGCTTGGTGAGCGTCGTCACCAGCACGCGCTGTTTTTTCGCCACGACTTGGTGGATTTCGCCCACGAGGTCATCCACCTGACCGGTCGCCTTGCGGAGGATGATTTTGGGGTCAAGCAGCCCAGTCGGGCGGATAATCTGTTCCACAATCTGGGATGCGTGGCTGATTTCATACGGGCCGGGCGTTGCGGAAACAAAAATCGTCTGCCCGATGCGCTGCTCAAACTCCTCGAACAGCAGCGGACGATTGTCAAACGCCGACGGCAGCCGGAAACCATATTCGACAAGCTGCTCCTTGCGCGCGCGGTCGCCGTTGTACATGGCGCGAATCTGCGGCACGGTGACGTGGCTCTCGTCGATGAAGCACAAAAAGCCCTTGGGGAAGTAGTCCAGCAGGGAATAGGGCGCGTCGCCGGGCTTTCTGCCATCGAAATAGCGCGAATAATTCTCGATGCCGCTGCAATAGCCGATTTCACGCATCATCTCGATGTCGTAATTCGTCCGCTGGGCGATTCGCTCCGCCTCCAGCAGCTTGCCCTCCTTTGTGAACTTGTCGACCTGCTCCTTCAAATCGCGCTCGATGACGGCGATTTTCTCCGGCAGATTCGTCTGGTCAGTCGCGTAGTGCGTCGCGGGATAGACGCTTGCGTGCTCCAGCGACGCCAGCGTGTGCCCGGACACGACCTCGAACTCGCTGATGGACTCGATTTCGTCGCCGAAGAACTCAATCCGCAGGCCATGCTCCTTGCCGCCCGCGGGGATGATTTCCAGCACGTCGCCGCGCACGCGGAACGTCCCGCGCTCAAACTCCACGTCGTTGCGGTCATACTGGATGGCAATCAGCTGGCGGATGAGGTCGTCGCGCCCAATCGCCATGCCCGGCCGAAGCGACACCATCTGCCCCTCGTACTCGCTGGGGTCGCCCATGGAATAAATGCAGCTGACCGACGCGACGATAATCACGTCCCGCCGCTCCCGAAGCGCCGCCGTCGCGCTGTGGCGGAGGCGGTCGATTTCCTCGTTGATGGCGGCGTCCTTCTCGATGTAGGTGTCCGACGACGCGATATACGCTTCCGGCTGATAGTAATCATAATAGGAAACGAAATATTCCACCGCACTGTCGGGGAAGAACGCCCGGAACTCCGAGCAGAGCTGCGCCGCCAGCGTTTTGTTGTGCGCAATCACCAGCGTCGGGCGCTGCACCTGCGCAATCACGCTTGCCATGGTGAATGTTTTGCCCGACCCAGTTACGCCCAGCAGCACTTGCCCCTTCATGCCCGCGTTGACGCCCTTTGTCAGCGCCTCAATCGCCTGCGGCTGATCTCCGCTTGGCTGATACGGCGCTTTCAGCACGAACTTCCCGCGCGTCTCGTCCATCCGCCAATCCTCCCTTGCCTGTTTGTCTGATTATCATACCACGTTTGCTTTTTTCTGTGAAGGGGAACAGGGGGAAGAAGGGGAAAATTAGCAATGAGAAATGCGGAATGAGAAATGCAAATGAAGCGCGTCCGCAGACGCGCCCAAAAGCAACAATGAAAATCAAGTAACATGGGAGCCCGAAGGTTTCCAAAGGGCGACCGCAAACTTCGTTTGTTTTCATGCCCTTTGGTCGCGTCCGCAGACGCGAAACCCTCTGCGACATGCAAAATCAAGACGCATAAAACGAACCCCGCCGCGCCAGCGACCACAAAAATCCCCCAACAGAAAACAGCCCGAATCTGCTGAAATTCGGGCTGTCTCCGGGGTGCGGGAGGTTGCTGACTCCGCGCCCCAAGGAAGGAAAGGGAAAGGAAAAAGGAGGAGAAAAGGAGTGAAAACCATGTCATGCAGGGCGCAGAGGGCGATGCGCCGCGTCCGCTGAAAGCCTTATTCCGCCGCGATGCGCGCTGGAACTTCTGGTGCAGCAGAAGCATCCTTCGCGGATTCGGCGGAACCCACTTGCTTATCCGGCAATTCCTTCATCAGGATGGCCGCGACAACCATTGGTTCCATCAGCAGCTTCATAAGCGCCTCCTTTCTGTGCTTCCCGCCTGACAGTATTGATTCTACCCGCCCAGCATGACGTCAGCATGAAGGAAATGTGACGCTTTGCTGAAAAAACATGAATAAATTGCAAACTTACCCTTGACACAGGGGATTTTGTTTGCTACAATAGCAACACACGTTGCGCAACGTGTGTTGCCGAAAGGAGATGCCCCATGCCGCCCGCCTGCCGATTCACCCGCGAGCAAATCGTCGCCGCTGCCCTTGCCATCACCCGCGAGCGCGGCTTCGACGCCGTTACTGCCCGCGCCATTGCCGATACCCTGCATTCGTCCTCTAAGGTGATTTTCAGCGCCTTTTCGGGCATGGACGATCTGCTTGCCGCCACAATTGATGCCGCGGACGCACAATACCGTGCTTACAGCGCTGATTTTGTCCGCGATTCCGCCGATCCGCCCTACAAAGCCGTCGGCACGGCGTACATCCGCTTCGCCCGAAACGAGCCGAACCTCTTCCACCTGCTCTACATGCGCGACCGCCGCCGGGAGGATCACAGCGGCGACGCGGAGAACATCGCCGTGCTGGTGGACTTCCTGATGGCGAAACTATCCCTCACCCGCGAGGACGCGACGCTCCTGCACATCGAAATGTGGGCGTACGTCCACGGCATCGCGGTGCTGTGCGCGTCCGGGCAGCAGAATTGGGACGACGCGCTCATCAGCCGGATGCTGACGGACGGGTTTGAGGGCATCAAGAGCAGATTTCAGTAGAACGAGCAATGAACAATAACGAATAAATGTGCGTGTTCGCCTTCACAAAAATACGGATTCATGCTATCATAAAGGAGGAAAATCCCCATGCGCCGCTATGCGTATCTTGACCATATTCGCTGGATGACGGTTCTGCTGGTCATTGTTTACCACGTCTGTTACCTCTTCAACGGGGTCGGCATCTTGGGCGGTGTGCCGAATGCGCGAAACCTGCCGTTTCTGGATACCATTTCCGGCACGGTGTACCCGTGGTTCATGGTGCTGCTGTTCGTCGTGGCGGGCATGTGCGCCCGGTTCGCACTTGTCCAGCAGGGAAATCGCGCGTTCCTGCGCAATCGGGCGCGGAAGCTGCTTGTGCCGTCCACCTTGGGGCTGTTCGTGCTGCACTGGGTGACGGGGTATCTCAATATCCGCATGGGCGGCGCGATGGACACCATCCCGAAGCCCTTGCTGTACCCGATTTCGGTGCTGTCGGGCATCGGGCCGCTGTGGTTTGTGCAGCTGCTGTTTTTGTTCAGCGCGATTTTGGTGCTGATTCGCAGAATCGACCGGAACGACCGCCTTTTCCGCATCGGCGAAAAGTGCCCGTCATGGCTGATTTGCGCTTTTGCGCTGCTGATTTGGGGTGCGGCGCAGGTCGGCAACATGCCCGTCATCACCACCTACCGCATCGGCATTTACCTGACGGCGTTCCTGCTGGGGTACGCGGTGTTCGCGCACGAATCGGTGATGGCGCGCGTGGAGCGGATGCGCTGGGGGACGCTGGCGGCGGCGGTCATCGGCGCGGTGGCGTATGGCGTGTGGACAAACGGGCAGAATTTCACCGACGCGGCGTATCTGCAAAGCCTGTGGGCGAATGTGTACCTGTGGGCGGCGGTGCTGGCGATTCTGGGCAACGCGCGCCATTATCTCCATCAGGAGAGAGCAGTGTCGCGCTTCTTCACCCGGCGGAGTTACGCGCTGTATGTCGTGCATTACCCCGTACTGTTGCTGACGGCGCTCCTGCTGACCGAGCGGACGACGCTTCCGGCAGCGCTGATGTATTTGCTCACGCTGGTGATTGGCTTCGGCGCGACGCTGGGACTGTCGGAGGTCATCTGCCGGATTCCGGGGATTCGCTATCTGGTGCTGGGCATTCGGAAGGAGAAAAAGGCATGAATGTATACGAATCCATCCCGACGATGGAGAAGGGCGAAATCCGCCTGCGCCCGGTGACGGCGGAGGATGAAGCGGCGCTTCTGCGCGTCTACGGCGACCCGCTGGCGCTGCCGTTCTTCAACAGCGACAACTGCCACGGTGACATTTTCTATTACGACACGCCGGAGAAGATGCGCCGTGCGATGGACTTCTGGCGCACGTCGTGGGAGCAGGGCTGGTTTGTGCGCTGGGCGATTGCATTGCGCAGCGAGGTCATTGGCACGGTGGAGCTTTGCCGCCGCGGGGAGTCGCCGGACGACCCGTACAGCGGCATGGGCATCCTGCGCGTGGATGTCGGCAGCGCGTGGGAGAAGTCGGACGTGCTGGCGGCAGTGATGGACGCGCTTCTGCCCGATGCGTACGCGCTGCTAAACTGCCGCACGCTGATGACGAAAGCCGCGCCGTATGCGGTTGCGCGTGTGGCGACGCTGACGGAATGCGGATTCGTGCGGAGCGACAAGCCGGTGATGGGACACCATGGGGAAAGGTTCGAGTATTATTGGGTCAGGGAAAAGTGAGGAGAATAGAGAAACGCGGCGCACAGGTCGGTGAGGACTTGTGCGCCGCGTGTGTGTGGGGGAATTACAGCTTTGTGGGAAATTACAGCTTCGCGACTTCCGCCTTGAACTCCGGAATCGTGTCCACGAAGCGGTAGGGGGCGTATTCGCCATAGGCGGAGGGGCGGCTGATGGTGACAAATTGGATGCCTTTGTTAAGATAACGGCTATTCATTTCTGCCTTCAGCTGAACCACGGGTTTTCCCAGCTTCATGCGAATTGCCACACTGCCGATTTTATTGGCGTTCTTTGCCACAACGTAGCACATCGGATAACACCTCCTGAAATTCTGCTTCATTCTTAATTTTGCCCTGCTCATAGAGGGTGCGCATTTGAGCACCAACAGCAAGCGGATACTGCTTTTTGTACAAGTATTTATGCAGCCAGTTGTTTAACTGACGGTCAAAATAAGTGTTATACTGAATTTCAATAGGATAATGAAAATTATCCAGCTGATAATAGACATGCACCCCGCGATAGCCGTCGTCATTCGCTTTTCCATGCGACATATTCACAATCCGCAGTGCATCTGGCGGCGGATTTTTCAGAATTTCATCATAATCGTCGCGCAGAGAGCGAAAACCCAGCAAATCATTGAAAACTTTTGCCGTCGGTCTGTCCGGGAAATAGCGGTCATACTTGTGTGAAGCCGATTCCAATGACTTGACGCGATAGTCCAAAGCAAGCTGTTCTAAGGCTTCATGCTCGTCATACCAAACGGAAATTTCTTCAATTTCGTGCAAAAGTGCAGCTTTGGTGAAGTGCGCAAGGCTGTTTTTCAAAGAAAGTCCCAAATTTGTGCGGAATGATAGCGATTGCAGAATCTCAACCGACAGTCCATCTTGCAGCAAAAATCGGCACATGAAAACACCTCCCTGCACTGCCTACGTTCTTATTATAGCATGGGGCTATGCGTTCCGTCAAGAAGGGGGACAAAAAGGGCTTACTTCCTCCTCGGCAGCAGCGGCTGATTATCCACCTTCTGCGACAGCTTGTCCTGATTGAGCTTGAACACATCCGCCACCTCGCTGATGGTGATGTACGCGCGATCATCAAGGTCATGCACAATGTCCTTCATCCGGCTGATTTGGAAGCGGTTGACGACGAAGTACACAATCGTCATTTCCTCGTGCGAAAAACCGCCCTGCGCCGGGATGCACGTCATGCCTGTGCCGAACGCCTCGCCCAGCGCGCGGCAGATGGCATCCGGGTTGCGGGTGACAATCAGCGCCGCTTTGCTGCGGTCGATGCCCTCGATTACAAAATCGACGACTTTCAGCCCGACGGCGTAGGCGATAATGGAATACAGGGGGAGAATCCAGCTGGAACGGAGCAGTCCGGCGAGGATGTACAGCACGACGTTGTAGCTCATGACGAATGTGCCGACGGTCATGCCGAGCTTGCGGGCGAAAATGACCGCCATGACCTCCATGCCGTCCATCGCGCCGCCGCCGCGGATGGCAAGCCCGCTGCCGACGCCCGAAATCAATCCGCCGAAGAGCGCACAGAGCAGCAGGTCTGTCCCTGCCAGCGGCGAGGAAATGCTGACGTCAAGCGGCAAAGGCCCCTGAATCAGCCACGCGCCGAGAGAGTAAATGAACACGGAATACACGGCGTAAATGGTGAACTGCACGCCCTGCCGCTTCAGTCCGAAGAGGAACAGCGGCACGTTGAGCAGCAGCAAAATCAGCGACAGGCTGCACCAATCGGGGGTGATTTGCGCCAGCAGCATCGCCGTACCGGAAATGCCGGAGTCATAAAGATTGACGGGATAAAGGAAAACGCTGACGCCGAACGCGTTGATTAGACCCGCAACGGTCAGCATGACGAAGCGATCCCCGCGGAGGTGGAGGTTCTTGAACTGCTGGAGGAAGGCTGACCAGTGGGAAGCGAAGAATTTGGCGGATTTGGGCGATTTTTTCATGGAGGGGTGCGCGCTCCTTTCCGGATAATATAATATGATAGAATTATAACACAGATAAATGAACCCTGCAAGAAGATTTGCACGGGCACATCGAAATATTTGGCGGCGGAAAATCCGTTATCCTTCGAGCAAAATTCACAAAAATCAACTGATTCGCAACATACGTCAAGCAATGATTCAACATTCACGAAACAAGCAAAAAAGGACATGGCAAAAACGTTTGTTTTTGTGTTACTATTTACATAGGCGGCGGGTGATCGAAGGGGGATCTACGCCGAGTTTGGAATACAGGGGCAGCCTGTCTAATTCGCTTGGATGGGTGCTTTTGTGTTCCCCTGCTCCATTCATTTTCCGTAAAAGGAGGATATCCATGTTCAAACGTTCTTCTGTCTGGCGGGGATTGACGCTTGTGTTTTCCCTGCTGCTGGCCATCTCGCTGATGGCTGGTTCTATTCTGGAGACGTATCGTACATCCGTTGATGCGTTTTTCAACACGCGCAGTCAGCTGACGGTGACCGAAGTTGACGAAACCGGCGAGGCGTGGTCGTACGTCTCCAAGTTTAAGACGGCCAAGGAAGCCTTCGAGGGCTTGAAGGAGTTTGGCATCCGCGAATCGCAGGAAACGGTTGCGCTGCTCAAGAATGACGGCAACGCGCTTCCGCTGAGCAAGGATGCGAAAATCACCATGCTGGGCGTGCGCAGCTATGCGCCCGTGTACGGCTCCTCCGGCGGCTCGATTACCGACGGCAACGCGACCGTGCAGATTTTCGACTGCTTCACCGAGCGCGGCTTCCAGCTGAACCCGTCCGTGCAGGCGGCGTATGCGAAGTATTTTGCGGATAAGACGTGGACGAAGCCCCGCTTCGGCGGCGGCATCATCCCGGAATATGCCGAGATTACCGCGTACAATGACCCGAGCGAACTGACGCTGGACGAGCTGACCGCCCTGAACGCTGATTTCCGCAAGGATTATGCAGAATACAGCGACGCGGCAATCGTCGTCGTCGGCCGCCCCGGCAGCGAAGCCGGCAATGGCTACTATCCCGGCAAGGACGGTCTGGCGGAAGGCGTCAGCACCGTTACCGGCAACATCCTCTCCCTCTCGGACGAGGAAATGGCGATGATTAACGAGGCGAAGGCGAACTTCGACAAGGTCATTGTGCTGGTCAACGCCACGAACCCGATGGAAATCGCCAACCTGAAGGACGACCCGGACATCGACGCGATCGTCTGGATCGGCTTCCCCGGCGCATACGGCTTCTATGGCGTGGCGGACGTGCTCAACGGCACTGTCTCTCCCTCTGCACACCTTGGCGACGTGATGGCGAAGAACAGCGCCCTCGCGCCCGCTATGGCGAACTACGGCAACATCCCGTGGACGAACGCGGCGGACTTCGCGGCGGACGCGAATGTCAACTCCTACCTGATTGAGGCGGAAGGCATCTACGCCGGCTACCGCTACTACGAAACCCGCTATGCCGATATTGTGCTGGGCAACGGCGGCGCGGAAGCCAAGGCTGGCACCTACGCCAACGCCGACGGCACCGTCGCCACCGAGGACGGCACATGGGATTACGCCAACGAAGTCGTTTATCCCTTCGGCTACGGTCTGTCCTACACCACCTTCGAGCAGACGCTGGACAGCGTGACCATTGCGGATGACAAGAAGACCGCGACCGTCACCGTGACTGTGAAGAACACCGGCGACGTGGCGGGCAAGAGCGTTGTGGAAGTGTACGCAAGCGTGCCTTACACCGACTATGACCGCCAGAACGGCGTGGAAAAGGCCGCTGTGCAGCTGATGGATTTTGAAAAGACTTCTACGCTGCAGCCCGGCGCATCCCAGACCATCACCATGAAGGTGGATCTGGCGAACCTCGCCTCCTACGACGCCAATGGCGCCAAGACCTACATCGTTGACCCCGGCGACTACTACTTCGCCATCGGCACGGACGCGCATGACGCGCTGAACAACGTGCTGGCGGCGCAGGGCAAGACTGTCGCGGATGGCATGACCGCCGACGGCAACGCGGCAAAGACCTACAAGTGGACGTGGACGGGCGATGTGGACAAGACCACCTTCGCCGTGGGCAAGAACGGCACGGCCATCACCAACCAGCTGACCGAAGGCGACTACGCCATGGATTACAACGCCTTTGAGCCCGGCACGGTGACCTACCTGAGCCGCGCCGACTGGAACGGCACGTTCCCCAAGACCTATTCCGGTCTGACCGCGAACGCGACGGTTTCCCGCCTGCTGAACAATGACCTGTACACCCTCAAAACTGATGACGATGTGTCCGACCTCATCTTCGGCGACACCACGTCTACGCTCACCATCAACGACATGAAGAACGCGCCTTACGATGACCCGCGCTGGGAAGAGCTGGTCAACAAGGTTACGGTCGCGGAATTCCTTGATTTCTCCGCCAATGCGTTCCATAACATTCAGGGCATCGCTTCCGTCAACATGCCGCAGAAGGCTGCGGACGACGGCCCCGGCGGCTCTGACTCCCACTACCTGAACGAAGGCGGCTATCAGGGCGTGCCCTACGCGGATGCGGCGGATTACACCTCCGGCACGCGCGTTGCGCCCTCTCCTGTGAACCTTGCCTACGCTTGGAACAAGGAACTGGCGTTTGAAAACGGCGAAATCATCCTCGGCGAATCTACCCTCGTGCTGGATCTGCCGATTATGATTGGCCCGGGCATGAACATCCACCGTCACGCGTACAACGCCCGCGGCGTGGAATACTACTCCGAAGACCCGATTCTGTCCGGCTATGTCGGCAGCGCGGTGGTGCAGGGCGCGCAGAGCAAGGGCACGCTCGTCAACATCAAGCACATGGGCTTCAACGATCAGGAAATCAACCGTTCCGGCGTCGCCGTGTTCATGAACGAACAGAAGGCGCGTGAGCTGGAGCTGCGCAACCTGCAGCAGGCGTTTGAAGGCAACGGCAAGCCCGCTTCCTTTGAGGGCGACGCGACGAAGGACAACACCTACACCTCCGGCGCGCGCGGCGTGATGACCTCCTACAACCGCCACGGCGCGGTGGCAGCGAGCGCAAACGTGGCGACGATGGTCAACATCCTGCAGGGTGAATGGGGCTTCCACGGCTACAACGTGACGGACTTCACCGGCGTTTCGCTCAAGGCTGCGCCGAAGGAATCCCTGCTGGCGGGCACGACCAACTTCTGCGGCTTCGGCGCGAGCGTCGATTACTGGAACGCGGAAGCGCTCTCCGGCGACCGTGCGATGCTGCTGGCGATTAAGAACGACATCCACAATGCCCTGTACGCACTGGCGAACTCCGCGATGCTCAACGGCGTGAAGTCCACCACCGTTGTCAGCACGGTTGAAGTCATGACCCCGTGGCGCGTGGCGTACACCGCCTGCGAATACGCCTTTGGTGCGCTGGCGGCGCTGAGCCTCGTGTTCTGGGTCGTGAGCAAGGCAACTTCCAAGGGAGGCAAAAAGGCATGAAAAAGACGAGCATTTTCGCCACGGTGACGGCGCTTGCCGCTCTGGTGATTTATCTACTAACGTCGCTGACCGGCTTTATGGCTGGCAAGGCGATGAACATCTGGCCCGTCGTGCTGACGGTCGCCGCCATTGTGCTGCTCTTCGCGGCAGACAAGATGAAGAAGCCTTCCGCTTTGAAGGACATCGTGATTGTGCTGACCGGCTTTGCGCTGATCGGCTGCATCTCCTTCTTCGCGATGGGCCGCGTGAAGCTGGCGGCGGACGTGTGGTTCATCCCCGTCAACCGCCCCGCAACGGAGGATGTGGCGCTGTACTGCTCGCTGGCTGGCGTGGCGCTGTACCTGATTTCCTTCGTGACCGTGACGGTCAAGGCGTTCTCGCACAAGGAGTAATCTCATTTTCTCGGAATGCGGGATAGGCCTGTATTCCGCCCCACCCGGAGCGCCCTGCTTCGGGTGGGGTTTTCGTGCAGAAAATACTATTTCCAAATGAGAACACGACACCGCATTTTCATTTGGAAATAGTATAATACTATTTCCAGATTCGCCTGCGCCATCTGCTTGCGCCTTTTTGATTCTGGCGTCCACTCATTCCACTTAGCGTAGCGCTGCTACGCTGCGTTTCATTCGTGTTAGCCAGAATGCAAAAATTCGCGGCGCATCTTGGCGCATTCTTATCTGGAAATAGTATAAAAAACAATACACTGGAAAGGATGACTTCCCCGATGAAAGCAACCGCTTGGAACACCGGCTGGCTCTTCCGCCATTTGGACAGCCAGGACAACTTCGTCCCCGTCACCCTCCCGCACGATGCCATGCAGGCGGAACCCCGCACGGAGCTGTCCGCAAACGGCATCAACGGCGGCTGGTACGAGGGGCGCGACTACGAGTACATCCGCCGCTTTACGCCGGATAAGTCCCTGCGCAGCAAGACGCTGATGCTGGAATTTGAGGGCGTGTACCATCTGGCGGAGGTGTACCTGAACGGCGAGAAGATTGCCGAGCGCCCGTACGGCTACACGAATTTCTATGCGGATTTGACCGACCGCGTCCGCTTTGACGAGGAAAACGAGCTGCGCGTGATTGCCCGCAACAGCGATCAGCCCAACAGCCGCTGGTATTCCGGCGCGGGCATCTATCGCCCGGTGGTGCTGTGGACAGCGGATAAGCAGCAGCATATCGCCCTGAACGGCGTTCGCATCCGCACGGTGTCCATCAACCCCGCGACGGTGGAGGTTACCGTGCGCACCGTCGGCGCGGGGCGCGTGTCGGTGGATGTGCTTGCGGGCGAAAAGCAGGCTGCATCCGCCGCCGCGGATACGACGGGCAAAATCACCCTGAAGCTGACTGTCCCCAACGCAAAGCTCTGGGACGTGGAGCACCCGAACCTCTACACCTGCCGCGTCCGCTTCGGCAGCGACGAGGACTTGCAGACCTTCGGCATCCGCACGCTTTCGTGGGGCAAAAGGGGCATTCTGCTCAACGGCGAGCGCGTCATTGTGCAGGGCGCGTGCATCCACCACGACCAGGGCATCCTCGGCGCGCGCTGCTATGCGCAGGGCGAGGAGCGCCGCGTCCGCCTGCTGAAGGAAAACGGCTACAACGCCGTCCGCAGCGCGCACAATCCGTGTTCGAAGGCACTGCTGGACGCGTGCGACCGCCTCGGTATGCTGATGATGGACGAGTACATCGACCACTGGTACATCCACAAAACGGAATACGACTATGTGCCGTACTTTGACAAGTGGTGGAAGCAGGACATCGCCGACATGGTGGACAAGGACTACAACCATCCGTGCGTCATTCTGTACTCCACGGGCAACGAGGTCAGCGAAACGGCGCAGAAGAAGGGCATCCAGCTCACCCGCGAGCTGACGGACTACCTGCATTCGCTGGATAATACCCGCCCCGTCACCTGCGGCATCAACATCTTCTTCAACTTCCTGTCCTCCATCGGCTTCGGCGTGTACAGCGACGAGAAGGCGAAGAAGGAAGCCGAAAAGGCGGAGAAGCTGCGCGCTGCCGGGGTGCAGCCGCAGAAGAAGAAGGCCGTCGGCAGCAAGTTCTTCAACGACCTCGCGGGTCTGATGGGCGACGAGTTCATGAAGCGCGGCGCGACATTGCACGGCTGTGACGTGCGCACGCGCGATGCGTTTGCCAACATGGACATTGCGGGCTACAACTACGGCATCTACCGCTATAAGCGCGACCTGAAGAAGTATCCGAACCGGCTGATTCTGGGCAGCGAGACGTTCTGCAACGATGCGTACCGCTTCCGCGAGCAGGCGAAGAAGAACCCGCGTCTGGTGGGCGATTTCGTCTGGGCAGGGATGGACTATCTGGGTGAAGTCGGCGTTGGGTCGTGGGAATACAAGGCGTACGCGACGCAGTTCAGCGGGCTGGGCTGGACGACGGCGGGGTCGGGGCGCATCGACCTGAACGGCCGTCCGCTGGGCGAAGCGCTGTACACCCGCGTCGCGCTGGAGCAGGAAATCGGGCCGTACATCGCGGTTCGCCCGGTCATGTTCTCCGGCGAGAAGCATTCGCCGTCCGCATGGAAGATGACGGACGCCATGCCGTCGTGGAGCTGGGCTGGCTGCGAGGGCAAGAAGGCGCACATTGAGGTCTACGCGCGCGCGGCGAAGGTCGCTTTGCTGCTGAACGGCAAGAAAGTGGCGGAAAAGCAGCTGAAGAACGACTGCTTGGCGAAATTCACCATTCCGTACCAATCCGGCACGCTGGAAGCCGTGTCCTATGACGCGATTGACCGCGTGCTGGGGCGCTGCAAGCTGCAAACAGCCGGGGCGGACACGGTTCTGCGCGCCGTGCCGGAGGAAAAGAAAACGAAACCCGGCCGCCTGTGCTACATCCGCATCCGCTACACCGACCGCGCGGGCGAATTGAAGCCGATGGAACGCGGCATGGTGAACATCACGGTCAGCGGCGGCAAGCTGCTGGCGGCGGGCAGCGCGTGCCCCTTCCATCCGGGCAGCTACCTGACGCCGGAAACCGACACCTACTACGGCGAAGCGCTGGCGGTGGTGGAAGCAGGCGAAAGCGGCGCGGTGGAGGTTGCCATCAGCGACGGCGAGCGCAGCGACACGGTGAAAATCCCGATTGCGTAAGAAAAGCTTCCTACTATAATAGTAACAGCCGCAGGTCGTATTGAGGACTGCGGCTGTTTTTTCGTGCAATTGTAAATTCTGCTGCGGGGGAGGTGGATTGGCAGGAAAATGGGGGGAAGGGGGAGAATATCAACAGCAGCAAATCAATTAGGAGGCGGCATATGAATCACTGCAAGCAAACGGTTTTTCTGATTCTACTGATGCTCGTCCTGCTCTTGCCGCTGGCATCAGCGGAGGGGGCGCGCACGTTTATCACGGTGGATGGCTGCGTACCCCTCGAAATCCGGGAGGGCAGCGCGGTCACGGCGGAGGAAATCATCGTCCCGAAGTGGGGGAACGTCATCAATCCGCAGTTTGGAGCCCAGATTCACCCGTCGCTCACCAATGACGACACGGTGGTGGATGGCGACATCAGCAGCCTGCGCGTGCTGCTCCTGCTGGCGGACGCGGACGGGAACAAGTATCTGCAAGCCGCCGTGTGGGACGCGGACAGCGCGACATACACCATCACGCGCAGTTCAAACCTGCCGGAAAATGCGTATCTGGACACCGGACACGAGGGGAATGCTATCTTTCTGTCAGTCGGATACGACACGCCGGGATTTGCCGAATCGGGCGATTTGGATGACCTTGCGTGGCTGTACATCACGGCGGAATGGACGGACGCGGGCGCGTGGGTCGTGACCGATGTGACGGACGGGTTCTCGTTCTTTGCGGATTACGACGGCGTGCAGTACGTTGTCCGGGACTACTGGGACGAGAAAGTGCTGCAAACGATTTCGCGGGATGCAACACTTGACACATTCGACTTTGTGAATCCGTTTGCGGCGGAAATCGGGTGGATGAAGTAAGATGAACAAGCTCTGGAATCTGCAAAACTACTCGGCGGAGGCGCTGCACCGAACCGTCAGGCGCGACGGGCTGCGCATCCGGCAGGAAAAAGTTTCCCGATTTTTCGCGCGCAAGTTGCTTTTCCCTTGCGCGAATCCGCCGATTATGCTATAATAGGTTTGCTGCTGAAAATTGCGTGCTTCGGCGGCAACTTGTGAAAGCCCTGAAATCACCGGGTTTCAGGCACATGAGCCCATAGCTCAGTTGGATAGAGTAACTGCCTCCTAAGAAAGCGCTCAACGCTTCCCTTTGCGTCGCTGACTTGATAGGAATGGGGTTCAAAACCTACCGAGTGGCGGACAAACCGCTTCCCAAGCCTTCTGTGGAAGGGAAATCGTCGCCTCGCTACGATAAGGAAAACAAATATGATTTCATAATTATTTTTCTTATCAAAGCAGAACTAAAATAAAGCCATAAGAATCGCACCGAAACCGTGCGAAAACCTTGAAATCACCGGGTTTCAGGCACATGAGCCCATAGCTCAGTTGGATAGAGTAACTGCCTCCTAAGCGACCTACGTGCGGAAACCATCCTGCTGACGCAAAATCTCGCTCACAGTTCGAGTGGCGCAGGATTTTGCCGGATTTGTGCTGAAATCCCAGCTAATGCGCGGGAAACGGTTCTTGTCCGAGCGGATTACAAAATGAGCAGATTCTGCTAACAGGATGCCTCTCCTGCTAACGAAAAGAGGTCGGGGACAGGACCCCGAAGGGCCGAAAACCCTTGTAAATCCTGACTTGGTCTCGTAGCTCAGTAGGATAGAGCGGTCGCCTCCTAAGCGACAGGCCGTGGGTTCGAATCCCGCCGGGATCACCAATTTGATAAGAAAATCGCCCTTTTCAATCATGGATTTGACGAGAATCCGTGGCTGAAATGGGCGATTCTTTTTGTGTTCAGCGTGCGAAAATGCACACGCGGCCGATTAGCTGATTAGAAATTTGCTAATGATTTTCCGTTCCTGCTAATGGTGACTTGGGGAGGAAGCCCGTTTCCCTGCTAATTTTGAGAAGCGGTCAAATTTTACGCCGTTGGAAGGGATGATTCGTGCAGGACAAAGGAAGGCGAAACGCCGTGTTTTTCCTGCGTTTCTGCGGGATGAATGAAGGTACGCGGTGAGTGCGCGGTTCATCGGATGGATATGCGGCAGGGGCTAATGGTTTGGGGCGTGGCGTTAGCGCGTTGGATGGCGGATATTAGCTGTGCAAAGTGCGTGCATCGGGATTAGCAATGCACTCTCTGCCCCGAAAGGCCATCGGGACAAGACTACGGAACTGCTGCATATTTCGCAGTCTGCCATTTCGCGCCACATAGCTCAGTTGGAAGATGAACTTAGGCGTAAAGCATCAGGAGCTGGGCATTATGCCTTATGTGGCAGAATAAGTGGGAATCGCCGCGCTTGGCGAACATGTATCGCATCAACTTCTTCATTAACAAAGCAAAAGGCACAGCGGCGAATCATTTTGATTCACGGGCTGTGCCTTTTATAGTGATAGTAGCTGTCAGTGAAGAGCAAATCGATGTTTGGTCATTCCTTGTTCCCGCCCAACGTCTTCGACAGCATTTTCAGCATATTGACCATCTCCGGGTTGCTCAGAATCTGAACGAGTGCCGCGACGTCCATGCCGGATGCTTCGAGTTGCTGGACGACTGGATCGGCTTTCTTCTCGCTGGCAGGATGCGCCACCATGCACGCTTCGGAACCGCGTCTTCCGTAGAAGGCTTCTTCCAGCAGATGCGCATTCGATACGCAGTTTTCATCCAGAATATGCGAATACTGGTCCGTGACCATTTTCGCCTGCGCGTGACCGGAATCCCCCTGCACAGCCTTGATGTCACCGCCATTGAGCTTCAGCTTGTAGGTGATGCTGGAATGCCGGAGACTGTGAAAGACCACCTTAGGCAGGTCGTTGGCGGTAATCAACTCGTTCAGCGCCTTCTCAATCCGCGCGCCTTCCGTGGGCGTGCCGAGCCGTCCCGTGATAACCAGATTGTAATCGGCATATTCATCACCAAGCGCAAGCCGCATGGCGTCCACCTCTTCTTTGCGCTTGATGAGCATTTCCGCTACCGTTCGGGTCAGAAAAACTTTGCGAATGCTGCTGGGCGTTTTTTGCTTTTTCAGCACCAGCGCCGTGCTGTTTTTCTGCGTGCTCTCAGGGAAGACCGCGATGATGTCCTTGTTGCCCAGCGCTTTCATGCTGTCTTTGCGGACGCGCTGCAATTCTTTGTTGATGAAAATCGAAGCTCTGTCCCGCAGCATCGCCTCTTCGGAAATATCCACGCAGTCCCAAGTCAAACCCAGCAGCTCCCCCAGACGAAGCGAACAGGAAAATGAGAGGTTCATGCAGAGCTTCAGCCGCTCGTCTTTGCAGATTTCAATCGCGTGAAACAGCGTCGGCGCGTCCCAAATGTCCCGCTTCTTCTCTTCCTGCTTCGGAACAGTTGCATAGGTTGCTGGATTTTTCTCCATTAGATCCCACTTCACTGCCTGTGTAAATGCGCTTCGAAGCAAGTTGTGAATTTTTCGGATGGTTGGAATGGCCACATAGTTTTTCGTCTTTTTGTAGGGCGAATCACACATTCGGGCAACGGCTTTTGTGGTCAGCAGCGTCGCGTAATACTTTTCAAGCACGCGGGCAGTAATCTCATTGAGCTGCATTTCTCCAAGCATAGGCGAAATGTAGTTGCGAATCAGGCCGGTATTGCTGGCGTGAATCGCCATTGACCAGACGCTTTTGCCGTAGAGCGATACATATTCATTCAACAATTCGTTCAGGGTTTTGCATTTGGGCACAACCAGATTACCCAGTTCCTGCCGGTACTCCACCTCAGCCTTGCGCCGTTTTGCCTCAGACAGAGTTTTGAAGGTTTCCCACTTCTGCTTGCGCTCGCCGGTTTCCGTATCAAAGGGATAGACCACGCAGTACTTCCCTTTCCGTTCAACAATCGAGGCCATTCTTTATTCCTCCATCCATTCATCCAGTATGATGTTGTTCTCCGTCAGATAGCTTTGCAGCGATTCGCGGCTGATCCAAAATCTCCCGCTGATTTTGCGTGCGGGAAGTTCTTCACGCTTCAGCATGTTGTACACTTCTTTTTCCGTGACATTTAGGAGAACAGCCAGCTCGCGCGGTGTGTACAGCGCTTTATCCATTGGAATTTTTATCCGCGGCATTAGGCTCTCGGCTTGCTTTCGCCCGTATTCCCGCGCTATGCGCCTCTGCTCTGCTAACGGTCTGTCACTGACTTTTACATAAGTGGATTGGCTGGCGTACCAGCGCTCAAAGCTCTCCTTCGTAATCCGCTTGCGATCCGCGATGACGATAAAATCCAGTTTGGAAGCAATCTTGCTGAGAACCACATAGGTTTCGCGCCGATCCAGACAGAGCATTCTTCCGAACTCCGGCATTGAGATAGAAGCCTCTTCCATCGGGCGGTCTCGCGCACGATCTTCCGGCGTTCGGTACCAGCACTGGGACGCATACCACTTTTGAAAGGCGGCCTTGGGTACACGCTTATGAAAGTTGACTGTAATCGTTTCGATAGCATGATTGATCAGAATCTCATAGGCAGACGCTTTGCAGACACCGAGCAGATCAGCCACTTCCTGAATCGAATAGGATTCGGTGGCAACAGTTCGCCCCGGTTCTTCTCCGGTCACTTTGCGGTAATGTGTCTGATTCGCATACCAGCGCTCAAAGCTCTCTAAATCAACCCGCATCTTGCCGTCCACGTTGATAACTTGAAATTCCTGTTTGTGAACCAGCCAGTAGCGATCCGTTTTTTTCAATCCGAGCAGATCGCCCATTTCGCGGACGGACATGGTTGTCCTTTTCTTTTCATTAGCCATCCGGTTCCCTCCCATTAGCTGCAAAAGGTTACAGCTGTTCAAAGCATAGCAGAAACGCAGGCAGAGCGCCACGCTGTCGATGCTGCGTTTTTGCCATGGTGACAGACTTGACGCGCTCACAACTTTGCGCTCAGCCACTGCTCAAAGCTCTCTCGCACGATACGGTAGTGGCCGCCCTGTCCGAGCTGGAACCAGCGGAACTCTCTTCTTTTCAGCAATTCGTATACGCTCTTGCGGCTCATTCCCAGCATTGTCATCAGGTCATCTACCGTATAGCAGCGGTTTTGCTGAATCGGCTTGGGGTCTGTAATTTCCACAGAAATCGGATTGTTTTTCGGTTCCATCATCATTGTGCCTCAACTTTCTTGGAAAACGGTATTGGACGCACGTTGTTCTCCTCACCATAACTGGTAGCGAGAAGCCGTTTTGAACGGGAAAGTTACGTCGGACGGGAAAATTTTTTTCGACGGATGGATAGTGGCAAGCAGGGTCTTTGGCAGCCAAAGACGCATTTGCTTGTTGGGAACACAGTTCCCAATCCCCATTAATGCAGCGCAAGCGCTGCGGTTGTTAGGCTTCTGCCATCCGAAGGTCTCCGAATAATCAGAGCAAATAAAAATAAGCCTATGTCTCATCAGCAGTTACAAGAAGCTGATAGGACATAGGCTTTTCCATTAACGTTCGATTTGCTTAGGCGGCTCTTCGCGTTTTCCTTCGACAGCATCATCTTGGACAATGATGTCCATGTTGGTTTTAATACGCCACAGATTGCTGACGTCAGTTTTTGCCTCAGCAAGGGCTGCCCAATCTTTTCGCTTTTCCGAAAGCAGTTGGTCATATTCCGTTGACAGTTCTGCAAGAGTCGGCAGCTTCCCGTCTGCATTCGCATAGACTTTTTCAGCCCACATGTGATCTTCAATTGCTTTCGCGTGTTCCTGATAGAACGCTTGGGAACAGCCAGATGTCCGGTACTGCGCATAGATGTCGCGGGTTCTTCGATATGTCGTGATTGCTTTTTTCTGTTCGCTAATGGAGCGCATACGGCTTTGGATACTCTTTACCCTGCCGCTGATTGTATTCCGCAGTTCCGTCTTCTCAGAAATCATTTTCATCAGTTCTTCATAGGAGTTAATGTTGTTTTCTTTCAGATAGATGACGGATTTGGAAACTGCGTCAAGATTATGCCGCTCAGCCCAGATTTGATAGCCGCGCCCTTTGCCTTTGCGCAGTTTCTTTTCAATATCAATCAGCGACGCAATTTGTTTATCGGTATACTGCTTTCTCGGTATCCGAGGAATAAGAATACGGTTCCCGAAAAGTACTTTCTGCAAAGCCGATTCTGTATACGCTGCTCCAAGCGAATCAAGCCGCAGAAAGCGTTCGCCATGCGGCGGTTTCACGCTTATATGTACTCCGCGCTTGATTCTGCATCCGGCTTCTTCCAGCATCTGCATCAGCGCATCGAAACCGTTCGGATGCATCCGTAAGGAGCTGTCAATCATCATGCGAATCGTGTCCCGTCCGCTAATACTAGCGCGTTCCCCCTGCCATTTGTCATAAGAGACGGTTTTGTTTTTCGGATTTTCAATCACAGAGAGACGATGTTCACGGCACAGTTTGTCGCTAAGTGCCGCAACCGTTTTTCCGGAACGCTGCACATCTTTGAATTTGTGTGTGCAGTTCAGAGAAACCGCGCTGAACACAATATGATTATGAATGTGCGCGTGGTCCGTATGGGTGGCAACAAGAAAGGCGAAATCGCCATGTAGTATTTGCGTGGCCAGCTCATAGCCGATTTGATTGGCTTCTTCCACTGTAACTTCTCCGGGCTTAAAAGACTGCCGGATTTGATAAGCGATCACTTCATTGCCGATTCTGCGACCAGTGTTCGCTATATAGGCGTTTCGACCGAGTAAAAATTCCTGGTCAGCTGTTTCCGGCGCACAGGCATAGGAAGAAACAAAGCGCCCATCCTCTGTTTTTTTCGGATTTAAGACATAGCTGATGCGGGCTTTTAAGCATTGGGCAGCAGATTTGCCTTTGTTGATGTGCATCGGAATAATTCGAGTGGTGGCCATGATTGTCTCCTCATAAGCAAAAAACGCCTCTTCAAAGAGAAGCGTTCAGGATATTGGATATTGCGTTTACGTCAGAAGTTTCTCCAAGAATCCCAGCACATGATGGATGCCTTCCAAAATCAGATTTGCAACACCGGGAAGTCCGATTGGACTGACAAGAATCGCCAGCGTGGCAAAGGCAAGTCCATTTTGCCAAGCGCCAATGATGAACTCGATGACCGACAACATGGCAAACAGCGAAACAGACAGTCCACTCACCGTTCCCGCGACAGAAGTCACGAAGGCGGCTACGCAAAGCAGCAATCGGGCAAGCAACAGCATCGGGAATAGAGCAACTTTCAGCGCGCATTTTAGCATATCCGCATCCTCATTTCATTGGGTCGTTTCCAGCCTAGAGAGAAGTGCTCGCATCATCGACCACATTTCAGTCTGCCTTTGCTGGAGCTCTTCAATCTCCGTTTCATAGATTTGACCGTGTGTGTTCAGCCGTCTGGCAATCTGATTCAAGTTATTGGTCATATTGCGAAGCAGCCTGAGCAGCTCACGAATTTCAGGAAGATCCACGCGGAGAATGAGACCATTGAGCGCCATCGAACGAATATAGGCGGCTGTACTGGCTATCCCAATCTGCTTCATCTTTTCCATCAAACATGCTGTTTCTGATTCGGTGAAGCGTATGGTGAATCTGTTCTCCCGTTTTTCCTTTTCCATGCTCATTATCGCTCCTGAAAATTCTTTTTGTAAGGCTGTCGATGCGGTCTGTTCTGGCGCTCAGCTTCTTGTTTCAAAACAGGGCGTAAGCCAAAAGCATCGGCAATTTTCTCGATAGACTTCTTTCGAATTTGTGCCATCGCGGCGGCAATCTGCTTTGCTTCCGATTCTGTCAGAAGCATCAGGCGTTCCCCAGAAGATTTCACAATCACCGCGTCTCCAATAATGGAATCACCGTGATGTTCTGAACCATACAGGTGGCTTGCGATACAGTTGATACAATGTTCGCCTTTCAGCTTGCCTTCCTCATCAATCATCAGGAGTAAACCATCACGTGCAAGCGGCTCCGGTTCCACCAATTCAATCCATTCACAGCCGATCGCCTCCCTGCCAATGTCGAAGATTTCTTTTGCGGAATCGCATTCCAACAGCTTGACCTCTTGCGCATCCGTCAGCTGCACCGCGTATTTCTTTTCATCCATATCATTCATCTTCTCAACGATCCATGCCAACGCGCTTATGCTTCGGCTTTGCTTCTGGAAGGACTGCTGCCATAGTTTCCTTTGCCGCAACCTGTTCACGCTCCTTTATTTCCTGACGAACTAAGCGGATGAAACCGTCCAGCACAGCAGGATGAGAAGTCACCGCATATTCATCCCGCCGATCAAAACCACGGGTAGATTGATCATCGGCTACAGGAATGGAAAAAGCCCAGTCCCTGTTCAAGGTAGAAAAGCGACCGTCCCAGGCCTTCACCTGAATAGTTGCCGCAAGCACCATGGCAACGCGTTCATTGCCGTATTGATCCAGCACTTCAGTTACGGCTTCCTTGTCAAGTTGCATTCCGTCAAAATGCCTTGCAATGGCATTCTCAATGTCATTCTTACAGGCAATATTGGTCCAGTGGGAATTCCGAAATTGATCGAGCTCACCATGCGCACGGGCATAAGTAGCAGACTCACGGTAAATTGGTGTCTTTACAATCGGTTCCATAGTCGAATTCTCCTTTTTATATAGTGCCTTTCCCTGATGAGCAAGACGCTATCTTAATGCCATCATAAGAAAACCGCGTGCGGTCTTATCGTTCCTGCCGGGAGAGCGCGGATGGCTGCCGCTGATCCATGTTCAATTCCGCATCAAGCTCAGCCAGCCGGGCACTTTTGGTTCGCAGCTCCGCTTCCTGCGGGAAGGGTCTCCCAGCTTCGGCTCTGGCTGCATCAATCTGCTGCCGGACGGTCGCAAGGTGCTCTGTTGTAGCTGCCAGCCGCTTGGGAATCTGCGCAATGGCGTTATCAAGACGTGTGATGTTGCCTCGCGCATCATTGCCGACCTCCATCGGATGCGAAACAGCACCGTGCAGCGTGAGCACGAATTTGTTGATGAAGGCATCAAACTGTACGCGCATGGGCAGTCCGCGATAGGAGCCAAACTCGACCGGTGCGCCCTTGGCGGCATCTTTGCAGGCTGCGAGGATGGCTTTGCCCGCTTCTTCCTTGTCCATGATCAGCTTGTCGCCCACAGTCATGCCCACGAAATCCTCCTGCGGGAGTGGATGCGCCTCAATGGTGGCAATGTCCTTTTGGAATCCAGCGATGAACTGCGTATCCCGCTCAACCTCCTGCGGAAAGTATTTGAGCAGCTGATCTTCCATCCTGAACTGCTTGCTCTGGTGGTCGGCCTTCATCAGCTTCAGACGCGCCACATCCACATCCAGATCCATCTTCTCTCTGATTCGCGGGTCGCCGGCACACAGCGCCTTGATTTCCGCATAGGAGAGCGCCGTTTCATCCATGTCCTCGCAGGAACGAACAGGGCTTTTGCTGGTCATAATCTGAGAGATGAACTTCTGCTTATTCTCAACAGTTTGCCAGAGGTACGCATCAAACGTTGCCTCCGTTACGTAGCGGAAAATGGATACCTCCGGGTTCATATTGCCCTGACGCACAATGCGCCCTGCCCGCTGTTCAAGATCACCAGGACGCCAAGGACAGTCGAGATCATGCAGCGCAATCAGCCTGTCCTATAGTGATAGGTAATCCTTTGGCGAACTCACCTCCGGATTTTCCCCCACTC
>ERZ773235.485-NODE-485-length-51748-cov-60.378252_pt1 | contig 51748 bp, 55 predicted proteins | sample MGYA00580522_ERZ773235 | MGnify/ENA primary metagenome ERZ773235 (study PRJEB29015, sample SAMEA2737797) | human gut metagenome | biome: human gut; feature: human-associated habitat; material: faeces | place: China | collected 2012 ...
GCGTGAAGGTGTTCGATAGCGAGATCCCCATGAGCGTCCGGGCAATCGAGTGCGGTGCTGAAGGGAAAAGCATCCTCGCCCATGACCCCAAGGGCAAGGTCGCGGAAGCATATAGAAATCTGGCGTCGGAGGTGATAGAAAATGGCAAGAGAGAGAAGCGCAGGACACATAACCATGAGGCCGTTAGATGACCTTTTCGAGCCGACCGTGGAACAGGAACAGTCGGTTCATCGGGAAACCCTCCCTACAACTCTTTCCCCAGACAGGTTAAAAGCATTCCCGAATCACCCGTTTCAGGTGCGGCAGGACGAGGAAATGACCAAGCTGGTGGAAAGCATCAAAGAGAACGGCGTGCTGGAGCCTGTCCTTTGCCGCCCTGACGGGAACGGCGATTACCAAATAGTCAGCGGTCACAGGCGATGGACAGCCTGTAAGTTGGCTGGGCTTGACCAGATTCCCGTCACAGTCCGCAGCATGGACGATGATACGGCCATTCTCTGCATGGTGGACGCCAACCTGCACAGGGAGAACATACTACCCTCGGAAAAAGCCTTTGCGTACAAGATGAAGCTTGAAGCGCTGGAGCACAAGCGGTCGCTGGGACTGATCGTCTCGGACGGCCGCCGCTCCACGGAGATCATCGGCGAGGAAACCGGCGAGAATTACCGCAACGTCATGCGGTATATACGATTAACGGAGCTAACGCCCGAACTTCTGGAGCTTGTGGACAGCGGCAAGCTGAAGTTCCACCCTGCCATTGAACTTTCGTACCTGAAGAAAGACGAGCAGGATATCGTGAACGAGGTAATCAATGTCGTCGGCACTTGTCCTTCGCTTACGCAGGCGAAAAGCCTGAAGCAGCTATCTCAGAACGGCCAACTCGACGTCGATTCCGCCATATCGCTGCTCAGGGGCGACAAGCAACCAAGCCGTGCCATCAGCTTCAAAGCAGATGAGCTTAGGGACTTCTTTCCCGCAGGCTATACCGCCGAACAAATCAAAGACGCCATCATCGGCATGCTGGAAGCGCGGCAGCGCAGCCGTGGAAGGGAGCGATAAGCATGAGTCGTGAAATGAGCAAACAACAGATCGAATATATCAAAGCCAAATATACACCCGGCACCCGCATTGAACTCACGCAGGACATGGTCGGCGAAAACATCCGCGCCGGCGCTCGCGGTACGGTAACCGGCGTAGACGATATCGGCAGCATCATGATGCATTGGGATAACGGCAGGTCGTTATCTGTAATCCCCGGCGTGGACAGTTTCAGCACCATCACGCCGGAATATGAGAAAGCAAACCCTGTGAAACAAGTAAAACCGCGTAATCACGACGCGAGATAAGGAGTTTTCATGGAAGGAATCAAAAGAGAATACACCTCTGACGAGCGCAGCCCGATTATTGACCCGGAGCTGCGCGACCTTTTGCCGCCAATTACGGATGAGGAACGGGAAGCCCTGACCGCTGACATCCTCAAGAACGGCTGCTACAGCCCCATGATCTGCATGGAGGACATGATGCTGGTGGACGGTCATCACAGATATGATATCTGTACCGAGCATGATATTCCATATCGCATGGTTATCCTCGATTTTGAGGATAAGCTGGACGCTATGGAGTGGATGGTCAATGCGCAGAAAGGGCGAAGGAACCTCACGACCTATCAGCTCGGGCAAATTGCTTTGAAGCTAAAGCCGGCTTTTGAAGAAAAGGCTAAGATTAGAAAAGCTGCTGCTATGGAAAAGGCGCACATGGCAAATCCAAAGAATAGCGAAGAACAGTTTTTTCAGACATCTGAAAAAACTGTAGATGGGCCAATCAACACGACAAAAGCAATCGCTGATTCCGTCGGGGTCTCGCATGACACCATGAACAAGGTCATTCAAATCGAAAAATCCGCACCAGTTCCCATCAAAAATGCCTTGGAAAAGAATGCGATTTCGGTCAACAAGGCTTATGGGATGACGCAGAAGCTCAATGATATGCCAGAGCAAGAACGTGAAGAGGCAGCCCGTGAACTTCTGCGTCAGGACGAACAGAAGAAGTATCGCCAAATCGACGAGGAAGCCGCTATCGCCAAGGCAATCAACAACGCCATTCACGCTGCCGACAGGATGGAACCGTCTTTGGAAAACGTGCGGCTGTGGATAGACCTGTGCTGTATTGAGCCGGAAGAACTGCCCCACGAAGCCGAGCTTGCAGCGGAGGCTGTCGCCAAGTTTACCCTGCTGCACCAAGCGGTCAACGATATCGTTGAGGAAATGGAGGTTAAGGAAAATGGCACGAATACCTGAAAAAGCATGGGAGGAACTGGATAAGCTGTTTGCTGAAAATCCAGCGCCGGACAGGCAGGAGATCAAAGCGATCCTTAGAAAATATGTGAAGCGAACCGATCCGGACGTGTTGGCGGAGCGCGAATTGAGCCGTAAAGCACAATACTGCGCCACCAAATATCGGGATGCGGACGGGCAGCGGGATATCCTTGCCGACCGGGAAACAAAACAATACGTTGTCATTGAAAACTGCGAGGACCTTAGAACGCTCGACCGCATCAGAGGCGACCTGCATACGAAGATCGCCGGATACCGTAAATCCGTCAGGAAGGTAGCGGCAAGGCGAGCGTTCCTCACCTTATTCAAAACTCCATATGTTCCAAAGCGTCGCGGCAACTGACCTTGTGTATCTATTCGTCTCAAAAACCAAAGGAGGTAAAGCATGAGAGATAAAACATTTGAAATCTACTTCTCCGACCTGATCCCCGCCGCCCAGCAGGAGTTCCTTGACCTGATCGGCGAAAAGGACATCACCAACACCAACTACGACGTTATGCCCATCACCTCTGTGCCTGCCCCCGAACCTGAGCTTCAGGAGATAAAGCTGTACTCGCCACTTCGCATCACCATAGACCCCAAGGATAAATATGACGATGGCGGCGAGTATGATTACGACGGAGAGCATCCTGAAATCTCCGCACGCGAGGCCGTGCATTACCAGCATGAGATCAACGAGTTTCTCACCTTTGAACTTTCCACCGACGAGGACGAACTCAAATATGGCCTCATGGCATATTACCATGAAAACGACGGCGTAAAGGACAAAGTGAAATCCATCGCGATGTCTGTAGAGGAAATGGACGAAAAGCTCATGGGCGTTGCGACGCTGTCCGTGTACGAACCGCTGGACACTAAAGAAATGGAACTTGTCAAGGATTACTTGACCGGCCAGTATAGCGACGGCTTTGGCGAGGGCGCGGAACAGCGGCCTGTCAGAACCAACGCCGGCGATCTGTATGTGAGCCTCTGGCAATCCGGCAGGGATTTCACCATTCGTACCGAACAGGAAATGTCTGCAAAGCATAAGAACCGGGGTGATGAAAGATGATCCCACTCATTATCGGCGTAGACCACGGGTACGCTTCCATCAAGACGGCAAACTTTGTTTTCCCCTCCGGCGTTACGGCCTTCGATGCTCCTCCTCCCATTACACAGGGATTACTGGAACACGAAGGCCGTTTCTATATCTGCGGCAGCGCGCGTCAGCCGCTGCTCAAAGATAAAACTGCTAACGAAAGCTATTACCTTCTGACCCTCGCGGCGCTCGCCAAGGAGGTGAAGCTCCGCACAGGCGGCGGAAAGGCCGACGTCATCATAGCGGCGGGACTTCCGCTGACCGGATTCGGTAAGGATAAGGCAGCATTTCGTGGGTATCTGCTCCGGCACAAGCAGCCGGTGGAATTCCGATATGAAACCACTGACTATGAGTTGACCATATCGGACGCTGTCATTTACCCGCAAGGGTACACCGCAATCGCCGCGAATCTGTCCATATTGGGCAAGGAACCCTCGGTCGTGGTGATCGACATCGGCGGCTGGACAGTGGACGTCATGCGCATGGATAACCGCATGGTCGATACCTCCACCTGCCGGTCGCTCGAACTAGGCCTCATCCGCTGTATGGACGAGATCAAGGAACAGGTACGCAGGACGCTCGGAATGTCGCTCACGGACGCGCAGGTGCAGGCGATCCTGTCAGACGAAGCGTGTGCGGTGAGCGATAAGGCAAAATCCATCGTCGCAAAGTACGGCAGGCTGTATGTAGAGCGCCTTCTCTCCGAGATCAACGAGTGCGGCTTCGATCTCACGGCACTGCCCGTCGTCTTCATGGGCGGCGGCGCCAGCCTCGTCAAACCCCGCGTGACCCCCACAGACGGCTTGTGTCGCCCGATATACCTCGCGGACGTATGCTTGAATGCCAAAGCGTTTGAAACCGCCGTGAGGCAACGTGTGACAAAATGATAAAACGACGTATTACCGTAGCTTTTGATATGGAAAATGCACTGCACAAGCGGGTGTTCGACGAGTTGAATACCGCCATGCCCGGTGCGAGAAACCAATACGTTATATCGCTTATCGCGCAGGCTCTTGATATGGAAAAAGCTATATATGAAGGGGTGAAACGTGCCATATCGGAAAGCGGCGCCATGCTCCGTTCCGCCGATATGCGCGACGGCGAGATACCGGACGATATGATGGACTTCCTGTCCAACCTTTAGAGAGGTGATCTATGTTTGAAATACCTTGACCTGTTTTCTGGCGCAGGGGGCTTTCGCAGCGCTTTCGAGCAGATACCCGGCACAGAATGTGTGGGGCACTGCGAGATAGACGTACATGCGGATAAAAGCTACCGCGCCCTTTTTCATACGGAAGGAGAGTGGTTTTGCAATGACGCAAGACAGATCGACACAGCCGGACTTCCCGACTTCGACCTCGTTTGCGGCGGATTTCCTTGCCAGAGTTTCTCGATCGCCGGACACCGAAAAGGCTTTGAGGACACTCGCGGAACGCTGTTTTTCGAGATTGCCAGAATACTTAAAGCCCGGAAGCCCCCTTTTGTTCTGCTTGAAAACGTACCCGGACTGCTATCGCATGACGAAGGGAGGACCTTCGCCGTCATCCTCGGGACGCTTTCTCGGCTGGGGTATCATGTCGAATGGCAGGTGCTTAACAGCAAGGATTTTGGCGTCCCCCAATCACGGCAGCGCGTGTTCATTGTCGGGTATCTTGGAGCGGGATGTGCCGGCAAAATACTACCTATCCTCGGCACAAATGGAGCGTCTCTTATTCAGGTCCTCGGAGGCGCGCAAGGCTTGCGCGTCTACGACCCAGAAGGAATAGCCTGTACCCAAGCGGCACAAGCAGGCGGTATGGGCGGCAAGACTGGCCTATACGCCGTGGGTTTCAACCGCAAGGATGGGATAACTCACGGACTCAAAGAAGCATATGCGCTCAATGCCAGCAATTTCAGAGGCTTGAACAGAAATCAGAGCCAGACTGCGGTACTGAAAACAGATGACGCCTCGTTCATCGACCTGTGTGCAGGGAACCCCAAGCTCACCGATACCGCCCGGTGCGTGACAGCCAATTACGGCAAAACGACGCTCTGTTATCACAAGGGCGAGCGGTCGGGCGTATTAGAAACCGACGGTGTGCTGCTCATCAAGGAAGCCACGAAGTGCGGCTTCAAACCGGCAAACATCGGCGATACGGTCGACCTGTCCTACGCCACCAGCAACACCCGCAGAGGCAGGGTCGGCAGGGACATCGCTCACACATTAGATACGGGCAGCACACAAGGCGTTGTGACGCTCTCGGGGCGTATTCGCAAGCTTACGCCTCGGGAGTGTTTTAGGCTTCAAGGGTATCGGGAGAATCAGATCGATAAGATACTTGCTATCACCTCGGACTCGCAGGCATACAAGCAGGCGGGCAACGGCGTCACGGTCAACGTGGTGTACGCCATAGGGCTTAAGATCAAGGCTGCTTGGGATGAGCTATACGGGGCAGGTGGCGCCAAATGAGAAAAGACCTGCCCTTTGGCATAGAGATCGAGATGACCGGTATCACCCGGGAACAGGCGGCAAAGGCCCTCGGGGAACTTTGGAACACCGCGCCACGATATATCGGCAGAACATACAGTGCATGGGAGGTCGAAGATACTGAAGGAAAAGCATGGAAAGTCATGAGCGACGGCAGTATTCACACCGAAAGATGGCATGACGGCGAGTATGAATTCTGCGGAAACAGCGCCTACAGCGTGGAAATGGTATCGCCAAAGCTCGACTACGACGAGATACCAAAGCTTCAGGAAGCGGTGCGCACAGTAAGAAAATTGCACGCAAAAGTAAACGACTCCTGCGGCATCCATGTGCATGTGGACGCCTCTGGTTTTGATAACCAGTCTCTGAAAAATGCCATGTCTATCATGTACTCTAAAGAGGATCTGATCTTTCAAGCCCTTCAGGTGCCTGAAAGCAGAGTACAGCGCTGGTGTAAGCCTGTACGGGAAAACATGCTGGCGCAGGCACGGCGCATGGCGGCGGACGCTAGCCGCTCGCGCTTAGCACGTATCTGGTATGAAGGCGACGTCAACACAAGAGAGCATTACAACTGGACAAGATATCACGCATTAAATCTACACTCCGTATTTTACCGTGGCACGCTCGAATACCGCATGTTCAATTCCACGCTCCACGCTGGTCGAGTCAAGGCGTATGTCCATCTCGCTCTCGGCATATCCTCGCAGGCGTTGGAACAGCGCGGAAGTCAAATGCACAAAACACAAACTGACAACCCCGCTTTCACCTTCCGCACATGGCTCCTTCGTATGGGCATGATCGGTGAGGAATACAAGAATACCCGTGAGCATCTTTTAGCCTCGCTGCCCGGAAACCGCGCATGGCGATACGACAAGGACCACTACGAAAAGAACAACTCCCGGCCTGAGCCGGAGAGATAGGAGGAAAATTTGAAAGTTATTATTGAAGATAACACATACATCGGAAATCCACAAGCCGTTGTGAACGAACTGCGCAGGCAGTTCTTTTTTCGCCCCGACGTCACGGACGCAGAAAGCTACGTTAAATACATTCAGGAAACGTACCGGCGTGTATATGGCAAAGAAATGGTTCTGCCGGATATCGACCTGGATTCCCGCATCCAGGCGATGTTCGCCATTCTGGAAGATCATGGGCTTGCGGAGGTGCTTGAATATGCCTGATATGCCCGAACGCCTGTACTTTGCCTATGGCAGCAACATCAACCTCGACCAGATGGCATTCCGTTGTCCTGCCGCCGAGGTCGTGTCGCCGGTAACGCTTAACGGCTACCGTCTGCTGTTTCGGGGCGTTGCGACTATCGCACCCGACCCCGTTGCGCAAGTGAAAGGACTATTGTGGAGACTCACCCCGGAGTGCGAGCGGGCGCTCGACCGTTATGAGGGATATCCCACCTACTATGAAAAGCAGAACGTGACCGTTATGGACAAGACAGGGAAAGCGTACACCTCTATGGTCTATATCATGACACGCTTCCTTGACCGTCCTCCGGCATTCCCGCACCCATCCTACTATATGAGCATCGAAAAAGGCTTCGAGCAAAACGGGATTCCACGGAAGGCACTGAACGAAGCGATGGATTATTGCAAGCGGGAGGTCGCGGAACATGAGCGACTGCACGGGAGCTTTCTTAGAAGCAGCTCGACGGACAGGCCGAAACATGCAAAGAAGTCCAAAGGAAATGAACGATAACCCTACCCCACGAAGCGCCTGTCAGTTTGACGGGCGCTATCACTTTATTTGGAGGAAAAACATGAACAGCAAATTAAAACGCATACTCTGCTTTGTGCTGGCGCTTCTCACAGTGCTCAGTATGGCGCTGCCCACGCTGGCAATTACAACCACAATAACGGATGAAGATATTCCGTATGATTTCTTTGAGTACAGCAAAGACGGCTCATGGCACGATTTGAATACGCCTGTTCACCGCGATGCATCCGGCAATTATGCATATTGTATAGAGCACATGAAGGACCCGCCCTCAAACTCCACGCAATATACAGACTTCAACGCCGCAAGCGTTTTCTCGTCTACGACGATAACCGGAATACAGGCAATACTCGACCACGGCTATCCCGTGAGCACAGGCGGGTTATCTGGGTCGAAAGCGCATTACGCAACCGCCAACGCCATACGGTTTTGGATAAAGGAAAGCGCCGGGATCGGGTATAACTTCATGGACCCCAATGATCCCTCAAAAGTAAGGGCTAAGAGCGATTCCGCCGATTGCTGGGCGCTGTGTATGCAGCTTTTACAATACGCGAGGAGCGGAGCGACCACAGGCGGCAGCGACGGAGGTCGTGTGTATGTATCCCCCTCCCAACCCACATGGCAGCTCGGAAACGGTCAGCTCGTGACGCAGCTTGGAGTCCGTTCGTCTGACGGCTATACGATACAGGCAAGCCATCCCGCCGTGCAAATCAGCGGATACACTGGAGGGACGAATGATGCACTGATCATCACCGCCCCCGTCTCCCTCATGGGAACCGACGTATCATTGTTCATACAGGGACGCGGTAGCTCGGGACAAACGGCCTCGCTCTATTGGTATGAACCGTCCTCCAGCTCCAAGCAAAGTGTTGTTGTCGTCGAGCTTACTGCCGGAGGTACGCCAGATAGCGGATATGTCACTATAACCGGCGAGTTCTATGACCTCACCGTAAAGAAGGTGGATAGCTACACCGGCGCGGCCCTTGACGGCGCGGTGTTCCAGCTTACCTCCGACGGCGACGCTGTGGGCTTAACTCAGACGGGCGCCGGCACATATACGGCTAGTGGCAACACCACACAGTTCACCACCAGCAACGGAACCGCCGTCATTACCGGCTTGCCCGGCGGCTCGTACCAGCTTGTAGAAGTGAGCGCGCCCAGCGCCGCTTACACGGCTTCGGCGGCTGGCGCAATCAACCTTACGAGCAACAGCATAGTTACTGTACAGAATGCGCCGACTGAGTTAATCATAAACAAAACCGACAAAACCACCGGCGCGGCAATGGCAAATGTGACGTTCGCGTTGCTGGATAACAGTGGAAATGCCGTGAAGCTATCTAAGGCCGCAGACGGAACCTACCGCCCCGACAACAGAGGAAACACAGCCATCCTGACGGACGCCGCAGGCAAGGCGAAAATCATGTATCTGCCCAAGGGCGAATACACCCTGCGCGAAACCGTACCCGCAGGCTACGCGCCGCAGGCTGACGCGAGCATAAACCTTGCGGGCAAATCCACCGTTACTGTCAGAAACGAGCCTCTCGCCTTGGCGCTGATCAAGGTGGATAGCTTTACGGGCAAGACTCTTGCTGGCATTGCGTTCACTTTGCTTGACAGCGCGGGCGAATCGGTCAAGCTCACAAAGCAGTCGGACGGCGTGTATTATTATGATGAAAACGGCGCCGCAGGTTTTGTGACCGGGGATGACGGTACGGTCGCTATCTATTATATTCCAGCGGGCACATATACTTTGCGGGAAACCACCGAAACCGCGACCGGCTACGTCGCGGCAAAGGACGTACCCGTCACCGTGACCAATAGAAATGGCTCGGACTCTCCCGCAACGGTGCGGTTTGCAAACGACCCCATCACCCTCGAGTTCAATAAATCCGATGCGCTCACCAAGGAGCCTCTGGACGGCGGTGTGTTCCAACTCAAGGATGAATCTGGCGTTATCGTCAAGCTCCAGCAGATTGAGGCAGGCTCGTATCGCCCGGATGGTGACGGTGCGGAGACCTTCACCACAAAGAACGGCGAAGCGGTCATTCGTTATTTGCCCCCTCAAAAATACGAGATTTTTGAAGTCATCCCTCCAAAGGGCTATAAAGCAGATTCCGCAAAAACGGTGACCGTCACCGCGGCAAACGACGTCTCTAACGCCGCAAAAGCCGGCATGCAGGACCAACCGCTCGCCATCGAGTTTACGAAAATCGACGCTCTGACCGGAAAGGCCATTGACGGCGGCACGTTTACCTTGTTGGACAAGGGCGGTGACGCAGTCAATCTCCGCAAGGTATCAGACGGCGTGTACACCTCCGATGCGGACGGCGCGGAAAGCTTCACGACCTGCGAAGGGAAAGCAATCATAGGACCTATCGACCCCGGCACATATACCATCCATGAGAGTAAATCGCCCTCCGGCATGGCGACGGCTGCGGATGTGGCCGTGACCGTCACCGACGCCAACGTGTCTGCCAACGCTGCAAAGGCCACCCTGTCCAACAGCCCCATTACGTTGTCTGTCGCCAAGATCGACGGCGATACCGAACTGCCCATCGGCGGCCAGGTGTTCAAGGTACTGGATGAGGATGGCAATGTGATCAAACTTTCGCCCATCTCTGGCAAGCTCGGCTGGTTTGCGGCGGGCGGTGTTTCGGAAACCTTCGTTATGCCCAGCTCCGGCACGGTGAATATCGCATATCTTCCTGCGGGGGAATACGAACTGTGCGAAGTGACCCCGCTGGACGGTTACGCTACGCCGGAGGAGGCTGCGGCGTTTGCTGTTTCCAACGATGATGTGTACACCGCGCCCAAGGAGTTGAAAATCGAAAACAAGGCTCTCATGGTGGAGGTCAACAAGACGGATGGGCTTACGGGAAAAACGCTGTCCGGCGTGTCGCTTGAAATCCTCAATGCGGATGGCGTTGCGGTCAAGCTGAAGAAGCTCTCGGACGGCGCATATGCCGTAGACAAGAATGGCACTGCTGTCTTCCAGACAGGTACGAGCGGTAAAGCTTCTATCCGACTGTTGCCTGCGGGCGATTATACCCTCGTGGAGTTGGATAACCCCGGCTTCGGCAAGGTGGAGCCTGTGAAGTTCAAGGTCGGAAACGACAACACCGGCGAAACGCCCACCGTTGTCGGCCTTGAAAACTTCCCTCTGGAGCTTATCGTTACCAAGATCGACGCCGAGAGCAAGGAACCCCTTGCGGGCGTAGCCTTCAAGCTGTCCGCCAAGGATGCGGGCTTGAAGTTCACGAAGCAGGAGGACGGCAGCTATATCGTTTCGGATACTGGCGCAGATATCTTTGAAACGGATGAGGCCGGAAAAGCGCGCATCCTGTATGTGCCCGCAGACACGCTGACCCTGACGGAACAGGAATACAGGGGTTATTCCATTGCCGACCCCAAGGATATCGCCGTGACCGACGCCAATACCTCGGAGAACCCTGCGACGGTCACCATTGAGAATAAGCCGCTTGCATTCTCGCTTTTGAAGCAGGACGGCGCATCCGGCGCGCCTCTGGAGGAGGTAACCTTCAAGCTGTTTGACAAGGACGGCAAAGCTGTTTCGCTCGCTCTGCTCTCCGACGGCACCTATCGTCCCGCCGAAACGGTGAAGCATCTACCCATGGTGACCGACGTCAAAGCGGATTCGGACGGTAAAGTACCGCTGTCGGTAGTCAAAACTACAGATACGCTTATCACTGACGCACAGGGCAAAACCACAGTCGAGTTTATATCGCAGGGCAAATACCGGCTGGAGGAACAACAGCAGGCGGGATATGTGGTGTTGGAGGGCTTGGAGTTTGAGATCACCAGCGCCCACACCCGCGAGCATCCCCTGCAGTACACGGTTTCCAATGTCCCTACTCGTCTCTTGATCGAGAAGCAGTGCGGTGTGACCAAGGAGCTGCTTACGGGTGCGACGTTCCAGCTTCTCGGCAAGGACGGTAAACCCGTCAAGCTCGTACAGCAAAAGGACGGGACGTATCAGCCCGCAAAAGCTAATGAAACCGGCGTTGATACCTTCCCCGTAAACGACAAGGGGCAGGTGGTCATCTGCTATTTGCCGGTCGGGAATTTTACCGTCAAGGAAGTGACCGGTCCGACTGGCTATGCCATCTCTGCACCCATTGCGACCGAGGTTGGCACGGAAGCGGTGCTTGTCACAAGCCAGGGCGCGAAGAAACCCGCGACCGATATGAACAAGGATGAAAAGAAGGATGACGAACAGAGTAAAGCAACCGAAAACGCTGAGGCGACCGGCAAAACCGACAAAAAGAATCCCGCCATTCCTACGGACCTGCTCCATGACAGCAAGGGCAACTATCTTGCAGAAACCAGTCTTGCGGTGGTCGATCTCCCGCTGGCGCTGAAAATTTCCAAGGTACATGACAAAACGCAGAAGCCCCTCATGGGCGCGGCATTCCAACTCAAGGCAGCGGACAAGCTCACCACGTCTCTGACCTTTACGGTGAAGAACGGCGTGTACTGGTACGATGCGAAGGGAAACGTCACGACTATTGAAATGGATAAAAATGCTGAAGCGTTGGTGTATGGGCTGCCCGTTGGAAAATATGTATTGGAGGAAACAGTAGTTCCCACCAATTTCTTCCCCGCAGTGCCGCAGAATATTGAGATCGCCATGATGAACACCAGCGAAGCGCCCAAGGAAGTGGTGGTGGTCAACACGCCGACTGTGAAGCTTGGTATCGACAGCGATAAGTTCAATGTGGTGATCGCCATTGCGCTCACCATTCTCATCGGCGGCGGACTTGCCGCATACACCATTATCCGCAGGAAGCGGAAGTAATCCATCTGTTCACCGAGCCGCTCCATCCGGGGCGGCTCATTCTATTATTTGAAAGGAAACGCAATATGGACAGAAAAACAAAACTGCTTGCCCTTGGGGTAGGCTGTCTGGTTCTGGTCGTGCTGATCGCCATCTTCGTGGTGTCCTGCAACGCAAGAAAGCAGAAACAGGCGGTGGAAGAAGCAGCGGCAATGCCCACCCCGATTGTGACAGCAACGTCCACTTCATTGCCTACGCCGACGCCTGTGCCAACGCCCACAAGCACGCCCATGACAGAACCTGACCTTCCGACAGGACCGAGCGCAACGGTAACGCCTACAGCAACATCTGCGCCTATTGAGCAGAATCTCCCCACCATACCTACCGTAACGCCGACGTCTAAGCCGGCGTCAACAACGAATCCTTCCACTATGGTTAAGCCAAGCTCTACCACGCCATCCGGCACGAAAACCGCTACCGGCCCCGCGTTCGACTTCGGTCTTCCCGCCGTTGCAAGCACCAACGCGCAGATCGCCGTGCAGACCAGCCAGAAGAATATCGTGTCTGTAGACTGGTCGGTTACGAAGGACGGTATCCTCGGCCTTACCACAAACAGCAGCGATATGACCGGCACCCTGACGATTGACGGCGGCACGGTCGCTTTCACTAAGGCGGGCAAGTATACGCTTACCGCGCTGGCGAAAAACAGTGCGGGGAAAGCAGTGACGGTATCCTCCACCATTGAAGTGTTCGCCCCCGGCAAGTTTGCCTTCGGCCTTCCTCAAGTAGCATATACCGACACCGTTGTAGATGTAGATGTGTTGGAGGGCGCTGACGGCAGCATCACATGGTCGCTCACAAAGGACGGTGCAGCCGTGACCTTAGCCGAAACCTGTTCGGGTACGCTCTCCGACGCAGGCGGCATGCTGACCTTCCACAGCGAGGGCAAGTATGTGCTGACGGGCAAAACCGCATCCGGCAAGACTCATACCGACAGCGTTCTGGTGTATCCGCTGCTGCGATTCCCGTTCACCATGCCTGCGACCACCTACAGGAATACTGAGTTTGCGGTCACGATGGGCGAAACGTATCTCAACGGACAGACCCTTTTGTGGAGCATGGAAAAGTCGGGCAAAGCTGTGGATGTTCCCGCAGGTGCGCTGATCAACGACGGCGGGAAGCTGTCGCTGCCGGAGCTTGGCACATACAGTCTGACCGCCTCCGCGATCGACCCCCGCACGGGCAGACTGTTCACCCAGACCCGTAAAATCACCGTGCTCAACCAGAACCCAAGTATTACGGAAGCAGCCGCGACCGTGACGGCGACCCGCAGCGGCAACAAGGCGCTGGTGCAGTTTACGGCGGCAGCCGCCGACCCCGACAAGGATGAAACCACGCTGGAGTGGGACGGCAGGACCGCCGACGATATGTACACGGTAGGCAAGCACAGCCTGCGTGTGCGCGCAAGAGACAGCCAAGGCGCTTATTCGCCCTGGCATACCGTGTCCTTTGAAGTTCCCAATATGCCGCCAGTGATATCTGCCTCCTCCGCTGTGGAGGTGCGCAGCAAGATCAAGGACGCAAAGGTGTATGTGGAACTGACCGCCGAGGCGAGCGACCCGGACGGCGATCCCGTCACCGTCGAGTGGGACGGAAGAACAGCAGATGATTATTACAGCCTTGGCGAGCATACGGTGTATGTTCGCGCGCGGGACAGCTTCGGCGCATACAGCGAATGGACTGCTGTACCTTTAACCATTGTCAACAGCGCGCCCGCGAGACCTGTGATCACTCGCACGCCTGCGGAACCTTTTATTCTACCCGGTAATACTGTGACCATAACCGCAAGCGCCGTAGATCCGGACGGCGACCCGCTGACGTATGTTTGGGATAACCGACCTTCCGAAACGTATGCGTACCCGGACGGCAGACAAATTGTGAAGGTCAAGGCTGTCGACCCCTTTGGCGCTGAGAGCCCCACGAAGCACATCATGTTCCTCATGGGCGACCCGAACCGTGCGGGCAACCTCATGCTTACCGGCCCCGACAGTTCCATTTCTGAACCCGGTATCGAGGACACGACGTTGATTTACTATAAGTTTGTCGTTCCGCCCGTGGCAGGGCACTCCGGCCAGGACTACGGCCGTGTTCGCGGATACAACCGCTTGACGGGTCAATGGGATCAGCTCGATTACGGCACGACCTCAAACGGCATCTCGTTTGAACGCAATCTTGCAGCCGGAACCTATACAAAATTGGATCTGTATTACTACACGAATCATGATTGTATGTACAACAAGTCCAACATCACCTATATCGCGCTGTTCGAGTTCGACGAGTTGGAGGAAGATAACTAATGGAAGAATCACATCATGAGGATAACATCCGGGTGCTGATCGCGGAACCCGGCAAGAAGGTGTATGCCAAGGAGATCAGAAACGACTGGCGTGAAATGCAGATGATTGTCGGCGGGCTCATTCAGGCTGTGTACCCTTCCAGGAAGGACGCAATTGCCGTCGTCTGCAACGACGAAGGAAAGCTCATGGGGCTTGCGCCCAACTGCCTGCTCAGTGATGACAGCGGGAAACCGTATGATATGCTGGTAGGCACGTTCTTTGTCTGCGGAGTAAACGAGGATGATTTTACTTCCCTTTCGCCGGAACTGGAGCGGAAATATATCGACGTCATCCGGCGCAACAGGCTGCTGCCGGCTGTTGCGGTAAAGCCCAAAGCGCACAAGCATCACGAACAGGAACGCTGAATCTCAGGGCGCTCTCTATATTGGGGAGCGCTCTTCCCTTTCCAACTAAAATAATGGAGGATACAATATGAAACGAACCGTATATACCGCTGAATCCGTATGCGAAGGGCATCCCGACAAACTCTGCGACCTCGTTGCGGACGCAATCCTCGACGAATGCCTCATGGAAGATGAGAACGCCCGCGTCGCCTGCGAGGTGTTGGCGACGGTGGGCAAGATCGTGGTAGCCGGTGAGATCACCGCCGTGGAACTGCCCAATATTGAGCGCATCGTCCTCCAGACCGTTGAGGCCGTGGGCTACGATCCCGAAGATTACGAGGTGGAAGTTCTTGTTCACAACCAGAGTCAGGACATCGCGGACGGCGTGGAACTGCCCGCGGAAGGTGACCCCGACGAGCAGGGCGCGGGCGATCAGGGCGTCATGTATGGATATGCCACCGACGAAACGCCCGAAATGCTGCCTGTGCCCTGTGTACTTGCCCACAGCATTACCCGGTTTCTGACTGTAGCCCGCATCGAAGGGCTCATCAAGGGACTAAAGCCCGATGGTAAGGCACAGGTGTCCATCGCCTACGAGGACGGCGTACCCAAGGAAGCGACCGCCATCGTCGTATCCGTGCAGCATGATGAAGATAAGGATATGGACGAACTGGAGAATGAAGTCAAGGCGCTCATCGTGTTCGCGGCCCTCAAGGATTTCCCTATGGCGGAAGACGCGCAGCTCCTTGTGAACCCATCCGGCAGATTTGTTATGGGTGGCCCCGAAGCGGATACCGGCGTTACCGGCCGCAAGCTCATGGTGGACAGCTACGGCGGCTTTATTCCCCACGGCGGCGGAGCCTTCTCTGGCAAGGACGCTAGCAAGGTCGACCGAAGCGGCGCGTACATGGCCCGCTATATCGCAAAGAACATCGTTGCGGCAAAGCTCGCAGAACGCTGCCTTGTGTCTCTGGCGTATGCCATCGGCGTTGCGGAGCCTGTCGCCATATCCGTCGATACCTACGGCACGGGCGCTGTTTCGGATGATGAACTGTTGAAAGCTGTAAAGACGGTATTCGACTGCCGTCCTGCCGTAGTGTGCGAGGAATTGGGACTGTACCTGCCTATCTTTACCGACAGCACCAACTTCGGGCACTTCGGGAAAGAGTACCTGCCATGGGAGGAAACTGACCGTGCGGGAGAACTGCTTAACGCACTGGGGAGGTAAGATATGCCAGGCGTATCAAGAGAACAGATCGAGCAGGCACGGAAAATGTCCGCGTTTGAGTACCTGCAGAAATATGAGGACTACGATCTGAAGCGCTGCGGGCATCAGGAGTACGAACTTCGCAGCCATGACAGCTTCAAGATCAACGCCGAAACCAGCAAGTGGCATTGGAAGTCGAGAAGTATCGGAGGCATATCAGCCCTCGATTTCCTGATTCATGTTCGCGGTCAACCGTTCCTCGATACTGTGCGGCAGCTCTTAGGTGAGCATCCGTGCTTCGAGCCTGCGCTGATACCTTCGAAGCCGAAAAAAGTGTTTGTACTCCCCGAAGCTGCTCCGGATGTGGATCGCGCTGTTTCTTATCTTAGAAGTCGCGGGATATCCCGAAATGTGCTGCGTTTCTGTAGAGAGCAGCAGTTATTCTACGAGGATATTCCGTACCATAATGTCGTGTTCGTGGCGCGGGATAAGGACGGCGTCGCCCGGTTCGCCACCAAGCGCGGCACATGGGGGCAGAACTACAAACGGGATGTGGAGGGCAGCGAGAAGCGCTTCGGCTGCTGCATACTGCCCGATGCTGAAAGCGATACTGTCGCCATATACGAAAGCGTCATCGACGCCATGAGCCACGCCACCATAGAGGAACAGGATGGGCTGGATTGGCAGAACATATATAGACTGGCTGTCAGCGGCATCTACGCTCCGAAGCCCGACAAGCTGCCAAGTATACAGCGTCCAACAAGACCGCCTGTTGCCTTGGAGCAATTTCTCTTGGACCACCCCAATATCAAGCGCATGGAGATATGCACGGATAACGATTTTGCGGGGCGATATGCGGCGAAGCACATTGCAGAGCATTACTCGGACAAGCTTGAAGTTATTTTGAAGCTGCCGGAGCCGGAGGGTTTCGACTACAACGACATGGCTGTTGAACGCATGGAAAGAAGCCGCCAGCGAGCGACGGAAAGGTAAAACGCTGTATGGAAAAACCCAAGATGAACCTCGTAGGTGAGGACGGAAACGTGTTTGCCATATTGGGGCGCGCGAGCCGCGCTCTCAAACAAGCCGGTATGCCCGAACAGGCAAAGGAAATGTTCGACCGCGTAACAAGCAGCGGCGATTATTATGAAGCGCTGAACATCATATCCGAATATGTTGAAACCGAACTGACTCCCAAAGCGCACGGCTCGAAACCGCGAAATATGGAAAGGTAAGCCTTGGCATTTGCAGCGACATGTCGACGCTGGTGTATATGGTGGCGTGAAGTTTCAGTCACTGCTGATTTGGCAACGCTCCCGTCTCTATCACGATGTGAAGCGCGTCCCCGAATCCGCATTTATAGCAGGCTATCATTTCCTCCATGTTGTGTCCGATAAGCAGAGTTTTTATGAACTCACGCAAGGCGCGCTGCATTTCATATGGAACAGCCATTTCTTCATCTGTGTCCATAAAGGGCTTTACTATTTCCGAAAGCAATATGCGGCGTTGTACGAATTCCTTATATTCCGCGTCCTGTCTCTCCATGAGGCACAGTGTGGCGTCGCAGCACTGTGCGATATGCTCATCCCATTCTTCCCGTTTATGCATTGCCGATACCGCCTTTCTTATCTGGTGTTCGGTATATTAACTCTATTTTTCGCATGATACAACTCATTTTTGGAGGTTCCCGATATGGAAGATTACCCTATTTTAGATCTTTCCGATGTGCGCGGTTACGAGCGGCTGTATCAGACGCTTGTCCGTGACGACATGATAAAGCCCGGAAAGTTTACCCTTCTCTACAATTGGTATCAGGCTAACGCCATCTCCTGCGACAAGGAAAACTATATGAGTCGAAAGACGTTCTGCGACAGGCTTGCCAACACCGATAAAAAGCCCTATGCCACTCTGGTGCAGGTATGCAAGGTGTTAGATCTGCTTCAATGGAATATCGACGTATCCGTCGGCCAATCCGACTGGTGCGCATTCTCCTACGAGCAGCTTCAGGGAATATGGAACCAGTACGGCTACATGTTCCGCGACGCCTACGGCCTGCCGCCTCATTCCAAATACACCGCTTACAAGCTATGCGAGGATACCCTCTACCCCAAGAACGAACCGCTATCCGATCTTGAACCGCGCCTCGCAGTAAAAATGAATAGCAACCAACCGCGCATGGTGTACATTTGCGCTCCGCTCCGTGGTGAGGACATGGCGGCAAACATTGAGCGCGCCAGGATGTATGCCCGTGATGTTCTCCTGCAGGGTGATATTCCCTTCTGTCCGCACATCTATTTTCCGCAGCTCGCCGATGCACGCGATCCCGTGGAGGACGGCTTGGCGATGGACGCTTGTATGCGGTTCCTCGATAACTGCCAGCAGATCAACGTGTACGCTGACCCGCCCACGCCCGGCATGCAGATGGAAATCGAACACGCCGCGGTGTATGGCATTCCCCGCGTGGATTACCCTGACCCCACACTTCACCGTATATTCCGACCGGCACATAAAAGCGACCCGTGCAGATAAGCCGGGCCGCATCCTATTCTAAGCGAAAGAGAGAACCATATATGAACGGTATGAACTGGAGCATCCTGCGCGGCGATTCCCTGCAGGTGCTTAAATCCTTTTCCTGCAATACCTTTGATTCCATCATATGCGACCCGCCTTACGCAAGCGGCGGGCGCACCCAAGCGGAAAAGGTGAAATCCACCATCCGCAAGTATTCAAGCATGGGCGATAACGCGCCTCCTGCATTTGACGGCGACAGCAAAGACCAGCGAAGCTGGACGGATTGGGCGGCGGAATGGCTCGGCGAGTGCCGTCGCATCTCCAAACCCGGCGCGCCTGTATGTGTGTTCATAGACTGGAGGCAGCTTCCGAGCCTTACCGACGCCTTGCAATGGGCGGGCTGGATATGGCGCGGCGTCGCTGTGTGGGACAAACCGAACTGTCGCCCGCAGAAGGGCCGATTCAAGCAGCAGAGCGAATACATCGTATGGGGAAGCAACGGCGATATGTCGATCAACCGTCCCGTGCCTTGCCTGCCTGGCGTGTTCCGTTACCCCAATCCTCAGAATCGAATCCACCTTACGGAAAAGCCACTACAGCTCATGCGGGATATCGTGAAGATCACCGAACCCGGCGGGCATATCCTTGACCCTTTCTGCGGCAGCGGCACGACCATCCTCGCTGCTGTACAGGAAGGATATACCGCGACCGGCATTGAGATGAGTGCCGAGTATGTGAAGCTGGGACAGGAGCGCCTTAATAAAGCAGGGTTTTGAGGTCAAGTAGACTCATTAACCACTCGTGCAAAACGGCGAGTAGACTCATTAACCACCCGTGCGGAATACGGGGGAAACCAGCGTTAATGCCCCTGTCATATCCGGCAACGGCATTATACAGTTTCTCTCTTCCTACAGGGAACTGATTATATGCGGAATCGTCTTACAAGCATAGTGAAAGAGCGTCCACATGGCCGCCCTTTCACGCTTTCAGGAGGGCGCTGCCCCCTAACCCCCAGAGCACGAAATAAACCTTGCCAATACGAACGGGCAACATTTTATAGAATATGAGAGGTGATACCGAATGCGAAAGCGAAATAAACGTATTGTCGTGTATTTGGATAAAGACGAGATTACCAAGGTCGCAGAGCGCCGCGATCGTTCAGGTCTGACCTTGCAAAGCTATTGCAGAAAAGCGCTTCTCGACAAACCCATTGCAGAACGTCCATGCGAACATCATGCGGAACTGCTTAAAAAGATGTCCGCATTCTCAAACGATGCGCATGAGATACTCAACCGCCTTACGGAGCAGGGTGCGCTCACCAATGATGAAATAGGAGCGTTTCATAGCATTGTCAACAGCGCATGGCTCCTGATTGCAGAGAAATACTGACATGGCATGGACGGGGATACACGCGATTCGCTTTGATATTGGCAACTCCATATGCTATACCATGAACGAGAAAAAGACCGCGCTCTCCAACGCTGTAGACTATGCATTCAACCGTGATAAAACGGAAAAGACCATATACGAGAGTGCAATCGGCTGCGGCAAGGGTACGGCTTACCGGGAGATGATGGACACCAAGCGATATTTTGACAAGGAGGACGGCATACAGGGTTTTCATCTCGTTCAATCCTTCGCGCCGGGTGAGGTGGCGCCCGACCAATGCCACGCACTCGGCGTTGAACTTGCCCGGCGCTTGCTGTCCGAAGGGTATCAGGTGGTGATTTCGACGCACCTCAATACCGGCCAGCTCCATAATCATCTGGTATGGAACTCGGTCAACAGCATGACGGGTAAAAAGTACCACATAGGCGAAAAGGATCTGTACCTGTCCATCCGCCGCACATCCGACGAGCTTTGCCGGGAGCATGGTCTATCCGTCATAGACCCGAAACCCGGCAGCCGTGGCAAGCATTATGCTGAAATTATAGCGGAGCGGAGCGGCAAGCTCACGCAGCGGCAAATGCTCAAGCAGGCAATTGACTGTGGAATCGCAGACAAAGCCGTGTTCTCCCCACAGGCTATGCTGGACTACCTTTCAGACTGCGGATACGAGGTCAACGCCAATCCAAGGCATAAATACGTGACGGTGCGTCCGCCGGGAGCCGAACACGCCATACGCCTTGGTGAGAAGCTAGGCGAAGGGTATAGCTGGGAGGATATCTGCCGACGCATTGCAGAAAAGCGGATACCGAGCAGAACCAACCGTGCCCGTGAGCGCCTTGAAGAAGATGTGCCGGAAGGCTATACTCCTTCGTCCAGACAGGTGCATGGAGTCAAGTATCGGCGCGGCACATTGCGCACGACTTCACTTCGCGCTGCATTTTCTCTGCGTGGATTGCGTGCGCTCTATTTTGATTATCTTTATCGTATGGGTATCCGTCCCGGCAACCGCCGTTGGGATCCAAAGGAAAGTACAGCACTCCGAACTGACCTTGACAAGCTAAGCAAGCGCATCCGCATGATGAACTATCTTTCTCAAACGGGTTATGAATCTGTGGAGCAGCTCCATGTCCGTATCTTCGAGCTGGAAGCACAAACGAAGCCTCTGTTGGCGGAACGAAAGAAACTTTATCGCAGCATGGACGGACAGGCACGAATCGACGAGATTAACGAACAGCTCCGTCCCGTATGGGCAGAGATTTTCCTGTGTAGGGACATCGAAAAGCACTCTACAGATATCCGTAAGACATTAACCGATGTCCGAGCGGCGCACAGTAGAGGACAATCAATCAAAGTATCCAGAGAGGATCGGCAGAAGTAGCCTGAACAAATGAAATATGGTAAACTTAATATAAAAGGGAAACAATAATCGGGCGCTGATAATTCCAGGCAAAGGGGGCTATGGTCGCATGAAAGAAAAAGCGTATATTGCCATTGACCTGAAGTCTTTCTACGCTTCGGTGGAGTGCGTGGAACGCGGGCTCGACCCTCTGACTACCAATCTTGTGGTCGCGGATATGAGTCGGACGGAAAAAACCATCTGCCTCGCCGTTGCTCCCTCGCTCAAGGCTTACGGCATACCCGGCAGGGCAAGGCTGTTTGAGGTAGTGCAAAAGGTAAAAGAAGTTAACGCCCAGCGCCGGTATCAAGCGCCGAATCATACTTTTGCCGGCTCATCCTCCAATGCCCTTGAACTGAAAGCATCGCCGGAGCTGGCGCTCGACTATATCGTCGCCCCACCCCGTATGGCGCACTATATCGAGCACAGCACAAAAATCTACAACATCTATCTTAACTACGTCGCGCCCGAGGACATCCATGTGTATTCTATAGACGAGGTGTTTATTGACGCTACGGATTATCTCAACACATACAAACTTTCTGCGCGGGAACTTACCATGAAAATAATAATGGACGTTCTGAGCAAAACCGGCATTACTGCCACAGCGGGGATCGGCACAAACCTTTATCTTGCAAAGATCGCAATGGATATTGAGGCAAAGCATATACCGGCCGATAGAAATGGCGTCCGCATCGCAGAACTGAACGAAGCAAGCTATCGCTGCAAGCTGTGGACGCACCAACCGCTTACGGATTTCTGGCGCATTGGCAGAGGATATGCCAAAAAGCTGGAGGGGATTGGTCTGCATACGATGGGTGACATCGCAAGATGCTCGATCGGTAAGCCCAATGACTACTACAATGAAGATCTGCTCTATAAGCAGTTTGGCATTAATGCCGAACTGCTCATAGACCACGCATGGGGGTGGGAACCCTGCACCATCGCCGATATCAAGGCATATAAACCAAGTTCCAACAGTATCTGCTCCGGACAAGTGCTACAGACACCGTACCCATTTGAAAAGGCAAAGCTCATTGTGCGGGAAATGGCCGATTCAATGGCGCTGGATCTGGTAGATAAGGGGCTTGTAACGGATCAGATGGTGCTCACCATAGGCTATGATATTGAAAATCTGGCCGACCCTGTGATTCGCAGCTCATACCATGGCTCAATTATCACCGACCAATACGGGCGCTCCATTCCAAAGCCCGCCCATGGCAGCATAAACCTGAAATATCAAACGTCTTCTACAAAGCTGATTGTCGAAGCCGTTATGGAGCTTTTTAACCGCATCATGGACAAAAACCTCCTGGTCAGGCGGATCAATTTAACAGCAAACCGCGTAGTGCCTGAAAGCTCCATACAAAATGCAAATCGGTCGGAACAGCTTGATCTGTTCACAGACTATGATGTTCAGCAGCAAAAAAGAGCCAAAGAGCATGCGAACCTGGAACGAGAAAAACGGGCGCAAAAGGCTCTGCTTGATATCAAAAAGAAGTTTGGGAAGAACGCTGTCCTCAAAGGCATGAGCCTCATGAACGGAGCTACCATCATAGAGCGGAACAAGCTAATCGGAGGACACAAGGAATGAACGGGCCATACGACGATATTATTGATCTGCCGCACTACGTTTCTGTCAAGCATCCGCATATGCCCATGATAGACCGTGCCGCCCAATTTTCACCCTTTGCAGCGCTTACCGGATATGATGCAGCTATCAAGGAAACCGCAAGATTAACTGGTGAAAGACTCGACCTGGATGATTGCGAAAAGGCTGCCTTGAACAACAAGCTGCAACTCCTGCTCAATAGGATTGCAGAGCGGCCTTATGTTTCCATTACTTACTTTCAGCCCGACAAAAGAAAAGCCGGCGGCGAGTATGTCATAACTTCAGGTTCAATAAAAAGGATCAACAGATATGAGCGTACCTTGCTCATGGACAACGGAGTAAAGATCGTAATAGAGGATATCATCGATATTCAAGGCGAACTATTCGGTGAATAACCTCACTTTTCTTTTCCCAATTCACCCAAGCGTAAGCGCCACGAGGCGCTTTTTCTTTTCACAAAAATCGATTCAAGGAGGTATCCTGTATGTCAAACGGTTCCGATGCCGCTGATCAGGTCGTGCGGTATACGTTGGAAGGCACAGAAGTAGCTCTGAAGCTCTCCGGCCTTGCGGCAAAAAACGTCGCTGCATATCTCATCGCTGTTCTAAACGATAGTAAAAAGACTCGCGGGAAAACCCGCATCACACGCCTGCTTCGGGAAGGGAAGCCAATGAAGATATTCCAGCTCCCCACCGATCAGCTCAGGGTATTTGCAAAGGAAGCAAAAAAATATGGCGTCCTGTTCGTTGCAATGGTAGATAAATATAACCCAACCCCGGACACGGACATCATGGTATTCAGTCGGGATGCAGCAAAGATCAATCGCATCCTCGACAGGCTATCTCTTGCCGTGGTGGACACCGGCGCAATTGAGAGCGAGATCCAGAACGAGCAGGTAGATAACGGCCCTTTCGTCCGCCGGAGCGACGCTCCGTTCGTGACTTCCTCATCTATCAGCAGCGGCTCTCTGCCCCTCCCCGAAGTCGAAGAAGGAAGTAGGCGCTCAGTCAAAATACTGCTGGAGGAATTTAAACAGGAGGGCAAAAAGCTCGCCGTTAAGGACGGGCAGCATCTCCAACAGGCGCAGCCGCACATTCACCCCAAGCGCAAGAGAAAGAGCAAGCCCAAGGAGAAAGCGCGGTGATGGATATGAAACGACATCATGTGCGCTTGGCACACTACGAGCGTGGCTTGCTCATAAATGCCCTGAATCGCTTCCGCACGGACTTGCTCAAGGAAAAGCGGGACGCAACGCCAGTCAATGAAGTGCTTGCAGGCAAAGAGCAGATCTCATCGAGAGCGCGACCGGGAAGCTAGGTGAGCGGTCATGCGATTACCCAATACAGGCGGCAGCGGGAGTAAATATCTGCTGCCGCTTTTTGGTTGTTTTCCGGTCATTTGGCTTGCCGTACTGTTCGCGTCCACCATACAGCCCGGTATGGGGCTTGCCGAGATGATGGGCTCCCTGACGGCTGCGCTCTCCAACCCATTCACCTTAATGTGGACAGAGCGCACGCCCAAGTGCATTCTGCTCTTCCTGTTGGCTTACGGCATGGGAATCGGTATATACTGGTCGACCCGCCGCAACTACCGCAGAGGTGAGGAACACGGCAGTGCAGCATGGGGCGATGCTACGCAGATCGTGAAGCGATATCAAGCGCCAAAGTACGAGGATAACCTCCTCTTGACCCGACGCTTCCGCATGGGGCTGGACGGACACAAGCACAAACGAAATCTCAACGTGCTGGTGGTCGGCGGCAGCGGCGCGGGCAAGACCCGTTACTACGCCCGCCCCAACATTATGCAAGGCAACTGTTCATTTATCATAACCGACCCCAAGGCCGAGCTTCTCCGCTCCACCGGCAACCTGCTCAAATCTAAAGGATACGAGGTACGGGTGTTCGACCTCATCAACCCCGAAGCGTCCATGTGCTACAATCCATTTCGATACATCGACGACGACAAAGATGTTCTAAGGCTCATATCAAATCTAATCAAAAACACCACGCCCAAAGGCTCCCATGAATCCGACCCGTTTTGGACGAAAGCGGAAACGGCGCTGTTGCAGGCGCTCATGCTGTACCTCATCCGCGAAGCCCCGGAGGACGAGCAGACCTTCGCCATGATACTCGAAATGATATCGAGCGCCGAGGTGCGGGAAGACGATGAAACCTTCCAAAGTCCCCTCGACCTTCTGTTCGAGAATCTGGAGAACCGCGATCCACTCAACATCGCCGTCAAGCAATATAAGGTGTTCAAGCAGGCCGCAGGCAAGACCGCAAAGAGTATTTTGGTATCTGCCGGCGTTCGCCTCGCGGCATTCAACCTTCCCCAAATAGCTGGCTTGACCTGTATCGATGAGATGAACCTCTCCGACCTCGGTGAAAAGAAGATCGCGCTGTTCTGCTGCATCCCAGACTCTGATCCGTCGCTTAATTATCTTGTCGGCTTGCTCTACACGCAGGCATTTCAGACGCTGTATCAGCTTGCCGATCGTAAATACAATGGTCGCCTGCCAGTTCATGTCCACGCGGTCATGGACGAGTGGGCGAACGTCAGTCTTCCTGATGATTTCGAGAAGCTGCTGTCTACCATGCGCTCAAGGGAAATCAGCGTGAGTATCATCGTGCAGAACATTGCGCAGATCAAGGCGCTGTACAAGGACGTCTGGGAGAGCATTATCGGCAACTGCGACAGCCTCCTGTACCTTGGCGGCAACGAAGCCAGTACACATGAGTATCTATCCAAGGCATTGGGAAAGGAAACGCTGGTCACGAACACCTACGGCCAAAGCAAAGGACGTAGCGGAAGCTATTCTACAAACTGGCAGCAAGCAGGGCGCGAGTTGCTTCAGCCTGACGAAATACGCAAGCTGGACAACCGTTACGCCATCCTCCTGCTTCGAGGCGAAGCGCCAATGCTGGACGAGAAGTACGACCTCATGTCGCACCCCGGCATCCGGCTTACTCCTGACTGCGGCGCACCTGCCTATGACCATACCCTTGCACCCCGCGCCAAGGATGACGTGATACTCGACCCCAACAGGGCTGACGATTACGCCATCCTCGACGCCGACGATATCCTCTATTCCAATTACAAAAATGAAGACTAACTATTAAAAGTCAAGGGGAAAAGAGAAGGAAATGACAGAGTATTCGACTACATCGTTGCCGCCCTTGACAAACAGCATTCAAATGCTGAGAGGAAGGCAGCGAGGGCGACGGAGGGAATGGCAAAGCAAGCCGGATGTCCTCGCAAAGAAAAGCATAGCACTTGAACGCTTCGGTTTGTCAAGGGTACGCTACGCCGGCTACTGTTCGCTCAGGCTTAGAAAGGAATAGGTGGCCTAAGCAGCAGGGATGTATGCTCTCCCGGATCGCTGCATGGCAAAGATCACACGCACCAGCTTTTTAGCCGCATGAGAGATTGCCACGTTGTAATGCTTACCCTCAGCTCGCTTCTTTGCGAGGTATGCCGCAAAAGTCGAATCCCAATGACAAACATACTTTGTGGCATTGATCAAGGCATAGCGAAGATAGCGAGAACCGCGCTTCTCCATGTGCGCATAGGAGCTGGTAAGCTGCCCGGATTGGTATGTAGATGGAGAAAGACCGGCATAGGCAAGCAGTTTGTCCGGCGAATCGAACCTTGAAAAGTCACCGATCTCCGCAAGAATCATAGCACCCATGCGGTAACTGATTCCGGGAATGGTCAACAAAGGCGTGTTCATACCGTCAACGATTGCCTTGATGGCGTCTTCAATTTCATTGATCTCGGCGTCCAGTTCCCGGATAAGACTGATGGTATGCTGTAATTCCAATGATTTGGCAGGCATAGCGGAGCCAATGGACTGTCGGGCAGCATCACGTATTTCAATGGCTCTGCCCTTGCGGTAGCGACCCTTGGATGCGGTTTCAAGAAGATTTGTTAGGCGGGTCAAGTGCGATTCTGCAATCTGTTTTGCGCCTGGATATTCCGAGAGTAATGCGTAAACAGAACTCATGTGCAGCGTTGGAACCAATTTCTCCAACTCCGGGAAAAGGATATTAACCAACCGAGTGACAGATTGTTTGAGCCGTCCCCGTGCCGAAACCTTGTCAAAGCGATATCTGGTGAGTGACTTTAATTCCTCATTTTGATATGATATGTCCGAGTAGGGCTTGAGACCTACATCGGACAACATCATAGTCGCAATGGTTCGGGCATCCACTTTATCGGTTTTCGTTTTACGAAGGCTAAGACTCTTTCGGTAGAGGTTCGTGTGGAGTGGATTGATGACATAGGTGGCGAGACCTTTGTCAAGCAGATAGCCCAAAATGTTGTAGCTGTAATGACCGGTGGCTTCAAGCCCTACTTTTACTTTGCACAAATCCGGTGCTACAGATTTGATTCTTTGAAAAAGCAGGTCGAAGCCGGGGTGAGTGTTTTCGATGGTGAACACATCGGAAAGGAACTCACCATCCGATGAAATGATGCAGCAATCGTGCTTGTCCTTTGCTACATCGACGCCAACGCAGATCATATAGATACCTCCGATTATCGTATTGATGCTATTGGGACCCACAGGGCGCTTTGCTCTTGTAACCTCGTTCCACATAAACCGTCGGGCGGTATCTAACTGATTAACAATACTGCAAAGGACTGTGGTTGGAGCCTTCATTAAACCATCTTGTGGTAGGAGAATAAAACCAATCCACAGCATCCCCAACAGTGTAGCACAGCCCTTGGAGAGGGGCTAAATAAACTACTATTTAATAATACGAGGAGAGTAACGATATGAATAAAAAAACGAAACGCCTATTTTCGATCTACTGCGCGCTGGTGCTGGTGTTCGCGTTCTCCGTGCCAGCCCTTGCGGACGGCGATCCCTTGCAGGTTGTAAACAACCTATCCGAGTTTATATTCAGCCTAATTCGCGCAATCGGCCTAATCCTCTTGGGCTTCGGTATTGTGCAGATCGGTTTGTCCCTCAAAAGCCACGACCCAAGTCAAAGGGCAAACGGATTTCTCACACTGGCAGGCGGCGTGATTATCATGTTTTCCAAGGAAATCCTCGACCTGATCACGGGTTAAATCCAGTATTGCTTTGCGGATGGCGGGCATAGACCTACCGTCCGTTGGAGGTGATTCGTGTGAGTGATAACTGGATTGTTGAAATACTGCAGAATGCGCTGACCACATGGAACAATAAACTGGCCGAGATATGGACACTGCTCTCCACCAGCCCGGAAGCATTCAAGGGCGGCGCTGTGTGGGGCGTTATTCAAAGCATTCACAGCGGGCTAAAGGCCATTGGATATGGCTTGCTCGTTTTATTCTTCGTCATTGGCGTGGTCAAGACCTGTGGCAGCTTTACGGAGATCAAGCGACCGGAGGTGGCGGTGAAAATGTTTGTCCGCTTTGCGCTGGCGGAAGCCGCCATCACCTACGGCATGGAACTGCTCATGGCGGTATTGTCCATATGTCAGGGCGTGATATCCAAGATCATGACGTCCTCGGGGATCAGCGGGCAAAGCGCGTTGAGCCTGCCCGGAACCATGATAACCGTCATCGAAAGCGTGGGCTTCCTCGATTCCATCCCCCTGTGGATCGTGGCCCTGTTATCAAGTCTGCTCATCACGGTGCTGTCCTTCGTAGTGGTACTGACCGTGTACAGCCGGTTCTTCAAGCTCTATTTTCACGCTGCCATTGCGCCCGTAGCCCTTGCGAGCTTCGCGGGACAGCCCAGCCAAAGCATCGGCATATCGTTTCTCAAGAGTTATACCGGTGTGTGTCTTGAGGGAGCGATCATCGTATTGGCGTGCGTGATCTTCTCGGTATTCGCAACCAGCGCGCCTGCCGTGTCCGGCACGACCGCCGTCAATATGGTTTGGTCGTACATTGGTGAACTCGTGTTCAACCTGCTGGTGCTGGTGGGCGCGGTACGGCTTGCCGATACCACGGTCAAGCAGATGCTGGGGCTATAAGGAGGTAATTCATTTGGAAGTCAAGATAAATAAAGAAATCAGAGACTATCAGGAAAGCATGTTTTTCGGATTGTCTTTGAGACAATGTATTTTCTCCCTGCTGGCGGTAGGAACCGCTGTGGGAATCTATTTCGGTTTACAGGATGTGGTCGGCGGCATGGATGTGGGCTGGATCTGCATCCTCGGCGCCGCACCCTTCGCCGCATGCGGTTTCGTACGCTATCACGGGCTGACGGCGGAGCAGTTCGTAGTGGTGTGGTTCAGAAGCGAGTTCCTCATGCCGGAGCAGCTCGTTTGCATACCTGAAAACACCTATGCCAACGCCATCCTGCCCGCCCTCGCAGCGGAGCAGTCCGACAACATCAAAGTGTGTCGGAAGCAATGGAAGCGCAATAAAAACTACTACACGGAGGAAAACGCCATATGATAAAGACCCTGGATAAAACGCTGAAGCAGGATAAAGAACCCTTCGTCATTCCCAAGTCCGTACAGAACACCATTCCCGTCCGCCGAATCTGGCCGGACGGGATCTTTCTTTGTGGAAACAAATACAGCAAGTGCTGGCGCTTTGAGGACATCAACTACGCCATAGCCAGCAAGGATGACAAAACCGAGATGTTCCTCGATTACAGCGAGCTTCTGAACGCGCTGGATTCCGGCGCCACCGCCAAAATCACCATCAACAACCGCCGTATCAACCGCGACGATTTTGAAAAGAGCATCCTGCTCCGTTCCACCGGCGACGGGCTGGACGATCTGCGCCGGGAGTACAACGATATGCTGCTTGACAAGATCACCGGCTCCAACAACAGCATCGTGCAGGAGCGGTATATTACCGTCAGCGTGTGCAAAAAGACGGTCGAGGAAGCCCGCGCCTACTTCGCCCGTGTGGGGACCGACCTCACGACTCACTTCGGCAAGCTCTCTTCCATCTGTACGGAACTGAACGCAGAGGAACGGCTTCGCATCTTCCACGACTTCTTTCGTGCCGGGGAGGAAAGCAACTTCTGCTTCGATATGAAGTCCTCCGCTAAGAAGGGTCACGGATTCAAGGAGAGCATCTGCCCAGACAGTCTGGACTTCCGCACCAACCACTTCGCAATGGGCGGCAAGTTCGGCAGGGTACTGTATCTTCGTGAGTACGCCAGCTATATCAAGGACTCCATGATATCAGAACTGTGCGAACTGAACCGCAACCTCATGCTCTCCATCGACATTATCCCCATCCCCACGGATGAGGCTGTGCGGGAGATGCAGAATAAGCTCCTGGGTATCGAAACCAACGTGTCCAACTGGCAGCGCAAGCAGAACGCCGCCAACAATTTCAGCGCCGTCATCCCTTACGATATGGAACTGCAGCGCAAGGAAACCAAAGAGTTCTTGGACGACCTCACCACACGCGACCAGCGCATGATGTTCGTTGTGGTGACGCTTGCGCATACGGCGGATACGCTGGAGCAGCTCAACACCGGCACGGAAGCGCTTCTCTCCGTTGGCCGTAAGCATCTCTGCCAGATGTCCACGCTTTCCTTCCAGCAGATGGACGCGCTCAACACCGCGCTTCCTTACGGGGTACGCAAGATCAACGCCCTTCGGACGCTGACCACGGAGTCCACCGCCGTTCTCATGCCTTTCAAGGCGCAGGAGATACGGCACGATCACGGCGTGTATTTCGGACTCAACGCCATATCCAAGAATCTGCTATTCATAGACCGCAAGCAGCTCCTGAACGGCAACGGCTTCGTGCTTGGCGTGTCCGGCTCCGGCAAGTCCTTCACGGCGAAGCGGGAAATGCTGAACCTCGCCATGGCGACCGGCGACGATATCATCGTCATAGACCCTGAAGCGGAATATAAGCTGCTGATTGAAGCTATTGGCGGCGAGGTCATCCGCATTGCGGCGACCAGCGCCAACCACATCAACGCGATGGACATGACGGAGGGGTATGGCGACGGCGAGAACCCTGTCATACTAAAGAGCGAGTTTATCCTGTCCCTCTGCGAGCAGCTTGTGGGCAGCGGGAAACTGACGGCAAAGGAAAAGAGCCTTATCGACCGCTGTACCGCCAACGTATACCGCGAGTACCTCTCCAGGAACTACGCTGAAACACCGCCTACGCTGCAGGATTTCCATTCGGAATTGCTCCGCCAGGACGAGCCGGAAGCCCACGATGTCGCTTTGGCGATAGAACTTTTCACCAACGGCAGTTTGAACACCTTTGCCAGGCAGACCAATGTGAATCCCAACAGCCGGATCGTCTGCTACGACATCCGCGACCTCGGCAAGCAGCTTCTGCCAATCGGTATGCTAGTGGTACTGGACAGCATTTTCAATCGTGTGATTGCAAACCGCATGAAGGGCAGGAACACCTGGATCATCATCGACGAGATATACCTGCTTTTCCAGCATGAGTATTCCGCGAACTTCCTGTTTACGCTTTGGAAGCGCGTCCGCAAGTATGGCGCCTGCGCGACGGGTTTGACGCAAAACGTGGACGACCTTCTCCAAAGCCACACGGCGCGCACCATGCTCGCAAACAGTGAGTTCCTCGTCATGCTTAACCAGGCGGCGACGGACAGGCTGGAGCTTGCGAAGCTCCTAAACATCTCGGATAACCAGCTCTCCTATATCACCAACGTGCCGAACGGTCACGGGCTTTTGAAGTGCGGAGGGAGTATAGTGCCATTTGAGGACAGGTTTCCAAGTAATACAAAGATGTATCGCCTCATGACGACGAAATTTTCCGACTTGCAGGCGTAAAAATAATCCCGGCTGGGCGCGGGAAGGCGTTCAGCTGGGATACATATGAAACATCACGGAGCAATCAAAAATCAGACACGTCTTTTGAAACAGCATTTAATGAATACTCCGTTGCCATTCGCTGCCCAATTGAGCGATTAATGATGGTTTCGACCGTCTCATTCATGTTCGTGAGTCTAATTAAGCGTGAAAACTTATAGAAGCCTAGCGTTACAAAGAGTTTACCTATGGCCTCATCAGCAAAAGACGAACTAACAATAGAAATACCAGAGAAATCTAGAACCAATTGTTGCTTACCGTCTGATTCGTATATAGTGTTCAAGATGAAATTGCGCAAGCGCTCACCTGCAATCCTTGTTCCAAATCCAGAAGACTCAGATACAATGGAAATCACTAGATTTCCTGCTTCGTCTTCCATATTATCAAGTTGTAGATTAAGAGGAGTATAGCCTCCAAGTGCTTCCTTAATGGAAATTGGATGATTATAATTCAATACAAAATCTATTATCGTGCCAGGGTTACGATAGCATAGATATGGCAGATGTTCATACTTCTGTTGCTCACCATTTTTCCGTGTGATTAATGAAGCCCCTTGCGAGGTAATTGTTAATTGGCCTCGATTCTTTAGAATAATATTGTTTAGTCCCCAAAGCCCATTACCTTGGCCTATTGCCTTATCGCGAGTCTTGCCTTCCTGAATAGCTATAGATATTGCGTCCATTGGCGTGCGTGGATGATACTCGCTATTACGTAGTGAACTGTAAATTCCTTGACCGGCATCAAACACGGTGAATAGTAAGCATTTATTATTAGGATGTATCACACCCATGACATATCCCGATTCTGTCAATGAATGCTGCAATACATTATCCATAGTTTCATTAAGGCTCCATGTAAGGCCGTCAATAATTCCCAACTTACATATGTCAGTATTTCTTAACTCAGCTAAATAGGCATCTACTACTTTATTGATCTCACTATTAGTAGAAAACTTCCATACTTTTGCAAAGGGGTATGCAAGCGAATCTTCATGTTTGGAAACTTGATAAGGCGCATCAAAATGAGTTTTGCCTAAAAAGTGCTCCTGGGAGTACATGGGTGTTATGTTTATTCCTTGATTTTTATAGTAGTCAATTGTCCCAGCAACAGGAACGCACACAGCAGGGTATACTTTATCCACATTGGACAAATCAAGCAATATGTCGGAATACTTTTTTTTAGTGGCATTTGAGAGCTTCCTAAAGAATTCAGAAACCGCTCGGGGATGATTCCACTGATTTTCTATTATGATATGGTTGCTTGGAGATTGGGTACGTTCCATGCTGTCCTCCATACACTTAATAATATTATTATAAAGCACTATATAGAAAAAAACCAGAGCTGTTGCTCTGGAAAAAGCTTATTGAATGCCATTGCAGCGCCAAATCCGCATCCGCCATCTTCGGGCATTTGCTCTCATCATACGTCAAATGGCTACCCATCAGCACAATTTTCTCCATTCATTTTCTCACAGTCAGCGGCCGCCAAGCGCCAGCCGCACCAGAAACAGGAATACGCCGATAAACAGCATTGCAAAGAACTTCAGAACCGTGAATACGATCATCCCAATGGTACGCATACAGCACACCTCCTTCGAGTTTGTGTGATGTTACCATACGTTTCGGGCTTTGTGTCGGTGTGTTCGTAAATAGCCCGTTCTTTTGATTTCTCTTTGAAAGGAGCCTCTTTTCATGAAAACCATAAAGGAAAAACCGGCTATGGGCAAATCCCGGACGCTGGAAAAGAATGTGCGCATGCCTCCTGCCGCCATGCAACGCGCCCGCGACAGAGCGCAGGAGCAGACGGAGCAGCAGGAACAGTCATCCTCAAATTATGCTGTTGACCGCGCTGAAGAAATGGTGACGGATGCCGCCCGCGCGGCAGGCGACGTTGCAAGGGACATCCTTCGTCCCAAAGATCGCACCTTCGATACCGAGCGTTATGCACAGGAGGCTGCCGGCAAACAGGCCCAGCAGCAGAGTGCCAGCCGCCAGTCTGCGAATAGGCGTAGGTCGTCCCAGTATTCGGAACGCGCCTCTGCGGAACGGTCGGCAGCGGAGGCGCCTCAGCGCGCCGCACGGCAATCAGCAGCAAAGCAAGCACAGCAGACCGCAGGCGAAGCGCGGCGTGCAGCGATCAGAACAGCAGACAGAGCGGTGAAAGCGCCTAAGCAGGCGTCAAAGGCGGCAGCTAAAACTGCGGAAAAGGCAGCCAAAGCAATCAAGACGGCGGAGAAAGCGTCCGTCAAAACCGCACAAGCCGCAGGGAAAGCAACGGCGGAAGGTACACAGGCTGCGGCACGTGGCGCACAAGCGGCAGCTCGCGCAGCTGCGCAAGCTGCCCGCGTTGCCGCAAAGGTAATGGTTACCGTAGCAAAAGCCGTGGCAAAGGCGGCAGTAGCTATGGCAAAAGCGGTAGCTGCCGCTGCCAAGGCGCTTGTCGCATGGATTGCGGCAGGCGGTTGGGTGGTCGTGCTCATCATTATTGCCGTTGGCGCTGTCGCTGCCATCCTATGTTCGGCATTCGGCGTGTTCTTCTCAGATGAGGCAGACCCCGGCAAGCTCAAAGCTGCCATTGTGGAAATCAATACTGATTTCAGCAACGACCTGCAAGCCCAGATCGACAGCCTGTCAGCCGGTGGATATGACGCCGTGAACGTGATATATGAGGGCGACTTTGATGGTGATTCCTTCATGGTCAACAACTGGACGGACGTGCTGGGCGTGTATGCGGTCAAGACCACGACTGATGAAACAGCAGGCGACGAGGTATTGACCGTTACGCCGGAAAAGCAGCGGGTACTTGAAAGCACTTTCCTTGACATGAACACCGTGAATATATGCACCGAGGTGGAAACCAATACGACTGCCACCATAGTAGATGGAGAGGAAGTGGAGGAAACCACCACGACCCTGAATATCCTCATAGACATTCAGAGCATGACCTATCTTGAAGGAGCGGAGTTATATGCTTTCAACGAGGATCAGATGGAAATGTTGGAGGAATTGATGTCCCCGCAATACTATTCGTTCTTCGCGGAACTCATAGATGTAGATATTTATGGCGGCTTGACCGCATCCGACTTTGCCAGCCTCGTCAATGACCTGCCCACCGGCACCAAGGGCGGCGCGATAGCACAAGCAGCGGTTTCCAAGGTTGGTACGCCGTATTCCGTGATGGATTGCAGCGATTTATCCCAATACGCCTATGCGCAGGCGGGTGTATCCATCCCAGGCACCTCTGTCACGCAGGCGCAGTATTGCTATAACAACGGCTACACCATAGCCGCGGCCGCTCTCCAGCCGGGTGATTTGATTTTCTGGAGCAAGACGGTATGCCGTTGCGGGCGCTGGAACGAGGTGCATCATGTGGCCGTGTACATCGGTAATGGAAGAATTGCTGACGCCAGCTCATCCAAGGGGCGAGTGGTGCTGCGTAATCTGTGGAACAGTGCCAACTGGCAAATTGTCATGTATGCAAGGCCGCATGTTGGATAAAGGGGGAACAATGAAGCGCATAAACCGAGTTTTGAGCCTATTCATGGGTCTTTTGTTTATTCTGGCTTTACTACCCGCTTCCGCTCTTGCGGATGAAGCGGAGCAGCTTACGTTTGAGGACGCCGCCGCCGAGCTTACAGCGAATTCAAACACCGCAGAAGAACGGGCAATGGCGGTCTACCGCTACATCGCCCGTTACTTTCGGTATGATTACGACCTGTATCATGCAGTGCTTGCCAAGGAAATCACCCATTACACGCCTGACCCTTTGCGGACGCTGAACGTGCGCCGTGGCGTCTGCTACGACCTTGCGGTGCTGTATACAGCGTTGCTCCACAGCCAAGGTATCTCGGTCAAGGTGGTCAATGGCTATTTAGGCGTACACCACGCATGGAACAGCATGTACGACGCTGAGAATGACAGGTGGGTCGGCCTCGATGTGACGATGGACTTGCGCCGGGGCAGGCGCAGACGGGAGCGGCGTGAAATCGGTCATGCGTTATATACTGTAAAATCGGAGGCGCTATATGAATAAGCGAACGATATTGAGGGCGGCAGCGCTTGCCACACTGTTCCTGCTTGCGGGCATATTGGGTTGCTTATGCTTTAGCGGCACGGAGAAAAGCGACCTTGCCGTTGAGATAATAGTACCCGTTCGCGCGGCTGATACGCCCGAACTGCCCGCCAAGGAAACGCCCGCCATCACGCCCACGCCCCAAGCGGAAGAAACTGCCGCGCCGCAGCAAACCGAAGCGCAGCAAGCGCAACCAACTGCCGCAGCACAAGGGAGTTTTGGTACGCTCACCATTGGCCGCAAGGAGATACCCATAGCGGGCAATGTGGACGAAGCCACGTTAAACAAATCCCCAGGCTGGATGCCGGACAGCGCCCTGCCGGGGGAAAGTGGTATGTGCGTCATCCTTGGCCACCGCAACCGAAAGCACTTGCGTCCGCTTGAAAAGGTGGAAATAGGTGATGCAATCCTATTCACTTACCCGGACGGACGAACAGCCGCCTATATCGTGACGGAAACCATGATATATGAAAATACCGCAGATTGGCGTTTGCCCGCCGTGGATGGCGATACGCTAGTGCTTGTGACTTGCTATCCGTTTAGGTACAGCGGCAGCGCGCCGGGAAAATACGTCGTTATAGGCAGTAGATCCATATAAAGCGAATTTAAGTCGCTGACCTTCTATACGGCCATAGAGAATCCCAAGCTCTATTCGTCTCTTATCGCATAGAGCTTTCTGAATTCTTCAAGCGCGAAATTATCAGTCATACCCGCAATATAGTTGCATATGTTCGACAAAAATGCATAATTGATCTCGACGATCATCTGTGCAAACAGCGCTTCTGATTGTTCTTCAAGAGTTCTCGGCTTGCCTCGACTGTTATTCCGTTTCAATTTTTCATAGTAATCATCAGTGTTTCCAGTTTCTTACATAAGATTTTTCATGGCGTCTCCTTGCCATGGTTCTACGAAATCTAGTGTTGCATCTATCTCTCCATGCAGGAATGAAATAACTAACTCAACCTCCTTTGGAGTACACTCGCGAAGGCTGCAACTAAGGATGTTTACTTTACCTCCACTTTTGTCGTTTACTTCAATAGGCCCATATCTATGTTCAATCTTTTGTAAATCATCTACTAAAGTATAAAGGGCACGATCAGACATTTGACGAGGATTATTATAGTACGCCTTAAACAACTGTCTTACAATATAGACTGCTCTAGCATCGAAACGATTGACTTTATATGAGTTTTATTATCTTTGAACTTATAAATGTCAAGTATTTATTATCTCTGGCTCTAAGATTTCCTGAAGTCTTAATAAAAAGCAAATAGCGTTTATCGGAGATTGCTTTGTGTAATACCTTATCAGCGGTATCAATAATTCAACAGAAGCAGCCGCCGGTATAGCGCAGAGCAACTCATTATTTGGTCCGGTAGTGCTTAAATCAAAAAGCTCAGGTCGTATCGGTAGTCGTCCATATATCGCTCTATCGGTTCAACGCTATACCACACACCCTTAATACTTTGTATTACCTTCCATGAATCTCCATATATGGGCTTGCAGTACCTATGGTTCCGATTGCTGTGTGATATATGGAGGCAACTTTGGGGCTGTATGCACGGCCTCCGTTGACCAATACAGAGTATGTTGACATCCGATACGACCACAAGAGCGCTCTCCTGTTTAATCATATTTCATTCGTTTTTTAGATTCAGCTTTGTGGCATGAAGCTCCATTCCCTTTCGCGCCTAAGCAATATCGAGTGTATCTCATAAGCATATATCCTGAGTACCGTCCGGTATCATATCGTTTGAGCTCCCCCAGCACTTGTAAATCTTGTATCTGGAAAGGCCATTTTCGGTTTTGCATTCATACTCGTATATGTGCCTGCAGATAGCCCCGCCATATTTCTTTACGCCCATTGAATGATAGCGCTGGACCGCTTCTTGTTGATATACGTCACAGGTAAACCACTCAAAGCGAGGGAGAGAACCTTGGACATAATCAAACAGCCAAACTTTTAATGCAGCTAATCCTCCAAGACCGCTGTTGTTATAGTAATTATCTGTATCAAGTTCAACGAAAAAGGAAACCTTGTCGTCCTGCATATCCCATGCGCTCATGCAATACAATGCTGAGGCATCGTTATACGAAAGCACCCATGAATATCCGCTTTCTTTAATTATAAAATGCTGCTTGATTTGCCCGTCTATGTTTTCTTCTGCTCCAATTAGTTCATCCGTTTCAGAAAACAATATGTAAAATCAACATTGTACTTGGGGTTTTTGCTTTTTAGGAGGCGTCCGCGGCGGACGCCCCCTATAACCAGGTCCTCAAGAGGATTTGGACAGTAATACCCAAAATCATGTCATGTCCGCTGCGGGCATACTCAAATCTAGCTGTACCGCGTTGACGCGCAGCAAGCATAACATCATGCTTATCGCTATATGCGGCATATATTCCCTCTGCCGACCTAATAATAGTCGGCATGGCTTCAATAAAACACGCGAAATTCATATGGTAACCCACCTCACCATTTTAGCATATTTGAGTACGCTTGAGGTATTTTTCCAGCAGTCCTAACAAAACCAACGATATTCTGTCTACACCTTTTGAGGCATTGCTTTAATGCTCTCGATAATGCTATTTGTGTTATATGTGCTTTCATTAAATATAACAGCTATTTCGCTCGTATCATAATGTATGAATATCGCAGCCTTCATCCTCCCCGCAGATATCCACCCCGATAATTGAGCGTAATCGGCTAATAGCAAATCGAATTTGGGGCTTATGTAATCAACGGAAGTAATCACAACTATTTCTGGATTACATCTACAGCCTTGTAGCAGCATCTCTTTTAAATCGCCAATGCTCGAGCGTATTAGAACGTCAATATAGGGCGGATTCTCCTTTGCCGACATTATCGAAGCCTCATAATTGCTACATAGCGCCAGTGTCGGAAGGGTATCCTTTCCCAGCGCACTAAATTCCACCGCAACATCGTTTAGCGAAAAGCAATCTGCAAGCCACACAATATTGTCTGGCGATAGCTCGATCCTGCGTATCAACAGCTCCGCCATTCCCAAGCAAGTGCTCTTTTTAATTACTATACTATTCATTTTAGTAATGCTCTAATACCTCCGTACAATCCCGATGCTATTTTCCCAAGCGGGACGTGAATATTACTTTTTCTGATCTCGATGTTCATATGCAAAAGCGACTTTGCTCCCACATCAATACGTACATTCTTTGCCTTGCTGCCAATTTTTAATAGCGTCCCTCCACTCTCATAAAATTTGGAGTTGTTAGGTGACAGTATTTTTGCATTGTCGCCTATAGGAATCCCACCTTTTCTACCAGTTTTAACGCCCAAATTAGCGGCGACCTTAAAACCTCCACTTAGAACTTGCGATGCCCCTGCCATAATACCGCCTGTCATAAATCCGTCAGCAAACCCATTGACAGCACCATTTAGTGCGGCTTCGCCAGCGCCTTCCCAACTTCCGGTAGACACTCGATGACTAACTGCTTGTGTTCCCGCTCCAACTGCCGCTGCAATTGCGCCTGATACCGCTGCAGCTTTTACACCAGCTATTGCAGCCCCAATGAATGCTGCCGCTGCACCACCCGTTGTAACTGTTGCTGCTACAACTACTGCACCAATAAGGATGGCCCCTAGTCCAATGGCAATCTTTGTTGCCCATTCTGGCCATTGCCCATTTGTGTCAGTCATATTCACCGGATTATTCAAGCAATACGCGAACATATTATTGCCCACGATTCCCTGTCCGGTAGACATATATACGTCCGCGGAAATAAACCTGCAAACCTCGGGGTCGTAGTACCGTGTCATCAGGTAATACAGCCCGGTTTCAGTGTCGTAATAGTAGCCTCTGTAGCGGAAGGGGTTGTCTGCGCCCAACGTGTTTGCCAGGGTGCCGGTGGTGGAGATGAGCTTGCCCCACGCATCGTAGGTATATTCTACCATCTTTGTGCCGCTGCCGTCCATAAGGCCGACTACGTCATTTTGGCCGTTGCGGAGGTAGAAGTACTCCGTGCCGTTGTAATTGATGCTGATTACATCGCCGTTGGCATCGTAGGAATACAGCTGCTTCACCTAGTTCGAGCCACTGCCCTGTACCTGCGCCATGAGCAGGCTGCCGTTGTAGCTGAAGGTGGTCATAACGCCGTTTACCGTTTTGCTGCTGCGCACGCCCTGCTCGTCGTAGGTGTAGCTGGCGGTTGTGCTGTTGCCGCTCAGGCTCTGCAAACGCTTGCCTTCCCATGCCATCGTGTAGCCCCGGTAGCTGAGCGGGCTGCCAATCTCGTCATAGGTGATGGCTTCACCGTCATAGCTGACGAGCTTGTCCTTCCATACGCTGTCGTAAGCATAGGTGACGGTGTCTGTCGGCGTACCCAAAGCACCGGTGGTGTAGGCATATTCCTTACGCTCCAGAATGTTGCCCGCGTTGTCGTAGATGTAGGTCGTCGTCTTGTTCGTGAAGCCGTCGTTCACCCGCGTAAGCTGGTTCAGCGCATCATAGGTGTAGCTCGCGCTGGCGCTGCCTTTTGTGATCGACGTCACGTTTCCGTTGTCGTCATAGGCATAGGTGTAAGCATCCTCGCTGCCGTTCCTGTAGCTTTGCAGCATGCCGGTCTTTGAGCCGTTCGCCCCCGCAAGGTATGTAAGTGCAACCGTGTACGGCGTACTGAACCCGTATACCCGGCTCGCCCGCGTGCCCGTGGCGTTGTAGCTGTCGGTGATCGTCTTCCCGTTCACCTTTGCCGTCACAGGCCGGTTGTCCTTGTCGTAGGTGTATTCCGTTGTCCAGCTGCTTCCACCCGCGGACTGGCGCAGCTTCGTCAGGTTGTTGTTCAGGTCGTATTCATACTGGTACTCGCTGCCGTTGTCGGAAGCAGAGCGGATCAGCCGTCCCGTCAGGTCGTAATAACAGACCGTCGTAACGTCCCTTTGGTGGTCTACCATCCGCTGCAAATTGCCTTCCCCGTCATACGAATAGCTGTACATCAGCGTGGAGCCGAACTTCACTTCCGTCACACGGTCCAGCACATCGTAGGTGTAGTGGATCGTGAGCCCGTTGCCGTATTCCGTCCGCGTCAGCAGGCTACGGAGCCTTATAACACACAACAGAGGGCTCAATAGCCCTCTGTTGCATGCACATTTGTCTAGATCATTTTAGAAAGATCGCTGTCTTTCAAGTTAAAATGTTTCCTGTTCTTTTGGGAGTAAGTATAAGGGATCGTCAGGCAAGGTGTTAAGTCACCATCAGCAACATCCATGCTAAACGCAAAGGTTTTCAATTTGCCCATGCCAGTGATGAACTTAAGGTTGGGAAGTGTATTGCCTCCATAAAGTTCTAGATGTTCCAACGCATATAGGGATGATAATACGGAAAAATCCGATATTTTCGGGCAGTTTTCAATTGTCAGTGATGTCAGTGTAGACATTGCATATTCCAATGCCGAAATATCACTGAGTGAGCGCAGATAGGATAACTCAACGCTTTGGATTGCTGATGATCTTTCCAATCCGTTCAACGAACGTATCCGGCATTGCAGCAAACTCAATTTTTCCAGATGACTGCTGCAAAAGAAGTCTCTTAAGTCTCCTTCTTTCCCCGATGCATCTGCTATCGTCAAAGACCGCAAAGATGGAATTCTATTGTAATTAATGCTCCCCTGCCCATCGGGAATTACCAACTCGTCAATCTCCCCTATACAAGAATAATCAATAGTGCTCTTGTGCATACCGCATGTTCCGTAGGTCGTATGGCACTCTAGCTTCTTTATGGATGGGATATCATAAAGGGGTGAAAAATCAAACCCATCTCCAGAAGTATCAGATGGAATGATTCGTAAGCATTTCAGCGATGGGCATTGACAAATAAACGATATATCCTCCGCGATAATAACCGCTTTCACTATTTTGTTCCCATTCACATAGTCTATATGTTCGGAAACTGTCCTTGAAGACATACCGAGTTTTGGTGTCCAACTATCTGCCGTTTCCGGTTTGCGAATCACAATCGCATCGTGAATATTAGAACGGTCAAATGCTGTAAAAACATATCCGTCCCTGATAGAATATCCCTTCGCCAAATCGTTTTGATTCATTCGCTCCATCTTCACTTTACCATTGCCTTCATATACTTTTTCCCGGGGCTCCATATTCTGTTATATGTAGTCGAGTTATTTACCCCTCGTTTCATTTGCATTAAGGCTTCTTCGATGAATGCAGCCTTAGAGCTTGGGGCAGATTTCCATCTGATAGATGTAACTTGATCTCCAACAAAGTCATTTAATCTACTTGGTTTTGCATGTTCAGTTGCAGATTGAATAGCTCTTTTCAGTCCTCCTTTGCCTACATAGTTTTTACCACTTTCATATAGTATTTCATATGTTCCTGTAGCCTTTCGGATGTTGCTTGCTGCATCGGCTGCTTTATAGGTTGCTTTAGCCGCATCTATAGCATCGTCCGTATATTCTATTGCTTTTTTTGTTGTTCTTACTGCTCGTGTGACTTCACCGACTCCTGTGACAAAAGGAACCAAATCGATAACATCTCCAGCCAGACCAGCCCATGCCCATGGGTCGGTTGGGTTGCATGCAACCTCAACAATGCTCATACCCAAGGAAAAAATATCAAAAATTGTCTCCCAAACTTGGCCCTGATCATCGTACCTAATAGCCGGATTATTCCCACAATACGCGAACATGTTTCCACCAAGCACACCCTGCCCGGTGGACATGTAAACGTCTGCAGAAATGAACCTGCAAACCTCGGGGGCGTAGTACCGTGTCATCAGGTAGTACAGCCCGGTTTCAGCGTCGTAATAGTAGCCTCTGTAACGGAAGGGGTTGTCTGCGCCCAACGTGCTTGCCAAGGTGCCGGTGGTGGAGATGAGTTTGCCCCACGCATCGTAAGTATATTCTACCACCTTCGTGCCGTTGCCGTCCATAAGGCCGACTATACCGTTTTGGTCGTTGTGGGAGTAAAAAAGTGGAGGAATTCTCCCCCACTTATATTATCCTCTATTCTGGGATTCTATTTTTTAAGTGCGGCATTTTACTCCAATTGACCACTCCCGGGTGCCGCTGGTCAATAATCTTTAAAAGCTCCGGCATTCCTAGATATACATCTCCAACCATGAACACCGGTTTTCTCGACCCGCTTACAAGAAACATAACCTCATGAACGACTCCATCTCGCAAGGTATATCGTTCGTATATCTCATGTATGTCATCAATGTTAATTGTACGGCGTTTCCCAATACCGGTTCGCAGGATAATCTCATTTCCACGCAATTCCAAACGTCGATTACAAAGCGGGACAAGCATAATCACAGCGGCAAGCGCAATTCCGAACGATTTTATGTCACCGCTCAAAAAGAGTATTGCCCACGCAGGCATCGACAAACAGGTGCCCCAAAATGCTACGAGGAGTGGCGGTATACACACATATCGCTTTTTAACCAATTTCCAGTTTTTGCGGTTGCGGTTTGCCTGCCGGTCGATAAGGACTCCCTCCGTTATAATTATTATGAAAAAAGCAATAACTACAGCGGCTTGTTTCATGCTAATCCTCCGTCTCTTGCGTTGTTATTTTACCATCGCATAAGAACCATATTTTCCGCCAAGGCCTCCTTTTATGGTCGGTATGTTGATCGTCTTTTTCTTCTCAGATTTTGTTGAAATCCTTTCTTGTATATGGTGACTTGATACACTTATAGCGGTATGCAAAGGCTCGACTGACATCGCTACTGTAACATTAACCGCTGAAGATGTAAGTATGCTGCTCCCGGCAGGAGCACCTATTTTTGCGATTCCTCCACCGAGGCCTCCCCAAACTGCATTCTCCAAGGCAGCTCCTATTCCATCTTTCCAATTCCATTCGTCTATAGGCGTCGTAGCTAAGTAACCGAAAGCACCGCCAACTGCACCACCTAAGGCACCGCTTAGCACACCAGGTACAATACTTGTAGCTAATCCAATGAAAGCACCTGAAATAGCTCCACTTACAGCGCCTTTCCAAAAACCCTCCCCATTTGCAAGAGATGTAATACCTCCGAACACACCTCCAAAAACTGCGCCTATCGCCGCACCGGCCAATAGCGCCCCAAGAACTCCGCATCCGCCTTGATCATCGTCATAAATAAGAGGATTATTCAGGCAATATGCGAACATATTGCCGCCAAGCACACCCTGCCCGGTGGTCATGTAAACATCCGCAGAAATAAACCTGCAAACCTCGGGGTCATAGTAGCGGGTGGTGAGGTAATACAGCCCGGTTTCGGTGTCGTAGTAATAACCTCTGTAACGGAACGGGTTGTCAGCGCCCAGTGAAGTTGCCAAGGTGCCGGTGGTGGAGATCAGCTTGCCCCACGCATCGTAGGTATATTCTACCACCTTCGTGCCGTTGCCGTCCATAAGGCCGACTACGTCATTTTGGCCGTTATAGAGGTAAGCCTAAAGCAGCGTATACTGCTCAGAAGTGTCTAGTAAAGGCAGGGGAAAATCCCCCTGCCTTTGTTTTGATTCTTAGTTGCTATACAGCTTCCAACCATTTTCGTTCAGCTCATATACAGCAGCAATTTCACCATCAATGCCAAGCTCAATTCTAGTTGTGTTTGATGGTAGAACATAAACTCGATCATAGTCCGTTTTCCCGTTGCGGCTTCCTGCCTCCATTATAACTTCAGGTAGCTTGTCATTCAGGGTTACAATGCTTTCTCCCACACTTCCATCCATGTTAAACAGCAGCCAATAGGTTTCATCCAGTTGCGGGTGGGCAAGGCAATCAGCACATAAAGCCGTTTCATAATCAAATGCTTTTTTAAATGAAAATGAAAACGGTGGAGTGATATACCATTTTCCTTCCTTCTTTAGCAGGATACTGGTGGAAATATTGTTTGTTCCTTTACGCGTTATAAGCAGCGTTGATGTTTCACAATCTATCATCTGTTCATAGTCTGCCTCTCCAGGGCTTTTGGCATATGCATATGCAGCCAAAGGGGAGTCAAAACCGATTAAAGTCGTTTCAGGAACGATGAAGCTACATAAAAATATTAGCAACGCATATCCTGTTCCGAGAATCAACCACGGAGTTTTTCTTTTACGCAGCCACTTCTGGAACGGCTTACAAGCGAACCACAGTCCTGCTAACACAGCAATCACAAATATGTTGCGAACAATACCAAACATCAGTAAAACCTCGCTCGTTTATTTGATCATAATGCTAGAACCGATTGCCGGTGCTGGGCGTCCAATACCACTCGCGCCATAAACTGCTCCTATGATCATTGCAACAGGAATTAAGTTAACTCTTACAGAAGCACTCTTTGTATAGCGCTTTTTCTTTTCAGTTTCATGACTTCTTGAACCCGTCAATCCAACAGATAGATTTTTAAGTGAAACATCCAATTCAGCACTATAGCTCTTTGAACCAGCCCCAACCGAAATACCAGTACCAACAGACAGACTGTCCGCGGAACTAAATACATAGGCAGAAGCTGATGTTTCAAACGCATTAATACTGACACCGAAGTCAGAACGCTTTCCGTTTGTATTATTTGAAAAAATACAATTTGTGCATCTGTTTTGCCAAAAGGCTCGCTATGACTAACCGAATCGCTTACTTCAAAAGAAATAACAATATAGTTATATTCTTTCGTTATCGACTTTTCGGCAACAGTTTCGCCACCGGCACCGAACAAACTGCCAAATAGTTCCCAAATATCTTCCCACGATTGTCCCAACACCTCTACTCTGCGCACCGGATTATTCCCGCAATACGCCCACATATTTCCGCCAAGCACACCCTGCCCGGTGGTCATGTAAACGTCCGCAGAAATGAACCTGCAAACCTCGGGGTCGTAGTACCGTGTCATCAGGTAGTACAGCCCGGTTTCGGTGTCGTAATAGTATCCTCTGTAGCGGAAGGGGTTGTCTGCGCCCAGTGAAGTTGCCAAGGTGCCGGTGGTGGAGATGAGCTTGCCCCACGCATCGTAGGTATATTCTACCACGCGCGTGCCGCTACCGTCCATAAGGCCGACAATGTGTTGATATTCCATGCAGATGGCTGCAATGTCTTTTGCACATTAGAGACTAAATATAAAATCGAGGCCATCACTTATATCTAAATATGATGGCCTCATTTTTACAAGTCAACCAGAATTACTCTCCTAGCTGAAACACCGAAACGTTATATCGGCTTTTGTTATAATGTCGCCAAGATTCTCATCGCCAATTCTATAAAGGCATACCTCCTCAGGTGTGCTATAACAGCATTCAGATGGATAATTGCACTGTTCATATACAGTGTACTCTCCAATTCCCGTCAAGCCTGCGAAATAGGCTCGTCCTTTATAGACGATTTCAACTTCACCTCCTCGACTGATGTTATCAAGGAACTCATTTAAGTTCATAAAGCGCTTTTCCATATCCTTTACCCTTTACTTAATCATATTTATCGGAGCCAGCCGGTTATGGGATGTTCTTTTAGTCACGGTTTTTCCTGAAATAAACTTCGTCTTTGATTTCACTGTTATCTTTGGAGAACTTTTTGGCACAACGCTATAGTAGTTTGTTTATTTGTGGCCCCAAATGAGGCTTTCCATCATTGCCCCATGTTTGCTTGTTTAAAACCTTTCATTCCAACTCGGGCAACGAAACATTTCATCAACATAGGGAGCTTCTTTTAGATTATATTTTAGCGCAACTGAACCGTTTGGAAATACACGGAAATCTTCTTCCTTAACGGGAAGCATCTGCCACCGTTGCCGAAAATTCCAAGCATTCTCTGAAAATCCTATCCCTGGACGTAATGCGGGAGCAAAAACGCTTCTAATATCGTACATATCCTGCAGATTCATTTCCATTATATCTTTTGTAAACCGTATAATGGTATTCCCGTTTGGCAAATATGTTACGCAGAAACGAGGATCATCTTTTATTCCCTCGATTTGCAGCCTTAGCGTATCATTGAAGCTGCGGGGCAAGATATTAAACCACTCTGCGCCCAGTAAATACCGGGTGTTATACCAACGCAATGGATGGATTTCCCGCCCATTCAACCATAGAAATTTAGATGTAGGAAGCCGGGGAAACATCGATGCATGTGCAAAAACATATTGTCCGCTGCCGCAATTTAGCGTCACAGCGCCTTTACAGGTATCATGAATTAAGGCCAGCTCGGTCGCTAATTCCGTAAAAAACAGAATCAGTTTCTGCAAATCAAACGCTGACACCGCAGCTTGCAACCGAAGGTGCAATGAATAACGACTAGCCGAAAAAATGGAGCTGCCAGTATATAAAACCATTCCGACTTCAGACCAGATCGGCGTAGCGAGGAACGTCGTCTTATCTATTGAAATGAGCTTTAAAAAAGAAGAAGCATCGCAAGGCTTGTTCAGCTTTTCGCCAAATGTCTCGATGAGCGTAGACATATAATCTGCAGATATATGGGAATAGGGGGCAGGTTTACTTCCATGCCGTGGATAGTAAAACTCCCTTAGATCGGATACTTTTTTTACCGGTCCATCTTTGAAAAAGATGTCTGCTGAAATCCCAGGGAATAAGTTTCTTTTCAGTTGTGTGAAATATATTGAATATATTTTATTGACATTAGCCCTTCGCCCCTCACACTCAAGATCACAAACACATTTGGAGGAAAGCGGCATGAGAAACCGGTCCAATATAACGGTCAACATATCCTCAACCTGTTCCATTCCGACATCTGAAAAGGATACATCTAACATGAGATTTCTTCCATCAATGGGTTCAGAACGAGTAAGAATACTCTGTCTCATTATATCGGTAATGCAAACCATGCCGCCCCTCCTTTATGCTTATTTGTCGCTTCTGCTTAATGCTGTTATGCAGTGGTCATTGGTGGCAAATAGCCTGCTGGTGTAGTTGAAAATCCCCTGTAATCGATTAACCCACCAGCATAATACACTATAAATCCCACGCCAACCGCAACTGCGATTCCACTCAGGGATTTTCCGGCTCGTCCCCAGTTAAAGTTTGCGTTATACGTAACTAAACCGTCTTTTTTACTGGAATATTCTATATCCCAAAACCCATATGAAAAGCTTCCCGAAACTACTTTTGTCCCACGGCTGACTTCTTGTCCGGTAGCTACGACCTTTGAATTATCATAACGCTGCATCTGCCTTTCAGTGGAAAGCTTACTTGATGCTTTTTCGCTCTTGACCTCGTAATACGAACTGTCAACAGGATCATAGACATCCAGAAAACCCTTCCGGCCATTCTCTGCTTTTACGTAGACTTCCATAGCTGCAGCTCCACCTAATTCCTCGATAATGTATGTCTGTACCAATTTGTGGATAGCATAGTAATCTACTATAGTCAGAACAGGTGTACCCGGGCTAGTGCCGTTGCTATCAGACAATAACATGGGATTGTTATTGCAATAAGCAAAACGGTTATTCCCGAGCACACCTTGACCAGTACTCAGATACACGTCCGCGGAAATAAACCTGCAAACCTCGGGGTCGTAATACCGCGTCATCAGGTAGTACAGCCCGGTTTCGGTGTCGTAATAGTATCCTCTGTAGCGGAAGGGGTTGTCTGCGCCCAGTGAAGTTGCCAAGGTGCCGGTGGTGGAGATGAGCTTGCCCCATGCGTCGTAGGTATATTCTACCACACGCGTGCCGCTGCCGTCCATAAGGCCGACTACGTCATTTTGGCCGTTATAGAGGTAGGCCTAAAGCAGTGTATACTGCTCAGAAGTGTCTAGTAAAGGCAGGGGAAAATCCCCCTGCCTTTGTTTTGATTCTTAGTTGCTATACAGCTTCCAACCATTTTCGTTCAGCTCATATACAGCAGCAATTTCACCATCAATGCCAAGCTCAATTCTAGTTGTGTTTGATGGTAGAACATAAACTCAATCATAATCCGTTTTCCCATTGCGGTTTCCTGCCTCCATCATCACCTCTGGCGGCGCGGGTTTTCATTCAATCGGCATTTTATGGATGCTCAACCACGTCGGCATATTCATCCAAAATAAAGCGCGCATAACGCGAAGCCTGCCTTTCCTCTCCTATCGCTGTAAGTCTGATGTCGTTGATCCATTGGAAATAATGCGTCAACTCATGCGCAACAGAGAGCAGAATGGACGCAAGCGCGTTATCGCGTCCGATTTTTTCCTTTAATTGCTGATAATCGCCCGTCGCAATGCGTGCATACGGTTCATCCTGCCTGTTGACGGGCTCGAAAAAGGTTGCGCTGACCAACTCTCCATCCATCGCTTTGATTCTCGCAGCCTGTTTAAAGTAAATCGGAATCCGGATTGGGAAAAAATACTCTGTCCGCAGCCATGCGCAAAATCGCAAGCATGCAGCCCTTACTTCGGGATCGACACCTTTTTCAAACCGCGTGCGCAGCCCTGTTCTGTGCTTGGCATCAGATAAATCATAATATTTTTCCCATGTGCGAAGCGTCCAAATGTGCATATAATACCTCTCTAATATTTTCGGTGTTCGCGTCCGGGAGTGTGTTTTTTAGGCGGTTCTATCCGTCGTTTTCCAGAACGACTTTTAAAATTATCGTTCTTCCTCTTTTTTTCTTTTACTTCGCGATTTTGCTTTTTTTGTCCCGGTCGCGCATATGGATCCGGATCTCTCTTGTCCTCCGCAACAGAGATACCCGAACCAATGGTAATCCCTGACCCTATACTGAAAGGATGAGTTACTACAGTCTCTACGACTTGCCATATCTGCGCAATGGTTTCAACTGCTTCAGCTACCCCTTCTGCAGCCTTTATCACCAGCGCTTCTTCCCCGTTTATCAGTATATCCGCTACGACCGCAACCGCTACACCAATAACAAGCAGTTCAACGAGGGTAAATGTTACGCCAAAGATGCAAACCGTAACGCTTTCCCCGAACGTGTCGGAATAAAGAATCGGGTTATTGAGGCAATACGCCCACATATTGCCGCCAAGCGCACCCTGCCCGGTGGACATGTAAACGTCCGCAGAAATAAACCTGCAAACCTCAGGGTCGTAGTACCGTGTCATCAGGTAGTACAGCCCGGTTTCGGTGTCGTAATAGTATCCTCTGTAGCGGAAGGGGTTGTCTGCGCCCAGCGTGTTTGCCAAGGTGCCGGTGGCGGAGATGAGCTTGCCCCACGCATCGTAGGTATATTCTACCACCTTCGTGCCGCTGCCGTCCATAAGGCCGACAATATCCGTCTGCCCGTTGCGCAGATAATAGTACTCTGTGCCGTTGTAGTTGACGGAAATAAGCTGTCCGCTGGCGTCGTAGGAGTAGAGTTGCTTGACCTGGCTCGAGCCGCTGCCCTGCACCTGCGCCATGAGCAGGCTGCCGTTGTAGCTGAACGTTGTGGTGACTTCGTTTATTGTTTTGCTCGAACGCACTCCCTGCTCATCATAGGTATAGCTTCCCGTGGTACTGTTGCCGCTTATACTCTGCAGCCTCTTCCCCTGCCAGCTCAGCGTGTAACCTCGGTAATTTTAAGCCTGCTCCAATAGCATGAAGCAGGCTTCACTCCTTTTATTTGCGTCTTTCTCTCATCCGATGGTATCTTCTGTACTCATATCTTGAAGTTAAGCCTATAATCATACAAGATATCCAAATTAACAAAAGATACATGCCAATAGCGCTATTAGCTATTTGATTATTTAGCTTTCCAACACTGACCATAAACATTATTGACATTTCAATAAAAAGGCCAATATGCAAAATTAGATTAAGAATAAACAGTATTCGAATGATGCATGTATATTGAATAATACGTCCTTCGAATTTCGAATACTTGTCGCGTACAATATATCTCGCCGAAACAAAGAACCACCTGTTCCAGAATCCTGTATTTTCTTTATACTTCTTATATCCCTTTCTGGAAAGGAACGCACGCATTGTTTGTGTCATAACAATACCTCTTACTCCAATGAAAGCGATAACGGAAAATATAAAGCCAATAATAGTGCTTTCTTTCATCGCATATATGCCCTTAAAACATTGTAAGAAGTATTTGGAACTGATGCTTTGATAATAGCACCTACTACTTTTCTAGAACTCCGTGCAGTCTCTTTGGCAACTTGACTATAATAATAGCGCGCAGTTTTTGCAACCTCTTTTACAGCCACTTTTATTCCGCTCCTTCCCGTTCTGGATATAGCGTTGCTTGCTCGTTTGATTGCCCTGCTGGCAGATGAACTCATATGTTTTGTTCCCGTTCCAGCTCCTCCAATTCTGCCACTCACCGCGCCAAGTACTCCTCCTATAGCTATGTTGGTCGCATATTCAGACAATGTCGCTTTGCCTCCCGATGATACATATGTATCTATGCCTCCACTCACAGCTCCAATTACTCCGTTTGCTATCGTTTGTCCTGCAACCCCTATCCCTGTTGCAGCCAGTCCACCGGAAATTGCACCTGTTGCAGCGGCAACACCAACGCTTCCCCAGTTTATGTTATCCCATCCGTTTTCTATACCCTGTGATATTGCTGATATTGCTCCGCTTATAATAGCACCAGCCGCCGCACCAATTATTATGTTCCAAAATTCACCTTGTATTTCATATCGTACAATTGGACTATTCCCACAATACGCCCACATATTCCCGCCAAGCACGCCCTGCCCGGTGGTCATGTAAACGTCCGCAGAAATGAACCTGCAAACCTCGGGGTCGTAGTACCGTGTC
>ERZ773235.488-NODE-488-length-51539-cov-3.746873_pt1 | contig 51539 bp, 47 predicted proteins | sample MGYA00580522_ERZ773235 | MGnify/ENA primary metagenome ERZ773235 (study PRJEB29015, sample SAMEA2737797) | human gut metagenome | biome: human gut; feature: human-associated habitat; material: faeces | place: China | collected 2012 ...
GAAGTACCGACCTATGTTCACCTGCCTTTGATTATGGGTAAGGATGCAGAGGGCAACGTGTCCAAGCTGTCTAAGCGCCACGGTGCAACCGGTTTTGATGATTTGGTACAGGAAGGCTATCTGCCGGAGGTCATCACCAACTATATTGCTTTGTTGGGCTGGAGTCCGAAAGGAGAACAGGAAGTTTTCACTCTGGAGGAGCTGGTACAGGAATTTGATATCAGCGGTATTTCAAAATCTCCTGCTATTTTTGATCCCATCAAACTAAAAGCGATTAACGGAGCCTATATTCGTAAACTGGATCTGAAAAAATTTGAAGAAATGGCAATGCCCTATATTCGGGAAACATGTAAACGGGAAGATGTAGACACCGCCATGATTGCAGAGGTTTTGCAGCCGCGTACCGAATTATTTACCGACATTCCGGAACAGGTCGATTTCATTGACACATTGCCGGAATATGACATTGCTTTATACACCCATAAAAAAATGAAAACCAACTCCGAAACCGCACTGGAGGCACTGAATTATCTGCTGCCCGTGCTGGAGGGAGTGGAAGAATGGAATATGGATACCCTTCATCAAGCTATTTTCTCTAAAATCGAAGAACTCGGTGTAAAAAACGGTTATATGCTCTGGCCGCTTCGGGTTGCTGTGTCAGGAAAACAATTTACTCCGGGCGGAGGATTGGAAATCGCCGTGATCATCGGAAAAGAAGACACCTTGGCAAGAGTGCGTAAGGGTATTGAAAAACTAAAGGCTGAAGCATAAGCGAAGCCTTGAAAAAGGACGAACCTATCATGCAAAACAGCTTTTTTTCTATGATTTCCCGAATGAAGCATATCAACCGCTGGGGGCTGATGCGCAACACGTGGAAAGAAACGTTATCCGAACACAGTCTGGATGTTGCCGTTATCGCTTACGGATTGGCAGTCATCGGCAACACCCGCCTGCAAAAGGAATACGATTGTGACCGTGCCTCGATCTTAGGTATTTACCATGACGCGAGTGAAATCATCACCGGCGATTTGCCCACTCCGGTCAAATATCATAACGATGAAATTAAGCAGGCATATAAAAAAGTAGAAGGTGTCGCAAATCAGGCACTTCTTGATATGATTCCCGAGGATATGAAGCCCTGTTATAAAAGCCTGTTTATCAAATCAGAAGAAGATGCGCCGTTATGGAAACTGGTCAAAGCGGCAGATAAAATTTCCGCATATATTAAATGCCTGGAAGAAGAAAGCGCGGGCAATCAGGAATTTTTTAAAGCAAAACAGACGTTGCATGATTCTATTGTAAATCTTCGTCTGCCCGAAGCAGATATTTTTATGAGTGAATTCTTGCCGTCTTTTACAAAAACCTTGGATGAACAATAAAGAAAGGACGTCATGACATGGATCAACAATATCAAAACCAACCTTATCAACCTGCGCCGAAGCAGCAAAACACCGTAATGGGAATTTTATCTTATCTGTCTATTTTGTGTTTAATTCCCCTTTTAACCGAAAAAAACGATCCTTATGTACAGTATCATGCCAAGCAGGGAACAAACCTTTTTATCATTGAAGCCATTGTCGGCATCGCGGGCGGAATCCTAACCGGTATCCTCAATTTTATTCCGTTTATCGGCGGATTTTTAAGCGGTATTCTGGGATTTGCCACCGGTGTGTTGAGCCTGTGCTTTTTCGTGCTCTCAATATTGGGAATCGTCAATGCTTGCAATGGTGAAATGAAACCACTGCCGGTTATTGAAAAAATACAGTTGATCAAGTAATATCCCACGTCATTTTAAAAAGTCTGAAACCGATTCTTTTTTAACAGACCGCGCCCCCTTCGCCGACATATTCGACGAAGGGGGCGTTTTGCTTAAAGCAGTAGATAGCATAACGCTAACAATAGCTTCCCGTCCGTTCCTTCCCGCATTAAGACAATCAGTAAAAGAAGAATAATCAGACGATCCTGATCCAAATTCAACTGAGATAAAATGCCTTCTATAAAGTTTCCTCCGGACTGAGCATTTTTTTGATCCGACTCTTTTATTTTTTCCTGGCGCTCCGTTTTGTCTGTCTGTCTGCCGGGTAAATCAGAATGCATCACAGGCGGTATTTCCGGGCGGCGATTGCTCTGCTGTCCCGAAATATTCGGTTGATTGCGGGCATGAAATTGGTCAGGCGGAGGGGGCTCAGAATGCTGCTTTTTGTTTGGCTCAACCCCATTGAGCTTATTGTTGGCAATGCGTTGCATTTCCCGCACTCGCCGAATCGCATCCTGTTGCATGGACATAATGTCTTTGCTCGAAAAATTACTGTTTTGCCAAGTCATTTTCCAGTGGGCTGCAGATTATCCCTGCGCTCCGCTCCCCCCTTTATTTATCAGATAAACACCGCACAATAGCAGTCAATACCGATGTGTATTTCTCAAAAAGTACAAACCTTTACGATAAAACAACAGAAACACTTGCAAACAAATATGTAGCAACGCCTGCTGTTTACCGTGTAGAATATCCCGGAATATTATTTAAAAAAGCCATCCAAAATCCCTGATTCTTTTAATAGAGGAAGTAAAGAGAATAACTTCATCAATCTTAACACCTCATCCACTTTATGCCGCCTATCCTCGCGCATCAGCGGACGAAGCGCCTGCAAAAAGCGTGTGTTGTCATCCTCGTTGTGAAACGCCGACATCACCTGTTGTATTTTCATAATGGTATTGATATCAATACCGCCTAAATCCATTCCGCCGGTTTGAGCCAGCTTGTTTTCTGATGACTGGGTGTTTGCACTGTTTCCTCCTGATGACAGCAATCCGCTCAATGCAGACAGATCAAAGCCTCCCGATGAATCGGATTTTTGTTCGGAACCTGATGTTGTTCCCTCATTTCCAATTCCCAGCATATTCGCAACATTTTGTACCTTCTGCATTCCTTCTTCGCTGCCCAAAATCTCCTGAAGTTTGGAAATGAGATCATCCATTGTTTATTTTTCCCCCATTAATTTTTTCAGTAGCCCCTGCGCCTGCGGCGAGTTTAAAAGCTGCTGCGCCAACGCCGGATTTGCAAGCACTTGCTGAATTTTTGCGGCATCGTTCGGATTCATATTTTTAAGAGCTTCATTGATGTTTTGACCTTCTAACTTTCTTTTGAGTTCGTCCGGTGTAGTCCCCATTTTTTTGCTTGCCTTTTGCAGCAATTCATTCATTTGTTGCTCTGAAAAGTTTCCCATCTCATTACTCCCTCTCGGCAAATTTTTTCTGTTAACACTTTATTTCCGCTTGCTTTTTTTCACGACATCACGTATGATTAAATATGTTCATCAAATCATCACATATTTATGTTATGCTAAATGAAAATAGTTGCTGTAAAAACAAATACAGAGTTTTAGAGAGGTCCTTCTATGCGAATCATTGTCATTTCCGACACGCACGGAAATTTTAAAACCTTGTGGGATATTGTGGATAAGCACCAAAATGACGCGCAAACAATTGTTTTTCTGGGTGACGGCTTGCGTGAGCTGGAAGATGTAATCACGCTTTATCCCAAACTTGATTTTAAATATGTCGCCGGAAACTGTGATTATGCCAGTACGGCAAAGCGGACAGACGCTTTCTGGGCAGAAGGGAAAAAAATTCTCTTTACGCACGGTGACAGCTACGGTGTTAAATACTCAGTCGACCGGCTGATAAGCGCTGCCCGTGAAAATCATGCCGACATTGCTTTGTTCGGGCACACCCATTGCGGAATAACGGAATACCATGACGGCCTTTACCTGATGAATCCCGGAAGTCCCTCTTGCCCGCGCAATGCCAAATCAAGTTACGGTATCATTGATATCGTCCCCGCCGGAATCGCTCTCAATCTGGTTATGCTGCCGTAAACGGAAAAAGCAGAAATCATTATTAACAGACACTCTATTATATGCAGTGTCGAAAAATGTGTGTCTGCAAGGTTGTCAAAAAGAAAGCGCCGCGGATTTCCGAAGCGCTTTATCTTTCCTGTATTTTTATAACAACCTTTTTCTTATGTAGTATCACTTGCCTTATACTGTTCCACTGCCGGATCAATAAACTGATACTTTCGGTTATAGTCTTTGGTAACATCATCCCGTACTACCGGCGAAGTATGTTTTTGTAGCAGCTTGACAATCTGATAAACATCAATCCATATCTCGTTGTTTCCTTCTTTTTGTGACTCGTCAAAAATGAGCTGCATTCCAAAGTGAAGATGCGGTTTCGTCATCCCATTGACATTTTCCTGATTACTGTATCCGGTCATTCCCAAATATCCGATCACATCTCCGGCTTGGATGACTGCTCCTTCTTTCACAGACGGATGAAACGGATGGTCTTTACGCAGGTGCGCATAGTAGTAGTATCTCTTTTTGTCTAAACTGCGAATCCCTACCCGCCATCCACCGTACTGGTTCCATGCAGCCACCTCAACGATACCGCTTTCTACCGCCATAATCGGCGTGCCGATACTGCCAAGCAGATCATTACCCAAATGCTTTCGTTTAAAACCATAGCTTCTGGAATTACCAAAGTCATCATAGTGAGAAAAACTATATGCATAAGCGATGGGAGAATATGCTTTTAATCCGTATTTCTTTGTCATTTCCGGGTGCTCGGTTCCTGCTGTTTCCGGAGTGGCAATCTGGTATTCTCCCACCATGCCGCCCAAAACGGCATCATATGCCTCATAAAAATAACGATAATACTTTAAGCTGTTTTCACAAAGTTCCTCAGCCGTTTTCCCGTCTTTACATTTTACAACATATTGATCCATGTCTTTGGATTTGTATTTTTTCCAATTTCCGCCGTACTTTGTTCCGAGATAAGCAAGCGTTGTAACCCAATCCATATGACAACCGCTCTCTTTGGTTGTAATGTCAAGATTTAACGCTTTTTCCATCGCGCTGTAAGGAATATCAAATTCCACCCATTTAATATATTCCTCTCCGATGGCATTAGCAGAAAATTTTAATTTTGACAGAAAGCTGACACCGGTTACCGTGATCGCCGCGACCAACAAAAGAGCCGTTAAAATAAAAAGTATATTTTTTTTCAGCACGCCGATCCCTCCCATACAGTATATTTAGGAAACGGCGGATTTATACGAAACTGCATAATTTTTTGATAACGCGTAAAGAATACTTTCAGCTCGTCAAATCTTCAATCAGACTTTGAAGCTGTTGTTCATTATATACCTGTATTCCGGATTGCAAACTTTGTATATCCTCTTCCGGCAAAGTTTCTACCGGCACTTCATATATTTGATCAGGGGTGCTTTCTCCGGCTTTAAAAACAGCAATGTTCCCATCGTATTCCTTAATAATATAGGAATACGAAACGGGCTCATCGGTTTTCGGCTGAGCAGCGCCGATATTGTTTCCGATGGCATACAAAAAAACCGATACGGATAAAACAAGGATAAATACGGCAATTCCGACTACGACAATATCTGCTTTTCTCATATAAACGATCATTCCTTTCTATATTTGCTCCTTTTAACCGTTTCAGACAACCGAAGCAAAAAGCGTAACGATGAATTATCACATTGTAACTTTATTTTAGTCAAATCTAAAATTTATATTCAATTTTGTTGTAATTTCACAACAAGAAATGGCAATATGTTACGATTGTTTTACAGTTTCCAAATTTTACTTAACAAAAATTCTCAATTGTGATATAATAACCTAGAAACACCAGCGCAATCATAGATTTCGGGTGTTTCTGAGAACATTGTTTCATTTCGCTCGGCGATTTTCATCCGCCTTGCGATTATGATATAATAAATTGAAACATTGTGTTTTACAATATTTTAATGATACACCATCATAATCAAAGAATATCAACTATGATAAAAAGCAATATGATAGCAATCACCGAACAAGTCTGACAGCATTCCGAAAACAATCGGTCATGCTGCTCTGTGGTGATTCAAAGGAGGCACATGCACGGATGAATCAAAAAGATCCAAAACAGAGCACAAAATCTACTGCATCCAAGCATAAAACAAAAAAGAAAACTACTTCCAAAAGGATGCGAATTTTTAAAAAAGTTATGGCGACAGTCGGCAAGGTATTTGCTACCATGTTTTTGGTCGGTGTTATCACCGGTTGTATTGTTATAACGGCGCTCACCGTATATGTTATGAAGTTTTCGGACACCACTGATCTCGTGGACATTTCTGACTTAAAAGAAAATTATACAACTATTTTATATGCCAACGATTCCAGCGGCAATCCGATTGAAGTAGAAAAACTTTACTCAGAAGAAAACCGGGAATGGGTTGATTTGGAAGATATCCCCATTCATGTTCAAAGAGCTTTTATCGCCACCGAAGATAAGCGGTTCTATGATCACCAGGGTGTCGATTGGAAACGTACCTTTGCCTCTTTCGCAAACCTGTTTTTGCATTTTTATGATACGAAACAGGGCGGTTCCACCATTACGCAGCAGGTTATCAAGAATGTAACCAATGATGATGATCAAAGTATTCCGCGTAAAGTCAGAGAAATATTCCGTGCAATGAACATGGAACGGGAATTTTTAAAAGATGATATTTTGGAATGCTATATGAATATTATTGCGCTCGGCGGAGATCAATATGGGGTGCAGGCAGCATCAAAATATTATTTTAACAAGGACGTAAAGGATTTGACCTTAGCGGAAGGCGCCTCTCTGGCAGCTACCATTAAAAGCCCAAATTCGCTGAATCCCAAAAAAAGTCCGGAAAAAAACAAAGCCCGCAGAAATGATTATACGCTCAAAGAAATGAAAAAGCTTGGACTGATTACGGAAGAACAATATGAGGCGGCAATCAAGGAAGAAATCGTTGTAGCCGGAACGCAGACCGATAAAACCGAAACTCCCATAAAAAAAGTCCAAAGCTATTTTACCGATCATATTATTAACGAAGTCATTGAAGACCTGATGGAAACTTATGACTGGGACAAAACTTATGCACAGCATAAGCTATATACCGCCGGCTATCGAATTTATACAACGATGGATATTGAATTGCAGAAAACACTTGAGGATAAATATAAAGATCCCCTTACGTTTTATAAAACAAGCAAGGTCAAAGATCCTCCGCAATCTGCTATGATTGTTCTTGATTACAGCGGAAACATCAAAGCGGTAGTTGGCAGACGGGGAGAAAAATCGCAGGCGCGGGTATTTAATTTTGCCACCATGGCGAATTTAGGAATTGGTTCTTCGATCAAACCGCTGTCAGTATACGCTCCGATGATTGACGCTAATTTAATTCACTATTCTACCCTGGTGCAGGATTCTCCTTCTATCAAAAATCAAGACGGTACTATGGGACCAAAGAACTATGAAGGCAAAGGTACCAATCAATGGATTACCGTTGAAAATGCGATTCGTGTATCTAAAAACACCGTTCCTGCCAAATTATTATTAGAAAACGATTACCGCCAAAAAAGCTTTGACTTTATGCAAAACAAATTACGGATCTCCTCCTTGGTAAAATCAAAAAAGGTAACGTTGGAAAGCGGAAAAACCGAAACGCTCAGCGATGTAGACTATGCGCGTTTAGCAATGGGATCGTTGGTTTACGGTGTAAAATTATCCGAACTTGCTGCCGCATATGAAATGTTCGGCAACGGCGGATACTATAACGAACCGGTAGCTTATACCAAAGTGACATCGGCTGACGGAAAAACGATCATCCTGGAAAAGGAAGCCAGACCGGTTCGTGTCATTTCAGAAGAAACGGCAAGTGTAATGAATAAACTGCTGCAGCGTGTAGTTGAAGGTCCCAGCGGTACAGGTCGTTATGCGAAACTGTCTACCCACACTGTTGTCGGAAAAACCGGTACTGCCAACGATGGCAAGAGTCAGGTTTTCGTAGGATTAACTCCTTATTACATCGGCGCTGTATGGGTCGGATATGAAACACCGAAAGAATTCAGCAACAACGTTGTTTATAAACCGGCAGTAATTTGGAAAAATGTGTTGGAAGGCGTACACAAAAAGCTCCCTGCAAAAGAATTTGTCCTTTCCGGCAAAATGAAGGAGCTCGCCTATTGTACCGAAACCGGTTACCGTGCCAGTGCAAACTGTCCCCATACCGCAACCGGATATTATAAGTCAGATAACATTCCTTCTATTTGCACCAAACATCTCGCAGATTAGGCTGCACAACCAATATACTGTATATCAGAGAAAGGTATGATAACATGTCATCATTGGATATTGGAATTGATTTGGGTACCACATCTGTTATCGTTTATATGCACGGAAAAGGAATTATTCTCAGAGAGCCCTCAGTAGTTGCAGTGGACACCAGAAACGACACCGTTATTGCGGTTGGCAAAGATGCTTTTGAAATGGTCGGTAAAACTCCGGCTTATATCAGTGCTGTGCATCCGCTGAAAGACGGTGTTATTTCCGATCATGTTCTCACCGAATATATGATCAAAGAATTTTTGAGAAAAACCAGCGAAAGTTTGATGATAAAACCCCGTGTTGCCATTTGCGTTCCTTCCGCTATCACGGATGTAGAATCCAGAGCAGTAATACGGGCTGCGACCAGTGCCGGTGCCAGAAAAGTCTACCTGGTAGAAGAACCGATTGCCGCAGCAATCGGCGCAGGGGTAAACATCTCTGAAGCAAACGGTGCCCTTGTTGTAGATATTGGTGGCGGCACAACTGATGTTGCGATCATTTCCTTGAGCGGTATTGTGCAATCTGATTCGATCAAAATCGCGGGAAATACTTTTGATGAAGCAATTGTTAAATATTTACGCCATAAATACAAGCTGCTGATCGGTGAACGTATGGCGGAAAAAATAAAAATCGAATTAGCTGACGTATTTCATGTATCCGACGAAAAGACAATGGATGTCAAAGGCAGAAATCTTGTTACCGGATTGCCGCAGCGCCTAACCATCGCACAATCAGAACTGCTTCCGTGTTTACGTGAATGCTGTCTGGGTATTATCAATTCCATCCGACGCGTTTTAGAGTTGGCGCCGCCGGAGCTGGTCGGAGATATCCACTCTAACGGCATTATATTAACCGGAGGCGGCAGTCTGCTGTGCGGCTTAGATAAGCTGATTGCCTCTTATATCAAGGTAGAAGTCCGGCGTGCAGATACGCCGACCGACAGCGTAGCAATCGGCACCGGAAATGTATTCGATTTTATTTCGGATCTCAATGACGGATTTGTTAATGCCTCAACTTATGAGCATTAACAAAATCATAAACTATAAAAAAGCTCCGCACAGCATTTAATAATGCTGTGCGGAGCTTTTTATAAAAGTGGTATAGGATTTACCGTTTCATGAACTGTATATCACATTAATGGTGCAAACAACCGCAATACCGCACGTAAAATTCTTTTCGGGAATGAAATCTTGGTGCATTCTTCCAGCGAAATAGTCTGAGATTGTTCCATAATTTTTTGATAATCCTCATAGACCTGCATTACCGCGTCGGTTTGATACATCCATACGCCGCATTCAAAATGAAGATAAAAACTCCGAAAATCAAAATTTGTCGTTCCGACAATTGCGAATTCATCGTCTACTACCATTGTTTTCGCATGAATAAATCCGGGAGTATATTCGTATATTTTTACCCCCGCCTCAATCAGCTGTGCATAATTAGCGCGTGTCACCATATGCACATACCATTTATCCGCAACGTGCGGCGTTGTAATTCGTACATCAATTCCGCTTTGCGCAGCCAGAGTGAGCACCGAGGTCATTTCATTATCTAAAATCAAATACGGTGTAGAAATATAAACATACCTTTTGGCATTGTTGATCATGTTCATATAAGCAAATTCGCCTATCAACTGCCCGTCTAAAGGGCTGTCGGCAAAGGGCTGCACATACCCCGCCGACGGTGTATGTAAAGTAGGCTTATACCGCTCATAGTCTTCGTCGGTTTTTCCGGTGGCATATTCCCACATGGACAAAAACATAATTGTTAAATTCCAAACAGCCTTCCCTTTCAGCAGAATAGAACTATCTTTCCAATAACCATGTTTTTCATATTCATTAATGTATTCATCCGCCAAGTTGATGCCGCCGGTAAATCCGACATTGCCATCAATAACTGCAATTTTACGATGATCCCGATAACTCATAAAAACATCCAACGAAGGCTTCAGCGGATTAAAGACCGCTACTTTTATTCCCATCTCTCTCAGCTTTTTCGGATACTTTGAAGGCAACAGGTTAATCGTACCTGCGTCATCGTAAAGAAGGCGAACATCAACTCCTTCTTTTGCCTTTTCTGCCAAAATATCCAATACGGTATTCCACATTTTTCCTTCCTGAATAATAAAATATTCCAAAAATATAAAATGCTTTGCCTTTTTAAGTTCTTCTGTCAATGCTGCGAATTTGGCTTCACCAGGTGTTAAAAAGCAAGTATCGGTATTCTGATAAACGGGCGAAAAAGAACAGTCTCTGATATAACGGGCTTGTTTTAAAGCAAAAGGATTATCTTCTTCCAGCTGTTGCAGTACTGGTTCTTCCTGCTTGCTGTAAGAAGCCGTTTTTTGATAAATCGTAATCAGTCTTTTTTTCGCTCTCGGAGAAATATTTCGTTTTCCGAAGATAAAATACAAAACGCCACCCACAACCGGGAACAGCAAAATCGGGATAATCCACGCTAATTTATACATAGGATTATCTTTTTTGATTACAATATAAAGGGTTATGGTAATACTGATTAGAATCAAGACAGTATTCATATAAAGAGTATACTGGCTTAAAAAAAGAATTGTAACTAACACAATAGCCAATTGCACTACTATCATAGTTGCTACAATAAATAATCTTCCGGTTAAAAACTTAAATAATTTTTTCATTGTGCATCTTCCTTTTTGCCATGTTATTTATATTGTAGCATAAACCAAAACAAATTACAACTTTGTCAGATGATGTCTCTTGGACAAAACAAAAATGCATCAGTTCTAACAGCCATCGCTATTCAGACAGAAAAAACAACACAGAAACATAAAAATATAATGCTTCTGTGTTGTTTTTTATTTTTTGTTTTCAATATCAAAGTTCCGTCCTCGTACGGCGGCACTCGGATCAGGGATCGGTTTTTTGTTGCCCTTATCATTTATCCTGTGAAAAGCAGTTAACGGAAAGGATCCATAATCCGGAACAGCGCCTTCCTCCACCAGCGGCACCGTCAAGTTGCCTTGAAGCCCATTTTTTAATTTTACCATTACTTTTGATTCTCCCGCACACAAAATTGCTGTTTTACAACAGCAATAATATTATTACACATAATGGGTCAAAATACAGATGTTAATATTTTTTTGCGCTGCGCTGAAGTGTGCAAGAACAAAATAATATGATGAATAAACGAAACCGCCGAGAATTATTTCGAAATAGAATCGCTTGTTTGCTGGAAATTCTTTGCACTTGTGTGCTTTTTCAAAATAGCCACTGCCTGCCGTCCCATTGAGTTATAACTGTAAACCACTTTTTCCTTTTCATATTTTACCTGACCGTTTCCATCATACGGATCATTAAAATAGTAATATTCATTATCATATCCGGTGAGCACCATGCAATGCTGACCGACAGGGTAAAGAAAGGTTTCTTTTTTATCATAAGACTGCCATTGATACACCTGATTAATTTCTTCCATGTCCCTCGTCACCCAAACCGCCACCGGAATCCCGTTGGCAACATAATCATTGATTAAAGTATTGAGCTCTTTTCCGGAAAGGTTATAGGCGTAATCATCATTTTTCAAACATTTATTTAATCCCCGAACAATTACCGGAGCAAAACATCCCCAACCGCCTTTCTCGCTTTTCGGATCGCCGGCATAGGAAAGATAGGGATTCGGGCCATACCGGCAGCCCCATTTTATATACACCTTATCTTTATCCAGATAATTGTCCGAAAAATCTACCGCGGAAATATCGTATCCGTTAAACTGCAAAAGCATTGTTGCGCTTACCGCCTCGCAACCATTGGGCAAAGTACCTTTCTGAGAAATATAGGGCACGTCAATATGCTTGGAGGATAAATCAGCAGGGATATAATCAAATCCCAGATACTCATTTACATATTTAGCAGCTTCTTCAAATTTTTGTCCCTTCACTAAATCGACAATTTCATTTAAAGTGTCGGTATCAATGATTCCGTCGCTAAACAACGAGTAAATACGCTGCAGCAGGGTGTCGGTTCCTGCATAGTACACAGAATCAACTCCGGCGATAATTCCTGTTTCCGCAAGAAGAGGATTAACTTCCTCCGACTGTTCTTCTTCCGTTTCCGTATCATCATAATCATTTAAAAAGTAGTTATGGCTCAGCCAGATATTTTTGGAATATTGATTCATCCGTGTTGTGCGGTACAATTGATATCCCAATACTCCGATAATCGAAAGCAGAATCAAAAAGACAATCCCGCAAAAGAGCAATCTTCTTAATTTCTTCTTGCTATACTTGATACGTACGCTCATTTTTACGGTCATCCTTTCTTTTTACAAGCAGTCGAAAACACCTTTACACATTAAACCGAAACAGCACGATATCGCCGTCCTGCATTACATACTCTTTTCCTTCTAGCCGTACCAATCCCTTTTCTTTTGCCGCCGCCATGGAGCCGCACGTCATTAAATCATCGTATGAAACAATCTCAGCACGGATAAATCCCCGTTCAAAATCAGTATGAATTTTTCCGGCTGCCTGAGGCGCTTTTGTTCCCTTTGTAATGGTCCACGCACGCACTTCCTGCGGACCGGCGGTTAAATAAGAAATCAATCCGAGCAAAGAATAGCTTGCCTTGATAATTCGATCTAGCCCTGATTCAGTCAGATTCAACTCTGCAAGGAACATATCCTTGTCTTCCTGCTCCATATCGGAAATTTCTTCCTCAATTTTTGCACAAATCGGAAAAACAGCTGCGTTTTCTGCCTGCGCAATTTCACAGACTTGTTGATAAAACCGATTGGTCTCAATATTGTTAACGAAATCATCTTCACACAAGTTTGCCGCATAAATCACCGGTTTGTTAGAAAGAAGTGAAATGTCTTTCACTATTTCCTTTTCTTCTTCTGTATAGTCATATCCGCGGGCAGAGTTGCCTGCTTCCAGATATTCTTTTAAAGATTCCAGAAACTCCAATTCGATCTGATATTTCTTATCCCCTTTCACCAGTTTTCTGGTTTTGTCAATTCTTCGCTCCAGAATTTCAATATCAGAAAAAACCAACTCTAAATTAATGGTTTCTATATCCCGAGCCGGTCCGATTTCTCCGTCTACATGAACGATATCCGTATCCTCAAAGCAACGCACAACATGAATAATGGCATCAACCTCCCGGATATTCGATAAAAACTTGTTGCCGAGCCCCTCCCCCTTTGAAGCACCCTTTACTAAACCGGCAATATCCACAAACTCCAAGGTGGCAGGGGTAAACTTTTCGGGATGATACATTTTAGCCAATTCATCCAGCCGCTTGTCCGGAACCGATACCACTCCGACATTCGGCTCAATTGTACAGAACGGATAGTTGGCAGATTCTGCCCCCGCATTCGTCAACGCATTAAATAATGTGCTTTTTCCCACATTAGGAAGTCCTACCATACCAAGTTTCACTTATAATCATGCCTTTCTTGATTGATTCTTATTGAATATAAATCTATTTACATAAAAAACCATAATACATTATACCGTAAAAAACAGCATCGGGCAAGTATCAATCCTGCTTTCCGTATAAAATTTCATAATTTCTTTCAACCACCTTGCTCCCCCGGAATCCAAACGCTCTTGTTTTCACTAATTCTTTAATCTGTGAATAAACAACTTCTGCAATTTGGTTATCCCGAAAACCAGGCACCTCGGTCGGCTGCACATTACGATTATGCGGACATACCTCCTGACAGATATCACAGCCCCATATTAAATTCCCGCTTTTTATCATCCGGATTTCCTGTTCAGTCAATTTTCCCTTTTTCTGGGTGATATGAGACAGGCATTTTTCTCTGTCAATGCCGTTTTCTCCGATTGCACCTCCCGGACAAGCTGAAACACAACGCTCACATCCCATGCACTCTGTCGGCGGCTGTGTTTCAGACACTATCACCATATCGGTCACGATTTCTCCGATAAACACATAACTGCCATACACCGGATGAATCAGTAGCTGATTTTTCCCGCGCATTCCTAATCCTGCTTTTATTGCGGCATCCACTTCGCGAATCGGAGAATTGTCTGCAAACGGAACAAAAATATGGGGTGCAAACCTTTCCGAAAGTTCTTCGCATACCTCAGTCAAGCAGTTTGTCACTACAACATGGTAGTCCTCTACAACAGCATAGCGGGAAATATTTCGCTTTTCCTGCTCCTGCGTGTAATACGGAAACAAACACACCAGCACTGATTGCGCATTTGCCGGCAATTTTCCTTTTGCGCGGCATTCCAGCAAAGGAAAAAGCTCCGCAAAATCCACACTTCCGTAAGCTGTAATTTGATGATTTTCCAATATCTCAGCAATATCTGTTGAAAATTGCAATAAAATTCCTCCCTGTATCAATTTTTACCGAAATGAAGAATAAAGATATAATGAACGGGTGTTTGCAAATTTACACGAACACAAAAAAGATGTTTCATGCTCTATTAATCTTTGAAAAAATAAATGGCGAGCGTACCACAAATTAGAAAAAGAAACGGTGATTTTTATGTCAATTAAACTTCCTTTCAAAATATTGTCCGGATTAGCGGCTGTAATCATGGTTACCTGCCTATGCTTTTATTCGGAACATCAACTGAAAGCAACCATCACCGGCAAGTCTGCCGAAGGAATTGCCGTTCCTGTCATCATGTATCATCATATATTGGAGCAAAGCAACCGATGGGGTGCTTATGTCATCAGCCCAAAGCAATTTCAAAGCGATTTAAAATTTTTAAAGGAACAAGGTTACACTGCGGTTTCGGGTCAACAGCTGATCGATTATACGGAACACAACACTCCGCTGCCGGAAAAACCTGTTTTAATTACTTTTGACGACGGTTACGAAAGCAGCTATCAATACGCATATCCGATATTAAAAGAAGAAAACTGCAAAGCAATTATCTCGATTATCGGAAAATACAGTGATTATTATTCGGGAAATGTTCCGAAAGATATCTCTTATTCTCATATGAACTGGGGACAAATTAAAGAGCTTTCGGAAAGTAATCTGATTGAAATCGGCAATCATACCTATGATCTGCACGAATCCCGCGGAAAGCGAAAAGGATGCCGCATCAATAAGGGCGAAAGTGTTACGGATTATTATGCTGTCTTATCGGAAGACGTCGGAATGCTGCAAGACAAAATAAATACCATAACCAAAATAAAACCCGCTGTCTTTGCTTATCCTTTCGGCTTTTACTGTAAAGAAAGCGAACCAATCTTAAAACAGATGGGGATTAAACTGACGCTGGGATGCGAAGAAGGTGTTACAGTAGTCAATGATGCCGGCAGCCTGTATAACATGAAACGGTACAATCGTGCACACGGAAAAAGCAGTGAAGCATTTTTCAAAACTATTCTATCATAAATTGATGAAAAAGTAAAACAGCTATCTGCTAAAGCAAGCAGATAGCTGTTCTGTATTTACTAATATAATATTTGACTTTGTTCTGCCTCAGTAATCCATCCGATTAAAACAAAATTATTAATGTCCGCCTGCGTAAACAGGCTCTTTCGATAATATTCACTGATTGTTTCAAACATCATTGCGCTGTCACCTGCCCTTTCAATATAGCAATCTCGCGCATCAGCATGGCATTGATTTGTTCTTGCTCTGTCGGTTCAGATATAGGCGGATTTTCTAACGCTTCCATATACTCGCTGTATGCTTGTTCACCTGTTTTCAGCATTATACCCTTGTCATCATATCTAGGCGTAAATACCATCCCATCATCTGAAATATAGCAGTTGTCCCATTCGCTTTCAGGAATAAAAGCATTTTTTAAAATCTCTGTGTTCATTATTGCATCCTCCTACTAAGCTATGATATATGGAATACAGCAAGTATAACTGCCTTTTGCCAGTATTCCGGATACACGAACAATTCCGTTAATCACACCAATTGCTCCTGTATTGCTTGCGTTTCCGCTCGGATTAACCATAGCCGGCTGCCATGCATAATATCCGGTTGGTAAATTAGCGATAGTGGTATTGTTTGCAATTCCTTGCGTTGACGAAACGGTAATTGCCAATATGACCATTCCAATATTACCGCATTTATATACTTGACAATACCAACCTTGAGATGCCGCCCCGTTTATCATCGTAAGATCAACCGGTGTGGCTTGTGAAAAATAACTCGGAGCAACATAATCCGTTCCGGCTGTTGCTGCCGATATTGTCCCTGCACCGTTACCTTTTAAAATCCCGCTTGCATAAATCATATTTTGCTTTGTGTTAACTTGTGCCGGAGTTGCATAATCTGTCCCAGCAGTTGCGGAGGTGACCGAACCATTCCCGTTTCCTTTTAAAATTCCGGTTGATGTGATTCTATCCTGCTTTGCAGTCAAATCCGGTTTGTCTGTCAATGCGTCGTATCCGTGCGTATGGGTAACAGAAGCGTAATCTGTTCCGGCAATCGCGGCCAATATCTGTTCCCCGTTTCCTTTCAGCAAACCGGTCAGATTGGTCTGTGTGGCGGTACTGATAATATTTGAGCCGTTGACTCCTCCTGCCTGCTCCACAATCTGACTTAAAATGTTTTCAGCCGATATTTTGCTGGCGGCTGCATTTTGTGCGGATATAGCCGCATTATCCGCTTTCAGAGAAGCTATTTCCGCCGCCGTTTGTGCCGTATCGGCAAATCCCTCAGCAGCATTCGCCTTTGCCGAAGCAGTAATTGCCGCCGCTTCCACCGTCTGTTTATATCCCAAAATCTCGGTACGGTAGCTTGTCCATTCATCCGGTGTAGGCGGGGCATCAGGCAGCACAACGCTGGATAAATCCCTGGATACCCGAACAGCAACAGAATTTGTAGTAATTCTTTTTACTACCGCATTATTTTCTGTTTTTGTTCCGTATGCGCCGACATATAAAATTCCTTCTTCTTCCAAAACCTCCCAAGGAATGATACAGCTCCCGTCGATCAGCTCCACCATACGATTTAAGGTCTCGTTTCGATAAAAAACCGCAAAAACATTTAATCCGTCGTATCCTTCATCGAACGAAAAATTGCACACCACGCTGTTGACATTCCCGGTCGTCAGAATCCTGTCGACATCTGTCCGAAGAATCTGATTTTGTTTCACTGAAAAATCCATTTTTATCCTCCTTCATATCATTTATGATCGGATTTGATTTCCGTATCATATCTTAACTATAAGATACTACGAGGATAATAGGACAAACAAGGACATCATAAAAAAAGACTGCTCACTAGCAGTCTCTTCCGAATTTATTTACCCATAAACCATGCTGATTGCACCCAAAATAAAACTTGCCGCCGTGTAATCTCGGGAAACGCACCTCCGAACTTTGTTCGGGATAGAGTTTAACAAAAAGCATGCGGTCATAAGAAACATAAGCAACAAAGTTGAGATAATGTTCCTTGCTCATTTCATGAGGAAAAGTGATATAATAATCGTCCTCAATGACTTCAACATGAAGATAATGCTTCTCGTCACTCGGCTGTGGAATCATCGCACTCAGCTTTCGTCCGCAGCAAGACACCTCCGCTTCCCCCGTAGAAGTTATAATATTCCCGCAGGAAGGACAAACAAAAAATTTTACTCGTTTCATATTACCACCGTCTTTACTGTTAGGTTCTAAATTACCCGATAAGATTTTCTCGATATTGACGCCGAATATTTGAGATAATTCCTGCCACAAAGAAACGTCGGGACACCCTAAGCCGCGTTCCCATTTAGATATCGCTTTATCGCTTATATTCAACGCATCGGCAAGCTGTTTTTGCGTCATCTTCTGTTCTTTACGCAAATCAGATATCAGTTTCCCGACTTTATTGCAATCCATTGTAATTATCCTTTCTGTGTTTTTTTCATTCTGCCTATTCATCATAACCGATTTTATTTCATAATGCAATAAACGCTCCGTAGAGTTGCTCTTTTATATCTAGTCAATTTTACAAACAAACAGCACATGGCCTGCTTTTATCACCGGATTTGGCAGACCATGTGCTGTTCCATTCATATATTGCAATTAAAAACGAGTGTGGAAAGTACGATTGATTACGTCAAGCTGTTGTTCTCTGGACAATCTGACAAAATTAACCGCATATCCGGAAACTCGGATGGTAAGCTGCGGGTATTTTTCGGGATGATCCATTGCATCCAACAGGACTTCACGATTTAATACGTTCACATTAATATGATGACCTTTTTCTAAGAAATATCCATCCATTAATGCAACCAGATTTTCTATCTTTTCTTCTTCTGATTTTCCGAGCGCACCCGGGATGATAGAAAAGGTATAAGAAATGCCGTCCTCTGAGAAATCATAAGGCAGCTTAGCAACCGACTTCATAGATGCCACACAGCCGTTGCTGTCGCGCCCGTGCATCGGATTTGCACCCGGTGCAAACGGCTCACCCGCTTTTCTGCCGTCCGGTGTAGAGCCGGTTTTTTTACCGTAAACCACATTAGAGGTGATGGTTAAAATAGACATTGTCGGCTTGCTGTTCCGATAAGTTTTATGACGAGATAACTTTTTCATAAAGTTCTTAACAAGACCGGAAGCAATTTCATCCACCGCAGGATCATTATTTCCGAATTTCGGATAATCGCCCTCTATTTCAAAATCGGTAATCAAACCTTCTTCGTTGCGAATCGGAGTCACTTTCGCGTATTTAATGGCAGACAAACTGTCCGCCACTACCGAAAGGCCTGCCAAACCACAGGCAGAGGTGCGAAACACTTCTTCATCATGCAATGCCATCTGAATGCGCTCATAGCAATACTTGTCATGCATATAGTGAATCACATTCAGGGTGCTGATATACAGTTTTGCCAACCACTCACAAATAATATCGAATTTGCGAGTCACTTCCTCATAATTCAAAGGGCCGTCTCCGACCGGTGCGATTTCCGGCCCCACCTGATCGCCGTAACGCTCGTCTTTACCGCCGTTGAGTGCATAAAGCAAAGCTTTGGCAAGATTGGCGCGCGCGCCGAAAAACTGCATTTGTTTTCCGATTCTCATTGCCGACACACAACAAGCAATACCATAATCATCGCCGAACTTTTCCCGCATTAAATCATCATTTTCATATTGAACCGACGATGTTTCAATCGAAATTTTAGCGCAAAAAGCCTTAAACGGTTTCGGAAGTCTGTCCGACCACAAAATAGTCAAGTTTGGCTCCGGAGCAGGGCCGAGATTGACCAGCGTATGCAAAAACCGATAAGACATTTTCGTAACCATATGGCGACCATCCAGCCCAATGCCGCCGATCGCCTCGGTCACCCATGTCGGATCTCCCGAAAACAGTTCATCATAAGATGGTGTACGTAAGAAACGCACCATCCGCAGTTTCATAATAAAATGATCTACAAATTCCTGAATTTGTGATTCGGTATAAACGCCGTTTTGCAGGTCGCGCTCCGCATAGCAATCCAAGAAAGTGGAAACCCTGCCGATCGACATCGCCGCACCGTTTTGTTCCTTCACTGCGGCAAGGTATCCGAAATACAGCCACTGTATTGCTTCTTTCGTATCTTTCGCAGGCAAAGAAATATCAAAGCCGTATTTTGCAGCCATTTCTTTGAGTTCTTTCAACACTTTGATCTGCTCTGAAATTTCCTCTCTTTGACGAATCATTGCGCTGTCCATCAAATCGTTGATCATATTTTTCTTGGCGTCCTGTTTCCAAGCGATCAACTGATCCACACCATATAATGCAACTCTGCGGTAATCTCCGATAATTCTTCCGCGCCCGTATGCATCCGGTAAACCGGTGATAATCGCAGTATGCCGCGCTTTTTTCATTTCATCGGTATATGCGTCAAATACACCGTCATTGTGCGTTTTGCGGTACTTGAAAACATTTTCGACTTCCGGATCCATTTCATATCCGTAAGCATCTAATGAGGTTTTCACCATCCGGATTCCTCCAAATGGCATAATCGCGCGTTTCAGCGGCTCATCCGTCTGCAAGCCGACAATCGTTTCCAAATCTTTTTCAATGTATCCCGCATCATGTGCTGCAATGGTAGAGATCGTATGAGGATCAATGGAACGAACACCGCCGTTTTTGCGTTCTTCTTCCATTAAAATTTTCACGTTGTCCCAAAGGCGAACCGTGCTGTCTGTCGGTGGTGTCAAAAAGCTGTCATCTCCGTCATACGGGCAATAGTTCTCGACAATAAAATCCCGTACGTTTACTTCATTGGTCCACTGACCTTTTTTAAACTCCATTCAGATATCCTCCGTTATATAATCTCCTGCACTGTTTCTTCACTGCCGATGCCGAAAAACATCAAACACTACTAAAACAGTATCTTTTGTTTTTATTATACTTGTTTTTATCAAAAAAGTCAAATGTTTTCAAGACAAATATAACAAACCATATCTTGTTTTTTTGGTGTTTATGCCACATGTCGAATCTTCACATTTTTTGCTGCATTGCGCCGAAGTGTACAAAGTAAAATAAAACAGCACTTCTTTTTATTTGTTTTGGATGTTTGAAAAACAATGGCAAATAATAATTAATGTTTGCAAAACAAATCAAAATAAGGAACAAGGAATAAAATGGAGCTATTAATTGAATTAAAAGATGTATGCAAAGAATATTTTCCGGGCAAAAATGAAGTAAAAGCGTTGAATAATATTTCCCTTTGCATCTATAAAGGGGAATTTGTTTCTATTGTCGGGAGTTCCGGCTCCGGAAAATCCACAATGATGAATATTTTAGGGTGCCTGGACAATCCTTCAGCCGGAAAATACTTATTAGACGGCGTTGACGTATCAAAGCTGAACGATCGAAAGCTATCTACTATCCGCAATCAAAAAATCGGATTTATTTTTCAAGGATTCAATTTAATACCGAGTATGAGTGCGCTGGAAAACGTCGAATTGCCGCTCAGTTATCGCAAAGTTTCGGCTTCCAAAAGAAAATCACTGGCAAAGAATGCACTCAAACAAGTCGGTCTGAATGAGCGAATGGGACATCGTCCTGCCGAAATGTCGGGCGGGCAGCAACAAAGAGTTGCAATTGCGCGTGCAATTGCAGCGCGTCCCTCCATTATTCTGGCAGACGAACCAACCGGAAATTTAGACAGTAAATCCGGAACCGAGATCATGAATATTTTAAACGGACTTCACCGGGAAGGCAGAACCATTATATTGATCACGCATGATAATGAAATCGCTAATACTGCGCAGCGCCTGATTCGAATTTCAGACGGAAAATTGATTGAAAATAAAAAAAAGAATTGATTTCAAATCAGCCTGACGGCTGTTAATTCAGAAATATATTTTATGTTATTCCACAACGGATTGACTTTGACGATCCTGTTTTATAATAAAAAGTATTAGGTAAATCCTAAAATTACCACTCATATAAAATCGCAACCGACCTATAATAATAGTGCAAACGCAAAAATTAATTATTTAAATATAAGGAGAAAATAATCATGAGTACTAACAAGATCGTAGTTCCTGAAGCAAAAGAAGCAATGAACAAATTCAAAATGGAAGCAGCTAACGAAGTTGGCGTTAACCTGAAACAGGGTTATAACGGTGATTTAACCTCTAAACAGGCTGGCTCTATCGGCGGACAGATGGTTAAGAAGATGATTCAATCTTACGAAAATTCCCTTAAGTAATAAAGCTCATATTTCAAAAACAGACCGGTCGCAATGACCGGTCTGTTTCATTTATAAAAAAAGATAGAATCCGCCGTCTGCATAGAGTAAAATCCTACTTATATTCGTTCCATCATCCAGTTCAAGACATCATAATAAACTTCCCGACGGTTTATTTCATTTAGCATTTCATGTCTGCCCTCAGGATATAACTTTATTTTTAGATTCTGTACCCCTGCTTTTGCCAACCTGTCATAAACTTTTTTAACGCCCGTGCCGTAATCTCCGACCGGATCCATATCGCCGGCAAACAAATAAACCGGAACATCTTTCGGTACTGCAAACGCCCACCGTTCATCCGACACCATTTTCAGCATGGTCATCAGATCCTTAAATCCCGCGTTGGTGAATGTAAAAGTATTATATTCATCTTTTATATAGGACTCAACAATCAGCGGATCCCTGGAGATCCAGTCACTGTTCGTATTCACATGGGGATATCGCTTATTATAATTCCCGAACAGCATTTTATCTATTGTCTTGCTGCGATAAAGCGGTCCCTTTACTTTAATCCATAAATCAACGACCGCAAGCCCTACATTATTCAGCTGATGTCCCCCGCTTGTGCCGCTTAAGATCACGCCGTCTACTTTGCTGCCGTATTTCATCATATACAGCCTGGTAATAAATGAGCCCATACTGTGTCCCAATAAAAAGACTTTGTGAAAAGGATACTCCATCCTGGCAAGCTTGGTCACCTGATAAAGATCCTCTACCATATACTGCCATCCGTTTTTATCTCCGAAATATCCCAAATGCTCTTTATCTTTCGCGGTATGACCGTGACCTAAATGATCATGAGCGTACACCACAAAACCATTCTGTGCCAAAAAAGCGGCAAAATCCTGATAGCGTTCGATATGCTCACACATCCCGTGTGAAATTTGAAGCACACCTTTGATATTCGCGGTCGGCCGATACACAAAATAATGGACCCGATCAACACCGTTTGAACTTAAAAATGTTTCGTTTGTTTTATCGACATTCATTTTGCTTTGTTTCACATAAAAGCGAAACCAACCTTCCTTTCTGCTGAAATATGGTTTGTATCAGCAATAAAATGATTCATATTCACCGGATAATTCATAAACAGCAGCAAATGATTTTGCCGCCGTTCCGATGAATCGGCGGTACTGCTGTGTAAAAGCACAACCTAACGGCTAACTAATCCAGCCGTTTTATCATTTGCCGATACTCAAGAAAATGAAATCCCTGCTTTTCATATAAGCGAATAGCTCCCAGATTAGAGGAACATACCTCCAGCCGCAAGCCCACAATTTTGCCTTTATAATATTTCTCAATATACTGCAAAAAGGCACTGCCGAGTTTTTGTCCCTGATAATCGGAACTGACGTACAGCTCGTCAATCAGAGCAATCAAGCCTCCCATTTCCGTACTCCATAGAAAACTGATCAGGCAGTACCCGACGGGAATATCGTCAGAAAGAATCATAAAACCGTCTGCATGAGGGTTGTCCGCAATCAACGCGTCAAAAGTGCGGTGCATATGCTCCTCCGGAATTGGTTCCAAGGCAGCTCCGCTGGTATAAAAATCCTTGCTGAATTTTAAATAACGCTCTTTATCTGAAGCAGAAAACAATCTCACGTTTAGCATTCTCAATCTCCTTTTATAACATCTGATATCATATAACATAAATTTCACATCGAAACCACGTTTTGATGACCTCCATAGGTGAAAGTGCTACTTTGTTTTTTATTATAACACATTTAACCTCAAAAGCGACATTTTTACAGTAAATTTTAAGATTATTAACAAATGTTTTTTCAGATTTTTTCCCTCTGTAATTGTAGACATTTACAAAATTAATAAAATGCTATTGATTAAATCATAAAAATATAGTTTAATAATATTGGGTTAATTTAAAAAACGACTCTGTCATAAAAAGTTGATAGTTGATTTCCAAAATTCCGAGTTACAACGGAAAACGTAATCAACAGTTCCATAAAGACAGAACAAAATAAAGAGGTGTATTATTACGGAAGACATTCAAAACAAACCATATCAGTTGAATATTGTTTTAGTGGAACCGCAAATTCCTCAAAACACCGGTAATATTGCCCGTACATGCGCAGCAACCGGCGCAAGGCTGCATATTGTGAAGCCGATGGGATTCTCGATTGATGATAAAAAGCTGAAACGTGCCGGATTGGATTACTGGCACTTGCTGGACATTCATTATTATGAAAATATAGATGCATTTTTCGACCGGAACCAAGGAGAATTTTACTATTTTACGACCAAAGGACAACATATCTATTCAGATGTTTCTTATCCGAACGGTGCTTATCTGGTATTCGGACGAGAAGATGCCGGACTGGATGAAACACTGTTGTATCATAATCCCGATACCTGTGTCAGACTGCCTATGATTGCTAACGAACACGCCCGTAGTTTAAATCTGTCAAACACAGTTGCGATTGCGGCATATGAAGTATTAAGACAATGGCGTTTTCCCGACCTGAAAACAGAAGGCTGTCTGACAAAATATCAATGGTAGTTTTCAAGGATAAAGAAAGGGTGCTTTCGATACAATACAATCAAAACAATACAGCCAAATCAGACGGAAATACAGTTTGAATGAAAGGAATGGTTATATATATATGAAAAATACGATTAAAATTGTTACGGATTCCGCTTGTGATATCACAAAAGAAGAGGAAATCGAATACGGCATAGAAATTTTGTCCTTTCCGATCACGGCGGACGAAAAAAGCTATATGGAACGGATAGATTTGACCAATCGGGAATTTTACGATCTATTAGACACCTGTACTTCCATCCCGACCACTGCACAAATCACTCATATGCGGTTTGAAGAATTATATGAACAGGCATATGCGGACGGATATACGGATTTAATCTATATTTCTATTAACAGTACCGGCTCGAACACCTATAATAATTCAATTATGGCAAAAAATATTTTCTACGAAAATCATCCGGAGGCAAAAGACAAATTTCAAATTTATCCGGTAGATTCAAAGACATATACCATTGCTTACGGCTATCCGGTTATACAAGCTGCATTAAAGGCCCAAAAAGGAATGCCTGCGCCTGATATTGTTGCCTATTTGGAGGATTGGTTCAATTCGGTGGAAATATACTTTGCCCCTTATACTTTGGACTATGTAAAAAAATCCGGAAGAGTAAGCTGCGCTGCCGCCTTTGTCGGGGAGCTTCTCGGTTTACGTCCTATTATCAGTATTATTGACGGAGAAACCGCAATCGTAGAAAAAGTACGGGGAGATAAAAGCATCATCCCCGCATTAATTAAACACGCCGGAAAAAGTAAAATTCCGCAAACAGATTATTGCTTAATCGGCGGCTCTCTGGAAGACAAGTACGAGGAACTGAAAAAAGAGGTAGTATCCGCGTTTAAATATGAACCGGTCAATGCAGCATATGCCGGCGCCGCTATTTCGATTAATGCAGGGCCGAAAGTAGTCGGAATTATCGTAAAAGGACAAAAAAGGGAAAGATAACAACCTCCTATTATGAAATTTGATAAAATTTTGTCGAGCACTTGAAAAAATTCATAAATTGGTATAAAATAATAGTGCTGGCGTATGATAATACTGAATTTCTTATATAAATTCAGTATTATATTTTGTCATAAATAAGCTATAACATTTTGTTAAGGCAAGATGATATAAAATTGCCTTAAAAGGAAGAAAGGATGAACAACATGACCTCATTAAACAAAAAAACAATTGAGGATATCGATGTTTCCGGCAAAAAAGTGTTAGTCAGATGTGATTTTAATGTTCCTTTAGATAACGGCGTCATTACCGATGACAAACGTATTCGGGAATCTTTAAAAACCATCAAATATCTTGTTGATCACCATGCAAAGGTAATCCTTTGCTCTCATCTCGGCCGTCCGAAAGGCGAATTCAATATGAAATTCAGCCTTGCACCGATCGCCGCAAGATTGACCGAATTGCTCGGTCAAAAAGTGGAAATGGCTTCTGATGTAGTCGGAGAGGATGCTCAGGCAAAAGCCGCCGCATTAAAAGACGGCGAAATCATGTTGATTGAAAACGTCCGCTTCCATAAAGAAGAAGAAAAAAATGATCCTGAATTTGCGAAAAAGTTGGCTTCCTTGGCTGAAATTTATGTCAATGATGCATTCGGTACTTCTCACAGAGCGCATGCTTCTACTGCTGGAGTTGCGGACTATCTGCCGGCTGTTTGCGGCTACTTGATTCAAAAAGAGATTTCCATCATGGGACAGGCTCTTTCTGATCCGAAACGTCCTTTTGTCGCTATTTTAGGCGGTGCAAAAGTATCTGATAAAATCGGTGTTATCACCAATCTGCTTGATAAAGTTGACACCTTAATTGTCGGCGGCGGAATGGCTTATACTTTCAATAAATCCAGAGGCTATGAAATCGGTACTTCTCTTTGCGAAGAAGACAAACTTGATTTAGCGCGCGATTTAATGAAAAAAGCAGAAGAAAAAGGCGTTAAATTCTTGTTGCCGGTTGATAACAAAGTAGGCGATGAGTTTAAACCCGACTGTAACTTCAAAGTTGTTCCTGCGAATAAAATCCCTGCTGATTACATGGGCTTGGATATTGGTCCGGAAACCGAAAAGTTGTTTGCTGACGCAATCAAAAATGCGGCTACCGTTGTTTGGAACGGTCCGATGGGTGTTTCCGAATGGGAGAATTTTGCAAGCGGAACCTGCGCAGTAGCGACCGCTGTGGCTGAATCCGGTGCTATTTCTATTATTGGCGGCGGTGATTCTGCTGCTGCAATCGAGAAATTAGGTTTTGCCGATAAAATGACTCATATCTCCACCGGAGGCGGCGCATCCCTTGAATTTTTGGAAGGCTTGGAGCTTCCGGGCATCGCTGCATTAAACGATAAATAATTGCCCTTTATTTGTCCGTTGCTTTTCAAATCAAGTAACGGACAAATTTCCATGTTTTGAAAAGAATAACCAATATTCTGTTATATAAATCAATCGAAAAGGATGGTAACAAAATGAACAAGAATTTGCGTGCTGCCGTAATTGCAGGAAACTGGAAAATGAATAAAACCCGTCCCGAAGCAAAAGCTTTGGTAGAAGAGCTAAAACCGCTGGTAAAGGATGCGGATTGCGGCGTTGTTGTCTGTGTTCCTTTCACCAACTTAGAGACAGTTCTCGAAGCTGCAAAAGGAAGCAATATTAAAGTCGGCGCTCAAAACTGCCATTTTGAAAAATCCGGTGCATTTACCGGTGAAGTTTCTGCAGATATGCTGGTAGAAATGGGTGTAGAATATGTTGTAATCGGTCACAGCGAAAGACGTCAATATTTCGGCGAAACCGATATTACCGTTAACAAACGTACCATTGCTGCTCTGGAAGCCGGTTTGAACGTGATTCTCTGTGTCGGAGAAATGCTGGAAGACCGTGAACTCGGTATTACCGAAGAACTCGTTGCAATGCAAACAAAAATTGCGCTCAACGGTGTAGATAAAGCAGATCTTGCGAAAGTCATTATCGCATATGAGCCGGTATGGGCTATCGGAACCGGAAAAACCGCTACCGCAGAGCAAGCTAACGAAGTTTGCAGTGTCATCCGCAACACAGTTGCAAAAATCTATGATCAAGCCGCGGCAGATGCTATGACGATTCAATACGGCGGTTCCATGAATGCAAAAAATGCGGAAGAGTTACTTGCTCAGCCTGATGTAGACGGCGGATTGATCGGCGGTGCTTCTCTGAAAGCTCCCGATTTCTCAGTTATCGTAAATGCAGCAAGCAAATAATCACTGCTGACAGTTTATACAATGACTCCGGCTATATGCTGCTTTGTAAGCATATAGCCGAATTGTTATCCGATGATTTTATAGAAAGGCTGGCTATTTTATGAAAAAACCTTTGGCATTAATTATTTTGGACGGCTTTGGATATAACCCAAATGACTACGGTAATGCGATCAAAGCGGCAAACACTCCCAATATCGACGCACTGTTTGCGAAATATCCCCATACTTTAATCGGTGCTTCCGGTATGGATGTCGGCTTACCTGACGGTCAGATGGGAAATTCAGAGGTAGGTCATACCAATATCGGCGCAGGCCGCATCGTTTACCAGGAATTAACCAGAATCACGAAATCCATTAAGGACGGCGATTTTTTCTCCAATCCTGCTTTGAAAGCAGCAATTGAAAACTGCAAAAAGAATCATTCCGCTTTGCATTTAATGGGACTGTTATCTGACGGTGGCGTGCACAGTCACAATGCGCATCTCTACGGCTTAGTGGAAATGGCACGGGAAAACGGGTTAAACGAAGTCTATATTCATGCTTTTATGGACGGACGGGACGTCCCTCCTACTTCCGGTAAGGACTTTCTTGCCGATTGCCAAGCGAAACTGGAAGAAATCGGTGTCGGCAAAATTGCCACAGTGATCGGCAGATATTATGCAATGGATCGTGACAACCGTTGGGATCGTGTAGAGAAAGCATATGCCGCTATGGTTTACGGGGAAGGCAATCGGAATGCCGATCCGGTAGATGCGGCTGCCGCTTCTTATGCAGACAATGTCACCGATGAATTTATTGTTCCGACCGTTTGCGCAGAAGGCGCAACGATCAAAACCAATGACAGCGTGATCTTCTTTAATTTCCGACCTGACCGCGCAAGAGAAATCACTCGAACTCTGGTTGATGATGATTTTAACGGGTTCAGCAGAAGAAACGGCAGAATACCTGTCTATTTCGTATGCATGACGCAGTATGACGCAACCATGCCAAATGTAGACGTCGCCTTTAAACCGCAATCATTAACCAATACCTTCGGACAATACATCAGCGATAAGGGCTTGACGCAGCTGCGTATTGCAGAAACAGAAAAATATGCACATGTTACCTTCTTTTTCAACGGAGGAGTAGAAACCAGTTTTCCGGGTGAAGATCGTGCGCTGATCAATTCTCCCAAAGTTGCTACTTACGATTTGAAGCCCGAAATGAGCGCGTACGAGGTGACTGACGAAGTTGTTGCCCGCATTAACTCGGGCAAATATGATGTTATTATCCTCAATTACGCAAACTGCGATATGGTTGGGCACACCGGCGTTTTTGATGCCGCCAAAGCAGCGGTGGAAGCAGTAGACACCTGCTTAGGCAGAACAGTAGATGCTATTCTCAAACAGGGAGGCGCCGCTTTAATCACTGCCGACCATGGAAATGCCGATCAGATGTATGAGCCGGATGGTTCCCCGTTTACAGCACATACTACCAATTTAGTGCCGTTAGTCTTAGTAAATGTTGACGCTTCTTTAAAAGAGAATGGAAAGCTTGCCGACCTTGCTCCGACCATGCTGGATATTCTCGGATTGGATCAGCCTGCTGAAATGACCGGAGAAAGCTTATTGAAAAAATAAATTCTGCATGAACGCATCGCTCATGTATTATTTCAGGAGCCTGCGGGCTCCTGTTTCTTTCCTAAAGAAAGGAATGTAGTATGCAAGAAATGCGCCGCATTCCTTGCATACTACGCTTTGTATCTTTTCGGCAAACACTGCGCATTGAAAAGGTACAAAAGTCCAGAAAGGAATAAAAAATATGGATCTAAAAGAATTAAGAGATCAAATCGATCAAATTGATATCCAAATTCAGGATTTGTTTGAACAGCGCATGGATGTTGTGAAATCGGTTGCCGCTTACAAAAAACAGCATCAATTACCGGTATTACATACAAACCGAGAAGATGAAGTGATTCGTCAAGTGACCGAACGCGCTGCTCCCGAATATGCTTCGGGGGAAAAAGTGCTTTTCACTAACATCATGGATATCAGTAAATGCAGCCAAAAAAAGCTAATACAATCGAATAATCCTTTTCTGGAGCATTCCGTTCCTTTTTCTCCTGATATTGCGGCGAAAGTCGCTTGCCAGGGTGTTCCGGGAGCTTATTCTCATATAGCGGCACGCGCTCTTTTTAAAGAGGATATCATTCATTTTTACCGCCATTTTGAAGAGGTGTTTCAAGCCGTTATCAACGAAGAGGCAGATTACGGTATTCTGCCGATTGAAAATTCCAATGCAGGCTCGGTGGTCGAAGTATATGAGCTTTTAAAGAAATATAATATTTACATTGCGCGCCGGATAAAAATCGAGGTGAATCACTGTCTTGCTGCTTTACCGGGTACGCAACTGTCTGATATTAAGTGCGTTTTTTCTCATGAACAGGGCATCCAGCAATGCAGCTCTTTTATCCATCAGCATAATCTGACAGCCCACTCTTATTCCAATACTGCCGCTGCCGCTGAATATGTTGCGCAATCCGATCCAAACCAATATTTTGCCGCTATTTGTTCCAATTTAGGTGCTCAAATTCATGGTTTACAAATTCTTTCCGACCATATTTCCAACATAGATGAAAACTATACCCGTTTTATCTGCATCTCCAAAAAACCGCAGTATTCAAAAGAAGATAATATTATTTCCATTTCTTTTTCTCTTCCCCACACTGTGGGTAGTTTATATCGCATGCTGACCAAATTTTCGGTTTATGGAATCAATATGCAGAAAATAGAGTCCAAACCCATCGGAAACAAGAATTTTGATATTATGTTTTATCTTGATTTTACTGGGAATTTAAAAGATGAAAACGTTTCTGCTCTGCTAAATGATCTTGCGGCCGATTTGCTGCAATTTAAATACCTTGGAAACTACATTGAAATATAGTAAAAGCGTACGCAATTTATTGATTTGCGTACGCTTTTTGCTGGGGCAATCAACCATTATGGCGTGTATACCGCGCCTAAACCGCTTGCAATGGAGACACACTGTTCTAAATCCACTTTTGTCTGCTGCAAGTTGACGTCCAAAATTTCAATTCCGGTCAAATTGCTTCCTCTTAAATCCGAACCTTTAAAGCTGACATTCATCAGGTTTGCGCCGTAGAAACTGCATCCGTCAATACGGCATTTTTCCATCACACACCCGGTCAAGTCTGCGCCCTCGAAATTAATGTCACAAAGCTCCATCTTGCTGAAATTCAGTTCTTTTAAAGAAGTATAAGACCAATCTCCGCCTACAATATTGATACAATTAATATCTGCATCTCCAAAATCCGATCCTGTCATTTTACATTCTTTCACCGTGGAGGCAAAGAAGGAAGCAAACCGAAATCTGCAATTCAGAAAGGCAGACAGTATAAGCTCACTGCCGTTAAAATTGCTGCTGCTGAAATCACATTGTTCAAATCTGCATTTTAGCAGAATGACCCCTGAAAAATCACAATCTTTGAATCGACAGCGTTTAAACTCATATTTTTCCAACATCTCATCATCGTTTTGCAATAAGGACAGCTCTGTTTCGGTAAAATCCTTGTTTTCAAATATTTTGACACTCATATTCTGTTTAGCGCTCCGTTTTCTTTTGATTTTCTTTACCGTGATTGTTCAATCGCTTAGATATCAACTTATAACATACCATGCCAAGCAGTCCCAATGCCGCAAAAACAGCAAATAATACAATTGTAACCTCATAGTTTCCTTCCATATACTGCGCCCCTGCTATATTGGAAATCAGAATAGACGGCGTCCGGGCAATAATAGAGATGATAAGAAAATTTTTCGTCGACAGTGGCGTCAAAGCGGCAAAATATGTGAATACATCTTTTGGCAATCCCGGAATAAAATATAAAATAAAGGTGATCATTTCCATCCGTTCGGCATTTTTTAAAAAGTGAAATTCCTTCAGCTTTTTCTCGCTGACCAATTTATGGACAAAAGGAGTTCCGAAGCGCTTAATCAAACTGAACACACCGAAACTTCCCAATATAACGCCTGCCGCACAAAGCACAAACCCCCACCAGCCGCCATAACACATTCCCGCCGCAATCTCAATCGGCTCAGACGGAATCAGTGCCACAAACACCTGGACAATCTGCAGCAAAAGCAGTATCACAATTCCCCAGGCACCAAAAGAATCAATCATTTTTTCCAACTTGACGATGGTTTCTTCAGATGTTAAAAACAGTTTTAAATGAGGCGCATATTTAATAGCCACGACTCCGGCAGCAACAACTATAATAAACAGCAGTAAATACCAAATTACTTTTAAAACACTGCCCTTTTCCCTATTTTGCTTCATATTGATAACCATACCTTTCTGAGCTTTTGTACGGTTTATTATCTTTTACAATCTATCGGACTGTAAAAGGCTGAAAATCACTGCATTTTATATCCGGCAGATGAATCAAATATTGTACCATCCTGCAAGCTAAAAATGACAGCTTGTAAAACTATTTTATCATACCGTCAATATTTTTCAATCCTATTCCGAAAATATAACTTGATTTTATTTTTATATGCAATAAAATCGCGTATATTTTATAGCTTGACCTCATAAATATAACTAAAACACTGTCTTTTTTATTGCACTTCAAATGAAATTATGGTATGATAAAAGAGATTAATTTTAATGCATCTGATTTCTTTTACTTACCCGATGGCAATTATGCCTATTACAGAAAGGTTTGGCGATGATCATGGCAAAAACTAGAGTATGTGTAATTTTCGGAGGCGTTTCCTCAGAACATGATATTTCTCTGATGTCTGCGTCCTCTGTCATACAACAAATTCCAAAAGATAAATATGAAATTATCTGTGTCGGTATTACTAAAAAAGGAAGATGGCTTTATTTTCCCGGCGACGTTTCTATGATTGCAAACGGAGAGTGGGAATCCCATCCCGACTGCACTACCGCAATTATCAGCCCGGACCGTACCCACAAAGGTCTGATCAAAATTATGGCTGACGGAGAAACCTCTATCCTCCATATTGACTGTGTATTTCCTGTGCTCCATGGCAAAAACGGAGAAGACGGCACGATTCAAGGACTTTTTACAATTGCCGGAATTCCATTTGTCGGCTGTGATACAGTATCCTCCGCCATTTGCATGGATAAAGCCTTTACCCACACTGTTTTAGACAATGCCGGTATCAAAACAGCGAAATGGGCTGCTATTCACCGTTGCGATATTTCAAAGTTGGATCAAATGATCCCCCAAATGGTGGAAAAACTTGGCTTTCCGATGTTTGTAAAACCCGCAAATGCAGGATCTTCGGTTGGAATTAATAAAGCTGCCAATGAAGAACAGCTCAAGGATGCAATCAAAATTGCCTTTTCACACGATACCAAAGTGGTTGTAGAAAAAGCAATTGTGGGCATCGAAGTAGAAACGGCTGTTATGGGATACGAGGATCCCAAAGTCGCAGAGCCGGGAGAAATTGTTCCCTGCAATGAATTTTACGACTATGAAGCAAAATATATTATGGGTACCACAGAGCTGCATATCCCGGCGCGGATCAGCGAAGAAGATACGAAACGTCTGAAAGAAACGGCAATCAAAGCATACAAAGCGCTCGGATGCGGAGGTCTTACCAGAATTGATTTCTTTATTACACCGGATCACGAAATTATCTTAAATGAACCCAATACCCTGCCCGGATTCACCTCTATCAGTATGTATCCGAAACTATGGGAATACAGCGGTGTCAACTATTCGGATTTGATTGACAGACTGATCACTACTGCAATAGAAAGGGCGGAATTTTAGTGGATACAAAACCGATTGGCGTATTTGATTCAGGGCTCGGCGGACTCACGACAGTCAAAGAATTAAAAAAAATTCTTCCTCATGAGGATATTATTTATTTCGGCGATACGGGACGTGTACCCTATGGAACGCGCGGGCGTGACACTGTTGTGAAATACGCCTGTCAGGATATCAATTTTCTCCTCAGCCAAAATGTTAAGATTATTATTGCCGCTTGCGGAACAGTCAGTGCCGCCCTTCCTCAATCGGTAATATCCTGCCTGCCGCTTCCTTTTACCGGGGTTTTGCTGCCGGCTGCTCAGGCAGCTTGTGTAACTTCCCTAACCGGAAAAATCGGCGTCATCGGCACAGCTACCACCATCAAAAGCGGCGCTTACGGCAAAGCGATGCGTTCCATCCGCAATGATGCCGTAATCACCGGAAACGCCTGTCCGTTATTTGTACCGCTCATTGAAAACGGCTATATCCAACCTGATAATAAAGTCATTCGGTTGGTTGCCGAAGATTACTTGAAAATTTTCAAAGGAAGCGATATTGACACCTTGATTTTGGGATGTACCCACTTCCCGATTATTCGCTCCGTTATCGCCGATATTCTGGGAGAGACGGTATCTCTGATTGATCCGGGAGAAGAAACCGCACGAGTAGCCGCTGCATTGCTGACCAAAGAACATAAGTTAAATATGAAAGAAGAAATGGGTACTTGTCATTTTTACGTCAGTGATTCCACCGAAAATTTTGCTGAAAACGGCGGCTTGTTCCTGGGTGAAAGCATTACGAACGATGTGGAGCGCATCAACATTGAAGACTACCCGACACAATTAGAACAGTAAGCATTTCTGGCAGGAGGATTTGCCTCGTTATGAAAAAAAAGGATGTTTTTATTTCTATCATCGGGAAACAGATCACAAACGATGACAGTGAAACAAGCGAGCTGTACACAAATGGTACATTTTACAAGCAGAATGATTGTTATTATATCGCATATGATGAGACTGAAGCAAGCGGCTTTGAAGGCTCCCGCACTGTTGTCAAAGTATCCGGAAGCGATAAAGTTATTATGATGCGCAGCGGATCTGCGTCGTCGCATCTGATTATGGAAAATAACCGACGATGCGTGGGGCAATACGGGATTGATAAAGGTCAGCTTTTTATCGGCGTGACTACCGAAGAAATTTCCAATCAACTGGACGAGGACGGCGGCAAGCTGTACTTCCGTTATCAGTTGGATTTGAATGCTAAAAATATAAGCACAAACGAAGTATTTATTACCGTGCAAGATCGCTGAAAAAGACGTATACAGAGATGCCGGCAGGCGAACAACCCCAGTCGGCGCTCTGTCAAAGAAAGGTATTGAAAAAAACAGATGAATAATTTAATGCAATCAGCAACCGATCAACTCCAATCACTCATTAAAGATAGCTTAAAACGCGCAATGAAGCAAGGAGATTTAGCCGAAAGTGAAATACCGGAATTTGTTATCGAAATCCCGGCTGACAAAGCACATGGCGATTTCGCCACCAATATTGCAATGATATCTGCCCGTGCTTTCCGAATGGCTCCGAGAAAAATTGCGGAAATCATTACCGAGAATCTGGATATCACCGACAGCTATTTTGACAAATTTGAAATTGCGGGACCTGGTTTTATCAATTTCTTTTTAGGTGCTCACTGGTTCTCCGATGTACTTCACGAAGTCATCGCTACCGGTAATGATTACGGAAAAACCGCTTTCGGACAAAACAAAAAAGTAATGGTGGAATTTGTGTCCGCCAATCCCACCGGTCCTATGCATATCGGCAATGCAAGGGGTGGAGCTATCGGAGACGGTATCGCTTCGGTATTGGAATGGGCAGGCTATCAGGTTTCCAGGGAATTTTATGTCAACGATGCCGGAAACCAAATCAATAAATTTGCACTTTCCTTGGAAGTTCGCTATCTTCAGCTGTTTCAAGATGATATTGAAATGCCGGAAGATGCTTACCACGGCGCTGATATTACAGCCCACGCCAAAGCATTTGCAGAAATCAACGGTGATAAATATGTTAATGTTCCCTCTGATATTCGCCGGCAGGCGCTGGTCAGCTATGCGCTGCCGTTAAACATCGACGGCTTGGAAGAAGATTTGAAAAAATATCGGATTGTATACGATAACTGGTTCCGGGAATCTACTTTACATCAAAATGGAGAAGTAGATAAGGTAATCGAGCTGTTAAAAAGCAGAGGATGCACCTATGAAGCAGAGGATGCGCTTTGGTTTAAAGCTACGGATTTCGGAGCAGACAAGGATTTTGTTTTAGTGCGTTCCAACGGCGTTCCGACCTATGTAGTGCCGGATATTGCTTATCATTATAACAAATTGGTCACTCGTGGCTTTGATAAAGCGATTGATGTTTTGGGAGCGGATCATCACGGTTATGTCCCCCGTTTAAAAGCCGCTTTGCAGGCACTTGATGTAGATCCCGATAAACTGGATGCCGTCTTAATGCAGATGGTACGGCTGGTACGGGACGGTGAAATTATCAAAGCAAGTAAGCGAAGCGGAAAAGCCATTACTCTGGTAACCTTATTGGATGAAGTTCCAATTGATGCGGCACGTTTCTTCTTCAACATGAGAGAAGCAAATTCTCATTTTGATTTTGACTTGGATTTAGCCGCAGAAGAAAGCTCCAAAAATCCGGTTTACTATGTGCAATATGCTCACGCAAGAATTTGCAGCATTCTAAAAAATCTTTCTGCGGAAGGAATTACGGCCAAGTCCGCTGCCGAGTGTAATTTTGACTTGCTTCAAAAACCGGAAGAAATTGAACTGATTCGTTATTTGGCAACGCTACCCAATGAAATTATTGATGCCGCCAAAAATTATGATCCGTCTAAGATGACAAAGTATGCCATTGAGGCGGCAACTTTATTTCATAAGTTTTACAATGCATGCCGCGTGCGCGGCGAAGAGGAAGCTTTGATGCAAGCCAGACTTTCGCTCTGCATTGCTACCAAAACAGTGCTGAAAAATGTGCTTTCGATTCTGAAAATCAACGCCCCCGAATCTATGTAATCCAAGCATCCGTCAGACGCTGTTAAAATATAAAACATCCAAGGTATATCTTTTGTTATTCCACACAGCTGGATTTTCAGAGAAACTATGTTATTTTGCTTTTGCACACTGCGGTGCAACGCAATAGAAAATTGGGAGAAAAAAATGGATACTTCTTATGGACCGCGATTATTCATCTCGCGGAACACCGGCGATTTATTATCTGCCGAAACTCAGGACAACCGCATGATAACAGGAGGCATTTTAACTGCTGACGAGCCCGAGGAAGACTGCAGCTTTTCGGAATTGATGTCGCAGGCACGCAAAAAAATAGCTTGCCTGGTGAAAAAAGGCGCGAAGTTTATCGTTGCTGAAAACTGCCAAACATTACAACAGGCTCGCATTGCCGTTTTTGCCGCTCGCAAGGAAAAACTTCCGCTGATAGTCACCATGCTTTGTGACGCCGAAGGCATTATACCTTCCGGAGGTACTGTTACCGCCGCCTTGATTTCTTTGCAGTCTCTCGGAGTATCTGCTTTCGGTATTTCCGGAAACCTAACGCCGCAAGAGTCTGCCGATGTTTTAGAGCTTGCGGTGCCTTTTGCCAAAATTCCTCTTGCGGCTTCGCCTACCGCCGGGAACCCCAATCCGATCCTACCTGATGTGTATGACCTATCTCCGCAAAACATGGCAGATGCCATCACACCGATTCTGGAATGCGGCGTCTCCGTTTTATTGGAAAACAAGGGTGTCTCTCCTGAACATGCCGGTTGCATCCGACAAAAATTATTTTCTTTCGACTCAACAGCATTACATTTAGAGCGGGAAGACGAACTTGAGCATATTATTTTGGCAAATGAAAAGAATTTCTTTATTATCAGCAACGAACGGTTGGATTTTACCGAGCCGATTCCCTGCCATCATGATATGTCTGACGATTTTATCGCTGCTGAAGAAGACAGCGTAGATGTATTGGAAATCCAAATTGATACTCCTGATGATTCCGTAGTATTTGCAGAGAATGCGCATCTTGCAGGTTTGCCGGTTATGTTTCGCTCGGACGACGAGCTGGCTTTAAAGTCAGCATTGATGCTATATAACGGAAAAGCTATGATTGATACAGATTGTGCAATCGAAAAAGAAAATCTGGAAAAAATCGCAAAAAAATACGGCAGTATTTTATATTAATCAAACAGCGGACGAAGCAATTTGCCCGCTGTTTAAATTTATATAAAAGAATCATACCTCTCGTTTAACAGGTTTTAATATATTGTCATAGATTTAACAATATACGTTCATGAATCTAATATATAATAGACTTATAAAATAAAATTCAGATAGGTATTTTCATGATTGTATCTGAGAAAACTAAGCAATAAATGAATAAAATATATATTTTAGCAGGTTTCTGCATTTTCGGAAAATTATGTAAATTTTCCCTTGACTTGTTGACAACAATCCAATATAATGGTATTTGGGGAAGATTAGTGAATATGAGTACAAGGCTTTATTTGCCTTTTCTATAAGCCGGTCTCAAAAGATTTGTTATCTATGTGAAAGGAGATAAATTAAATGTTAACAAACAACAAAAATGTGCTCAAATGGGTAGACGAAATGGTGGCTTTGTGCAAACCAGCTAATGTCGTATGGATCGACGGAAGCGAGGAGCAATTAAAAGCACTAAGAGAAGAAGCTGTTTCTACCGGAGAAATGGAAGAGCTCAACAGTGAAAAACTTCCGGGGTGTCTGTTGCATAGAACCGATCCAACTGACGTTGCTCGTGTTGAAGATAGAACTTTTATCTGCTCTAACACAAAAGAAAATGCCGGTCCTACCAATAACTGGAAAGATCCTGAAGAAATGTGGGCTATTCTTGAGCCCATGTATGATGGAGTTATGGATGGCAAAACCATGTATGTTATCCCCTACTCCATGGGACCGATTGGCTCTAAAATGTCTAAAGTAGGCGTTGAAGTTACCGACTCTATCTACGTCGTTCTGAATATGGATATCATGACCAGAATGGGAAAAGACGCTTTTGTACATCTCGGTGATACTTCTAATGACTTTGTCCGCGGTTTACATGCAAAAGCAGATCTTGATCCTGAGAAGCGTTATATTTGCCATTTTCCTGAGAAAAACAGCATTTGCTCCATTAACTCGGGATACGGCGGAAACGTTTTGCTCGGCAAAAAATGCTTCGCTTTGAGAATCGCCTCCTACCAAGGTAAAAATGAAGGATGGATGGCGGAACATATGCTCATTCTCGGTATTGAAAATCCACAGGGTGAAGTAAAATATATCTGTGCAGCTTTTCCTTCTGCGTGCGGCAAAACAAACCTTGCTATGCTGATTCCTCCGGAAATCTATGCAAAACAGGGGTATAAAGTATGGACAGTCGGCGATGACATTGCATGGCTGAGACAGGGTGATGACGGTCGTCTGTGGGCAATTAACCCTGAAAATGGTTTCTTCGGTGTTGCTCCGGGTACCAACTTAAAATCCAACCCTAACGCATTGCATACAACTGAAAAAGATACTATCTTTACAAACGTAGTTCACAACTTGGATAATGATACTGTTTGGTGGGAAGGATTGGATAAGAATCCCCCGAAACATGCTCTTGATTGGAAAGGCAATCCATGGGATGGTACCACTTCCACAGAAAAAGGAGCTCATCCAAACAGCCGTTTCACCGCTCCGGCAAGAAACTGCCCTTGCATCAGCAAAGAATTTAACAATCCGCAGGGTGTTCCGATTTCTGCTATCGTATTCGGCGGTCGTCGCGCAAAAACAGCTCCGTTGGTTTACCAATCCTTTGATTGGGATCATGGTGTATTTGTAGGTTCTATCATGGCATCTGAAACCACCGCTGCTGCTGCCGGTGCTGTTGGTGTTGTCCGTCGTGATCCTATGGCTATGTTGCCTTTCTGCGGATATCACATGGGAGATTATTTTGCTCACTGGTTGGAAATGGGCAAAAAATTAGGTGATAAAGCTCCTAAAATCTTTAATGTTAACTGGTTCCGTACAGATGACGAAGGTCACTTTATTTGGCCCGGATTTGGTGACAATATGCGCGTCTTGATGTGGATTTTAGATCGTTGTGAAGGGAAAGCAGATGCAGTAGAAACTGCAATCGGATATGAACCCAAGCCGGAAGATATTAACTTGGAAGGCTTAAATATTGACTTAGATACTTTAAAGGATTTGTTAACTGTCGATCCGCAGCTTTGGAAAGAAGATGCAGATGGTATTGAAGCTTTTTATGCTAAATTCGGCGATAAGTTGCCGGCTAAATTGCGTGAAGAACTCAACAGCTTAAAAGACAGATTGAGCAAATAGTCGTTTTCCTGTATAATCCTATGGTCATATAATAACAGCTGCTGTAACCAGCAGCTGTTATTTTCATTATTTTTTATTGACAAGAATTCTACTGCAAAAATAAAAACAATATAAAAATAATTATTGAAATTTATCAGGAAAAACTTGACATAACTCGTAAAATATGATATTATAGTTAAGCATTATCGCTGGTGTGGCGGAACTGGCAGACGCCCAGGACTTAAAATCCTGTGAGGCTTACCCCTCGTACCGGTTCGATCCCGGTCACCAGCACCAGTCGAAAACCTCGACACGCAATTCGCGTGCGGGGTTTTCTTTTTGCCTATATAATGGAATCTTTTTTCATTCCCGTCAGACATAGAAGCCATTCATTCTACGGCAAATGCCGTAGAATGAATGGCTTTTTGTTTTTCTGAAATTCATCGTTCTATTTTACGCGTTTTCTATGGTTGGAGAGACATAAACATTAACCCTGTAAATATTTTGATATTTATACTTTACATAACAGCATACTGTTGACATATTTTTTATCTAATGATATTATGAACATGAACAGAAATATCGTTTGTATCCAGTAATAATATAGTCATATTTTTTTAAAATAGGAGGATGACATATGTCTGGAAGATGTATGGTACGGGTTTTAATCGTTACGCTGGTCTGTTCTATCGTGTTAACCTTCTCTTTAACACGGCTTATTTATTGGAAAATTGATATCAATGATGTGAAATCAGTGAATATTTCAAGGATTACCATAGGTACATCAATGGAAGAAGCTAAATGGCAGATGTTTGATGCAAATTCTTTTCAGCTAGTCAATGAGATTGATCAATTAGCATGGAAGGCTAAAGGAATAAATCCGCTTTCTAATTGCGCCCCTTGGAAGCTTACATTAACTTATACAATGAAAAACGGAAAAGAAAAAACAAGAACCTATGAAGGTCAGGAACATACCATGCGTGGAGAAAAATATTATTCCATGTTGGAAGAAAAAGTAAAAGAATTGAGAGAAAGCGCCACCGAACAATCATAGAATAAAATATCAAAAAATAAAAATGATTATTTGACACACGCCAAACAATTGCAGGTAAAATTTCGTAAAAGCAGGTGGTTAGATGAAAATAAGAATGACAGTTTTAGTTGTAATGACTTTGTTATTTGGAGCAATAGCAATAGGATGTGAAAGCAGTCCAAAAACCACAAGCTATGTAAAACTTCTAAATTTTGGGGAAACAATGGGTGTATCAGATGATATTTTTATTGGAACAATCATTTCAATAACAAATGAAGATGATATTAAAGCAAAATATGAATCATATTCTTCTTTGTTTTGGGATAAAATCCTGCCCATAAAAGTACGAATAGAAGAAGTTTGGAAAGGTGATGTGAAAACAGAGTCGTGTATCGAGAAAAATATACCGATACGATATATTGATTTATTAAGTGTTAATCAAAAATATTTATTCATGACTAATAATCAAGATGGGGTTGGAGTATTATTAGATATACTAAAAATAGATGAAAATAATTTAACTTCGGTAACCGGAAAAAGAGAAAGGAAAATGATCGGAATATCAGGAGTTAAAAATAGTGTCCCAAAAACATTAGATGAAGCAAAGAAATATATAAATTACACTCATTATTACGGAATAAATGTAATGTGTAATGTAGCAGAACACGTTTTTATTGCTAAAGTAACCGATGTTGAAGCAGAATCAGCTGGTAGCATACCTAACCCTAATAGAAAACAAATCAGTTTTAACGCAATTGTATCGGAAAACTTAAAGGGAGATTACGGTGTCGGACAAAAAGTGGAAGATAAGGTAAATATTCTCTATAAGGATTTCGTCAAACCCGGAAAAACCTATTTGTTCTTAACCGGAATTCCGGATACGATAGGTCACTTTGCATATTATCCTAAAGCCAACTTGTATGAAGCGGTAGAAATTACAGAAAGCGGTGACCTTAATATATATCGTTTAGAAGTAATAAAAGAATTAATTACCAAAACTCCCAGTTATTTAGCACACGAACCCAAAAGCTTAGATGAAATCAGAGATTTGTTTCATCCAGATTCCGTAGAGGAAAGTAGTTCTGCATTTGATTCCATAGAGGAGAATAGTTCTGCCTTTTCCGAAAACACTTCTTCTATGGAAAGCGTTTCTTCAGAACAATTGCCTGAATATCATGACAGTATAAGCAGTTCTTCTGCCTTCCCCAAAAATATATCTTCTGCCGAAAGCGTTTTTTCAGAACAATTGACGGAAAATTATAACAATTTCAAGCAAACAGTTGACTCAATACAAGCAGATAAAATAAGCAAAATAATTATGGTGGAATATGTACAAGGTAAAGGAACAGCGTATTCTTTGGAAAATAAGCAGACAATCAAACGATGGATTTCCATTATAAAAAAGCTGGAATTTTCATCTGAACTGTTTGTTGGCACGGCTGGATTAGGTTATGAAATAGATGTATATGAAGGAGAAAAAAAGTATTATATAGGAACATGGATGGATAAATGGGTTTATAACATAACAAATCTTGACACAATAATTTATATAGAAAACTACGATGAGCTAAGACCGGAAATTGAGCAGCTAAAAGAGGACACCAAAACCTATGGCAAAATTGTTGATTTACCTTAACCCATTGAAGAGCAAATATATCATACTACTTGTAAAAACAGTTTGTTAAGTAAATTGCCGTAAAACTATAAAAAGGGGTAATATCTTTGAAACAACTGACTAGCATACTTGCTGTATTTTTATTGTTGCTTTTGTTCACGTGCTGCAATTCCACAGAACAAAACTCTGGTTCTGAAACATCACTGGGATTGTACAATTCAATAAGTAACAGTGAATTGACTGTAACTTCAGAATATAAGGCAGTGGTATCTGGGAACAGTTCTGTATCATCTGTAGCAAAGAATCCTTATGTTTCGCAAAATGAACGTGGTGAAACAGTTTATATCAGTTATGCGGAAAAATTTTTCAACACCAATGACGAAATACCTGAGTACTTGAAAACAATAGACTTACGTCAAAAAGGATTTGATGTAATAGCCAATGAGAGAATATACATAACTCCGCATATCATCAATCTTCCAAAAAGTCGAGCTGGAAAAACTGAAATAATTAATACGGAAATATCAACAGCAGAAGGGGGAGGAAACCTTTTAAGGTGGTCATGTTTTGGAAAAGACAATAAATATCTATTCTCTATCACCTGGCATACATCTGCAAAACTAACAAGCAAACCAATAAATAATGCACGAGAGCTGGATGCTTTGATTAAAAGTTATAGCGGTAATGACATAACTACCATAATTACGCATGAAAACAAATATTATGTTCTTTTAGGAAGTGTATTATATTGGATGTATGATAATAAATATGTTATCGGTATTACTAACTTTATAGATAAAGGCAATACAGATGAATTAATTTTATTAGCCGAAGATATTGAATTTGAAGAGCATACGCTAAAATAATATTTTCAAAGGGGGGCGGCTCTCGCCCCGCTTTTCCCCATTTTAATAATCATAAATAAAATCACTATTCTCCATATTTTACATCATACTAAAAATGGAACGTATAAATAAGAAAGTTAATGAACAAAACCAGCTCCGATTTTTCATCGGAGCCGGTTTTGTTTCATTCAAACGGCATTTCTCTGAGTCTATAAAGATATTTAAGTGAAGAATACCGGATCATAATGGGCTATCATATTTTAGTGATAGTGTCCTTCTGACATTTCGGCAATTTCTTTTGTTTCCTGAATGGTTCCAAACGGGTGCTGCGGCGGCGCGTAAATGGAATATAATTTCAGCGGTGTATTTCCAATGTTAATAATATTATGCCATGTACCAGCCGGAACAACAACAGCATGATCACCGTTAATATTTTGCCGATATGTTAAATTATTTTCTCTGTCACCCATCTTTACAAATCCATGACCGCTTTCCACTCTGATAAACTGGTCTAAGTGCGGGTGCATTTCCAAGCCGATATCTCCCCCAACTCTGATACTCATCAGTGTGACCTGCAAATGTTCTCCTGTCCACAATGCAAATCGGTAATTTCTATTTGCGTTTGTCACCCGATCGATATTAATAACGAGCGGATATGGACCGAAATCAGTAATGTCCGCCGTGCTTCTGTTTAAAACATGATCCCTTTTCAGACGGATCAACTCCTTTCCTTTCATGGCACAAACTTGATTTCATGCTTCCTGATTATATTATATGAGTTTTGATCCGCACTGGTGTGTATTCCGCAAAAAAACAACAGACTGCATATGCCGTTTATCATATGCAGTCTGTTGTTTTTCGTTTGATGTCTTTACCCGACAATATACTCTTGTACAGTATGAAACAGCTCAGGGACAATGAGTCCATCCACCGCAATACCTTGTTCGGTAAACTCCTCTGTATAGACTTTTCCGGTATCCCGAATCTGTGCAACTAAATTCCCCTTATCATAAGGAAATAATAGTTTCCGCCGTTTCAGTTGGCTTGGCAATGTTTCTGCAATTTTTTGAAGCAGCACATTAAATCCGTAGCCTGTTTTAGCGCTGATAGCTACACTGTTCTCCTCTGCCGGAAAATTCGGATATTCCAATAAGCAATCGCACTTATTAAACACCTTGATCACCGGAATATCGCCACATCCCAATTCTCCCAACAACTGTTCGGTCACTTCAATCTGTTCCATGATGTCATCATTGGAAGCATCGCAAACATGCAAAATCAAATCAGCATTGGAAGCCTCTTCTAAAGTGGATTGAAATGCCTCTACTAAATGATGGGGCAATCGCCGAATCAATCCGACGGTATCAATCAGCAAAACAGTACGGTCATCCGGCAAAGTCAACGCGCGTGCGGTAGGATCCAGTGTTGCAAAAAGCTTATCCTCTGCCAACACACCGGCATTCGTCAACGCGTTTAACAGCGTAGACTTTCCTGCGTTAGTATATCCGACAATCGCCACCGAAATAACATTGTCTTTTTTTCGGCGCTGTCTGCGCAAACTGCGTTGTTTTTCCACTTCTGCCAGTTCATCTTCTAAAGTCTGGATTCTGCGGCGGATATGCCGTTTGTCCGATTCCAACCTCGTTTCGCCGGGACCTCTGGTTCCGATTCCTCCTCCTAAACGAGACAGAACCGTTCCCATGCCAGCCAATCGCGGCAGTCTGTATTTTTGCTGTGCCAGTTCCACTTGAAGCCTGCCTTCTTTTGAACGGGCGCGCATCGCAAAAATATCCAGTATTAAGGTCGTTCGGTCTATTGCTCTGATCTGCGTAATTTCTTCAATATTGCGGGTTTGTGTGGCTGTCAGTTCATTGTCAAATATCAGTAATTCTGTTTCATTTTCCTTGCAAAACGCAGTAATTTCTTCCAATCTTCCCGAGCCGATACAAGTTGCCTTATCATATGTTTCCCGACGTTGAATCACTTTTGCCTGTACTTCCGCTTGCGCAGTTTTTGCCAATTCCTCCAGTTCAAGCAGAGATTGATCCGGATCATATTCTCCCAAATCCACACAAATCAATACCGCCTTGGTCCATTCCTCTTGTTTTATATCATGCATATTATTATCTGAATTTGTCACAGCGACAAATATTCCTTTCGTGTAATGATATGAAAATAAGTTTTTTTAGAACAGGCGCATTTCTATCATTCCCCTTTCAATCGGCTTTAAATCTATTATATAGGATATACTGAAGTAAAGTCAATCATCCAAAAAAATAATCATTTGTAAAGTACGAAAATTCATGTTATAATAAAAAGCAAAGCGGCGGCGTTAATAACCAAGAAAGGATTGATGATGAAAATGCCTAAGGAGGGCTTGATCCATATTTATTGCGGAGATGGAAAAGGAAAGACCACCGCAGCAATCGGATTATCCATTCGTGCGTTAGGCAGAGATTATCAAGTCATATTTCTACAATTTCTGAAATGGCAGGAAACCGGAGAAATTTCTGCTTTCAAAGCATTCAACAACCTGACGGTTATTCGGGGAGAAAATCTCGTTCACAAATTTACATGGAATATGACAGAGACGGAAAAAAACGAGCTGATCCAAACGCATAACGAAATGTTCCGCCACGCTGTATCTATGTGTACCTCTGATAAATGCCTGCTTGTTATGGATGAATTGATCGGGACTTATGACATGAACCTGATTGATCGGGAAATGGTTCTTACCTATTTGCAGCACAAACCGAAAAATTTAGAAATTGTCATGACCGGCAGAAATCCGGCAGAGGAATTGTTGGAAATAGCCGATTATGTTTCCGAAATCAAAAAAGTCAAACATCCGATGGACCAAGGGATTGTGGCACGGGAAGGAATCGAAATGTAAGCAAAACAAACTTTTCTGCCTTGCTTTATCCGGCGAAAGCCGACACGGATTGTAAAAAGAAAGGATTATTGATTCATCATGGAATTATACTTGCTGATTGCAGTGATTATACTGCTTATCATAAATTTAATTATTTTGCTCATACAGGGAAAATCAAAAAATAATAACGATACCGCGCAGATGATAGCAGAGTTTGACCGTCTGAAAAAGGATACCGAAAACAGCCAAAGCAGATTGCGCCAGGAGCTGTCCGAAACCACCCAGAGCTCTGTAAAATCCTTGGGCAGTATTCTTTCAGACAATCAGCAGCTTGCAGGAGCCGCTCAAAGCAAAAAAATTGAAGAAGTCGGAAAAAATACGGTAGAACGTCTGGACTCAATTCACAACGGCATTTCCCGTCAGCTCAATCAGATGAGCACCTCCACCGAAGAAAGACTAAAAACATTCTCGATGGAAAATGAAAAAAAATTAGAGAACATCCGCCAAACAGTTGAAACGAAGCTCACCTATATTCAGAATGACAACAATCAAAAACTGGACGAAATGCGAAAAATCGTGGATGAGAAGCTGCAAAAAACACTGGAAGAAAGAATGACGCAATCCTTCAAGCTGGTCAACGATCGGTTGGAGCAGGTATATAAAGGATTAGGCGAAATGCAGACTCTTGCATCAGGGGTCGGAGATTTGAAAAAGGTATTATCCAATGTAAAAACCCGCGGTATTTTGGGCGAAATCCAGCTCGGCGCAATACTGGAAGAAATTCTTGCTCCGGAGCAATATGACGTAAACGTGGTAACCAAAAAAGGCAGCAAAAATCCGGTTGAATTTGCCATTAAGCTTCCCACCGAAGATGACAATCACATTTATCTTCCGATTGACTCCAAATTCCCGAGCGATGTTTATGCGAATCTGGTAGACGCTTATGAGACAGGCTCTAAGGAGCAGATCGATGAAGCGGTAAAACAATTGAAAACACGGATTCGCGGCTTTGCCAAAGATATCAGCGAAAAATATATCGATTCTCCCAACACTACCGATTTTGCAATTATGTTTCTTCCTTTTGAAGGATTGTATGCAGAAATTGTCAACCGCGGCCTAGTGGAGTCTTTACAGCGTGATTTCAAAATCAATGTAGCCGGTCCGAGCACAATGGCGGCATTGCTCAACAGTCTGCAAATGGGCTTCAAAACTTTTGCGATCCAAAAACGCAGCGGCGAAGTATGGAATGTTCTCGGAGCAGTCAAAACCGAATTTGACAAATTCGGAGAAGTACTTATGGCAACACAGCAGCGCTTGGAGCAGGCAAATAACGAATTAGATAAGCTGGTCGGCGTCAGAACCCGGCAGATTCAACGAAAACTGAAAAACATTACCGCCCTTAACCAACAGCAGACTGATTTGATTTTGCCGTCAACAGAGGACGTATTTTCAGAAGATTCCATTGATGATATGACAGAATCCAACATTTGACAAAAAACGTTTCTGATTGTAAAATATAGAAAGTAAGAATAGAAAAGCTTTTTCTACTTAAAATAAGGACAAACGGTTTTCTGCAAAACAGACGATTTCCCGGAAGGAATGGTAAATACAATGTATGATATGATTATTTTGGGCGCCGGCACAGCCGGATTATCAGCCGCAATATACGGTGTGCGTTCTGGATTATCGGTACTTGTAATTGAAAAGAATATACACGGCGGTCAGATTATCAATACGCCGGATGTCGAAAATTATCCCGGTATTTTAAAAATTTCCGGGTTTGAATTCATCGAAAACCTCTATAATCAGGTAATCTCGCTTGGTGTTAAAGTTGTATATGAAACCATCAAGGGGCTGGATTTACGGCCTGCTGTCAAAACGGTAGTTACCTCCCAAAAAGACTATCAGGCAAAAACCGTCATAATCGCCAACGGCGCAAAGCACCGCCACCTGAACTGTCCCGGAGAAGAGAAATTCGCAGGCAAAGGCGTATCCTATTGTGCAACCTGTGACGGCGCTTTTTTCCGTAATCAGGATGTATGCGTTGTCGGAGGCGGAAATACGGCGTTGCAGGACGCGCTGTATTTAGCCAACAACTGCCGGAAAGTATATTTGATTCTCCGCGGCAATGAGTTTCGAGCCAGTAAAGTAAATATCACTGCGGTCAAATCACGCAGCAACATTGAAATTATTTATAACCACACGGTAGAAGAAATTACCGGTGACAATGCGGTAAACGGTGTGATTATTCAAAACAACGCTATGTATCATAATCAAAAGCTGGAAGTCAGCGGCGTGTTTGTCGCGATCGGTGCCGAGCCCCAAAACCAAATGTTCGCCAACATCATACGCTTGGATCAGTCCGGATATATTGTGGCAGGCGAAGATTGCAAAACCAATGTAGCAGGTGTCTTTGCTGCCGGCGATACCCGCACCAAAAAAGTCAGACAACTCGTAACCGCCGCCGCAGACGGCGCAGTAGCGGCTACCGAAGCGGCGCAATATTGCGCTACAGTATAAAACCAGCCCAACAATAAACGGGATACAGCAAAAGCTGCATCTCGTTTTTATATGTGCAAACATTCAATGTTTTTTCTTCATTCTTTCCGATAAAACTTTTTTGTAAGCGGCAAAAGCATTTGGAACAGTATAGGTCTGTTCCAATTCCGTAATGCCGGAGATTGCTTCATCGGAGGCCGGACGAATCTCGGCACTCGTTATATAATACCCTGTCATCTGCCATTCAATATGAGTAAAAATATGCTTAGTCGGTTTCAGCGGCTCAATGGATTTTTCCTGTATGCCGCGCGATTTCAGATAGTCTTTTACCTCCTGTTTGGTTAAATGCCCATTCAAATTCGGAAACTCCCATAATCCCGCCAGCAAACCGGAGGATGGCCTCTTGTGCATCAAAACACCTTGCGGCGTACAAAGAACCAGAACCGTTTTCAGCTCGGTGCGACGTGGCTTTTTCTCTGCTTTTACCGGATAGAGCGTCGGATTTCCTTGTTGGTATCCCAAACACCCGAACGCAATCGGACAGTCTTCACATTTCGGCTTTCCGTTTGGCAGGCAGACAGTAGCGCCCAATTCCATCAGTGCCTGGTTAAAATCCCCCGGTTTATCCTGTGGCATTGTCCTGTATAAAAGCTCCTGATATTCTTTTTTTACAGTTGCCGCTCCGATATCCGCTTCACTGGCAAAAATACGGGAGAGCACCCGCAGCACATTGCCGTCGACCGCAGGCACCGGAATGCCGAAAGCAATAGAAGCAATCGCCCCTGCCGTATACGGGCCGATCCCGCATAAGTCAAGCAACAACTCATAAGAAGGAGGCAGCGCGCCGTCATACCGCTCCATAATCTGTTTTGCTGCCTTTTGCAGATTGCGTACCCTTGAATAATATCCCAGCCCTTCCCACAATTTATGCAGCTGTTCCTCGGATGCCGCCGCCAATGCCGAAATATCCGGAATTGCTCGAACAAATCGCAAAAAATAAGGAATGACGGCTTCCACACGTGTTTGCTGTAACATGATTTCGGACAGCCACACTCGATACGGACTCGGCTCACTCCGCCACGGCATGGTTCTGGCAGACAGATGATACCAATTTAACAACGGCTCGGTAACAGATGATATCTTCCATTCTGCCTCCACCATGCTCCGCTCTGCCGACAAATCTGAAAAAGCCATGAAAATCTTCCCTTTCCGCGCCTCAAAATCAACCATTAATAAGGGACAAAGCCCCGTCATTCAACGTTCCGGTGGTGGAATCCACCACCGGAAAAAGTGCGTGAAACCCGCCGCATATAGAGGCGGGAGAACTCTCACTTTAGATTGCGATTCCTTTCTGAAATTGCAATCTGTGTTCGCATCAAGAAATGTCTGAACCAAGAAAAACACGAAATTTCGCGTTTTTCTTGGTTTGTACGGCGACATCCGTTTCAAACAAATCAAATTTTTGATTTGTTCAGTAGACATTAGTTATATTTTATCATAAAATCCGATAAATGCACAGCATTATTTCCTTTTTACCGAGGATTTCCCTCCCCTATATTGCTTGCAAAATAGGGTGAGATACGATATAATACAGATTATGAATATAATTGATGATTTAAAAAACATGGGTATCGCTCTGAATACACAGCAAACCGATGCTGTATTAGACCAAAGCCGGTATCTGCTTTTGCTGGCGGTTCCCGGCTCCGGAAAAACCACCGTAATGGTATGTCGGATTGCACATCTAATATCTTACGAGAACGTCAGTCCCCGCAATATGCTGACCTTAACCTTCAGCAGAGAGGCTGCCGGCGATATGACACGCCGTTTTTCAGCTCTGTTTCCTGCTCTCGTGAAACCAAAGTTTTCGACGATACATAGCTTTTGTTATAGCGTACTCCACCATTATGCCCGCTTAAACCGGCGGCAATTACCACAAAATATTGAAACCGAGAGCGGGCCCATCAGCAAAGCTGCCCTGCTGCGCCAAATTTACAACAGTATGAACCAAGATTTCATCGGCGATGACGCGTTGGATATGCTAAGCGCTGAAATTGCTTATATTAAGAACATGATGCTGTCAAAATCCGAAATCAAGAAGCACACATTTGAAACGGCGCATATTGACAGCATTTTTGAGCAATACGAAAGATTTAAAAAGGAAAAAAACTGGATGGATTTCGACGATATGCTCAGCTTGTGCCTGGATATTTTTAAGAAATATCCGGACATCTTAGAACAATATCGCCGGAAATACCGTTATATTCAGGTAGATGAGGCGCAGGACACCTCTTTGTTACAGCATAAAATCATTGAAATGCTGGCGATTAATAACACCTCATTGTTCATGGTAGGAGATGAAGACCAAAGCATTTATTCTTTCCGCGGCGCTTATCCGGAAGCGTTAATCCGTTTTTCTGAAACTTATCCGGGAGCAAAAATCTTAAAAATGGAAGAAAACTTCCGCTCAGAATGGGAAATTGTAGACAAAGCCAATCATTTTATCAAACAAAACAAAGACAGATATGAGAAAAATATGTTTTGCGCAAACCGAACGACGGATTGTATTTATGACATGGAACTTCCGGATTACAGCTATCAGTATACCGAAATTCTAAAACTGACACAGAAACTCAAAGCAAATGAAACAATGGCGGTGCTGTATCGCAATAATGAAAGTTCCCTTCCGTTGATTGATTTGTTTGACAAAAAGGGGATCCCGTTTTATATCAAGGAACATCGCGCTTCTTTTTTCAATCACTTTATCGTTCGGGATATTCTGTCTTTTTTCCTAATAGGCTTAGTGTCGTTTCTTCCATATATAAATATTATACTTCTTTTATTTTTAGTATATTATAAGAAATGTCGGTGTCATATACATCGCTTCCGT
>ERZ773235.491-NODE-491-length-51407-cov-14.560523_pt1 | contig 51407 bp, 42 predicted proteins | sample MGYA00580522_ERZ773235 | MGnify/ENA primary metagenome ERZ773235 (study PRJEB29015, sample SAMEA2737797) | human gut metagenome | biome: human gut; feature: human-associated habitat; material: faeces | place: China | collected 2012 ...
CACTTACTGCCACTAGTATTAGCATTACTACTATTGTTATTATTAACGCTACTAATGTTATACCTTTTTCTTTTCTCATCTTAAAATTTCCCCTTCCTTCTTTACTCATTGCCTGCACTCCACCAGCCAAACGCAGGGGTTATATATTTAGAATAAATTGAGGACCCGAGCCATTCTTCTTAGGCGTATCAAACGTGGGCTCAATTTATTATAAATATATAGCCCCGACGAGATTTGGCGGACTTTACAGCACAAAATTAATTTTGTCAAATATATATCGTGCTTTACTTTAGTTTATTCTATAATAAAAAATCACAAATTGCAACCATCTTCACAATTTGTAACATAATTGTAATATTTGACTCAGATTCTACAAAAAAAAAAATTGCCTTAAAACCAGCAATTCGTTTTTATTAAGGTTGGTGAACCAGAGACGACTCGAACGTCCGACCCACGGCTTAGAAGGCCGTTGCTCTATCCAGCTGAGCTACTGGTCCATTTTTTCAACAATTAAGATGATAACATATTTTTAAAAATATGTCAATATTTTTTATAAAATTAGTTGAATTTTTATACATTTTTTGATATACTTAAGGCCAATCTTTATGAAAGTAAATAAAAAATATTATTATGAAGGGAATGATAAAAAATTTATGGGAAAGCATGATAAAACAAATGATGTTGATACATTTAATAATTTAGATCCACAAAAGAATATTAAAAAAGATGTTAAAAAGAAAGGCAAAAAGAAAAAACATATAGGTTTGAAAATATTTTTATTACTAATTATTGTACTTGGAATTTTTATTGCTAAAAGATACCATGATGCTGGAGGAAATTGGTTAGGTGCAATAATGGGACATAATAAAGAAACTTTGAAAAACCTTGAACCTTTGCAAGTATTAATCTTAGGTGAAAGCACAGGAATGTCTGATACAATTATAGTTGCATCATATAATCCACAAACTCAAGAAGCTGCACTTATGTCTATCCCAAGAGATACATTTACTGGAGACAACAAATCTTCTGCAAAATATTATCATAAAATAAATGCACTTTATGGTTATGGTGAAACTCCTGAAAAGACTTTAGCAGCTGTAAACAAAATAACAGGGCTTGACATTAAATACTACATCCTTGTTGATACAAAAGCATTAAAAAAATTAGTTGAAACTATCGGTGGCTTGGACTTTGATGTCCCTATTGATATGGATTATGATGATAGTTCTCAAGATTTATATATACACTTAAAAGCTGGTCAACAAAAATTAAATGGTGAACAAGTTGAACAATTAGTAAGATTTAGACATAATAATAATGGTAGTACATATCCATACTCTTATGGTATAGAAGATCATGGACGTTCAAAAACTCAACGTGCAGTAGTTATCGCACTTGCAAAACAATCTTTAAAATTTAAAAACATTGCAGAAATTTCAAATGTTATTGATATTTTAAAAGAATATGTAAAAACAAATATGGACTTAAACTCTGTAAAAGACTATTTACCTTACGCAATAGAAATGAATATGGATAATATCCAAGTTGGTATGATACCTGGTGCTGATGATAGAGTAAACGGAATTTGGTTCTTCTTCCATGATGAAGAAGGCACAAAGGAACTTGTTGATGAACTTTTCCTACACACTAAGCAAAATGCTGATTCTCAAAATGAAAGCGAAAACCAAACAAACTCTACTAACGAATAAAAAAATAAGGCGGATATATTCCGCCTTACATTATAAATTATTTTCCTCTAATTTTTTTTAGTACTTTTTTTCTATTATATATCGCTCTTGCTTTTAACCCACCTAATAAAATAATTAAACCAATAAATATTAATAAAAAGATTAATCCTGTATGACTTTTTTCAACATTAGTCTCAGCAACTAGGTTTGTTTTGTACTCTTTGCCTTCAATCTCATAAACTGCCTCACCTATTACTGTTCCCTTCTCTACTGGTGCTTTTAAGCCTTCATTTATTGTTACTTTTGCTTCTATGTTGCTATTCTCATTTTCTGCCTTAACAACTCCAACTATGTTTTTTTCAACTACAGCATTTAATTTTTTAGTATCCTGTGTTCCTTTTTTAATATTTAATGTTTGCATAGTTGTGCCTTCTGTAGCAATTGTTCTTAGCACATTATTATCATAGGCGTATTCTAGAACTTTTTTCGCATCTTCATATCTGCTATCTGATGTTGTAGACTTCATTGTTACAGCAACAAGTGGAATATCCTTTTTTTCTGCATAAGCCATTAAGCAATATCCTGCTGGCGTTGTAAATGCTGTTTTTAGGCCTTTTCCATATTTATAGTAATTGCCACTTCCTGTCAAAAGCATTTCATTTGTTGTGTAATATGTTCTTTCTGGTTTATTAAAAGCAACATTTACAGGTAAAGTATATTTTGTTTTTTTAATTATTTCTTTTATTACATCATACTTCATGGCATATTTGCCTATTAATGCCATATCATAAGCTGTTGAATAATGTTCACTATCATGCTCTCCAGTATTATTTACAAAATTACTGTTTTCGCACCCTATTTCTTTTGCCTTTTGATTCATCATTTCTACAAATTGTTCCTTGCTTCCGGCAACATGCTCAGCTAATGCATTTGCAACATCATTATATGATGATATTAATATTAGATTTAATAATTGTTCTACTGTTAGTACTTCCCCTGGTGCTATATTTGCTGTTAAATAGCCTGTTTGAACACTGCTTACTGCATTTTGACTTATTGTTACATTATCTTGCATATTGCAGTTTTCAACAACAAGTATTGCTGTTAAAACATTTGTTAAACTTGCTGGATACAACTTTTCTTTCATGTTTTTACTGTATAATATTTTTCCATCAATACAATCAATTACAACTGATGAAGTTGCTGTTATTTCTGGTTCTGCTGCATATATACTTGTAATTAATGTTAAAACAAGAATTGCGGATATTATTAATACTTTTCCTAATTTCATATAATTACATCATTCCTTTCAGCATAATCATAATATATAATTTAAAAAAAAACAATATTTTAGGAGGTTTTTATGAAAATTTTTGACAAAAAAATACTAATTTCGTTTATTTTTTTATTAATAATAATTGGTATTTCTATTTATTTTTTAACAAAGGAAAGCTCTGGTGATATAATTTTGCAAAATGATTTTTACGAGCAAAATGATATAACTCCTGAGGCAACTATACCTAAAACAATAATCGTTCACATAGATGGTGAAGTTTTAAATCCTGGTATAGTTTATCTTACTGAGAATTCCCGTATATTAGATGCCATTAATGCAAGTGGCGGTTTGACAGATGTTGCTGATTCCTCAAAAGTAAATTTAGCATATACCTTAAAAGATGGTCAAAAAGTACATATTCCAAGTATTTATGATGAGGAAGTAAGCTATATTACAGATGACGCAGGCAGCAATGTTATCGTTCCTGATAACGCTGGCAAGTCTTCACTTATTAACATTAATAACGCAAGTGCTAAAGATTTAGAAGCATTGCCTGGTATCGGCGAATCTACAGCCTTAAAAATAGTTGATTACAGGAATAAAAATGGCAGTTTTAAAACAATAGAAGATATTAAAAATGTTAATGGAATTGGTGAGTCTAAATTCAATATGCTAAAAAATTACATTTGCATTTAATCTTATGCTTTTGTGGAGTATAAATTTACCTCTTTTGGAAATAATGATTATATAATTATTTCTAAGGAGGTTTTTTATTTGATAAACAAGGTAGAAATCGCTTCAGTTAATACTTCAAAATTACCTGTTCTAACAAATAAAGAAAAAAATGAATTATTAGCTAAAATAAAAAATGGAGATAAGGCTGCAAGAGAAGAATTTATAAATGGAAATTTAAGGCTTGTTCTAAGTGTTATTCAGCGTTTTAATGGTCGTGGTGAGAATGTTGATGACCTTTTTCAAGTAGGTTGTGTTGGTTTAATAAAAGCTATTGATAATTTTGATATATCTTTAAATGTTCAATTTTCAACTTATGCTGTTCCAATGATTATAGGTGAAGTTAGGCGTCATTTAAGGGATAATAATCCAATTAGAGTAAGTAGGTCAATGAGAGACTTAGCATATAAAGCTCTTCAAGTTAAGGAAAAGTTACTTGCGGAAAGTCAAAAAGAGCCTACTGTTGAAGAAATTGCAAAGGAACTAAACATTGATAAGGAGGAAGTTGTAATCAGTCTAGATTCTATACAAGACCCTATATCTTTGCAAGAGCCTGTATATAACGAAGGAGCTGAAAGTATATATGTAATGGATCAAGTAAAAGATGTAAAAAATACAGATGAGTTTTGGGCTGATAGTTTAAGTTTAGCTGAAGCTATGAAAAAGCTAAATAGTCGTGAAAAGCTTATTGTTTCAAAACGATTTTTTGATGGAAGAACCCAAATGGAAGTAGCAAATGAAATTGGAATTTCGCAAGCACAGGTGTCAAGATTAGAAAAAAGTGCTATTGATAGAATAAAAAAAATGTATAAGTAAAATAAGAATCAGTCATTTATCTGTTAAATAAATGATTGATTTTTATTTATTTACATTGTATAATTATATTGGTGATTTAAATGTTAGACAAAGAAGATATTCAAAACTTCAGAAATTATACTAAATATATACCAACCGCTAAAGATTTAATTAATTTAAGAGAAGATATTTACTCTGTATTGCCTATTACAAGATATTTTATAGATAAAAATAATATAACAGATCCAGAAGAATTAAAAGCATGTATTAAGGGGCTTGCTGATGCTGTGTTTGATGATTTTTCTTCAACTGGATACATAGATTCTAGATTATATGAGATACAAGCTATTGAAAACATACTTAAAAACCCTGGTATTATAACAAAGCATTATCCTAATATTAAAAATTCACCAAATAATCATCTAGTATATAACTCAAACTCTTTACGTTCTCAAAAATTAGTGTTAATAAATGCCTTAGATGAATTATCTATATTAGAAAAATTTGCAAAAAATTACGGTATTACTGCTACTACTAACCCAAGTAATGTTGTAATTTGTGGTCAAGATCCATCTAAATTAAAGAAGCTGATAAAACTTGCCATTAAGGTTGAAAAACAAAATACTATGCCTCAAAAAGTGTCTACCTTTTTGGAAGAGCAACTAAATGAAAGTACAAACTTTACAAAAGAGCAATTAATAAATTCCTTAATTGCTATACGAGACTTTTTATATGGAACTGGAACACTTGGGAATTATATCTCTTCTTATGAAACTACAAGTAAAAAATTCGGTTTTCAAGACTTAGATTATGAGTTTACAACAAATTCATTTAATAAGGACTCATTAGGCCTTTTGGAATCATTTTCAAAAGAATATTTACAGAATTTATCATTGGATGATTTATGCTATTTAAATACTTTTTGGTGTAACAGATTTGCCAAGGCATGTAATTCCTTTCAATTTGCTTTTTCAGCTATTGATTCCATTGGTTTATGGCAAGATATTATAGATAACAACACAAACTTTAATTTACCTGACAAAGTATTGTGTGCAGCTTTGCAAAAAAATATGTTTATTTCTAAGTTGTTGTCCAAATCATTCAATATTCATCAAAAAAGCATATCATCACAAGAAATTAAAGGAGAAAATCCATCAGATTCCCTTTCCAAAGATTATTTTAACTATTATTATCAATTAAATAATTATATAGGAAAAGATTATGCAGAATTTTTTTCAGATAATTTGGAAGGTGAAAATAATCTTTTAGCTAATGTATCTTTTGCAAATTATTTTTCAAATTTAAAAATGTTTGCATATCAAAAAAAGGAAACTACAATTTTTCCTATAATAAAAAACTTGCTTAACAAACCTTCCTTGAAGAATTGGGGAATTATACGAAATGAAATTCTTACAGGAGAAACACTTGATTCTTTTGCTTTAAATAAAAATAATGTTTTAGTTGCTTTTGATGTTCCTGGTTTTAATATGCCTTTTCGCTTTCATATTAGCAAGGACACTTTAAAGGATTTAGCTATACAAAGTCCTTCTAAGGGATTGCTTCCAGAATACCAAGGTTCAGAAGATTTTGTTGTAAATAATGAGGTTATACCAGCCAATATCATTATGCCAATTCCTAAAAGGCATAAAAAAATTATTACAGAAGAAACATCTAAGGATAATTCAAATCCTCACCTATGGGCTCATTTTAGCTCTTTGATAAACGGAAAATTGCCAGAGCATTTTATCAAAGTAACTAGAAATAATAAAAATCAAATTTTAAAATCACGTTTACCTGTTTGTTATACAAACATTCAAACAGGAAAAAGATACCAAAAAACAGGTAATAAATTTACAGAATTGGAGGATGGTAATGTACGATAATCAAGTTTTAAAAAATTATTTAAAAGATAGGAATTATGATGAGTGTATATCAATTTTAAAAGAAAAAATAGTATCATTTGTAATAAATAAAATAAAAAAAATAGATGATACTTTCGATTATACAACTGTTCCAGATTTGGTTACTGCTTCTGTTTTTTACTTAAATGATAGTATTATTGCTCTAAACCTACAAAATGCTTTATCATTTGAAAATCCATTAGAACAAATTAATGCTCTTGCCTCAATTTGTGAAAGATATAATATAAAATAACCCAGTAAAAATACTGGGCTATTTTTTTATTTAATTATATTATTTTCTCCAATTTCTTTTTGTTCCATAATTTTGCTAACTAGTTCTGCTTTCTTTTGAGGAGCGTCAAAAATTGCTCTTGCAGCATTTACATTCATTTTAATTAAATCATTATATGTTAATGTAGTATTTTCTAATACCCATTTATATTCTTGATTTATATCTGTATTTGATACTGTGTTATTGTCTGTATTAATAGTTGTAATAATTCCATTTTTGTATAGCTCTTCTAATGGATGTTTACCTGCTACAGCTTGTGTTTGAATATTGCTAATTGGGCACACTTCTAGTGGTATTTCTTTTGTTCTTAATTCTTGCATAAGTTTTTTATCCTCAATACATCTTATTCCATGTCCAATTCTTTTTGCTCCAAATTTTATTGCTGTTTTTATGCTTTCTGGTCCATCTGCCTCACCTGCATGTATTGTAAATGGAATATTGTTTTTTCTAGCCATTTCAAAAATATCTTCAAAATTTTTAGTATTAAATAGAGCTTCTGCTCCTGCCAAATCTATTGCACATACTCCCTTACCTAAATACTTTTTGGCAACCTCAACTGTTTTTAAGTTTTCTTGGCTATTGTTATCTCCTCTCATACAACACAAAATTAAATTTCCATCAATATTATAATTTTGTTTTGCATTTTCTAAACCTTTTATAGCAGCTTTTACTACTTCATCATAAGATAGTCCTTTTTCTAAATGCTTACTTGGTGCAAATCTTACTTCTGCATATATTACATTTTGTTTGCTTAAATCTTTATATAATTCTGCTGTTGCTCTTTCTATTCTTTCAGCATTTTGTAATACTTTAGAAGGAATATCAAATTTTTCTAGATATTCATTAAGGTTTTTGCAATCTTTATCTACCATTAATCTTGCTTTTACTTCTTCTAAGCTTAATTTTTCTCCATCTTCAGCCAACCATTCTCTTACAGTTTCGGGTCTTAAAGAACCATCTAAATGTAAATGTAAAATTATTTTTTTCATTTTTTCAATATTATCCTTATTCATATTAAACCTCCAATTTTTATCCTCTTGGATTGAAATTTGATACATTCTGTAATTCTAGGAATAGCTCTTTTTCCTTATCTGTTAATTGTTTTGGAACAATGGTATTAATTTGTGCAATTAAATTTCCTCTTCCACCTTGGCCATCTTTATACCCTTTATCTGGAATTATTATTTGCTCTCCACTTTGTACGCCAGCTGGTATATCTAAAGTAATATTTTCTTCTATTGAATCAATACTTATTTTCTTTCCTAATGCTGCTTCCCATGGACTTACATATACATTAGTTAATATGTCACAACCTTGTAATTTAAACTTTTTATTGTCTTCTATATTTATTTTAATAAATAAATCTCCGTTTTTGCCTCCATTTAGTCCGTGCTTTGCCTTGACCTAGTAATCTTATTTTTTCTCCATTTCTAATTCCTGATGGAACCTTTACTGAAAATGTCCTCATTTGACCTTTTACTGTTCTTAATGATATTTTCTTTTCTAATCCATAATAAGCATCTTCAAGTTTAACATTTATTTCTGTTTCAATGTTTTCTCCTTTTGTAGGAGCCTTTGTGTCCTCTTTTATAATGGTTTTTTCACTTTCACCAAAGAACATATTAAAGAATTCACTAAATGCTGAGCCTTTCTCTCTTCTGCTCTCTTCATATTTTTCTTTTTGTTTCTTTCTTCCAACTTTAGAATTCCACATTCTATCATATTTTCTTTTACTAGAACTGTTTGATAAAACTTTATATGCCTCATTTATATCTTTAAAGCGTTCTTCAGATTGATGACTTTGATTATTTATATCTGGGTGATATTTTTTAGCTTGTTCTCTAAATGCAATTTTTATTTGGCTTTCAGTTACTTTATTCGTATCTAAATTCAATATCTTATAATAATCCTTAAAAATCATATTGTTTTCTCCTTAATAAAAATTATGTTCACCTACTAAATTATACCATATTTTATAGGTATTTTCTACCTTTTTTAACTTTTTTACCATTTTTTCTTTTTTTTTTTGATTTTTTATTATATAATATATTCATAACTATTTTGGAGGTATGTTTATGCGTAAGAACTTTTACTCAAATGTAAGCTCACAGTACAAAATTATTGCTGTTGATGATGAAGAAGGTATTTTAGATTCTTTAAAAGTGTTTTTGTCTAAAGCTGGATATTCTTTTGTGGGTGTAACTAACCCTATGGAGGCTATTGAAAGAATAAAAAATGAACATTTTGATTTAATGCTTTTAGACTTTTTAATGACTCCGATACATGGAGATCAAGTTGTAGAAGAAATTAGAAAATTTAATAAAGATTTATATATTTTATTACTTACTGGTCATAAAGACTTAGCACCACCATTGGAAACAATAAAGAGATTAGATATTCAAGGTTATTGTGAAAAAAGTGATAAATTTGACCAATTAATATTATTAATTGAATCTGGAATTAAGGCAGTTTCTCAAATGCAATTAATCAAAAATATAAATGCAGAATTACAAACTACTTATGATAAGCTTGAATCTGCTTATATGGAAACAATAGAGTTATTGCGTTTCACTGTTGAAGCAAAGGATACTTATACTAGGGGACATTCTGATAGAGTTTCTGCTTATGCAGTATTACTTGGAAAAGCCTTGGGACTATCAGAAGATGATTTAAAAACATTAAAGATTGGTGGTCTATTCCACGATATAGGAAAAATAGGTATTCCTGATAGTATATTACTAAAAAATACAAAGCTAAGTAATGATGAGTATTCTGAAATTAAAAATCATCCTGCTATTGGAACTCATATTTTATCTAATGCAACTATTTTTCAGGATATTCTTCCTATTGTTAAGCACCATCATGAACGTTATGATGGCAAAGGCTATCCAGGAAGATTATCAGGTGAAGATATTCCTTATTTAGCTCGAGTTACTGCTATAGCTGATGCTTTTGATGCAATGACTTCAAGGCGTTCGTATAGAGATTCTTTATCACTAGATGAAGTTAAAAGAGAAATTGCAGAAAATAGTGGAACACAATTTGATCCAAATATTGCAAAAGTATTCTTGGGAATACTAGAAACTCAACCAGAAGAAATAGAAAGAATTCGTCAGTTAGACATAAAAAAAATAGAAACAGCTTAATTGCTGCTTCTATTTTTTTATTATTTTATTGCAAATTTTTTAATTAGTACAATTCCTATTGCTAAGGTTGCAACTCCTATTGCTATTGATACTATAAGCATTGTAGAACTTTCTGCTTTGTCTTCTCCACCTGTTGGCATTGTTACAATTACTGTTTCTGCAATGAACTCATCCGGTTCTGGAGTAATATCTATAATTGGTACACTATCTAAATCGTCTACATAAGATTGAACTGTTTTTAAGTTTCCAAGTCCTATTCCTCTACTTAACGTACCTGCATCACTTGTTATTGAACCTGATGTTGGATATATTAATTGTGCTGCATAGCTTCTATATGTAAAGTCCTTTCTTCCGTTAACTGAGTCTAGGCTTTCATTGTAAACTTCTAGTGCTTGTTTAGTTTGCTTGTTTGCACCTAATTTTATTACATCTTTTGATTGTACTATATCAACATTTTCTGTATTTTCATCTGTTGCAACTTTTTCGTTTGTTGATAATGTTTTGTAATCCCAAATATATTTTGGTTTGTTTGTATCTACAGTAACAAAATTATTGTTTGTTGTGTTAAGTTTTAATCCATTGCTTGTACTTACATAGTCCTCAATTTGGAATGGTATTTCTGAGTCAACGTCGCTATCTGATTTTGTTCCATTGTAGTATGCTGTGCCTAAGTATAAGCCTTGAGTATTATAGTTTGCATCATAGCTTAATCTCTTTAATTCTTCTGCAATTTGTGCATAAGTTTTTCCACTTGCTAACTGATTTGATAATTCTCTACCGATGTATTCAATGTCTCCAACGTTTGTTATTCTAAATGTATATGTAATATATATTCCTTTTCCGCCTAGTTTTTCTGTTTGCTCTTCTACCTTCCATATACCTCTAGAGTTTTCCTCTTTATCAGTTGCTGTTGCAAAAACGCTCTTTCCTGTATTAGAATCTAGTTTTACTGTTAGTTTATTATGATCATCATAATTTTCTATACTTGTTATTGCTTCTGTAACATCATCTATTTTTAAAGATGTTATGTGTTTTTCTAATACTAAATTTGCAAGTGATCTCTGAGCTAAACCAAAGTTAACATTTCTTTGCATTGTTTGTGAACTATCTCCATCAGTAGGGTTTTCTGATACATCCATCCATATTGTTGATGTTTCAGCACACATCCAAGTATTATCTAGTTTATCTTTGCTATCTATTTTTAGTTGGTCTGCATTGCTAAATGCTACACTCTTTGCAAATCCAATTTCTTCTAGTCTTCTTGCTTCATTGTCTCTTGCCATTGAATTGTTTTGTTGATATGAGCTTGGTTCGTACCATACTTTATTATAATAAGCATCTATTGTTGATTTATAATCTTGGCCATTATATTTTGTTAAGTTTCCTGCTGAATCTGCATCATAGTATGTTCCATCACCATATATAAATCTTACAATATAGTTACCTGGTATAAATCCTTTAAATGTATAGCTTCCTGATTCGTTAGAAACAGTATATTCACCTTGTGATTGACCATCACTTGTTACATAACGTACAACGTTTGAGCCTGATTCTGTTTCTTGCCAAATATATTCTAGTTTTAATGCTTTGTTTCCAACTGAAACATTTTTTACTTCGATTAATTGTACTATTACGTCGTCAACTTTGTTTTCTCCATTATCATATTGTCCATTTCCAGTATTGTAAGAACCTGGAGTTGTTGTTTTCGCATCTTCAAATACAAAACCTTTGATTTCTCTTTGAAGGTTATTTAATTGTATTGCTAATCCTGCTGCATCATCTGTATCGTCCTCTTTGCTATGTATCTCTATATTGTCTGGTGCTGAATCTATATCAATACATCCTTCATTTGTAGAGTATGAAATTATTTCAACCCAGTTTTGGAAATCTCCTGTATAAACTCTTCCTTGTTCATCTTTTCCTACTGTAAATACTAGTTCTGCAACTCCTTGATTAACTGTATCATTAAATACTGCATTAGTATTTAATATTACTTTGTTGTATGCTTTTCCATTTATTGTTACAAGCTCTGGTGTTGCTCCTGAAAGTATATAATGTGGATCATAATAATATGCTATATTATTAATTTTTGTATCTGTTGAACTTTGATTATTTAATAATATTTGGTATGTTACTTCAATGTTTAAATCTCCATCATTTTGTCTTTGTTGTAATAAATTACTTGATGCAGCCATTGTATTTACTGCTAGTTCATTATTTCTTGCTGCTGGTAATTTATAGTCGCCTATTCTGTAATTATAGTCTGAGTCATATAAATACAAATTATATCTTACATTTTCAATTTGTAATGGTTCTAATATTGGGTTGTTGTTCTCGTCCTTTTGTAAATTTTGTATATCATTATAGTTATAAATTTTTTCCTTTCCATTTATACTAACTTTTGCTTGATATATATCTGTTACAGCGGCTAAGTCTACTTCTTTTCTTACTAATCCCATATTAATATTTGCAGTGTTTTCTGAATATATATTTGCTAGTGTTGTAGATTTCATTGCAAATTTTTCTAATAGTTTTCCACTTGAATCTCTAACAATTAATAATGCTTTTTCAGGATCTGTTGTGTAATCATATTCAAGTGTAGTTCCATCATTTGATTTTCCTTTTGTTATAGTTTCAAATCTACTATTGAATTGATTTCTATTTATTTCTTGTACTACTGAATCACCTGATTGTTGTGAATATGGAGTTACAATGTAATGAATTCCATCAAATGTAAACTCTATATAATACTTAATTGTTCCTCTTATACTTGCTGGAAGGTCTTTAAACTCATAGTATCCATTTGCATCAGTAACTGTAGTAGCTACAACTACTCCTGCTGAATTAATTGCTGAAACTTCAATATTAGGAATTCCTGCTTCGTCTGAATCTATGCTACCATTTGGAGCTGTTACTGGTTTTATTCCATGTTGCTTATCTTCCCAAACTTTACCTGATAAATCTAATGTAACCATATTTTCAACTGTAACTTTAACAGTATTATCGTTTGTATTATATTCTGCATCTACAGAATTGTTATTTGCTCCAGTTACTGTTACTCTGCAGTTGCCTTCCTTATGTTTAAATATAATTTCTGCTCTACCATTTGGATACAATCCCCTGAAATTTACATTTAGTTGAGGCACTCCAATTTCTTCTAATGTTACTATAATATTTTTACTTGGATCAATTACTTCTAGTTCTCCTAAATCAATTTCTCCACTAGCGTCTGTGCTTCTTACTATAGAACTTGAGCCTGATTTGGTTCTTGCATTTTCTAATTGAATTCTAAATGTTATATCAGGTATTACTTCATCTGTTATAAATGCATTAATTTTTAAAAGTTTTAATTTTTGTATTATAGCTTTGTTTTTAATAACTACTTCACATTTAGATTCATTTTGCATTGTTACTTGGTACAAATTATTATTATTTAAAGCTACGTTTTGAGTTGTCCATTGTCCTATCATGTCATTATAGGTAAATGTAATATTTATTGGATTATTTGGTTCATAGTAAATACTTGTTTCCTCAGTTAGTGTAAGGTTTACTGTTGTTACTCCTGGATTTGGTTCAATAATTATTACTCCCTCTCCTGATGCGTCTGTAATAAGTGTATTTCCTGTTACTCCTTTAGATTCCTCATGTTCTGTGTTAATTTTTCCACCTGTAATACTAATATTAAACTTAATATCTTTTAAAGGATTGCCATTAGCTGTAATATTATCTAAATTTACATCTGTTTTCTTTATATATACTCTAATAATTGGTCTATTAACAGCTGTTATTGTAAATGTATTTGAACATTTATCAGGACTAGTTGTAGAACCTGTTAATTTTCCTTCAATTTTTTCGCTTTCTGGTTTGTTAATTGTTGTTAACTTCCATTGTTTGTTAGAGTTATCCCAATCATAAATTAATTCAATTGGTGATTTATACTTAATATAATTTGCTGGAGCTTTTGTTTCTGTAAGAATAACCTTAACTTGTGTAGCTCCCTTATTAGGTTTTATTGTAATACTTGCTTTTCCATCATTTCCAGTTGTTATACTATTTGTTCCATCTTTTGCAACTCCGTTTACCACTGAAACCTCAAATGTAACTCCTGGCACTACTTTATTGCTTGTATCAACCTTATCAATATTTATTTCAATTTCTGGCTTACCTGCCCAAAATTCAAATTTTTTACTTTCATGAACACTGTTGTACATTGGTGTTAAGTAAATTAAATTTTGGTAGTCATCTTGGTAATGTACAGTATTTAAAAAATTTATTGAACCATTTTGTATTGAGCCATCACATTCTTCATCTCTGTGTCCTTCACTATTAATGGGGTCAACATACCACTGCTCTTTTGGTGGAACTTTATATGCAACATTACCAACACAGAACCCAACTGATCTGTATGTAAATGTTCCCCCACATTTTATACAATAAGCCTTTCTTGATATTGCCCTCTCTGGTGTGAATTTTGCATAATTACTTGGAGCAACTCTGTATCCATTATAAAATACTTCTATCTCATTTTTTTCTCCATGTTTTATTCCATCATTTTCTGTAAGATAAAATTCTTTTCCACTTTCTGGAATATTTGTTAAAGTTTTTCCATTTACTTTAATTACTAAAGCATCATCAGGTATTGGAGCTCCTTGAGATGTAACTGCAAATACTTTATTATTATGTGATGGGTATGTTATTTTAAATGGTCCATATTTTCCATCAGCGCTTTCAATGACTGGGCTTTGTGGCCCTGTAATGCTAATGTTTCCACTTGCTTTTATGCTAGCTGCAAGTGTTGCTCTAGCAAGTAAGTCATTTAGTTCTGCTGTTCCCAGTAATGGCGGTGTTTCTGTATGCCCTTCACCTATCATTACCCAAACAGCATTGGCAATTAAATCAGTCTCTGAATCTCTTGGATTTTCTGAGTCATGTGGAGTCTGCTGTGCAATTATATAAGAAAGTTCTGAACTTGCAGTCCCTGCTTCATAACATAAATATGTCACATTTGGAACAAAGTCTTTACCATGATTTAAGCAGTATAAATAATCATTTCCCAAAAAGGCACTTACACTTCCAATATTTATTGTATCTTTACCGTGGTGTGTACGCAATGGATTTGTTTCCAGCTATAATCAATATGCTCATTATAATTGCTAGAAATACAATACTACAAATTGAAGTCCATATTTTATGATTCTTTTTTGACATCTTATTTTCTCCTTTCCTTATTATAATTGTTATGTTTTAGAATTTTTCTTGTTCCAAACATTCCACAACCTATTATTGCAATCACTATAACTATTAGCCATATATAATTTTGTTGAATTCCAGTTGTTAATGAAATAATTAATGTTGCTTCTGTTTTATTGTTATCTTCTTTTTGGTCTGGTATTAAATAATCATTAAATGTTTCTTCTAGTGTTGCATTATTTACTAATGCTATTACTTTGTCATCATTCATTTCCTTTGTAAGTATTAATTTTACTATTGCAGTTTCTCCTGGTTGTAAGCATTTATTTGCTAATGCTATACTATAAATTTTTCCGTCTTTTTCATACCAGTCTTTATTTAGTTCTGAAGAAAATTTCATTCCCTCTGGTATTTTATCTGATATTGCTTTTGCATAACCTGCAACTTCTCCATTGTTTGTAATTGCAATTTCATATTCTACTAATACTAAAGAGCCTTTAATATTCTTTCCATCAATTTCAACTTTTGCTGTATTTACTGCATTGAAATCATACTTTTCAGTTTTTACATTATCATTTACAGTAATTTTTGTTATACCTTTATTTACGCTCATATCAAAATTTTTATTAATTACAAATCCTGCATTTGCATTTTCAGTTTGTCCATCTTTTAATTTAATTACTTTTGTTTTTGCAACTGTTTCATTGTTTTGTGTTGTGTTAATAGCATCTGAATCTAAGTCGTTTTCAACTTCTTCTCTTTTATATTCTGTTACTGATAATACTTTTGTATTATAGTTGAACTCTACTGAATACTTTCCATCAGGAATATTTGTAAATTCGTATTCCCCTTTATTGTTTGTTATCTGTGTTTCAACTCTTTCTCCAGTTTCTGTATTTACTAATGATGCTTGTACACCTTTTAGTAAAGCTTCTGTATTATCTCTTCTTCCATTTGCATTTTTGTCTATCCAAGCTACGCCTTTAATCATATTATTTGTGTTCATAGTTTTTACAGTACTTTCATTTTCTGTCGCTGGTGTTTCTATTACAACCTCAGTTTTAGCATTTATGGTATTAATAATTTTTTCAGTATCGACTTCATAAATGTTTACTCCTGTTATTTTTGCATAAGTTACTTGTGTGCCTTGTTTTTTCAAGTCTTTTGCGACACCTGTAATATGTATTTTAACAGTTTCATTAGGATCTATCAAAATTCCTGATAGGCTTCCTTCTAGGCTTCCAGATGTAATTCTACACTCTTTTGTTGTATTTATATTTACGGCATGAATCTCTTGTATGTCTAAACATGTAATGTCTTGTAAGCTGAAGTTGACTGTAGCATGTGACTTTCCGTCATTTATTAATGTTACTAAATATTCAATCTCATCTCCGGCTTCAAGTGTTTGCCCTGGTTTATTTGTAATTATTGATGTTTTTATTGTTGAAGGAATAACAAATTTTAATTTTGTTGAAATATTTATTGTATTATTTTCATAAACAAAATCTGCTTTAATTGTTTCACTACTATTTACAAATTGTTTAATTTGCCCATTTACTGTTGCTGTAAATGTCTCTTTTTTTGGTATGTTTATATTTTTAATTATAATACTATTATCACTTTCATTTACAAAACCATCTGTTACTTCTGTGTTAATTGCTGTTTGTAAAAGTGTTTTTTCCATTCCATCTGGTAGATTAAATCTTAAGGTAATATTATTTAAGTCTTTATTAGTTTTATTTGTAATTGCAAATGTATATTTAGTATAATCTCCAACCTCTAATTCTTTTTTATTTTCTACATAAACTTGAGCTTTTATGTTTTCATCTTCATATACTTCTAAATGTTCCGCTTCTTGTTTAATTGTTGTAGTTGTTGTTGCAACCATATTTTGATTGTTATATACATCAATTATTATGTTGTGTTCTATATCTTCTTCAATATTTGTTGGTAGTTCCATACCAAATGTAAAGCATACTTCTTGTCCTTGAGCAAAATCATTTACTATTACTAAGAAAGATTTTGCATTTTCTGTATATTCTGTGCTCCAACCATTTTCCAAATCAATTATATCTGTTGTTGGGTTTGGATTTTCTGTATAATAAACTGTATAATCTATTCCTGAAATTTTTCCAACCTTGGTTGATGTTCCTAAAATCATAGCTTGTTTTATATTTTCTCCAAGGTTGTTAATTATTCTTTCGTTTACTGTTACAGAATTATATGTATTTGGTTCAATAATCGTTTTTCCTGTTTCTCTTTTGTTTGATTTAATTGTATTATTTCCAACTATAGTTTCTGTTTCTACCATCATTTCTTTGTTTGAAATAATGTCTAATTGTTTTGTATCAATTCCATTACTTATATTGTCTATTCCTTCATAAGTTTTAATATTCTCATAATATAAGCTTACTTGACTTTGAATTGTTGGTATCATTTTTTCAGTAATTAGAGTTGTTTCTAATATTATTTGTGTATTTTCTTCTATTGATTTAGTACGTTCTAGTTGTTCTCCTTCAAGTTTTACAACTATTACTGGTGTTCCATCTTCTAACATTCCTTTTTCTAATGAACTAATAACAAAAGAATTATTGTTTAGCATTGTTATATTGTCAATAGAAATATTATTTACTTCTTTAGGTAGTGCAATCATAAATTGTGGATTTTTAAATAAATCATAAATTGCTCTATTTGTGTGTAATGTTATTGTAAAATTAACTTTATTTTCTATGCTTGCAGAAATTTGAGTTTTATCAATACCTAGTTCTGCAAAAGTTTTTGAATACTCAATAGGCATTTCTGTCATTTCTATTGTGTTTAGTAATTCAGTTTCACCTTTTATAATTATTTGTTTAGTTACTTGCATTAAGTTTATTTCTTTAACATTTTCAACTTTTTCAATTACTTTATCATTTATTATTAAAAGCTCACTTGTTTTATTTGGATTTTTTAATATTTTAAAATCTACTTTATAAGTTTTTTCAGGATAAACAACTGTTATATATCCTTCCTCGTCTGCTATGGTTTCAGCATTTATAACAACTTTTCCATCTTTTGCAAAAACTTTACCTATATTGCTTTCATCTATATTTTCTTCTTCTGGAAGAGTAATTAAGTTTTCATCAGTTTCAGATAAATTTTCTTGTTCTAAGTTTTTATCTTCTTGAGCTGTTTTAGTTTTTTCTTTGTTTTCATCTTCTTCTACGCTATATTTAATTTCTAAACTTCCATTTTCACTAATTGCCTTAATCAATTCATCTTTGACAATTTTAGTTGTTTTGTAAAAAGTTTTTACTTCTTTGCTTTCTTGTGTTTCATCTTCACTTGGTTCACTGTTGCCAATTACTGTATTCACATCATTAACTTCAAGTTCATCAAAGCTTTGGTCAAAATCTAAATTCAATTTTATTTTTTCTTGGTATTCGGTCTCTTGATTTGCCATGTTATCTTTGCAAAATTCAGATAGCTGAATTTCTAAAGCTTTCTGCTCTTCATTAGCTTCACCTTGTTTTGAAATATCTTGTAACATTTTTTCTTCATCAACGGCATACGAAATCATACCTGATATTGCCATGCTAAAATTGGCATATAATAGGTTTACCATCAACACTATTGTTATTATTTTTTTTAATCTTCTTGAATTTAACATACAAACCTCCTAAAACTAAATACAATATAATATTTTATATCATATCTTGTCAATATCTTTGTTTTATTGTAGAAAATGGCCTATCTTACGGATATATATTATATATAGATTTTTGAAAATTTTTTTACATTTTTATGACATTTGTCTACATTTATATTATACACGCTTATGTAAACTTTTTCAAGTGTTTTAGCGGATATTCTGCTATTTTTTGGTTATTTTTTATGCCATTTTATGTAAGCTTTACCTCGGGTTATATTTTTTGATATAATAGCTTCATAAAATTGTTTAAGGAGGGTTTAGTTTTGAGTATTTCTATTTCAAATTTCGGTGTAACCGATAAAAATGAACCTGTAAAATTATTTACAGTAAAAAACAATAATGGAGCTTCAGCCGTATTTACCAACTGGGGAGCTACAGCCGTATCTATTTTTATGCCTGATAAAAATGGTAAAATGTTAGATGTTTTACTTGGTTTTGACAATTTAAAAGATTATTTAGTTAATCACTGTTATTTTGGTGCAACTGTTGGTAGAAATGGTAATCGTGTACAAAATGCACAGTTTCAAATTAATGGAAAATCTTATTATCTAGATAAAAACGAAAGAGATAAAAATGATTTACATAGTGGATTTAATGGTTATCAAAAAAGGGTGTGGGATTTTACAGCAGATGAAGAAAATAATTCTGTAACTTTCAAACTTTTAAGTCCAGATATGGACCAAGGTTTTCCTGGAGATTTCAACATTTCCGTGACATATACTTTAACTAATGATAATGGTATAGAAATTCAATATAATGGAATTTGCAATAAAGATACTGTAGCAAACATGACAAATCATTCTTACTTTAATTTGAATGGTCATAATAGTGGTTCTATAATTAATCATGATTTAAAAATAAATAGTACAAAATATGCGGTTGTTGATAATGAATCTATTCCAACAGGTGTATTAGCAGATGTAACAAATACCCCTTTGGATTTTACAAATTTTAGGAGAATTGCTGATGATATAGATAGTGATTTTGAGCAAATAAAACTCGTAAAAGGTTATGATCATAGCTTTCTAATAGACAAGAAAAACAAGGGTTTAGAAAAGGTAGCTACCTTAAAGTCTAATGAGTCTGGCATTAATATGGATGTATATACTGATTGTTTGGCTGTTCAATTTTATGCTGGAAATTATATTGATGATGTTCCTCAAGTTGGAAAAGGTGGTTTTACTTACGGAAATCGTAGTGGGCTATGTTTAGAAACTGGGTTTTTGCCAAATTCTATTAATGAACCAAAATTTGCATCACCAGTATTAAAAGCAAATACTCCTTATGTTTCTAAAACAATTTACAAATTTTCAACAATAACACATTAGCTTTATTGTTTGTAAAAATTAAGGTTACAGTGTTTTAAGCTGTAACCTATTTTTTATTTTATTTCTCTTGCTTTTACTATAATTCTATGCTCATCACTTGCATTGGTACATGTTATTAAAGTAACTTCTCTTTTTCCATCTGTTAATTGAGAGGTGCAACTTGTATCTGTATCTACTGTTGTATATTTATCATATACAGCATATTGCAAAGTTTTTCCAAATGTATCTGTTATTTCAATAATATCACCATTTGTTAATCTTGGTACTTTACTAAAGAATTGTGAATTTCTATAATTGTGACCTACTATGCAAAGATTACCTATTTCGTTTGGATTTGCTCCATGGAATTTAACAGGTGCAATTTTTAGCAATGTATCATAACTTTCTGTATCACTTGATAATATTGGATACTGACAGTTAATTGATGGTATGTATATTTGGCCTATTGTATAATAAATTGTGCCATCTTTTGCCTCTACTTTTTGCTCTTCTGGTATTTCTATTTCTCTTTCTACTATTACTTTTTCAATTTCTTCAACATTTATAGCTTGACCATTATCACTTTTTCCATTTAAAATCATTACAACAGCTTGTTCTTCTATTACTTGACTTTCTGGTTGTATTTGCATAGCTCCTAGAATTTCTCTAGATACTGCCTCGCTTTTGTTTCTATCATAAGCTGAGCAAATACCATAAGTTGATAGTCCAATAAGTGCAAAAACAGATAAAAAGAATTCCATTTTAAATAGCTTCTTTTTTTTCTTCATTGCTGGTGTAACGTATACTTTTTGAGTTATTAAAATTTGATTCATTTTTACCTGCCTTTCTTTTTTTTAATAATTTCCAATTTTATTTTAACACATTTTTTCTAGTTTTTCAACTACTTTTGTTATACTTTCGTTTGGTGTAGATGCTCCTGCCATTACGCCGACTTTACTTACACCATTTAATGTTTTTAAGTCTAATTCTTTTTCTGTTTCAATAAATAAAACGGTATTGCAATATTGCTTTGCTAATTCATATAGTTTATTTGAATTTGAACTATGTTTGCCTCCAATTATTATCATTGCTTCTGCTTGTTTTGCAATTTTTTCTGTTTCCTCTTGTCTTTGCTTTGTTGCAGTACATATTGTATTTTTTATTTCTATTTTATTTTCAGGTATTATCTGCTTAATTTTTTTTACAATATTTTCAAAAGTTTCTAAACTGTATGTAGTTTGTGAAATTATTAGTATTTTATCTTTATTTGATTTTTTAAATTGGTCTATCGCATTTTCAATTTCATCTTCATTTTCTATTACTGAATAGTAATCTCCGCAAAAGCTTATTGTTCCAATCATTTCTGGATGTGTTGCTTTTCCTATAATAAATATATAATAGTCCTCTTTAGAATAATCTTGTGCTATATTATGTATTTTCAATACTTTTGGGCAAGTTAAATCAATTACTTCAATATTTAACTCTTTAGCCCTCTTATATGTATCTTTTGTAACCCCATGTGACCTAATAATAACTTTATTTTGGGCTTCTTCTATATTTTCTATAAATTTCATGCCATTGCTAGTTAAATTTTCTGTTACCTGTTTATTATGTACTAGTTCTCCTAAACAGCTTATATTTTTATCTTTTTCTAATTCTTCTCCGAGCCTTTGTTACAGCATTTTTCACGCCAAAGCAAAAGCCTGCTGTTTCTCCAATAATAATTTCCATAACTAGTCTCCTATTATAATTTCATAATTTCCTCTTTTAGCACTTTTACAATTTCTTCCTGTTTAACTTTTCTAACTATTTCACCTTTTTTAAATAGCAAGCCTTCTTTTACTCCTCCTGCAATTCCTATATCTGCGTGTTTTGCTTCCTCTGGTCCGTTTACAGCACACCCCATAACTGCTACTGTTATATCTTTATTTATTGTTTGCAGAAAATCTTCCATTTCATTTGCAATAGGAATTAAATCATATTGTATTCTTCCACATGTTGGGCAAGCAATAAGTGTTGGAGATTTATATAATTTACAATCTTTTAAAATTTCCTTTGCAACTTTAATTTCTTTAACTGGATCAGCAGATAAGGATACTCTTATTGTATCTCCAATTCCTTCCTTTAGTAAAATTCCTAGACCTATACTTGAAGATACTGTTCCACTAAATTCTGTTCCAGCATGTGTTACTCCTAGGTGTAATGGATATTGTATAGTTTTTGCAGCCTCTTCATAGCTTTCAATACATAAATCTAAGTCTGAAGCTTTTAAAGATATTGCAATATCAAAAAAGTTTAAGTCTTCTAAGATTCTTATATGTCTTAAACCACTCTCTACCATGCCTTTTGCAGTTGGTTTATCATTATATTTTTGTAGAATATCCTTTGGCATTGAACCACTATTTACGCCTATTCTTATAGGTATCTTTCTTTCTTTGCAAATATCTACTACTTGCTTTACTCTATCTATTGAGCCAATGTTTCCTGGATTAATTCTAATTTTATCTACGCCAGCTTTTGCTGCCTCCAAAGCAATTCTATAATTAAAGTGTATATCTGCAACAACTGGTATATGTATTTGTTTTTTTATTTCTTTTATTGCTCTTGCATCTTCTTCATCTAAACATGCAACTCGAATTATTTCACATCCTGCTTCTTCTAGTTTCAAAATTTGTTCTACTGTTGCTTTTACATCTTTCGTTTTTGTATTTGTCATTGATTGAATTACAACTTTGTTTTGTCCTCCAATTTGAACTCCACCTACAAATATTTTTCTTGTTTCATTTCTCTTTACCATTTTTAAATCACCTATTTAATTTTATCATTAAATTTTACTAAAAGCAATTGTTTCCAATAAAATTACATGATATAATAGTTATGATGTAATATTGTCATCTAAAAACGGAGGTTTATATGGATAATAACGTTGTAGATATAAATAATCTAACAGATGAAACAAAACAAAAATTAAGAGATTTTGATGAGCAAGAAGCATATTTCCTTCTTTGTGAGATTTTTGCAAATGCACAAGCTTCAAAAGATTATGCAAAATTTCAAACTGACCTTGCAGAGTGGAAAAAGCACTATCCAATAGATTTGTTTAGTGAAAATTTAAAAAGAAAAATAAAATATATGTTAAGTAAAGAATTTTTAGATACCATACTTAAGGATTTTACAGCATTTGATGAGTTATCTAAAAAAGATCCAGCCGTTGGCTTAGAAAAGTTACGTAAGGTTTTAGATAAGGCAGAAAAACATAAAGATAAAAAACAATTAGATAAAGATTTAGATAAACTTTATAAAGAATATCCATTAGATTTTTTGAAGGAAAAATATCCTCATATTGTTAAACTTCTTACTAGCCAAGCAAATATTGATAAAGTTCTTCAAAAATTTGATTCAGATCTTGCTTATGACGAATTAATTAAGATAACAGAGCATCCTGAAGAATTTAAAAATTTTGATGAATATAAGAATGTTCTTGAGGAATACCAAAAAAACTTTCCAGTTGATGATTTTAGCGATAAATATAAATCACAAGTTCAAAACATTCTTAATGAAAATTTAGACGAAAAAAAGGCAACTGAGTTATTTTCTATATCTTATTTTGATTTAAGTAATGGCGAGGTGGTTGACCTAAATTTAACTCAAAACTTTAGCTTATTAGAACGCAATGCTCGTACTGAATTTTTCAAAATTGTTGATAACAATATTGATAATATACCAGCTTTATATGACTGGACTTGCAAATATGCAAGATACATAAACTCTTTTGATATTAATACTAAGAATACCATTGTATCTAGTTTAATGAAAAGGTATTATCATGAATTACCAACATTGCCTGATTACAGAATTCCAGAATTAACTGACTTTGATGATGATTTATCCATTGAAGATTGTATTAACGATATTAATAAAATGAAAAAAAATACTGTTATTCAACTTCTAGGAATTTTATCTACTGGTAATGAACTTTCAAAGGATGATTGCAGAAGATTAAGCTCAAATAATAAGCAAATAAAAGAAATAGCTATTAAATCTATTGATTATGAGTTGTTTAATTTTATGGAAAATAAGGAAGAAGAAGAACTTACTTTTGACCAAAATACTTCTTTATACCTAAATCCAACGTCAAGTTCTTCAGGAGCTGGTGGTTCTTCACCTATTGCTACTCTTGATAATAATGTTCCAGAAATTTCTGGGGAAGAAATAGAATTACAAAATAGCTTAGATAAAGAGCCAGAGCCAGTTATTGAACAATCTCCAACAATGGAAAGTGATTCTAAGGAAGAACCTAACCAAGAAGAAAATACAGAATTAGATGTGCAACCTGAGCTAGAACAAGAGCAGAAACCTGCACAAGAAATTCAACAAGCAATTAGCCTTGAGCAAAAAGAAGAAACAAAACCTGAAGTTCAACCTATACAAGAACCAGAGAATGAGCAAGTGCAGGAACTAGAGCAAGAGCAAACCCAAAAGTCTCAGCCTGAACAGACAAAAGAAATTAAACAAGTTTCTGTTCCTACATTTGAGAAAGAACCTGAGCCAGAAATTAAGGTTAAAAATGAGCCAGAAAAAGAATTAAATCAACCTGTATCTCAAGAGCCTTCTTCAAATGATGTAGAAATTAAAGTTGAATTAGAAACGGAATTAAATAAATCAGAATCCAAAACAAATGAATATAAAAAAGGCAGTACTTTTGGAAAAATTTGGGATTTTTTAAATAGAGACATTTCAAATAAACGCCAAAATAATGGATTTGACAGAGATGATGATGAAAGATAAAAAAAAACGACCACACGGTCGCTTTTTATTTCTTAAACTTCTAGTTTAACATCAACATCCTGAATTAAACTGCCATATTTTTCCAAGACTGGATTTACATCATTACAAATAAAATCTGTTACTTGGTGTGCTGCCCTACCACATAAATGTTCAGGTTTTAAAATTGCTAGTATTTCGTCCTTAGTTAATCCAAAGCTTGAATCTTCTGCAATTCTTGTAACTAAGTCGTTTGGTCTTCCAAATTCTTTAACTTGTTTTGCTGCTTCCATTGAGTGAACTCTTATTTTCTCATGTAGTTCTTGTCTATCTCCACCCTTTAAAACTGAATTCATAAGTATTTCCTCTGTTCCCATAAATGGCAATTCTTCCATTATATTTGCTCTTATTCTGTTTTCGTATACTACTATTCCCTGTGTTATATTTGCATATATTTTTAATATTCCGTCAACAGCTAAAAAGCTTTCTGGAACGCATATTCTTTTATTAGCAGAATCATCTAATGTTCTTTCTAACCATTGTGTGCTTGTTGTTATTTTTGTGTCATTTGCCAAAGCAATTACATGTCTTGAAAGTGAGTTTATTCTTTCACTTCTCATTGGATTTCTTTTATATGCCATTGCTGATGAACCTATTTGTTTGCTTTCAAATGGCTCTTCTAGCTCTTTTTCATGTTGTAGTAGTCTCATATCATTAGCAAATTTTGATGCACTTTCAGCAATTCCTGCTAAGCAATTTAAAACTCTTGAATCAACTTTTCTTGTATATGTTTGGCCAGATACAGAAAATGTTTTTTCAAATCCCATTTTTTCTGCAATTTTATTATCTATTTGTTTAACTTTTTCTTCATCTTTAAATAACTTCATAAAGCTTTCGCTTGTTCCTGTTGTACCTTTACATCCTAATAGTTTTAAGTGTTCCTCTACAAATTCTAGCTCTTGCAAGTCTTCTAATAAATCTTGCATCCAAAGTGTTGCACGTTTTCCAACAGTTGTTAATTGCGCTGGTTGGAAATGTGTATATCCTAGACATGGAACATCTTTATATGTATCAGCAAACTTTTTTAGGTTACTTATTACAAGAATTAATTTTTGTTTAATTAATCCTAATGCCTGTTTCATAATTATTATATCTGTATTATCTGTAACATAGCATGAAGTTGCTCCTAGATGAATTATTGGCTTTGCTTTTGGGCATTTTGTTCCAAATTCGTACACATGTGCCATTACATCATGTCTACATTCTTTTTCTCTTTTTTCTACAACCTCATAATCAATGTTATCAACATTTGCCTTCATTTCATTTATTTGTTCATCTGTAATATCTAATCCTAGTTCTTTTTCAGTTTCTGCAAGAGCAACCCATAGTTTTCTCCAAGTTGAATATTTTGTGTTATTAGAGAATAATCTACTCATTTCTAAACTTGCATATCTTCCACTCAATGGTGTTACATAGATATTATTTTCCATTTATATCAATCCCTTCATTTAATAATTACCAATACTGTTTCTAATTTTGAAAAATCAACTGCTGGTTCTATTAGTGCATATTTTTCTGTTATGTTTGGAGCTTCTTTAATTTCTATTAATCTTCCAATTCTTAATCCCTTAGGATATATTCCTCCAAGTCCTGATGTTTCAACATCATCGTTTAAAACTAAGTCAGCATCTGCACTTATATATGTTGCCTTTAATAAATTGCTATCACCTAAATTGCCCTTTACTATTATGTTATCTCTTGATATATTCATTATTGCACTTACACTACTTGAAGAATCTATTATTGGTTGAACTTTTGAGGTGGTCTCTGTGCTTGATATAACATGTCCTACTACTCCTTTTTCTGAAACAACAGGCATGTTTTTGCTTACGCCCTCACTTTTTCCAACATTTATTACTATTGTACTTGTTAAATTGCTCAAATCTCTGTCTATTATATATGCTGGAACTGTTGTATATTTTGTATATTGATCTGTTAAATTTGCATATTCTCGTAATGTTTTATTTTCAGCTTTTATTATTCCAAGTTCACTCAAGTTTTTGCTAAGTTCTTCGTTTTGCTTCTTTAAATCTTCATTTTCTTTTTTTAAATTATTAATGTCTTCAAAAAATTGATTGTTTTTAGCTATTTTATTTTTTAAATAAGTAAGTCCATTTTGCACGGGCATTACTAATTTATTTATTATTCCCTCTACATAAGAGAATTTTGAAGTATCAATATTTGTAATAACTACTAAAGTTGTTAATATTAAAAATGTTATAATAATACCAATTACTCCTGTTTTTTTATTCATACTTGCCTCCCATAATGTGCAAAATATTAATCATTATCTTCTCTTTCTTGCATTTGTTAATATACATTTTAGCTTTTCTAAATCTGCTAAAGTTTTTCCTGTTCCTTTTACTACACATTCTAATGGGTCTTCTGCTACATATACTGGCATTTCTATTCTTTGGCTAATTAGGGTGTCTAAATTTCTTATTAATGCTCCCCCTCCAGCAATTACAACTCCTTTTTCAACAATATCTGCTGCTAATTCTGGTGGCGTTTTCTCAAGTGTTACTTTAACTACATCTATGATTTCTGCTATTGAGTTTTGCATTGCTTCTTGTATTTGAGATGACTTTACAATCGCACTTCTAGGATACCCTGTTTGTAGGTCTCTTCCTTTTATTTCCATGCTTAATTCTGTCATAAGTGGCATAGCACAGCCTATACCTATTTTTATTTCTTCCGCTTGTGTAAGGCCAATGGCTAAGCCCAATTCTCTTTTAACATAATTTACTATATCTTCATCTAGTTCATCTCCAGCAATTCTCAAAGAGTTGCTCACAACAATGCCTCCGTAAAGATATAACTGCAACTTCCGTAGTTCCTCCGCCAATATCAACAATTATATTGCCAGTTGGTTCTGCTACATCTAAGCCTGCTCCAATCGCAGCAGCCATAGGTTCTTCAATTAAAAATACTTCTTTTGCTCCTGCTCTTAATACTGATTCCTCAACAGCTCTTTCCTCAACTTCAGTTATTCCTGATGGAACACCTACTACTACTCTTGGTCTTCCCGCATTATATCTTTGGCATACCTTTGAAACTAAGTTTTTAAGCAAAAGCTGTGTTGCACTAAAATCAGCAATTACACCATCTTTCAAAGGTCTTATAGCTGCAATATCCTCTGGAGTTCTTCCAAGCATTTCTTTTGCTTCATATCCTGTTGCTATAATTTCTCCTGTTTTTTTATCAATAGCCACAACAGAAGGTTCTTTTAAAACTATTCCTTTTCCTTTTATTGTAACTAATATATTTGCTGTTCCCAAATCAATGCCTATATCTTTACCTTTAAACTCTAATAATTTCATTATTAACATTCCTTTCTAAAAGCATAGTTATTTTAACAATAAACTTTTATATGTGTTATCTCCAATAATAATATGATCTAGTAATTGTATTCCCATTACGTCTGCTGCTTCATATAACCTATCTGTAACCTTATAATCACTTTTACTTGGAGTACAATCCCCGCTTGGATGATTGTGTACCAATATTATTTTAGGTGCTTGCATTTTTATTGCTTCTGTTAAAACATCTTTTGGCTCTATACAGCTAAAATTTGCACCTCCAAGTGATATGTTGATAGATTTTAAAACTACATTTTTACTATTCAATATCAATACTTTTGCTATTTCACGTTTTTCATATTTTAGTTCTGGTATTAGTAAATCTGCTACATCTTTTGGGGTTTTGATTATTTTTTTCTGGTTGTTTATTGGTCTTGCTATTCTTTTGGTTATCTCACAAATCGCTTTTAGTTGGATTGCTTTTACCTTGCCAATACCTTTAATTTGCATAAATTCTTCTAATGATATTTCCTGCAAAAATCTTAAGTTGTCTTGTTTTGTATTTTCATTTAGTTTCAATATTTCTTGTGCTATTGAAACCGATGACTGTTCTTTTGTTCCTGACTTTATTATTATTGCCAATAATTCTGCATTTGATAAATTTTCTGCTCCATAAATTTCTAATTTTTCATACGGTCTTTCTGATAGGGGTAAATCCTTAATTTTCATTAAAAAATGTCCTTTCCTTTCCCCTCTTACCGTTTTATCTATACTTTTCTATAAACAAATATTGCAATCGCCATACCTATTATACTTGCAACATTCATTTTAAACCATAATCCAAAAGTTATTGTAATTACGTGTAAATCTAGTTCTATAGGTGTTGTAAGCCCAAAGCTTTCTCCATAAGATAACCACCATAAGAAATCTATCTTAGAAGCAAGTTCGCCTAATAACCCACCAATTACTAATCCTGCAAGTAAAAAAATTATTAGAATCCATACTTTACTATCTCTTACAGCCATGTTTTCCTCCTTCTTTTGTTTTTCACCTTATTTATTATATATGCAATTCCCAATTTTTTCAAGATGTATGTTTATTTTTTATTAAATTTATGCTATAATTTTAAAATCACAATTTTTGTGTATTTTAATAATATATTATAAGGTAAATTTTCCATAATTTTATCATTTATTTTTATATAACATAGTGGTATAATTATATTATTAAAATATTTGGAGGTATTCGTTTAATGCGTATAGAGAAGCTTAATGATAATAAAATTAGAATATTTTTAAATTTAGATGATTTGAGGGAGAAAAATATAAATCCACATGATTTTATGTCTAACTCTTTAGAATCACAAGATTTATTTTTAGATATGTTAAATAAGGCTGAAACTGAACTAGGTTTCATAACTAATAATTATAAATTAGTTATTGAGGCATTAGCCTCTTCTGATGGTAATTTTATTTTTACTATTACCAGAACAAAACCTGAAGATATTAATAGCTCTCGTCCTGCTCTGCCAAAGATTAAAAGGCGTACAGCTAAGCCTAATAAAGTACTATCAATTTATTCTTTTAATAGTTTTGATGAATTCTGCGATTTTTGTACATACATAGCAAATAGCAACTTAAGTGAATACTTGGAAAAGTTAAAAAATTCATCACTAGTTCTGTTTAAAGGAAAATATTATTTAATTTTAAACAATTTAAAATTAAACATTTCTGAGTTAAAAAGTTTTTCTTATACTGTTTCAGAGTTTGCTTCAAGAGTAGTAAACGAGGATTTATTTGAAAGAAAATTAAAAGAATATGGAAAAAATATTATACAGAAGAATGCAATATCAACCTGTTTAAAATATTTTTAGATATAAATTAAAAATCTTAGATAATTAATTATCTAAGATTTTATTTTTTTAATTATATAAATAATATTGTGGATTTACTCTTACTCCATTTACTCTTATTTCTAAGTGTAAGTGTGGGCCGGTTGAGTTTCCTGTTGAGCCTACAGCTGCTATTGATTCACCTTGTGCTACATATTGACCTGCACTAACATATAATTCACTACAATGTCCATATAATGTTTCTATTCCATTACCATGTGAAATTAATACAAAATATCCATATCCTGAATTTGACCATCCAGCTGATTCAACTGTTCCTGAAGCAGCAGCAACTATTGTTGTACCTCTTTGGGCTGCAACATCAAGTCCTTTATGGGTTCCACTTGCTCTCCATCCAAATCTTGAGCTTATCATTTGGTATGATGAAACTGGTTTTATTAAATCTATTCCAAGTTCAAGTTTTTCATTTGTAACTCCTCCGCCACCAGCTGAGGCTACATATACAACTTTTTTCTTTTCATATAATCCATCAACTATTGTATCTTTATCTGTATATTCCTTTGGTTCTGTTGAATATATTTGTGTATATGCTATATTTTTAATATTATTACTATTTTTTTCTTTTAAAGTTTCTATTACATCTTCAGCTTCTTCTTTTGTTGTAACATAATATTTTTCTTCATCTTTTAAAGTAACTGCATAACATTCGTAATAGGTAACTCCTTGATTTTTTACTTTTTCAATTATTTCTTCGTTGTTTTCAATGTTTTCTTTTTTTACAAAACATAATGAATATTCTGGTAAGGTTTCAATATCAACAAATGCAATATTGTCTGTTTCTTTTCCCTTCATGTATTCATTAATTTCCTTTTGTAATGAAGTTTTATCATTTGTGTATCCAATAAACTCTCCATTTAGAGTTACTGCATAGGTTGGTTTATAAAAAAATGATATTATTCCAATTATTAATATTGTTGATATTGCTATTATTATTACTAATTTTAATGAGCTCCTTATATGTGTAAATATGTTTTTAATATTTTTTAAAATTTTAAACACCTCTTTATTTTTTCAATCTTATTAATTTTACCGTTTTTTGATATTTTTGGCAAATTTTATATTTTTCTATATATGTAGCATATTTACCAGTTCTTGTCCTTATGCTAGTTTTTTCTCTTTTTTTCTCCCGTTTTCTTCGCATTTTAAAAGCGGGCTTAACCCGCTTTATTTATTGTATTTATTTAGATACTTCATTTTTTACTTTATCAACTTCTGTTTGTGGAGCCTGACCTGCTGGTGTATAGTAGCCTTTTAATTGTGCTACTTTAAATAATTCATACTGGAAAGTTTCATCATTATTTCTAATTTGTTGAATAGTTTGTCTCAGTTGCATATTTTCTGCCTCTGAAATTACTCCTTGATAAGTAGTAAGACTTGCTTTTGTGCTTTCCAAAATATCATTAACCATATATTTTTCTTCCATAAAATACCTCCTAATTTAAAAATGTTAGCAATTTCTGCTTAGTGTTTAAGCTGTCTTGAGCAGCTTTAGTAAACATTTGCTTAATTTGTGGATCTACACATTGAGAAGCATAAGTGTTTAACTTTTGATATGATGTATCGTGTGCACCTATTAAATGTCTTAAATTTTGTAATTCAACTTGACTTAAATTTGCCATTATTACCTCATCCTTCCTTATTATTTATTTTACATATATATTATTAACAATGAAATTTTTTTTATGCACAAAAATTAAACCTCAAGTATTTAAAAACACTTGAGACTCTTTATTAATTTCTAATTTCTAAATTTGCATATTTTGCCATTAAACGTTTATGACCAACTTTTTCAAAAGATATATCTAATTTTAAATCATCACCTTCTGTTGCAATTTCAGTTATTACTCCTTCACCAAATTTTTTATGGTATATAGTTTGTCCCATTTTGTATTGTGATAAATCAACATCAGTTCCCTTTGAGGCAGCAATATTGCTTAAAAAGCTCTCAGCTGTTCTAAATGCAAAATTATTTTTAGGTTTATTCATGCTTCCATCTTGTACTACATAAGATGTTACTTTATTATTAAACTTATTGCCATAAGTCCATTCAGTATTTTCTTTCATTTTTTTTGGTTTTGTTAGTTCATCTGCTCCTGTTAGTAATTCTTTTGGTATTTCTTCTATAAATCTTGATATTTGATTACAACTTGTTGAGCCAAATATAGTTCTCTGTTTTGCACAAGTTAGGAATAAATGTTCTTTTGCTCTTGTTATTCCTACATAACATAAACGGCGTTCTTCTTCTAATTCTCTTTGTTCTCCTATAGATTTGTAACTTGGGAATAACCCTTCTTCCATTCCAATTAAGAATACAACTGGGAATTCAAGGCCTTTTGCACTATGTAATGTCATAAGTGTAACAGAATCTTCAGTTTCCTCCATACCGTCTATATCGCTAGAGAGTGTAATGCTTTCTAGGAATTCGGCTAATGAATTTTCTGCATTTTCTTCTTCAAATTCCATTGCAACTGTTAAAAATTCGTCTAAGTTTTCCATTCTGCTTTCTGCTTGTGCTGTATTTTCTAGTTCTAAAGCTTTGGTATATCCTGTTTTGCTAAGAACTTCTTTTAAAATCTCAGAAATAAGCATTTTATCTTTTTTAGCTGTTATTTCTTCTATTGTATTTATGAACTCTCTTGAATTTGCAAATACTTTGTTTAAGCCAAATTGCTCTGCATTTTTTATTGTTTCATACATTGATATTCCATTAGCAGCTGCAATAGTTTCTATTTTTTCCATGCTAGTTTGTCCTATTCCTCTTTTAGGCTCATTTATTATTCTCTGTAAGCTCAAATTATCAGCACTGTTATGGATTAATCTTAAGTAAGCTATTGCGTCTTTTATTTCTTTTCTTTCATAGAATTTTAAACCTCCAATCATCTTGTATGGTATATTTTCTCTTCTAAAAATATCTTCTATACTACGTGATTGAGCATTCATTCTATATAATACTGTAAAATCTTTATTTTTGTAATATTCTTCTCTTTTTAATTTATTGATTTGCTCTACTATGAAATTTGCTTCTTCATACTCATTGTCTAATCTTGCAACCTCTGGAAGCTGGCCGCCAACTTGCTCTGTCCACAGATTTTTTTCATATTTTTTTTCATTATGTTTTATTATTGCATTTGCTGCATCTAGTATTGCTTTAGTTGATCTATAATTTTGCTCTAATTTTATGATTTTTGTGCCTGGAAAATCTCTTTCAAAGTTTAAGATGTTGCTTATATCTGCTCCTCTAAAAGAATATATACCTTGGTCATTGTCTCCAACAACTGTAATGTTTCCATGTCTTCCAGAAAGTAATGTTATTAACATAAATTGTGCTTTATTTGTATCTTGATACTCATCAACTAATACATATTGGAATTTTCCTGAATAATATTCTAATACATCTGGATTTTCTGTTAATATTTGAATTGTTAAATTAATAATATCATCAAAATCAAGTGCATTATTCTCTTTTAATTTCTTTTGATACATCTCATATAGTTTTGCTATTTTTTCTTTTCTTAATTCTCCATTTGCTCTTACTGAGTACTGTTCTGGAGTAAGCATTTCATTTTTGCTATTGCTTATTTCAGCTAAAACTCCTCTATCTGTAAATATTTTATCATCTAAATTTAATTGTTTTATGCATTGTTTTATTAGTGTTTTTTGATCTGAAGTATCAAATATTACAAAATCTGAATTATAGCCTATTCTATCTATATATCTTCTTAATATTCTTACACAAATTGAGTGGAAAGTACCTATCCACATTTCAGCTGCTTTTTCTCCTATCAAATTTGTTATTCTTTCCTGCATTTCTTTAGCTGCTTTGTTTGTAAATGTTATTGCTAAAATATTCCATGGTTTTATTTCTTTTTCTTCTATTAAATATGCTATTTTATGTGTTAATACTTTTGTTTTTCCACTTCCTGCACCTGCAATTACCAAGCATGGTCCTTCTGTTGCTAATACTGCTTCCTTTTGTTTATCATTTAAGTTTTCTAATAAGTCCATCTATATTTTCCTTTCATTTAAGGCAGCCTCCTAAGGTCTGCCTTGGTTTTTACTATTTTTAAATTATATCTAATATATATTTTTCCATTTGTACTGGGTTTTGTACAATATTATATGCCTGTTTTAAATCTTCTACTGCTTGTTTTCCTTTTTCTTCATCATTTGCGTGTACATAAGCTAGTATGTCTCCATCTTTTATTTGGTCTCCAATTTTTTTCTCTAGCCAAATACCTACAGCATAATCTATTCCGTCTTCCTTTTTTACCCTTCCTGCTCCTAAATGAACTGATGTTACACCAACTTTTTCTGCATCTAATTTTTCTATGTAACCTGTTTTATTAGAATATACTGGGATAGTGTATTTTGCTTTCTCAAACTTACTTGGATTTTCTATATAACTTATATCTCCGCCTTGATTTCCAACTAGTTCTAGGAATTTATTATATGCTTTTCCATTAGATATATTTTCTAATATTTTTGCTTTATTTTCTTCTAAGTTTTCTCCTTCTCCTGCTAATTTAATTATTTGAGCTCCTATTTCAAGTATTATTTCTTTTATATCCTCTGGCATGTCCCCATGTAAGCATTTTATTGTTTCAATTATTTCTAGGGTATTTCCTACAGCTTTACCTACTGGTTCATCCATGTTTGTAAGCACACATATTGTCTCTCTATTTGCAAGTTCTCCAATATCTTTCATCATTTTTGATATTGCAACTGCGTCTTCCTTTGTTTTCATAAAAGCTCCACTTCCAACAGTAACATCTAATACAATTTTTTCTGCTCCTGCTGCTATTTTCTTGCTCATTATACTTGATGCAATAAGTGGCTTGTTATCAACACATGCAATGCTATCCCTTAGGGCATACAATTTTTTATCAGCTGGTGCTAAATTTGCAGTTTGACCTATAACACTAATTCCAACTTTTTTTACATTTTCTATAAATTCTTCAATTTTAACATTTGTTTTATATCCTGGAATTGACTCTAATTTATCAACTGTTCCCCCTGTAAAGCCAAGACCTCTACCAGACATTTTTGCAACAGGAATTCCAAGAGATGCTATTATTGGCATTAAAACTATTGTAATTTTATCGCCTACTCCTCCTGTTGAATGTTTATCTACAACTGTTTTTCCAAAAACTGATAAATCTAATATTTCGCCTGAATGAGCCATTTCTATTGTTAAATTTGTTGTTTCCTCTTTTGTCATTCCATTTAAGTATATTGCCATAACAAGTGCAGCTGCCTGATAATCTGTTATATTTCCTGCAACATATTCTTTGATAAAATAGTGTATTTCCTCTTTTGTTAACTCTTTTTTATCTCTTTTTTTAGCTATTATTTCTTGAATATTCATACTATACCTCCATTATTATATAAAATTTTTAATAAATGATTTTCTATGCAACAAACATGGTCCGTAAGTTTTTATTGCTTGTATATGCTGTGCCGTGCCATATCCTTTATGTTTAGCAAATCCATATTCAGGATATATTTCATCATATTCTTGCATCATTCTATCCCTTGTAACTTTAGCAATTATTGAAGCTGCTGATATACTGTAAACTTTTGCATCTCCCTTAATTATTGAAGTATATGGAATACCATTAGTATCAATATGTTCTAATGCATCAACTAATATTCTATCTGGCTTTACTTTTAGCTTTGATATTGCCTCATGAAGAGCTTTTTTAGTTGCATTTAATATATTAATCTCGTCAATTTCTTTTTGGTCAACAATTCCAACAGCCCAGTCAACTGCTTCACTTGTTATTTTCTCATAAAGCAATTCTCTCTTCTTCTCTGCAATTTTCTTTGAATCGTTTATGCCCTCAATAAAAGAATTAGGCTCCATTATTGCAATACCAACAACCACTGGCCCTGCAAGCGGCCCTCTTCCTGCTTCATCAATTCCAGCTATATACTTTAATCCTGTTTTGTATAAATTATTTTCAAATTCTTTTAGTGTGTTTAGTCTTTCAATTTCTTTATCCTTCATTTTTTCTCCTACATCTCAGATAATTTATATTTCCCATTAACTCCTAATGAATAAAAAACTTCTTTTGTATTGTACTCTACTACATAAAACTCAGTATCATTAATTACAATATCCTTAACCCCTAATTCGTTTAATTCATCTTCATTTAAAATATATAACTCTGGATTTTCTATTGTTAATAAAGATTTTTTTAACTCTTCATTTATATTATATTCTGTTTGGTTATTTTCCAAATCAATTTTTGTACCCTTTAAACTGTTACTTTCATCAACTATATGTTTATTTTGTATGTTAGTAATCTTCCCTTGAATTGTAAGCATTGTAGTTTTTATATCCTCTTTTTCCTCATTTTCTATATAATTATTAGCATACTTGAAACCTATAAATACAACTATTCCAATAACAATAATAACTAAAATAAGGGCAACAAGTGCAATCCCTCTCTGGTTTTTCATTGTAAAAATCATCCTTTCTTAATTAATATCTTTAAATATTATATATGTATAATTCTTTTTTTTCAATACAGATTTAGAAATTTAATTAATTTTTAATTTTCATATTGTATTATTTTTATTGTTTAGTATAATAATTATGTGGAGGAGTATTTATGGAAGATAATAACTTTGTTCAAAAATTTGATGTAAACCAAAAATCAAATAGTAAACAGATTTTTTCTGCTATTTTAATTTCATTTATTTCTGCAATCATAGGAGGTGCTTGTGCTTTAGGCATTTACTTAGGAATTGCCAATAACCCAAAAGAAGAAACCGTTGATACATCAACAAGCAATATAAATAATAATTCTTATGCAAGTAGCCCTAACCTATCACAAGTTTCTTTATCAAATTATTCTGATACCGCAATCTATGCAGCTCAAAAAGTTTTGCCATCTATGGTAAGTATCAAAGTTGAATATGATGTAAATTACTTTGGTATGACAAAAGCTACAACCGGTTCTGGCTCTGGTGTAATAATTAGTGAAGATGGCTATATCCTTACAAACAACCATGTTATCAGTTCAGCAGATTCTTCGTCATTTTATCAAGTATCTGACGCAAAATCTATTACAGTTAAAATATATGGTGATGAAACAGAATATCCAGCTGAAATTGTTGGAACAGATAGTCAAACAGATTTAGCTGTTTTGAAAATTGATAAAACTGGCTTACAAGCTGCGGAATTAGGAGATTCATCTTCTGTTCAAATTGGAGAATTTGTATTGGCTATTGGTAATCCTTATAATTTAGATTTCTCAGTTACCGCTGGTATAATTAGTGCTTTAAATAGAGAAATGACTGTTGATTCAACTACTTACAAAGTAATTCAAGCTGACTGTGCAATAAACTCTGGTAATAGCGGAGGTGCTTTAGTCAATAGCAAAGGGCAAGTTATTGGTATTACAACTTTAAAATTATCAGGTACTGGAATTGAAGGTGTAAGCTTTGCAATACCAATTAATGATACAATTTCAATTTATAAAACACTAATTGAAAAAGGAAAAATTTCAAGACCATTTGTTGGAGTTTCTGGATTAGATATTGATGAAGCAACTGCTATTAGAAATGGCTTAACAAAAGGGATTTATGTAGATAGTGTAGTTAGTGGAAGTTCTGCTGAAAAGGCTGGAATAAAATCAGGTGATGTTATAGTATCATTTGATGGAAAAGATATTTCCACAATGGACGAATTAAATGAAATTAAAAATACTAAAAACATTGGAGACAATGTTGAAATTAAATTCTATAGAAAAAGTGAATTAAAAACTGTTACTATTACTTTAGGCGAAAAATAAAATTTTTAAATAATAAAAAATACATCCTAAATGTTACTTTAAAATTTTAACATTTAGGTTTGTATTTTTTTGTTTATCTTAATTAATTTTTATCTTTGTCCTTTATCATAAGGAATTCCTTCTGCCTTAGGTGCTGCTGATTTCTTTGAAGTTAATACTAAAACAATTAATGTTACTATATATGGTATCATTAAATATATATAATTTGAGTCTTTTAAATTCTCAAATTTTGGTAAAAACGCAAGCGAACCGCTGTAATTTCCAAGTATTTTGAAAAATGCAAAGAACATTGAGGCAAAGAATATACTAACTGGTTTCCAGTTACCAAATATCATAACGGCTAAAGCTAAGAAACCATAACCTGCAACTGATGATTGGAATCCTGCTCCTGCTGCAACTGTATATGCTAACCCTCCAATTCCTCCTAAAATTCCTGAAATTATAACTCCTGCATATCTCATTTTGTATACACTAATACCTGCTGAAGCTGCTGCTTGTGGATGTTCTCCACATGAACGTAATCTTAAGCCAAATTTTGTTTTATATAGTATTATAATTGATAAAATTAAAAGTAAAATTGCAATCGGTGTTGTTAAATATAAGCTTTTAAATATTAGATTATGAATAAAACCTGTTCCCTCTGCTAGTCCAAAGCTTTTTTCTGACATTCTTACCCAATTTGGAATGTTTATTACTGTATTTCCTTGTCCTTGAATTGCCCATGAAAGAACAACTGCAAAGGCTGGTGCAAACATATTTAATGCTGTTCCTCCAATAGTTTGATCTGCTTTTAAGTTTATTGCTGCAAAAGCTAATAATAGAGAAAATACTGCACCTGATATGGCAGAAATTCCTACGGCTATAAGCACTGCTAAGATTGGATGTGCAGGCCCAAATCCAGACATATTAAATGTTCGTAAAGCCAAACATCCTATTAATGCACCTATTATCATAATTCCTTCTAGTGCAATGTTTATTACACCACTTCTTTCTGAAAACATTCCACCTAAAGCAACTAGCATTAATGGTATAGCAAATATAATTGTTGAGCCAAGTATGTCTCCAAGCATTTCTACTGTCATTTATTTTGCACCTCCCCTTTTATTTCTTCTGTTTTTGTTTCTTCTCTTTCTTTTTTACTAAATATCTTTTCTATGAATAGTTTTATTAAAAATGCAAATGCACTTAGGTAAATTATTGCTGAAATAATTATATTTATTATTTCACTACTAAATTGGTATCTTTGGAGAGCTTCTCCACCAACTTGTATGTATGATATAAATAAACTGCTAAATATTACTCCTAATGGGTTTGATGAGGCAAGTAATGCTACTGGTATTCCATTAAATCCCATTGACATTAAATTTTTTTCTATAACATATTCTGCTGTTCCACTTAAGAAGTATATTCCTCCTGCAATTCCTGCTATTCCTCCTGCTATAATCATTGAAAGAACTATGTTTCTTTTTGCATTAATTCCTGCATAAGTACTTGCATTTTTGTTAAAGCCACACGCTTTTAGTTCATACCCAAATGTTGTTTTATTTAAAATTATATATGTAATAATTGCAATTCCTATTGCTATGAAAATGCTTATATTCATGTATGAAGAACCACCTAAAAGTGTATCTAAACCAGCTTTTGGTATTGTTGTTTGAACTCCATAAAACTTTTCAACTAATGCAAGGTTTACTGTTCTATTTGTTATAGAACCTGCCCAATAATTTTGTAGCATTTGTGGTATATTGCTTACTAATAAATTTACTAGAAATAAGCCTATCCAGTTAAGCATTATACAAGTAATTACTTCATTTACATTAAAGTGTGCTTTAAATAGTCCTGGCAGTATTCCCCATATAGCTCCTCCTATCATTGCAAATATAAGTGATACATACCATGGAGTTCCAAGTACTATAGCTGCAAATAGTGCACAGAAAGCTCCTATTGTATATTGTCCTGGTGCACCAATATTAAATAATCCTGTTTTAAATGCAAATGCAACTGAAAGACCTGCAAGTATTAATGGTGCTGCTTGATAAAGTACTTTTGCAAATTTTTCAGGTGTAGAAACTCCTGTTCCTACTAGTGCTTCAAAGCCTACCATTGCTCTGTCACTATCAAATATGAACAATAGTATAAGTCCTAGTATTAGGCCTATTAGTATTGAAATAAGTGATGCTGATATACTAAATATTGCTTTTTTATTTATTTTCTTCATTTTTACCAGCCTCCTTACCTTTATTTTTATTTGCTCCAGCCATGTATAGACCAAGTTCACTAAGCGTTGTTTTTTTAGGATTTAACTCGCCTACAATTTCGCCTTCATATATTACTAAAATTCTATCTGCTAAATTCATTACTTCGTCAAGTTCTAATGATATTAGTAATACGCCTTTTCCCTTATCTCTTTGTTCTACTAATTGTTTATGAATATACTCAATCGCCCCGACATCTAGTCCTCTTGTTGGCTGTACTGCAACAAGTAATTCTGGATCCATATCAATTTCCCTTGCAACAATAGCTTTTTGTTGGTTTCCACCAGACATTCCTCTAACGATTGATACTGGACCTTCGCCTGAACGTATATCATATTTATTTATTAATTTTATTGCATATTCTCTTACTGCTTTTTTCTTTATAAAGCCTGCCTTTTGAAACTTTGGTTCCCAATACCTTTGCAAAATCAAATTTTCTTCTAGAGAATAATCCAAGATTAATCCATGTTTATGTCTATCCTCGGGAATATGGCTCATTCCTAATTTTGACCTATCCCTAATATTTGCTTTTGTTATATCATGCCCTAGAAATTCTATACTTCCTCCAGTTACCTTTTGAAGCCCTGTTATAGCTGATACTAGCTCAGTTTGACCATTTCCATCAATACCTGCTATACATACTATTTCACCTTTTTTTACCTCAAAAGATACATTTTTTACAGCATTGTTTTTATGAATTTTTGAAGGTACTGTAAGATTTTTTACTTTGAAAATTACTTTACCTGGTATTACATCACCTTTATCAACTGTAAACTTTACATTTCTTCCTACCATCATTTTTGAAAGCTCTTCTTTAGTTGTGTCCTTAACTTCTACAGTTCCTATTCCCTTACCTTTTCTTAAAACTGTGCATCTATCTGCAACAGCCATAATTTCATTTAATTTATGTGTAATAAATATTATAGATTTACCTTCTTTGGTAAAATTTCTCATAATATGCATTAGTTCATCTATTTCCTGAGGTGTTAGTACTGCTGTTGGTTCATCAAATATTAAAATATCATTATCTCTATATAACATTTTTAGTATTTCAACTCTTTGTTGCATTCCAACACTTATATTTGATATTAAGGCATCTGGATCTACTTTTAATTTATATTTTTCACTTAATTCTATTACTCTTTTTCTTGCTTCTTTTTTTTGCAAAAACCCAAATTTATTTGGTTCAACTCCTAATATAATGTTATCTAGCACTGTAAAACATTCTACAAGTTTAAAATGTTGATGAACCATTCCAATATTTAGAGCATTAGCGTCATTTGGAGAATTTATTTTTATAATTTTACCATCTTTTTTTATTGTTCCCTCATCTGGTTGATATAACCCAAATAATACACTCATAAGTGTAGATTTACCAGCCCCGTTTTCTCCTAATAGAGCATGTATTTCACCTTTTCTTAATTGAAGCGTTACATTATCATTTGCCTTAATTCCAGGAAAATTCTTTGTTATATTTAACATTTCAATTACATAGTTCTCTTTATTTCCCATTTTTCCCTCTCTTAATAGTTAAGAGGCTAGGCATTGTTTATGCCCAGCCTCTGGCTGTTTTTATTTAATTTAGTTTTGATAATCTACTTTTATAGATGTTGTTGGTTTATTTTTTGTGTCATTACTTACTTCTATTTTTCCTGATTTAACATCTTCAAAAAGTTTGTTGTATTCTTCTACTGTATAATTTGTTAATCTCCAAGAATCTTTTGCTGTTGGTAATCCAACGCAATTATCCTTTGCACCTAGTTTAGATGTTTTTCCTGCTAAATCTTCAGTCCATTTTTTATCAGGTGTGCTATATAGCTCGCCTAATGCTAATATAACTGAATTTTTTAGCTCTTTCATTGCAGATGTAATAATTACTTTTGATTCAGCTGATTGGTCAACATCAACACCAATTACTTTTCCGTTTGCTGCTTCTGCTGCACTAACTGCTGATAGGTAAATTTGTCCTCCACAAGCAAATACTACCTCTGTACCTTCGCTATACCATGCTTCCATTTTTGTTTTGATTTCATCAGATGCTGTAAATGCTCCTGAATACCAATATTTAATTGATACTTCATTTTCAACTCCAAGTTCTTTAGCTGCATCATTTGCACCTTGAACAAATCCAAATCCAAAACGTATAACAGCGTCAACACTCATACCACCTAGGAAACCTAGTTTTCTGTATCCTTCTTTAACTGCTGCATATCCTGCTAAATATCCTGATTGTTCCTCTTGGAATAATATACAGTGAACATTTTTTTCTGTTTTGTATGTTGAATAATCTGCTGTATGAGGTTCACCATCAATTAATAAGAATTGAACATCTGGGTACTGTGTTTGTGCTTGGTATACAGCCTCCTCACATAACATTCCTGGGCAAACTACAACTTTTGCTCCTGTTTCAATAGCTGTTTTGATTGATTCAAGACGAGCAGCTGTTGAATCTTCAGATGGTTTGTAGTAGTTGTAAGATATGTTGTGTTCTTTTGCATAAGCCTCTACACCTTCCCAAGTTCCTTGGTTGAAAGATTTGTCATCAATATTTCCTACGTCTGTTACAAGTGCGATTTCATATTTGTCGTTTTTTCCAGTTCCCTGTTTACCTTCATCCTTTTTACCACAACCTGCAAAAACTAGGCATGACATTACAAGTACGATTACTAATGCTACAATAGTAAGTTTCTTCATATCAAAAGCTCCTTTCAAAAAAATATTTTGTCTTTTTTAGACTGACTAGATTATATCAGTACAAGCTAATAAAAACAACCCTTTTTTTAAAATTTTTTTAAGATTTTTTTCAGTAATATATTGTATAATCCACATAATACTAAAACACTAAATTTAATCCTATATATCTCCCCTGTGCCCAACTTCTAATACTAAAAAAATACTCCCACATCTTGTATTTTGCATCTTAATAATTAATCGTTTAAAGCCAATGGCTTTAAACGATTAATTAAAATATTTTGTTACTAATTTTAAATCTCTCCAAAAATCTATTTTTTTACTTTCATCTCTCAAAAGTGCTGCGGGGTGAAATGTTGGCAAATATTTTATTCCATCCTTTTCAAAACATTTTCCTCTGCTTGCAGTTATTCCATACTCTTCTCCTAAAATATTTTTTAATGCAACACTCCCGAAGAAGCACTATTACTTTTGGTTTTACTAAGTTAATCTGCGACTCTATGTATTCCTTACATGCGTCTGCTTCATCCTTTTCCGGATTTCTGTTTTGTGGAGGTCTACACTTTACAATATTTGCTATATATACATCTTCTCTGTTTATTTCAACTCCAGCAAAAGCCTTATTCATAAGCTGTCCTGCTTTCCCAACAAATGGTATTCCTTGTGTATCTTCATCTGCTCCCGGTCCTTCTCCGATAAACATTATATCAGCATTTTTATTTCCTACACCAATTACTACTGTTTTTCTTCCATTACACAATTTACATTTTTTACAACTATTACATGCTTCTTCTAATTCTTCCCAATCCTTGTACATATTTCCTCCAAATTTATTTCATCTTTTTTTCCATTATTTGTAACTATATAATCTGCTTTTTTCTGGTAATATGAATCTTCCTTTTGAATTGCTAATCTTGAAATTGCAATTTTTTGCTCTATATTATCTCTTGTGCAAATTCTATTTATTTTCAAGCTTTTTTCAGCTAGTACTGCAACTGTAATATCACATATTTCATCAAGTTTACTCTCAAATAATAATGGTGCATCAATTATTATATTGATATTTTTTTCTTTTTTAACCCTTTTTTTTATTTCATCAACTATATATTTATATGTAAGATTATTTAATTTTTCTCTTTCGCTTTCATTATTATATATAATTTCTGCTATTTTATTTCTATTTAATTTATTGTTTTTTTCTAATACTTTGTTTCCAAATAATTCCAATATTTTGTTATAATATTCCTGTCCTGGGGTATATAATTCTTTTACAACCTTATCTGCATCTATTATTTTTGCATTAATTTTATTTGATAGAATTTTAGATATCTCACTTTTCCCTGAACCCGAATTCCCTGTAACACCTATTACCATTTTACCACTTCCAATTTTCTATTTTTTTAATATTTGATAAACTGCTTTTGGTACAAATTCTGTTATATCTACATTATTTTCCCATAATTCCATAACTAAACTTGATGATAAATATCCCAAATCTCCAGCTCTAAAATAGCATGTGTCTAATCCTGAAATTTTTTCATTTGTTTCTGCTATATTTTCTTCATATTGGTAATCTGTTCCATTTCTTAGGCCTCTTATTAAAATATTTGCACCATATTTTTTCGCTTCATCTGCTGTAAGCCCTTTATATAATGTTACTTCAACATTTTTTAGTCCTAATTCGCTTATTGTTTGTTTTATAGCGTTTTTCATTTTTTCTTTATCTATTCTTACATCTTTTTCACTGTTATAAGCTATTCCAATTATTACCTTATCAAAACAATTAGCAGCTTTTGTAACTATTTGTAGATGTCCTTTTGTAAATGGATCAAATGACCCTGCATAAAAACCTATTGTATTCATTTTATTCTTCTCCTTTTAATTCTTCTAAAATTATTTTTTTATCTCTTTTTTGTAAATATTCGTAATTATTTTCTTTTGGGTTGAAAGCACAAATTGTCTTGTATTCACAATATTCACAACTTACTTTTCCATTTGCTTTATTGTATAATGGCTTTATATCAATTTTTCCACTTAATATTTCATTTGATATTTGCTTTATTATTTTTCTTATTGTTTTTTGAAGATTAGAAAATTGTTCTTTTGTAATTGTATTAGATTTTCCCTGGCTTATTTCTCCCTGTTTATCTAGATATACTGGTATTATATTAGAGTATCCAGTCTCTAATGTTTTGTCCATCATTTTTACAACTTTAACATCTGCTAAAATTAAGCCATTCATTTTGAATTCTTTTTTAATTCTTTCTTCTATTTCTTCATCAGTTAAATTTTGGCTTCCTTCTATTATTTTATCCATTAATCCAAAATAGAATATTCCAGCTGGTTGTTTATGTGTTTTTTCTGCTATTGAATCAATATATGTTATTAATTGAATTTGAGTTCCTGCTATCATCTCATTTAAGTTTACATTTTTATTTGATGATTTATAGTCTATAATTCTTATATATTCTCCCTCATCATTTGCTCCAATATCTAGCCTATCTATTTTTCCATATAATTCAACATTACCGTCTTTTTTATTAAATTCTAATTCATGCCCAGCAACTTTGAAATCACTATTTTTTAATTGATATACAATATATTTAATAGAATCTTTTACTGTCTTTTTTAGTCTATTTGTTAAAATAATAAATTTAGGTGAATTTGTAAATATATAATTTTTTTCTAATTTTAATTTTTCATTTATTATTTCTTCAACTATTTTTTCTATTTCTTCATCTTCTATTTCTAGGTTTTCTATTCTATCAAAGAAAGCATCTATAATATCATGCATAAATGAACCAGTATCAATGGCACTAATTTCATATTGTTTATCTTCTTTTAATTTTAATCCATAAGTTAAATGAAACGAAAAAGGACATTTTCTATATTGCTCTAATTTTGAAATACTTGCTTTTAGCGTATTTCCATATAATTTTTCTATATTTTCTTTTTTAATATTTTCTGCTTTATTAGAATATTCTAGCCCTTTTAAATCCTCTTTTAATTTATTTTTCCAATATTCATTTTGGCTATACCAGTTGTATACATCTATCCATAAATCGTCTATTTTTTCACCATTTTTTATTTTTCTTATATTTTTTAATAATTCTTCATAAGTTGATTTTTGGTTTGTAATGTTTGATTTTTTTGTTATTATATCACTTTCCTCTTGTAATTGTGGGAATATTTTTTTTATTTTTGTTATTATAACAGATGGTCTTAGCGTTCCACCATCTTTGTTTGATGAGGTATATGATAAATATAGTTTTTCTTCTGCCAAAGATAATACCTTATATGTATTAAATTGTTCTTCATATAAATTATCAAGAGTTCCTTTTGCAATTTCCAAATCTTTTGTTTTTAAAATTTCTCTATCATTATCATTTAAAAAGCCTTCATTTTTATTTATGCTTGGAAATATTCCATCGTTTATTCCTGTAATAAATGCCACTTTTATTTTATGGCTTTTTGTTCTGTCAATATCTCCTAAAATTACTTGGTCTAAATTTTGTGGAATTTTTCCAATTTCTTTATTTCTTAATCCAATTTTTAATATTTCTTTATATTTATCTATGCTTATTTTTTCATCTTTAAATATATCAACAATTTCATCTAAAACATCTATTAATGTATCTAAGCTTGCCTTATATTCTTCTGCTATTTCATTTTCTCCAATTTTTTCTAATTTTTTTATTTTTTCATTTAATTTATTTTGAATATTATTTTTTAATAAATATTTATATAATTTTTCGGATATTTTTCTTGCATTTTTTTCTTGGTCTAATTCTTTTTTTAATTCTAATAATGGAATAATTATTTTTTCCTGTAAGTCTTGATTTTCCTTCCATTTAGCCTTATACCATTTATTCCTATTAATTCCTAATTTTTGGCAATATTTTTCTAATATATATATTTCATCATTTTTTAAGTCTAAAAAACCAGATTTTATATAATTAAAAACTGCTTCTTTACTCCAATTTGTTGAAAATATTTCTAATATTGATAATACATATTTTATAACAATATTTTCAGTAATTTCAACTTTTTCATCAATAAATATTGGTATTGAATATTGCGAAAAAATTGCTTTTGCAATATTATTTATTGAGTCAATATTTTTCGTGATTATTGCTATATCATTATATTTATAATTTTCTTCTCTAACTAACCTTGTAATTTCTTGTGCAATATTTTCTATTTCACTATATGGATTATTTGCAATAAATAATTTAATATTTTTATTTTTTTCTAAATATTTTTTTTGATTTTTATTATAAATATTTTCTTCTAAAAATTTTAATTCTTCATTTTTAAATCTAAATTGATTTTTTAATAAAATTGATTTTTCTATTTTTTTGTCCACATTTTGTCCACATTCTGTTAATAACTTTGCAAATTGCTTATTATAATAGAATATATCATTTTCTTTTTCAGTATTATATTCTAAATTATCCGCACATATTGTAATATTTACTTCATCTGCTTTTTTTAATATTTCTTCCACAATATTATATTCTTGTTTTGTAAATCCAGAAAATTCATCTATATACACAATAGCATTATCAAACATTTTGCTTTCTGGAATTTTATTTGCTAATTTTGTTAATATATCTTCTTCATCTATAAATTTATTTTGCATATATTCTTCATATATTTTATAAATTTTATCTATATCTTTTAATTTTTCTTTTAAACTAATGTTTTCAATTTCATTAATTCCATTTTCCAGTTTTTCTGTTGTAATATTATGTTTTTTTAGTTCTGTAATTTCTTTTAAAACTAAATCTATATTATCATTTGATGTTCCTAAAAATTTTAAATTTTTCTTTTCTTTTTCTAGTATAGAATAAATAAGCATTGCTTTGCTTGATTTTGATATTAATACATCATTTAATCCGCCAACCTCAGTAAACACCCTATTTGCCATTCTATTAAAACTAATTACTTCTGCATTAATGGAAGCGTTTTCATCTAATACTTCCAATAATTGTCTCTCTGCTGAATATGAATACTGTTCAGGAGTAATTATATATATTTTTTTACTATTATTTATATTTTTTTTAATTTCATTAAAGCAAAAAGTACTTTTACCTGTACCTGCTTTTCCATAAATGAATCTTAAACTCATATTTTTCTCCTTAAAAATGTAAAAAAATTCTTTTTAATTTCTCATCTATTATTTTAGCAAAAAAAGTAATAATATTCAATAAAATTTCAAATTAAAAAAATGGACTTTAATTTTTGAATTAAAATCCATTTTTTTAATTTTATTCGTCTCTTTCAGGTTCAATTTTTTCTATGCTTACTACTTTTCCTTCATTGGTTCTCATTAATGTTACTCCTTGGGTTGAGCGTCCTAAAACGCTAATTTCCGCAACATTTATTCTTATTATTGTTCCTGTATCTGTTATTAACATTACATCATCATCTTCTCTTACTATTCTTATTCCAACAATTACACCTGTCTTAGGTGTGATTTTGTAAGTTATAACTCCCTTTCCACCTCTTGTTTGAACTCTATATTCTTCAAGCTCTGTTCTCTTACCAAATCCGTTTTCTGTTATTGCAAGTAGTGTTGCATTGCTTCCTTGAATAATTGATTCCATTCCAATTACGCTGTCATCATCATCTAATCTAATACCGATGACTCCTTGTGAAACTCTGCCTATTGGTCTTACATCTTTTTCATTAAATGTTATACACATTCCTTGTTTAGTTACAAGAACAACATTATCTTCTCCATCTGTAAGTCTTACATCAATTACTTCATCATCATCTTTTAATGTTATTGCTAAAAGACCTGTTTTTCTTGCTGAATTATATTCTGTAAGAGCTGTTTTCTTTATTAATCCATTTCTTGTTGCAAATAATAAATATTTTCCTTCGGCAAAATTTTGTATTGGTATTATTGTTGAAATTTTTTCTCCTGCATCTAAACTTAATAAATTAACTATTGCTGTTCCCTTTGCTGTTCTTCCTGATTCTGGTACTTCATATCCTCTTAGTCTGTATAGTTTTCCTTTATTACTAAAGAATAATATTGTATCATGTGTTGAAGCTGTAAATATTTGTTTTACAAAGTCATCTTCTTTTGTTGTGATTCCTGTAATGCCTTTACCTCCACGCTTTTGGCTCTTATATGTGTCTATTGGCATTCTCTTTATATATCCAAAATGTGTTAATGCTATTACACTTTGTTCTTCTTTAATTAAGTCTTCAACATCAATATCGCCTTCTGCTGCAATAATTTTTGTTTTTCTTTCGTCTCCAAATTTTTCTTTTACTTCAATCATTTCGTCTTTAATTATGCCATATACTAATGTTTCACTAGCTAGAATTTCTTTTAAGTGTGCTATTAATTTCATTAATTCATTGTATTCTTCTTCTATTTTTTCTCTTTGCAATCCAGATAGTGTTTTTAATCTCATATCCAATATTGCTTGTGCTTGTATTTCTGAAAGTCCAAATCTTTTCATTAATCTTTCTTTTGCGTCATCATAAGAAGAACGTATAATATTAATTACCTCATCAATATTATCTAATGCAATTTTTAAACCTTCTAATATGTGTGCCCTTGCTTCTGCTTTGTCTAAATCAAATTTTGTTCTTCTTAAAATAACTTTTCTTCTATGTTCTATATAATGATCTAAACATTCTCTTAGTGTTAGTATTTTTGGTTCTCCATTTACTAGTGCAAGCATTATTATTCCAAAAGTATCTTGCATTTGTGTATTTTTATATAGTAGATTTAATACAACTTGAGGATTTGAATCTCTTTTTAATTCTATTACAATTCTTACTTTATCTTTTCTATCTGATTCATCTCTTATTGCAGAAATTCCTTCAATTCTCTTTTCTTTTACTAAATCAGCAATATATTCTATTAATTTTGATTTATTAACTTGATATGGAAGTGAAGATACTATTATTCTTTGTTTTCCACCAGACATTTCCTCAATTTCTGCTTCAGCTCTTAGTGTAATTTTTCCACGTCCTGTAGTATATGCTTGTTTTATTCCTTCACGTCCTAAAATTGTTGCACCTGTTGGAAAATCTGGTCCTTTAATAACTGTCATTAAGTCTTCATCTGTTACATTATCTTCATCTATAATTTTTATAATTCCATTTGCAAGTTCTGTTAGGTTATGTGGTGGTATATTTGTTGCCATTCCTACGGCTATACCTGATGAACCATTTGCAAGTAATGCTGGAATTCTTGCTGGTAAAACTGTTGGTTCTTGTAATCTATCATCAAAGTTTGGCATAAAGTCTACTGTGTTTTTTTCTATATCAGATAACATATATTGTGCTATTTTTGACATTCTAGCCTCTGTATAACGATAAGCTGCTGGTGGATCTCCATCTATTGAACCGAAGTTTCCATGTCCATCTACCATCATATATCTTAGTGAAAAATCTTGAGCCATTCTAACTAATGCATCATAAACTGATGAATCTCCATGTGGATGGTATCTACCTAAAACGTCTCCAACTGTTGTAGCACATTTTCTGTATGGCTTATCTGGTGTAAAACCATCTTCATTCATTGTATACAGAATTCTTCTATGAACTGGTTTTAATCCGTCTCTTACATCAGGCAATGCACGTGCAACGATAACACTCATAGCATAATCAATATAGGCTGTTCTCATTTCTTCTTCAATATCTCTTTTAATTATTTGCTCTTCAATTTTGTCCATTACATATCCTCTTTTCTTTACTTTTTAACACCCCTATTATATATGAAGAAAACAAAAAATTCAAGCTTTTATAACGTATTTTTTATATGTTTTTTTGTTATATTTTTTAGTTTGCTAACATTTCAGCTAATTCTTTTTCATTACTATTTAATTCAAAATTTTTACCATTATTTTTAATTAATTCATGTAAATTTTCTACTGTTCTTGCTTTTTTTAATATGCTTTCCAATGGCATTACTTTATTTAAATTTTCTTCTATTTTGTTATATTGATATTCCATTCTTGTAAAATTCTTTTCCTCATAATATTTATACCATTTATCAATATACTCATTAATTTTATCAATAGAATTTACTTGTTCTTCTAAAGAATTATCTATACCATCTTTAACATTATCCATTACAAGATTTTTTCCGTTTTTTAATTGTTTTTGCTGTTCCTTTTTCTATGTATCCATGTTTTTGAGCCCAACTTATTCCAGTATCCAGTATATCTGAAATTGTATCAATAAGGCCTCCTTTTTTTATTGCCTTATTTACTTGCGAAATATTTTCAAAAGTTCCTGTTATCAAACCCATTGCACTTTTTCCTAGATTAGTAGCCTCTTCTATGGCAGTACTTATGGCTGCTGAAAATCCTTCTGTAATTAAGCTGTCTTTTATTGATATAACCTCATCTTCAATAAAATTTGGTAATAATACTCTAAGTCCTAAATCTATTCCTCCATTTATTGCTCGTCCTAAATTTGTTTGTAAGAAACTGTTTTGTTCTTTTTCTAATTTTTCCTGTTCAATATTATTACTTAAATATAAATTATTTTTTTCATTATTATTTAATAATTCTTCCATAACTTTTTCCTCCTAATTTTTTTTTATTATTTTTTTATTTTTAATTTTTTATTTTTTA
>ERZ773235.493-NODE-493-length-51318-cov-9.797398_pt1 | contig 51318 bp, 46 predicted proteins | sample MGYA00580522_ERZ773235 | MGnify/ENA primary metagenome ERZ773235 (study PRJEB29015, sample SAMEA2737797) | human gut metagenome | biome: human gut; feature: human-associated habitat; material: faeces | place: China | collected 2012 ...
CGGACATCGTTTTCAAGGTATTCTTGTCGATTCATCACAAATACTTCTCGACTCCTTTCGACTTTTTTGCACTTTTCTGTCAAAAAGATGCACATCGTTTTCCATCAGACCCAGCGCTCCAGCACAACGGAAATTCGCCCTTTTCGGGTAGGGCCGCCCACCGCGGACAGCGCCGCTTTACCAAAGCCGCGAACAGCGATGCGGTCGCCCTCACGGAGCTGCCGGTCACCCTTGAGACACACAAGATCGTTGACGGCAACCCTGCCGGCAGCAATCAACTGCGCGGCAGGCCCCCGGGCCATGGAAAAAGCGGCGCCCACCAGACAGTCCAGCCGCAGGGAAGGCACCGTATCCCGCATCTCCTGCCTTTCAACGATGGGACGCTGTATATCCGCCAGCGGAATGGCTGCAAGGTGCAGACGGGTACGTCCGGCGGAGACAAGGTTTTCCAGCAGATAGGGCAAAATCTGCCGAACAGCCAAAAAGTCACACTGTCCCGTTGAGACGTAGATATCGCCTATGGTCTCCCGCTTGATGCCGGCTCCCATCAGGCTCCCCAGAAAGTCGCGGTGCGTCAGCACATCCTTCTCATAATAGGCGGCGCGCACAGCGGCAGCCGGGCCTTCCTCCGACATGAGATAATCCTCATCCAGATACTCCGGCAGATAGCAGGCCATACGCCGCTCCGCGCCGTCGCAGCCGCCAAAGAACACCAGCGGCAGCGATGGCAGCATCCGTCGGGTCATGGCCTGCTCCCGTGGGGAGAGAAAACCTGTGCAGGCAAAAAAATCCCGCTCCGCGCCATGGGTCAGCTTATCATAAATACGGGCCAGCAAAAGCCGGTCCTCTTCTGTTTCCGCCGCTGCGGAAATGCAGCGCTGCTTATCCATACCTCTTCTCCCTCCACTCAATCAGGTATAGGCGCGGTGCATCACCCGCTGCTGCAAATAGCGGGCAAAGCTGTCATAAAGCGGCTGTGCGATCAGGCCGAGCCATGACATGACGACCAGCTCATGGCCCCGGTTTCCCCGACGATAGGGTGGATGCACATGATAGGGATTTTCCGCAAAGCCGCAGCGCTCATAAAACGCCTTGCGGCGCTGTGACGCGCTGTCCACCGGCGGGTCGATCTCAAGGATCACGGGTTTATTGCGCTGACTCAGCAGCGCCAGCGCCCGCTGGCCATATTGCCGACCCTGCAGCTTCGGCAGGATACAAAAATGCTCCACATAAATGAATTCCTCTGTCTCCCAGTACAGCATCAGTCCAACAAAGCTCTCCCGATCATAAATCAGTTGGAAATGATAGTCGCCGTCACGCAGGACCGCATCCTGCGAAATGCGCTGGCGCTGCTCATGCGGCGGAAAACTGGCTTTATACAGTGTCAGCGTCCGCATATACATAGGGTAGGTTGGATCCGACAAACGCTCTGGCTGCATGAAAAAGGCCTCCTTTTTAAAACTTAATCTCCATACAACCAGGGAGATTGAGTTTGTAAAACAGCCGATCAATGTCACTCTGAAAGCGTAATACCATTGACCATTTCGATTTTAACACAAAGCGTTTTATAAACCAACCTTTTGGGAAGAGGAAAATCAAATCCTCTGCTTCCGCCAGACAGCTTGACGGCATCATGCCGTGAGCCTCTGGCTACAAAAATCGCTGCAAATGTAGCCAATTTGTAGCCATTAAAAAAGAAAAATCCTGAAAAACGCTGTATTACCAACGCTTTTCAGGATTCAGAAAACACTAAATATTTATTCCCACTCCACCGTTGCGGGCGGCTTGGAGGTAATGTCATAGCAGATACGGTTGATGTGCTTGACCTCGCCCACAATGCGGTTGGACACCTTGTCCAGCAGCTCATAAGGCAGGCGGGACCATGTGGCAGTCATGAAATCCTGACTCTGCACGGCGCGAAGAGCCAGCGTATAGTCATAGGTACGCTCATCGCCCATCACGCCCACGCTGCGCAGATTGGTCAGCACGGCAAAGAACTGACTGGTGCTGCGATCCAGACCTGCCAGCTTCATCTCCTCTCGGAAGATGGCATCCGCCTCACGCAGAATGGAAAGCTTCTCCTCCGTAATGTCGCCAATGACACGAATGGCCAATCCGGGGCCCGGGAAAGGCTGGCGCCACACCAACTCATCGGGCAGGCCCAGCTCGGTGCCCAACTGGCGCACCTCATCTTTGAACAGGCGGCGCAGCGGCTCCACGATCTCCTTGAAATCCACGCAGTCGGGCAGACCACCCACGTTGTGGTGACTCTTGATGACGGCGCTTTCGCCGCCCAGACCAGACTCTACCACATCGGGATAGATCGTACCCTGTGCCAGAAAATCTACCGCGCCGATCTTCTTGGCCTCTTCCTCAAACACGCGGATAAACTCCTCGCCGATGATCTTGCGTTTGCGCTCCGGCTCGGTGACACCGGCCAGCTTGGCCAAAAAGCGAGGCCCGGCGTTGACACGGCGGACATCCACATGGAACTGGTGCTTCATCACCTGCTCCACCTGATCGCCCTCATCCTTGCGCAGCAGACCGTGATCCACAAAGATACACGTCAGCTGATCGCCCACGGCGCGCTGCAGCAGGGCAGCCGCCACAGAGCTGTCCACGCCGCCGGACAGGGCCAGCAGCACACGGCCATTGCCGATCTGGCGGCGGCACTCGGCCACCGCCTCCTCCATATAGGAGGCCATGGTCCACTCGGGCGCGAAACCGCAAATGGTATACAGAAAGTTCTTCAGGATCTGGGTACCATACTCGGTATGCAGCACCTCGGGGTGGAACTGCACGCCATAGAGCTTCTTATCCGCACACTGCACCGCCGCATGCAGGCAGCCCTCTGTGGAACCGATGATCTCAAAGCCGGGCGCCAGACGCTCCACCTCCACGCCATGGCTCATCCAGTAAATGGCCTTTTCCGGCACATGATCAAACAGGGGTGATTCCTTGTGTGTCAGCTCCACCTTGCCGTATTCCCGGGTCTCCGCCTTGCGGCACTGGCCGCCCAGCAGATGCATCATCAGCTGCTCGCCATAGCAGATGCCCAGCACGGGGATACCCATTTCAAACAGAGCCTTGTCCACCATAGGGGCATTGGGTTCAAACACCGTGGCGGGGCCGCCGGTAAAAATCAGCGCATCGGGGGCGAAAGCGCGGATTTCCTTCATGGACATACGGAAAGACTTGATCTCGCAGTACACGCCGCATTCGCGGACACGGCGGGCCACCAGCAGGTTATACTGGCCGCCGAAGTCCAGTACCAGAACTTTCTTCATCTCAGTCATCCTCCCGGAAGATAATCCCGTTTTCATCAGCGGATTCAATGACAGCCAGCGCCTTATAGGGCACGTCCTTCATGGCGCGGAACTTATCGCCGCCGCCCTGGAAACCCTTTTCCACTGCCACACCGATGCCAACCAGCTGTGCGCCGGCCTTGTTCACGATGTCCACCAGTCCGCCCATAGCGTAACCGTTGGCCATAAAGTCATCGATGATCAGCACGCGATCATTCTCGCTCAGCCATTCCTGAGACACCAGCAGCGTCACTTTCTTTTTGTAGGTATAGGAGAAGATCTCGCTCTGGATCAGGCCGCTTTCAATGTTGTCGCTCTTGGCCTTCTTGGCAAACAGCATGGGAACGCCATACTTCTCCGCGCACACGGTGGCCAGTGCGATACCGCTGGCCTCAGCCGTCAGCACCAGCGTCACCTTGTCGATATCAAAATACTTGGCAAATTCGTCAGCGATATCGCCCAGCAGCTTGGTATCCACCCGGTGGTTCAGAAAACCATCGATTTTGATGATATTGCCCGGCAGGACCTTGCCCTCGCGGCGGATGCGTTCCTTTAACTGTTCCATAGGAATAGACCCCCTCATAATAAGTTGACATTATCATACGCCAGCCGTCAAGAAATTACAACTGACAAATACCATAACATTTTCCCTATAAAAACAGTCGATTTGACACATCAGCCAAAGCAAAGCACACCTTATGAGACCCACAAGGTGTGCTTTGTGCAAACGATTAGAAATGGAAGATCACGCCCACCACGGCAGCCGCGCCGATAAACACGATGGGGTGCAGCTTCTTGGTGGCCGGCACCCACCGTGTCAGCGCCAGAATTACCGCCGCCAGCGCGATCTCCTTCCAGCGGAAGATTGCCAATCCCGTGCCCGCGGTATTCACCAGACTCAGCAGCACCACGCCGATACCGGCCGAGGCCACCATGGCGGTGGAGGCAGGCCGCAGTCCGTAGAAAGCGGCATCCACAAATTTGTTGTCACGGAATGCCTTCAGGAAGCTGGCAATAATAAGAATAACAATAATGGACGGCGTCACCAGTCCCAGCGTGGCAATGACCGCGCCCAGCACGCCCGCCGACTCAAAACCCACATAGGTGGCCATGTTGACGCCCACCGGCCCCGGTGTGGACTCGCTGACGGCCAGCATGTCCGCCAGCTGTGCCTGCGTAAACCACCCGGTGCGATTGGCCATATCAGACAGGAACGGCAGCGTAGCCAGACCGCCGCCGATGGCGAACAGTCCCGTCTTGAAAAACTCATAAAACAGTCTCAGATAGATCATTTCTTCGCACCTCCCACGCAGCGGATCACAATACCCGCCACAGCGGCGGCCAGTACAAACAGCACCGGCGAAACCTCGGTCAGCAGCGACGCGGCCAGCACCGCCGCAAAGATCAGCGCACCCCACACGTCCTTCACCGCGCCCTGCCACAGCTTCAGCGTGGCATTAAAAATCAGCACGCATACGCACACACGGATTCCGGCAAAGGCGTTCTGCACCCACTCCAGATGTGAGAAGCTGGTGATCAGGCCGGCCAGCACCGTAATGATGATCAGCGATGGGAACACCACGCCCAGCGTGGCCACAATACCGCCCCACACGCCCTTTTGCTTCTGGCCGATGAATGTGGCGGTATTTACGGCAATGATGCCCGGCGTGCACTGGCCGATGGCAAAATAATCCGTCAGCTCCTCATCGGTGGCCCAGCCTTTGTTTTCCACCACCTCACGCTGCAAAATCGGCAGCATGGCCATGCCGCCGCCAAAGGTCATAACGCCCACCTTGGCAAACGTCAGAAATAACTCCAGCAATCCCTTCACAAAACAACACTCCTTTTCTGAATATCCTCACTCGGCATAGCCGTATAATCCGCGGACCGATACCTCGCCGCAGCGCAGGGTCTCCACTTCCCCGCTTTCGCGCCTTACCGTCAGTCCGTACTGTCCGTCAATATCCAGCGCCGTCACGGTCTCGTCCTCCTGCACAATCCGCACCTTCTGCCCCAGCGTCAGGCACAGTCTGCGATACTCGTCCACATAGGTTTCAGGCGCGCACAGATGGCGAAACGCCTGCCGCAGTCCGTCCGTCAGCGCCGCTTCCAGCGCCGCGTTGTCCACGTCATATCCCTCCGCCGCCAGAGATGTGGCCATTTTTGCCACCTCCGGCGAAAAATCCGCCGGGCCCTGACGCAGGTTTACGCCGATCCCGATCACCACATAGTCCACGCCGCCGCTGCCATTCAGAGCACTCTCCGTCAGGATCCCCACCAGCTTTTTCCCGTGCAGCACCAGATCGTTGGGCCATTTGATCCGCACGTCCGCTCCGGTCACGCGCCGTATGGCCTCCGCCGCGCAGGCCGAAGCCATGGCCGTCAAGGGCAGCAGGCCCTCCGGCGAGGTCACCGGCCGCCACAGCATGGACAGGTACAGGCCCATCCCCTCCGGCGACTCAAACCCCCGGCCCATGCGGCCCCGGCCGGCAGTCTGCCGCGCCGCGATCACAGCCGTCCCGTCAGGCGCGCCCTCCATGGCCAGCCGCTTGCACACCGTGTTGGTGGAATCTACGGTTTTGAAATGATAGACCTTCGGCCGCTCCATTTTGCCGCCCCCCTTCATTCGTGGCTCATATTACCACGTTTTTCCTCGGCAGTAAAGTAAAAAAGTCGTCAACCCGCTTGACAGCCGCTGTCATTTCGGGGTATCATGGCTCCATCTTTTGCCTGATCAGGAGGGCCCCGCCATGTCTGCACGAAAGCTTGTTTACACCGCATTGTTCGCCGTTTTAACGGCAGTTGGTGCATTTCTGCGTATTCCGCTTGGCGTATCGTCCATCACGCTGCAATTTCTATTTACCGCCATGGCAGGTGTTCTGCTGGGAGCCGGCGGCGGTGCGCTGAGTCAGGCGGTCTATGTGGTGCTGGGACTGGTGGGGTTGCCCATCTTCACCGCGGGCGGCGGCTTCGGCTATGTGCTGCAGCCTACCTTTGGCTTCCTGCTGGGGTTGATCCCCTCCGCCGCCGTGATCGGCGCCCTTACCCGGCGCAATACCTCTGCGCTGCGCATCGCGCTGGCCTGCGTGGCCGGTCTTGCCGTGCTGTACGCGGTGGGCGTGCCCTATATGGCTCTGATCCTCAACGGCTATATGGGTAAGGGCATGAGTGTTTCCGCCCTGCTGTGGGCGGGCATGCTGCCCTTCCTGCCCGGTGACGCCATCAAAATCGCCGTCACAGCGGTGCTGTGCCCGCTGCTGCGCAAGCGCATCATCTCCGCTCGGTAAGGTGTATTTACATCCCCGGCGGCACATGCTATAATAATGAAAAGCCTTTCCCATTCCGCAAGAAAGGAGCCGTGTTCATGGAGCTGCACGCCAAACGTGTCCGCGCACAACTGAATCTTTTCAAACCCGTCATGACCTCCTGCTCACTGGAAGCCAGCCGCAAGGGGCAGGATAAGCTGGGCGAACTGATGACGGCGCTCCACCGCAGTGACGTGATGACCCGTGAGCACCGCTTCGAACATTTTCAGGGCGCATGGGTCATGCCCCGCGACCAGCGCCGCAGCGGCGTGGTACTATATCTCCATGGCGGCGGCTATACCTGCGGCAGCCTGGAATATGCCAAAGGCTTCGCCTCCACGCTGGCAGCGGAATGCGGCGTGCGCGTGTTCTGCGCCGCTTACCGGCTGGCCCCGGAGCACCGCTATCCTGCCGCGCTGGAAGACGCGCTGGAGGCCTATGAGTACCTGCTGGGAAAGGGGTATGCCGCCCACCAGATCATGCTTTGCGGCGAAAGTGCCGGCGGCGGCCTGATCTACGCCCTGAGCCTGAAGCTCAAGGCATTGGATTTGCCCCTGCCCTGCGGCCTGATCGGCATCTCACCATGGACGGATCTTACCGGCTCCGGCAAGTCGTATGAAGAGAACCGGGAGATTGATCCCTCCATGTCTCCGGAGCTGCTGCAATTCTATGCCAATTGCTATACCGACGACCCGTCCGATCCTTTCTGCTCGCCCTTGATGGGCGATTTGACGGGGATGCCCCCCTCCCTGCTGTTTGTGGGCGGGGACGAGGTGATGCTGGACGATACCCGTCAGCTCCACGAAAAGCTGCTGGCCGCCGGCTGCCGCAGCAAAATGATCGTGGCCCCGGAACGCTGGCACGCCTATGTTCTCTATTGTCTCAGCGAGAATATGGCGCAGGATTTCGAGACCATCAATCACTTTATGGATCAGGTTCTCTCGCCGGCGCGGAGCCTGCGCTGGATGAAGCTGGACAACGCCGCCAAGATCTTTCCTGCTGCCAAACGGCGCAACTGGAATAATTTTTTCCGCATCTCCGCCACGCTTACCGAGCCGGTGGATACGGCGGTGCTGCGCACCGCGCTGGATGTGACCGCCCGCCGCTTCCCCTCCATTGCCGTGCGGCTGCGTCGGGGCATGTTCTGGTACTATCTGGAACAGATCCCCCGTCCCCCCGCCATTCAGGAGGAAAAGAGCTGCCCGCTGGCCCACGCTCCCTTTCATGAGGTGCGGCGCTGCGCTTTCCGGGTGCTGGTTTATCATAACCGCTTTGCCGTAGAATTTTTCCACGCCCTGACAGACGGTACCGGCGCGCTGATTTTTGTCAAAACCCTGCTGGCCGAATATCTCAGCCAGAAATACGGCTTGCGTATTCCGGCGGAAAAAGGGGTGCTTGGCCGTCTGGAGGAACCGGACGAGGCTGAGCTGGAGGACAGCTTTCTGCGCTACGCAGGGGATGTCAAGGCCAGCCGCCGGGAAGCTACCGCATGGCATCTCAGCGGCACCCCGGAAAAGGACGGCTTTAAGAATCTGGTCACGCTGATGGTGCCCGCCGACAAATTGAAAGCCTGCGCCAGGGCGCATGGCGTCACCGTTACGGAATTGCTGTGCGCCGCCATGATGCAGGCCATTTGCCGCCTTCAGGCGGAAAAGGTGCCGCAGCGGCGGCTGCGCAAGCCGGTCAAGGTACTGTTGCCCGTCAACCTGCGCAATCTCTTCCCCAGCCGGACGCTGCGGAACTTTGCCTCTTATATCACCCCTGAGATCAACCCGCGCATGGGCGATTATACCTTTGATGAGATCTGCGCGGCGGTGCACCACCGCATGGGACTGGAGAACAACCCCCAGACTATGCGAGCCAAGTTCGCCGCCAACGTGGCCAGCGAGCGTTCGCCGATTCTGCGCGTCATGCCGCTGTTCATCAAAAACATTGCCATGAAAGCGGTATTCGATACAGTGGGCGAGTGCAAATCCTGCCTGTGCTTGTCCAATCTGGGCGTGGTGCAGCTGCCGGAGGTCATGGTTCCCTATGTGGCACGGATGGACTTTATCATCGGCGTGCAGGCCAAAGCCCCCCACGACTGCGGCGTGCTGACCTGGGGCAACACCGTGTATATCAACTGCATCCGCAGCATCCGGGAACCGGAGCTGGAGCTGCGCTTTTATGAGGTTCTTCATCAGCTGGGTCTGCCGGTTCGGGTGGAGAGCAATCAGCGCTGACGTGGGCGCTGGAAAGGAGCCATCATGTATTGTGTCAAATGCGGCGTGGAGTTGGCCGACAGTGAACGGGTCTGTCCGCTGTGCGGCACCCGCGCCTTTCACCCGGACATGCCGCCCCAGCAGGGCGAACCGCCCTATCCGCTGGAGGCTCACAGCCACGGCGAAGAGGTCAGCCGCTCCGGTGTACTGTTCCTGCTGACAGTGCTGACGGTGCTGTCCTCGGTGCTGCTGATCCTGTGCGACTGGCGCATCAACGGCGCCGTCGTCTGGTCGGGGTACGCTGCCGGCGGCATCGTGCTGGTGTATATTGTGGCGGCGCTTCCGCTGTGGTTCCGCCGTCCCAACCCGGTAATCTTCGTACCGATTGACTTTGCGGCCATCGGCCTCTACCTGTTGTATATCGACCTTGCCGTCGGGGGGCACTGGTTTTTGTCCTTTGCTTTCCCGGTCACCGGGGCTATCGGACTGTTGATCACGGCTATGGTGGCGCTGCTGCGGTATCTGCCCGGCGGACACATATTTGTATTTGCCGGCGCGCTGATGTGCGGCGGCGGTTTGGCGGTATTGATCGAGTTTCTCATCAACTTCACCTTCAAGCTTCACGAAACCTTTTTCTGGTCGCTGTATCCGCTGGTGGCGGGGATCCTGCTGGGCGTCATGCTGCTGGTGATCGGCCTGTGCAGGCCCTTGCGTCAGTCGCTGCACCGCAAATTTTTCCTGTAAAATACCGATATAAAAATCACCCTTCCGCTCATCCGGAAGGGTGATTTTTTGTGTATACTATGCAGTCTGTTTCGCCGCCTGTGGAGCGGCGGGGCGGTGCTTAACGCGGCAGATGCAGGCTTTTACGGTACAAATACTGCCCGTTTATGGTACAAATACGCCGCTTTTTGGTACAGATAGCGCCCATTTGCGGTACAAATACCGCTGCACGCCGCGTCTCAGCGCGAAGCGCCGCCGACGGCTCGGTAAAACCGAATCAGATTGGCAGCGGTGAACGCCAGATTTCCCGCCGCCTGAGCGCGCACCTCTTCAAAAGGCAGCGGCAGAGGATTGATGGGAAACACGCCGCTGACACCGGCGGCATAGGCCGCGGCAATATCCGTTTCGCTGCCGCCCACCAGCGCCGCCACCGGCACGTCCAGCGCACGGGCGCGGCGCGCCACGCCGACGACCACCTTTCCGCGAAGGCTCTGGCTATCCAGCTTTCCCTCTCCGGTAATAATCAGATCCGCCCCGGCGGCGTGGGTATCAAACCGTGTCAGATCCAGCACCACATCGATACCCATGCGCAGGGGACTGCCAAAAAAGGCGGCGGCTCCGGCGCCAAACCCTCCGGCTGCACCGCCGCCGGGCAGGTTCAGCACATCCGCGCCAAGATCACGGCGCAGCACCTGCGCCAGATGGAAAAGTCCCGCATTCAGCCGCTGCACCATGGCATCATCCGCCCCTTTCTGGGGACCGAAAACGGCCGCGGCTCCGGTGGGGCCGCACAGCGGATTATCGATGTCGCACATGGTCACCACCCGGATGCGGCGCAGGGCGGGGTCCAGTCGGTCAGCACAAATACGGGCAATATCATGCAGCGTGCCGCCCACCGGAACAAAGGGTTTGCCCGCCCGATCATAAAACGTAACGCCCAGCGCCGCGGCCGCGCCGCAGCCGCCATCGTTGGTGGCGCTGCCGCCTAAAGCCAGCACAATGCGTTTCGCACCATGGGCGGCGGCGTGGGCCATCAGCTGTCCCACACCGTAGGTAGTGGTTTTTTCCGGATCGCGCCGGGAACCTGCCAGCGGCAATCCTGCGGCGGCAGCCATTTCCACCACGGCGCTGCCGTCGGGCAGCATGCCGTAAAAGGCGGAAACCGGTTCTCCGTAAGGGCCGGCACATTGCACTGTCACCCGCTCTCCGCCCACGGCGGCAAGAAATGCGTCCACCGTACCCTCGCCGCCATCGGCCACCGGGATGGCGCAGACGGCCGCCTCCGGCTCCTGCGCCCGAATCTCCCGGGACACGATGCGGCAGATGTCTGCCGAGGACAGCGTCCCCTTGAAAGAATCGGGAATGATCACATAACGGCTCATAGGCTTACTCCAGCGCGTCGCGGCTGTTGAACACATCGCTGACAGACCCATAGGGATCCGGATGACTCTCCGTCTCCGGCGCGGCGGCGTTGAAGCTGCCTTTCATTTTCAGCTCCTGCCACTGCTCGCGGGTGATCAGCAGCTGACGAGGCTTGCTGCCCTCGAAGGGGCCGACGATGCCCCGCTCTTCCATCTGATCCACCAGACGGGCGGCGCGGGAATACCCCAGCTTCAGCCGCCGCTGCAGCATGGAGACGCTGGCCTGTCCCGTTTCCAGAATGACCTCCACGGCGGCGCCCAGCAGCTCATCGCAGCCGTCGTTCTCGTCTGTCTGAGGAGCATTGCCGCCGGATTTGCCGCCCTTTTCGCCCTGCTTCATGACCTCTTCGATCTTTTCCATCACCTCGTCGGAATAGTCGGCGCTGCCGCTCTCCTTGACGAAGTTCACCACCCGCTCGATCTCCTCGGGGGTGATGAAGCAGCCCTGCACACGGGTGGGCTTCTGGTTGCCCAGCGGAAAATACAGCATGTCGCCCTTACCCACCAGCTTTTCCGCGCCGGCGGTATCCAGAATGATGCGGGATTCCAGCGAGGACGCCACGGCAAAGGCGATGCGGCTGGGGATATTGGCCTTCATCAAGCCGGTGATCACATCCGCCGAGGGGCGCTGGGTGGCAATGACCAGATGCATGCCGGCGGCACGGCCCATCTGGGCCACGCGGCAGATGGATTCCTCCACCTCCTTGGCGGCCACCAGCATCAGGTCGGCCAGCTCATCGATGACCACCACCACGGTGGGCAGCTTTTTCAGCTCGGGATCGCTTTCGCACAGGGCATTGAACCCGGCCAGATCCTTGACGCCCCGCTCGGAGAACATCTTATAGCGCTTCATCATCTCGTACACCGCCCATTGCAGGGCGCCGGCCGCCTTTTTCGGATCGGTGACCACAGGGATCAGCAGATGGGGAATGCCGTTATAGGGGGCCAGCTCCACCATTTTGGGGTCCACCATGATAAAGCGCACCTCATCCGGGGTAGACTTATACAGCAGACTGACGATCAGCGAATTGGTACACACCGATTTACCGGAGCCGGTGGTGCCGGCAATGAGCACATGGGGCAGGCGGGCAATATTGCCCACGATGGCGCTGCCGCCGATATCCTTGCCCACGGCAAAGGCCACGGGGCTGGGGTTGGCGGTAAAGGCGCGGCTTTCGATCACATCGCGGATGCGCACGGCGGTGACCGCCTTATTCGGTACCTCGATGCCCACGGCGGAGATCTTGCCGGGAATGGGGGCAATGCGCACACCGGTGGCGCCCAGCGCCAGCGCGATATCATCGCTGAGATTGGTCAGCTTGCTGAGCTTGACGCCCTGGTCCAGCGTAAACTCATAGCGGGTGACGCTGGGCCCATGAACCACTTCGCCGGGATGAGCATCCACGCCGAAGGAGGTCAAGGCGGCGGCCAGCCGCTGGGAATTGAGCCGCAGCTCTGTGCCTACCTCCTGATGGTTATCGTCGGTATTCTCATCCAGCAGCGTAATGGGGGGATATCGGTAAGCCTCCTCCCCTTCGGCCAGCTCCTTTTCGATGGCCTCGCTGACTTCGGCCGTGGCGGTGGCCACCTCGGCGCGCAGGTGCTCCTTCCGCTTTTTGTCGGAAACCGGCTCTGCGGCAGGGGCAGGAGCGACAGGGGCGGCGGGGGCAGGAGCGCTTTCCGCCGGGGCCGCAGGCGGCATGGGGGCGGCGGAAAGCGCCTCTGCCGGGGTCTTTACGTCGCCGGCACGCTGGGGAAACAGGCTGGCAGAGGAGGGCTTGAGCAGCGGAGCATCTTCCCCCCTGCCCGGCTCGTCATCCAGCGGAATGTCGATGCTGGGGCGCTTTTTTCGCTGCTGCGGCGCGGCCGCAGGTCTTATAGGCGCGGCGGGTTCTTCGTATCCGTCGTCATCCTCATCCGCCCACTGGGCACGCTCCTCGGCACGGCGCTTCAGCTCGGCCACGATCTGCGCAGGTGTGACATGCAGCGCCGCCAGCAGCGCCGCCAGCAGCAGCAAAATGGAGAGCAGCAGCGACACCACGCGGCTGAGCAGCGCCTCCGCCCCCACCGCCAGCGCGCCGGAAACAACGCCGCCGCACAGCAGGGACTGTCCATCCTTCCACAGGGGTTTGATACCCTCCAGCGTAAAGGCATAGCTGCCGCGGCTGAGCAGCAGGTGCAGCACCATACCCAGCAGTGTCGGCAGCAGCAGCGTGCAGCATACGCGCAGCGTTACAGGGCGGCCCTTATGGTTGATAAGCACTGCGCCGGCATAGGCCAGCGCCGGGGCAGCCAGCCAATAGCCGCAGCCAAAGCAGCCTTTCAGCACATTGGATAAAAAGGTGAGCAATATGGCGTCCACGTTAAAATAGGTGACCAGCACGCACAGCGCCAACAGCAGGCATACAATGCCGCCAATCAGCCGCGCCTGTGCGTTATAAGCAGGCGGCGGGGCGCTGCGGCGTTTGGCCGCGCCGCTCCCCTTGCCGCCCTTGCCGGAAGAAGTTGTCTTTTTCTTGGGTGTAGTGGCCATGGTTTACCTCACTTGATCGCATTGAGCAGCAGCGTCAGCAGACCCACCGCCCAGCAGTAATAGGCGAACGCGCCGAAGCGGCCCTTTTCAGCCACCATGCGCAGCAGGCGGATGCAGACATAACCCACCACTGCGGCCGTGACAACGCCCACCAGATACATGGGCACCTCAGCCCAGACAATGCCGGCGGCAATAGCGTCCTTCAGGCTGAGAATATTGGCTCCCAGCACGGCGGGAATGGACAGCAGGAACGAAAAGCGCACGGCAAAACGGCGTTCAAATCCCACGAAGCAGCCGGCGGTAATGGTCATACCGGAGCGGGAGATACCCGGCATGGTGGCGATGGCCTGACCTGCACCCACCACCAGCACATCCGCCAGCGTGGCGCTGCGCTCGGTTTTTTTCCCCTTGCGCACCAGATCGCAGGCAAACAGCAAAAAGCCGGTGACCACCAACGCCGCGCCGATAAACACCATGTTATTCCCCAACGCCTGCACTTTCTTATGAACCGGCAGGATGGCAAACAGGGGCAGCGTACCCACGATGATCAGCAGGATCAGCCGGCGGGCAGGCGGCACCTGACGGGGCGTTGTGCCGTGGGCCAGATCACTGACACCGCGGATCAGCTCCGTCACCATGGCGCAGATATCACGCCAGTAGGCGACAAAGACCGCCGCCAGTGTGCCCAGATGCAGCAGCACATCGAAGAATTCCGGCACCACCGCGTCGATCTTCAGCAGGTTCTGGGCAATGGACAGATGGCCGGAGCTGGAGATGGGCAGAAACTCTGCAATACCCTGTACCAGACCCAGCAAAAAGGCAGAAAAGTATGTCATAAGAGTCACCTCATGTCGTATTGACGATTGGGCAGCAGTATCCCTCCTGCAACGGAGGATAGATTAATTTAGTATATCATAGCCGGGGAAAAAATACCATACCCATTTCATCTTTCCCGTGTGAAAGAAAAAACCTCACGAATAATTTACTTTGTGCAGGTCGGTTTTTGTAAAAATGCCATTGCGAACAGGGGGTAAAAAGTGGTATGATAAGTTCATAATATGACTGACAGGATATGCCGGGTCATGACAACAGCAGAACGCAGCGGAGCTCTTCCCTCTGTCCATATTGGTTTTCTCAGGGGAGTCCTCGAAAGAGGGGCTCCCCTGCTTGCATGTAGGGAAAGGCGGTGAGTGAATCTGTATCAGGAAAAGGTAGCGCAGCTTCAGGAGGCGGAAAGCCGGCTGGAGGCAGAAAAGGCCAAGACACAGCAGGCCGCGCAGGAGCTGCTGGAACAGGCGGAAAAGGAAGGCGCGGCTCTGGTAACACAGGCAGAGGCCGCCGTGCGGCAGGCCGACCGGGACGCGGCGGTGCAAACCGAACGGCAGGCGGCTGCTCTCCGGGAGCAGATGCTGGCGGAGACGGAACAGCAATGCGCCAAAATGCGCAGCGCGGCTATGGCAAAGATGGACAATGCCGTGGCCTATATCGCGGAAAAGGTGGTGAAACAGTAGCATGGCCATCGTCAAAATGAAACGTTTGCATCTGCTGGCGCTGGCAAAGGAGCATGACGCGATCCTGCGTAAGTTGCAGCATATGGGCTGCGTGGAGATCAGTGAACCGGAAAGCATCCCCGACAGCCTGAAGCGGTGCGGCAGCGCTGTGGCAGACTGCATGGCGCAGCAGCGCCAGCTGCAGACCGCCACCGATGCGCTGAAGCGGCTGGCGCCCAAGGGAAGAAGCGGCGGATTACTGACGCCGCGGCCCCAGATTGCAGAGGCCGATTACCTCAATGAGGCGGACTTTGATGAGGAGCTGAAAGCCGCCGAAGAGATCAACAGCCTGACGGCGGATCTGAACCGGCTGACAACGCGTGAGGCACAGCTGCGCGCCGAGCGCGCGGCGCTGGCGCCCTGGCAGGCGCTGGATATTCCCACGGAGCTAAGCGGCACCAAACGGGTGGACATCACCACCGGCACGCTGCCGCCCTTTGCCCAATGGGACGCCGTGGAGGGCGAAGTAGCGGCTCAGTGCCCGGAAACGGCGCTATACCAGCTGTCAGCCAGCAAGGAGCAGCAGTGCGTGGTTGTGTTTTCTTACAAGGCGGAAACCGCGCAGGTATTGGAGCTTCTGCGCAGCCACGGCTTTTCGGCCGGGCAGCTGAAAGGCCGCACCGGAACGGTGCAGCAGCAGCTGGACGAGCTGTCCGTCAAGGAGCGGCAGGCTGCCGCCGAAAAAGAGGAGACCCTGAAAAAGCTGAAGGGCTATGCAGGGCGGGTGGACAGCATGCAGCTGTGCGCCGACCGGCTGGCAACCCGCATGATGCGTGAGGAAAACCGGCACCGGCTGCTGACAGATGGGTGTATCGTAGCCTTTGACGGCTGGGTGAGCGCGGAAAAGCTGCCCCGGCTGACGGCATGGCTGGACACACTGGACTGTGCCTATGACGTGGCAGACCCCACGGAGGAGGAGATTCCGGAGGTGCCGGTTGCGCTGAAGAGCAACGTACTGACCCGTTCCATGAACTGCATCACGGAGCAGTATTCCCTGCCGGCCTATGACGGCGTGGATCCCAATCCCGTGATGGCGCCGTTCTTCATCGTGTTTTTCGGCATGATGATGGCGGACATGGCCTACGGACTGGTGATGATTCTGGGCGCGCTGCTGTTTTTGAAGAAAAAGCGGCCCGATGATCCCAGCTTTATGGAAATGATCTTCTGGTGCGGCATTACCACATTTGTGTTCGGCGCCATGACCGGAGGTTTTCTGGGAGATTTCATTCCCCAGCTGTGCAAGCTCATCAACCCGGCCAGCACATTTGCCATGCCGGCGCTGTTTGACCCGCTGAACGACACCATGGCCGTTATGGTTGGCTCGCTGGTGCTGGGCGGCATCCAGATCTTTACCGGCATGACGGTGAGCGTAGTAGAAAAAGCAAAAAAAGGCTGCTTTGCCGACGCGCTGTGGGATGAGATCACATGGTGGATCATTCTGGCAGGCGGCGCTATGGCCGTTCTGAAGGTGGGCAATGTAAGCGGCATCCCCGTGGTGCTGTGCATCGGCTGTCTGATGCTGGTATACGGCGCCGGCCGGGGCAAGAAGGGCTTTGGCAAGGTGACGGGGCTTGTGGGCGCGGTGTATAACGGCGTGACCGGCTTTTTCAGCGACATTCTGTCCTATGTCCGGCTGATGGCACTGATGCTCTCCGGCGCGGTGCTGGCTCAGGTGTTCAATATGCTGGGCGCCAGCACGGGCAATATCGTTGGTTTTATCGTGATCTCGTTGGTGGGCAACACGCTGAATCTGGCACTGAACCTGCTGGGCTGCTATGTCCACGATATGCGTTTGCAATTTCTGGAATTCTTCGGACGTTTTTACAAGGAGGGCGGAAAAGCGTACCGTCCCCTGTGCCTTCAGGCCAAACATGTTGAAATCATTAAGGAGGAACATGAATCATGAATGCTATTTTTGAATCTATCGGCGGTCTCGGTTTTGCAATCCTGGGCGCGGCGCTGACCGCGGGACTGTGCTGCATCGGCTCGGCCAAGGGCACCGGCATGGTGGGTGAAGCCGCCTCCGGCCTGGTCAGTGAGGATCCCGACAAGTCTACCAAATGCCTGATTTTGCAGGTGCTGCCCGGTACGCAGGGTCTGTACGGCTTTGTGGCGCTGTTTCTGGTATTGGGCAATGTGGGCGTGCTCAGCGGCTCCCCTGTTGAGGTGACGCTGACGCAGGGTCTGTCTTTCTTCGCCGCCTGCCTGCCCATTATGCTGGGCGGCTGGCTGAGCGCCATCTTCCAGGGCCGTGTGGCCGCCGCCTCCATCGGCATCGTGGCCAAGCACCCGGAGGCCTCCACCAAGGGCATTATCTTCTGCGGTATCGTGGAGTTCTATGCCATTTTGTCTCTGGTGGCCACCATCATGATCTCCGGCAACATCCTGAAGTAAGGCAGGGCGCCTATGAACGGAATGGATAAGATCATCCGCCGCATGGAAAGCGATGCCCAAGCCGAACGGGACGCCATTGCCGCCGCCGCGGAGCAGAAGGCCGCTTCCATCCGCCATGACTATCAGGCCACGGCGGATTCCATGCAGCAGGATGCGCTGGTGCGCCGCAAGGCGCAGAACGCCGAGCATCTGGAGCACCTGAAGGGCAGCAGCCAGATGGCATGCCGCCAGCGGGTACTGGCCGCCAAGCAGGAGATCATCGACGAGGCATTTTCTCAGGCGGCTCAGGCGCTGACCCGGCTGCCCAAAGAGCAGTATATTCCGCTGCTGGCGGCGCTGGCCGCCGACAACGGCGTGGGCGACGAGGAAATCCTGCTCTCCGCCGCCGACCGTGCCGCCATAGGACAGGCCGTGGTGGATGCGGCCAACGCCGCAAAACCCGGTGCGGCTTTCCGCCTGAGCGCGGAAACCCGTGAAACCGGCGGCGGACTGATACTGCGGCGGGGCAAAGTGGAGCTGAATTGCGGCTTTACCGAAAAGCTGCGCCGCCTGCGGCAGGAGGAGTCCTCCGCCGTGGCGAAGCTGCTGTTTGAATGAAAGGGGGTGTCCCTTTGACAAAGCACAGAAAGGACACCGACTATCTGTTTCTGGCCGGACGGGTGCGGGCGCTGGAGCGCCGGCTGCTGACGGCGGCCAAGCTGGAACAGCTCCTGCAGGCCGCGGATGTGGCCGCCTGCTCACAGCTGCTTTCAGAGCTGGGATATGAGCCGATCCGTGATGAGGCATCGCTGCAGGAGAGCCTGAAGCAGCAGCGGCAGACGGTTTTTGCCGATATTGCCCGCTTTATGCCCGAGCCGGCGCTGCTGGACGTGTTCCGGCTGAAATACGATTATCACAATATCAAAACACTGCTGAAGGATGCCGAAAACGGCCAGCGGCTGCTGATGGATGCAGGCTGCATTCCTGCTGCCGACATGGAACGGCAATACGCCGAAAGCGGCGAATGGCAGTTCCTGCCCGGAGAAATGGCGGACGCCGCCCGGGATGCCGCCGCCGTTCTGGCAGAGACCGGCAACGCCCAGCGCAGCGACTGCATCCTTGACCGGGCCTACTTCGCCCAGCTGCGGAAGCTGGCGGCAGAGAGCCGGTGCGGTTATTTGCAGGACTACATCCGCGCCATGATCGACGCGGCCAACCTTCGCTCGCTGGTGCGGGCGGCACGGCTGCACGCCGACCCCGGTTTCCTGCGGCAGGTGCTGTTTGACGGCGGCAGCGTCAGTCCTGACACCATTGTGACACACGCAGGCAGTGGCCCCGCTTCCCTGTTTCGCGCCACCGCCTTCCGCACGGCGGCAGAGGCCGGTGAGGAGGCCGTCAAGGGTGGCAGTCTTACCGCCTTTGAAAAGGCCTGCGACAACGCGGTGCTGGCCGCGGCCGGTAAGGCACGGGGCATCCCCTTCGGCGTGGAGGTGGTGCTGGGTTATCTGGCTGCCAAGGAGGCGGAATGGACCGCCGTGCGCATCATCATGTCGGGACGTATGGCCGGCATGACGGCAGACGCCATACGGGAAAGGCTGCGTGACCAGTATGTATAAGATCGCTGTGATGGGCGACCGGGACAGCGTATTGGGCTTTCGGGCGCTGGGACTGGACGTTTTCTTCTGCGATGAGGCAGAGGCCGGACGCAAAACGCTGCATCGGCTGGCACAGCAGGACTACGCCGTGATCTATATCACCGAGCAGCTGGCCCAGGAGCTGACCGGAGAGATCGCCCGCTATAAGGACGAGGTGACCCCCGCCGTGATCCTGATCCCCGGTAAGGGCGGCTCGCTGGGACTGGCGGGCCATGCACTGCAGGCAGCAGTGGAACGCGCCGTGGGCGCGGATATTTCCTGAAAGGAGCAACGAAATGGGTAAGATCATTAAAGTCTCCGGCCCGCTGGTGGTGGCAGACGGCATGGCGGACGCCAGCATGGCGGACGTGGTGCGCGTAGGCAGCCAGCAGCTGATCGGAGAGATCCTGAATATGACCGGAGAGAAGGCCTCCATTCAGGTATATGAGGAGACATCAGGCCTCGGCCCCGGCGCAGAGGTGGTCACCACCGGCGCGCCGCTGAGCGTGGAGCTGGGCCCCGGCCTGATCGAAAACATTTATGACGGCATCCAGCGCCCGCTGGAGGAGATCGTGCGGCGCGTGGGCGCCAACATCACCCGCGGCATTCAGGTGCCGCCGCTGGACCGCGAGAAGCTGTGGGACTTTACGCCCACGGCCAAGGCAGGAGACCGCGTGCAGACCGGCGATGTGCTGGGCACTGTTCCGGAAACGGAAGTGGTGCTGCACAAGATCATGGTGCCCCATGGCGCCGACGGTACGGTGGAATGGCTGGCGGAGGCCGGACAGTACAACATCACCCAGCCCATCGCCCGCATCAAGCTGGCAAACGGCGAGGTGCGGGAGCTGACCATGGTGCAGAAGTGGCCTGTCCGCGTGGGCCGGCCCTATAAGAAAAAATTCCCGCCTCAGCGGCCTTTGCAGTCCGGCCAGCGTGTCATTGACACCATGTTCCCCATCGCCAAGGGCGGTACCGCCGCCGTGCCCGGCCCCTTCGGCTCCGGCAAAACCGTGGTACAGCACCAGCTGGCCAAGTGGTCCGATGTGGATATCGTGATCTATATCGGCTGCGGCGAGCGGGGCAACGAGATGACCGACGTGCTGCGGGAATTCCCGGAGCTGACCGACCCCCGCACAGGCGAAAGTCTGATGAAGCGGACGGTGCTGATCGCCAACACCTCCGACATGCCGGTGGCCGCCCGCGAGGCGTCGGTTTATACCGGCATCACCATCGCCGAGTATTTCCGGGACATGGGCTACGACGTGGCGGTTATCGCCGATTCCACCTCCCGCTGGGCCGAGGCCCTGCGCGAGATGTCCGGGCGTCTGGAGGAGATGCCCGGCGAGGAGGGTTATCCTGCGTATCTGGCTTCCCGTCTGGCCCAATTCTATGAGCGGGCAGGCGTGGTTCAGTGTCTGGGCAGCGAGGAGCGCACCGGTTCTCTGACCGCGGTGGGCGCCGTTTCGCCTCCCGGCGGTGACCTTTCCGAGCCGGTGGCGCAGGCTACCATGCGTATCGTGAAGGTGTTCTGGTCTCTGGACGCGTCGCTGGCCTATCGGCGGCATTTTCCCGCCATCAACTGGCTGAACTCCTATTCACTGTATCTGGATTCCGTAACGCCATGGTTTGATGAGAATCTGGGACCGGAATTTATTGCCAACCGCAACCGGGCCATGCACCTTCTGCAGGAGGAGAATGAGCTGAACGAGATCGTGCAGCTGGTGGGTAAGGATTCCCTGTCGCCCCGGGATCAGCTGACGCTGGAGATCGCCCGGATGCTGCGGGAGGACTTCCTGCAGCAAAACGCCTTCATGGACGTGGACTCCTATTCCAGCTTTGACCGGCAGAAGAGGCTGATGGCGCTGATCCTGCACTACGAGGATCTGTGCCGCGACGCTATTGCCAAAAACGTGGCGCTGGATGAACTGTACACCATCCCCGCCCGCGAAAAGCTGGGCTGGGCCAAGTATGCCTCCGCTGAGGAATATGCCGACAACTATCAGCAGGTGCAGGTGGAAATGGAGCGGGAGATCGCCGCTCTCATCAAGAAAGCAGGTGAGGACGAATGATGAAGGAATACCGTACCATCCACGAGGTCTCCGGGCCGCTGATGGTGGTGGAAAACGTGGAGGGCGTTACCTATGACGAGCTGGCGGAGATCCGCCTGCACGATGGTCAGGTGCGCCGCTGCAAGGTGCTGGAGGTGGACGGCGACCGGGCCGTGGTGCAGCTGTTTGACTCTTCCGCCGGCATCAACCTGCGGGATTCCACCATTCGTTTTCTGGGACACCCCTTGCAGCTGGGGGTTTCGCCTGACATGCTGGGCCGCGTGTTCAACGGCATGGGTGAACCTATTGACGGCGGCCCCGCCCTGCTGGCGGAGGAATATAAGGATATCAACGGCCTGCCCATGAACCCCGCCGCCCGGGACTATCCCAATGAGTTTATTCAAACCGGCATCAGCACCATCGACGGATTGAACACGCTGGTGCGCGGCCAGAAGCTGCCCATCTTCTCCGGCTCCGGTCTGCCCCACGCCAATCTGGCTGCCCAGATCGCCCGGCAGGCCAGGGTACTGGACGACAGCTCCAACTTTGCCGTGGTGTTTGCCGCCATCGGCATTACCTTTGAGGAATCGGAGTTTTTCGTGCGGGAGTTCAAGCGCACCGGCGCTATCGAGCGCACGGTGCTGTTCACCAATCTGGCCAACGACCCCGCTGTAGAGCGTATCGCAACGCCCCGTATGGCCCTGACCGCCGCAGAGTATCTGGCGTTTGAAAAGGACATGCATGTGCTGGTGATCCTGACGGACATCACCAACTATGCCGAGGCACTGCGTGAGGTATCCGCTGCCAAGAAGGAAGTTCCCGGACGCCGCGGCTATCCCGGCTATCTGTATACCGACCTTGCCACCATGTATGAGCGGGCAGGCCGCAAGCTGGGCTGCAAGGGTTCCATCACCATGATCCCTATCCTGACCATGCCTGAGGACGATAAGACTCACCCCATCCCCGATCTGACCGGCTATATCACTGAGGGACAGATCATCCTCAGCCGTGATTTGTACCGCAAGAACATCATGCCGCCGGTGGACGTGCTGCCCTCTCTGTCCCGTCTGAAGGATAAGGGCGTGGGCGAGGGAAAGACCCGTGAGGATCACGCCCCCACTATGAACCAGCTGTTCGCCGCCTATGCCAGCGGCAAGGAGGCCAAGGAGCTGATGACCATTCTGGGTGAAGCCGCCCTGAGTCCCACGGATCTGCTGTACGCCAAGTTTGCCGATGAGTTTGAAAAGCGCTATGTCTCTCAGGGTTTTGACGAGAACCGCTCTATTCAGGAAACACTGGATCTGGGTTGGGAGCTGCTGCGAATGCTTCCCAGAAGCGAGCTCAAACGCATCAAACCGGAGATGCTGGACAAGTATCTGCCGGTGAAGGAGTGATGATCCATGACGGGAAAAACCATCAACCCCACCCGCATGGAGCTGACCCGGCTGAAGGGACGGCTGAAAACCGCCCAGCGGGGCCACAAGCTGCTGAAGGACAAGCGGGATGAGCTGATGAAGCAGTTCATGGAGGTAGTACGCCGCAACCGCCAGCTGCGCGCCAAGGTGGAGCAGGGCCTGAAGGAGGCCAATGCCGCCTTTACGGTGGCCGCCGCCATTATGGGCCCGGAAATGCTGGAGCAGGCGCTGCTGCGGCCCCGCCGCCGGGTGTCGCTGGAGGTCGGCTCCAAAAACATCATGAGCGTGAACACCCCGGTATATACCTTCCACACGGAGGGCGGTGAGGACACCCTGCTGCCCTACGGCTTTGCCCAGACAAGCGGCGAGCTGGATGCGGCGCTGGAAAAAATGCAGGCAGTGTTTGCCGACATGCTGGAGTTGGCGCAGGTGGAAAAGACCATGCAGCTGCTGGCGCAGGACATTGAAAAGACCCGCCGCCGCGTCAATGCGCTGGAATATGTGATGATTCCCCAAACCCAGCAGAACATCCGCTATATTTCCATGAAGCTGGACGAAAACGAGCGGGGCAACACCACACGATTGATGAAAGTCAAGGACATGGTATTGCAGGACGCCCACCACTACAAACAATAAGTATCGTAAAAAGCTATCCCCCGGCTATTGCCGGGGGATAGCTTTGCTTGTCAGAAGAAACTCACGCGATCTCATCGCTCCAGACCTGCAGCGCCGTCTGCCAAAGATCAACGCTGTCATTGGTGATCCAGCTGTGCCACAGTGTCAGCGCATCGCGGAACGGGTAGACCGGCCTTGTCTGCCGGGCACAGTTGCACCAACTGTCCAGATATCCCCATTTTGGGGTCAGAGACCGGGCATCATACAGTATATAGGCGCGGATATTTTCGCTGCCGTGCAGACGCGACCACTCAGCCGTGATGGCGCTGCGCCGCGATGAACCAAAAAAGCCTGTGCTTTCATAGCTGCCCTCCGTCAGTGCGGAGAAACCAGCGGCATAAGACCGACCGTCCTTATCACACAGCACGCGGCCTTGGTACCATCCGCCACGGCTCCATTCGTCAGGATCACCGTACCACACCGGCCAAAGCTCCATGGCCTCAGTATAGGATTCCTTTGGCGGCTTTACTATCGCTGCATGGTGCAAAATGATACATTCCTCCTCCAGCAGCACCGCCACATGCGTCATCACGCAGGTTCGGACATCATAGATGCGATAAACATATCGGTAAGATCCGTCCTGCTGCTTCTCTGCATGGTCATACTGCCAGTTGTCGGGCATCGCCGTGTCGTACCAGATATCCGTGTTCAACTCGCGGTACCGAGTCTTATCATACTCCATGTCTGTTTGGGTGCGAATCTCCGTGGCACCGGACATTTTGGCTGTCTCTTCCGCCGTCAGGTCATTCAGCACCTTCTCCGGGAAACCCAGCTCCAGCAGCTCTGCGCGGATCGCCGCATCCTGCGGCGCATCGGCGCGCACCTGCCAGTTCATGGGATATCGCTGGCCCAGCAGCATGGCCAACACCACAGCCGCCAGTGTCATGCCCAGATACCCCCACAGCACTGCCGCAGCAGGCAGGCGCACAGGGGCGGCGTGGATCACATACCCCATATCCGCCAGCGAGCGGGACAGACGCACAAGGCTGCGCAGGATCATAACATACACGATCAGCAGCGGCAGCACTGCCAGCCAGCCCTCCAGTCCGATATGTGCCAACACAAACAGCACAACATAGAATACCGCCAGCGCACCGGCGGCAGGAGCGGTCGCCTTTTCCGCTCCTGCGGCCCGGGATACCCCCACCATGCCACGCCATAGGCAGATATACAGCGCCAGCGTCAGTCCCATGACGGCATAACCAGCGGCACTCCCCGTATCCTGCGGCAGCGCGGCCGCAACGGCGGCAATACTTCGCACCGCTGCAGCGGCCATAGACAGCCGCCAGCACCACCGCAGCGCCCGGTTTTCCCCCCGCAGTGTGCGAAAACCCAGCACCATCAGAACTGCCCCCAGTGCAGGCAGAATCACATCAAGATACAGAAAGTTCAGCGTAATGCTGGTCAACCCGATACCCCAGAGCACCAGCACCATGGATTCCCGCCATGGATTGACCTCGTCCGCGGCAGGCGCCAGAGCGTTGGCCTCCTCTTGCAGCAGCCGGTCAAAGCGCAGATCGTCACTCACAGAAGTCACCTCCCAACTGCTGGCGCAGCTTTTGCCGCAGGCGGTACAGCCGCCCTTCCACGGCCCGCTCCGTCAGGCCAAGCTCGGCAGCCATCTGTACGGTTGGCTGACAATAATAATACTTGCGGTAGAACAGATTCCGCTCCTCCGGCAGCAGGGCGGCAATGGCTGTCTTCAGGCGTTGCCGCCGCTCATGACGCAGCAGTTCCTCCTCTGCGCTGCCGTCTGCATGGAACACGGCCTCCTCCAGCGGCACATCTGTGCAGATGCTGCGGGCGCGGTTCAGGGCGGCATTTCGGCTGATGGCTGTCAGCCATGCTTTCAGTGTACCTTTTTCCGCATCAAAGTCGGCGGCGGTCTGCCATAGCTTCACTGAAATATCGGCCCAGCACTCTTCCCGGTCTCTGCTGTCCGGCAGAATGGGACGCAGAATATACCGGATCAGCGGCCCATACCGCCGCAGCAACATATGCAGCGCCGCTTCGTCGCCGGCCGCGATCTTTTGCATCATGGTACGTTCGTCCATCCGCGTCCCTCCTTTCTGAGGTTTCTCTATTTTATATTACACTATTTTCTCACAAAACCCACGGAAAATTTTGGGCAGAGATAAAGCCGCCCTGACGCATCGCGTCAGGGCGGGGTACATGCTTCGCAGAATTCGCGGCGCGGACGCCGCCAACAACTCTGATTATTTTTCTGACATCGGCGGGTTAAGAAAATATGCCAGCTCACTTCATTTGCTCCAGCGCGGTGCGGGCGGCAGACTGTTCTGCCTCCTTTTTGCTGTGGCCGCTCCCCAGTCCCACCACCTGGCCGTTCAGCATCACGGCGACGGTGAACACCTTGGCATGGTCAGGGCCGCTTTCGGATACCAGCTCATAGCGCAGCTCCTGATTAGGTTTGCGCTGCACCAGCTCCTGAAGCTCGGTTTTGCAGTCCCGCCGGCGGCTTTCCACCACCTGTTCCGGCTCCTTTTCCAGCAGAATGCGGTGAACCAACGCGCGGGCCTCATCAATGCCGCCGTCCAGATACACGGCAGCCAGCACAGCCTCTACCGCGTCGGCCAAGATGGAGGGACGATGGCGGCCGCCGCCGCTCTCCTCCCCCTTGCCCAGCATCAGGAAATCACCCAGATGCAGGCGCTGCGCCACCTCATGCAGACTGTCCTCGCATACCAGCGCGGCGCGGATGCGGGTCAGCTCGCCCTCCGGCAGGTCGGGATGCTTGCGATAGAGATAATCCGCTGAAACAAAACCCAGCACCGCATCGCCCAGAAATTCCAGCCGCTCGTTGCTGCTGACGCTCTGCGCGCGGTGCTCATTGGCGTAGGAGCTGTGATATAAAGCGGCGCGCAGCAGGCGGAGATCATGAAAGGTATAATCCAGATGCTGCTCTAATTCATGTAATCTTTCCATGTTTTCATTCCTTCCGAGCTACCGCCCACAATATCCCGCCTGCGCGGGATCCCATGGGCGGGGGCTCAAAACAGTGTGTGGGAAAAAGAAACCCCACCGCGGTGGGGTTTCTTTTCATATGTTCGTATATTGAGACCCGCGCTCATTCCAGATGGCTGCTGAGATAACGGACGCAGTCGCCAACCGTCTTGAGGGATTGCAGATCCTCTTCATCGATCTCGCCGATGTCGAATTCCTCCTCCATCGCCATGACCAGCTCTACCAGATCCACGGAATCGGCGCCCAGATCGTCCACAAAAGAACTATCCATGGTCACTTCGTCAGCATCCAGCGCAAACTGCTCCGCGATCAGATCCTGCATGGTTTTGAAGATCGTTTCCGGTGTCATTGGGAGTTTCTCCTCCTTTCAGGAATCATTATCTTGGAAAATAATACGGCAATCGCCCTACGCTGTCAATACCTTTTTCGTAAAATTATCAGGAATCAGGTATTGACGGACATTTCGTCCACATGGGCGGTAATTTGTTCGATAAGGCCGCTGGCAGCAAAGTCTCTTGCCTGACCGATAGCGTTTTCGATGGCTTCATCATTGGAGGCGCCATGCGCCTTGATCACCGGCTTGGAAATGCCGATAAAAGCTGTGCCGCCCACCTTGTTGGGATCCAGCAGATCCTTGAAAGCATTCAGTCCCGGCAGTACCATGGCGCCGGCCAGCTTGGTCAGCAGATTCTTGTGGAATATCCCCTTAAGGGCATGTCCGGCAAAGGAGCCGACCCCCTCGATGGTCTTGAGCATCACATTGCCGGAAAAGCCGTCTGTCACCAGCACATCGCAGCCGCCCTTGATGGCCTCCTTGGCCTCGATGTTGCCGATGAAGTTCAGCCGGTGCTGTTCCAGCAGCAGCGCGCGGGTCTCACGCTGCAGGTCGCTACCTTTTTCCGCCTCGACCCCGATATTCAGCAGGGCCACACGGGGATTTTCGATCCCCAGCACATGGCTGGCATAAAAGCTGCCCAGATAGGCAAACTGCAGCAGATATTCCGGCGTGCACTCAGCATTGGCGCCGCAGTCGATCAGCACGGCGCGGCCGGTAACGGTGGGCATAATGGGGGCCATGGCGGCCCGGCGGATGCCCCGGATGCGTTTGGTGATCAGCGTTGCCCCGGTCAGCAGGGCGCCGGTGGAGCCGGCGGAAATAAAGGCATCGCCCTTACCGTCGCGCAGCAGCGTCAATCCCACACCCATGGAGGTGTCCTTCTTGCGGCGGAAAACCGTGGCGGGATCATCCTCCATGGTGACCTCCTCGGTAGTGGGCGCGATATCCATGCCTTGAGGCAGTTCGCTGACGCCGCACTGGGATAGGGCATTGCGGATGGCGGTCTCATCGCCGGTCAGGGTAATGTCCACGCCCCAGCGCTTTTGGCCCTGCAGGGCGCCCTTGACAATAGCCAGCGGGGCATTATCACCGCCCATGGCGTCGATGATGATCCTCATCGGGAAAGCACCTCCTCACAAATGGCATCGATAATCGCCAGCGAACGCTGGCTCAGTTCGGCATTTTTATTGCGCTTACCCTTTACCCGGTGGTCAAGGGGTGGAATGATGCCGAAGTTGATGTTCATGGGTTGAAACTCGCCCACGGAGTCGTTGCTGACATAAAGTCCCAACGCGCCGATGGCCGTTTCCCGGGGAAAGTTGATAGGTGCTTTGCCCAGCAGGCGGCGGGCCAGCTCTACACCCACCAGAAAACCGCTGGCGCAGGACTCCACATACCCCTCCACGCCGGTCATCTGCCCGGCAAAGGCGATGCGCGGGTCGCTCCTGAGCCGGTAGTACCGGTCAAGCAGCCGTGGAGAATCCAGATAGGTATTGCGGTGCATGACGCCGTAGCGCAGGAACCGTGCGTTATGCAGAGCCGGAATCATGGAGAACACACGCTTCTGTTCCGGCCATTTCAGGTGGGTCTGGAACCCCACCAGATTATAGATGCTGCCATCGGCATTATCCTTACGCAGCTGCACCACGGCATAGGGATCCCGTCCCGTTTTAGGATCCGGCAGGCCCTTGGGCTTCAGCGGGCCGAAGCGCAGCGTATCCTCGCCGCGGCGGGCCATAACCTCCACAGGCATGCAGCCCTCGAACACGTTCTGATCCTCAAAGCCGTGGACCTCCGCCTCCTCGGCGGCGGTAAGCGCCTGCCAGAAAGCCAGATACTGCTCGCGGTCCAGCGGGCAATTGATGTAATCCGGCGTACCCTTATCATAGCGGCTGGCAAAATAGGCGCTGGTCATGTCCACGCTGTCAAAGGCCACCAGCGGAGCGGCAGCATCAAAGAAATGCAGGGTGTCGGTGTTTCCCAGCAGCGTTGCCAGCTTGTCTGCCAGCGCGTCAGATGTCAGGGGACCGGAGGCAATGACCACATCCCCCTCCGGGATTTCCGTCACCTCTTCGGCCACCACGGTGATATTGGGATGGCTGCGGATCGCCTCCGTTACCATGGCGGCAAAGCCGTGGCGATCCACTGCCAGCGCGCCGCCGGCAGGCACCGCCGTGGCGTCGGCGCAGCGGAGAATCAAGCTGTCCAGCCGCCGCAGCTCCTCCTTGAGGAGGCCCACGGCGTTTTCAAGGCCGGCACCCCGCAGGGAGTTGGAGCAGCACAGCTCGGCAAAATTGTCAGTTACATGGGCGGGGGTACGCTTGAGGGGCTTCATCTCCCGCAGGATCACCGGGATGCCCCGCTGGGCCAGCTGCCACGCACACTCGCTGCCGGCAAGGCCGGCGCCGATCACAGTTACAGAATTCATTCAGCGCTGCCTTTCTCCGCCTTTTTGGCTGTTTTCTTAGGGGCGGCGGTCGTCTTTTTGGCGGTGGTCGTCTTTTTGGTGGCGGTCGCCTTTTTGGTGGCGGTCGCCTTTTTAGCCGCCGGCTTTGCAGCAGTCTTAGCAGCGGCCGTCTTTTTCGTCTTTTCCGCAGCCTTTTTGGCGGCTGTTTCCGCCGTCTGCGCCGCCGCGTCCTCGCTGCCTTCGGCGGTTTCCTTCTTACGATGATAACCCCGCTTATCCTCCGGCAGAAAGTTGGCACACTGCTCATTGATGCAGAAAGGCTTGCTGAAACCGCGGCCGGCCCTCTTGAACATGGTATGGCCGCACACGGGGCAATCCTCCTTGGTTGGCACATCCCATGTCATAAAATCGCAGACATGGTCGCCCTTTTTGTTGTTGGTAAACTCACAGCAATAGTAGGTATACTGTTTGCCGGAGGTCTTGCTGGTGCCGCTGCGCTTCATAAGGCGGCCGCCGCATTTGGGGCAGCGGCCCGGCATCTCCACCACCAGCGGCATGGTAAAGGTACACTCCGGATACCCCGGGCAGGCCAGAAATGGGCCGAAGCGGCCCTCGCGCTCCACCAGATTGCGGCCGCACACAGGGCACAGCTCCTCGCTGACAGTGGGCTCAGGGCGGATATAGTCGCCCTCCTCGGCCTCGGTCAGGTGCCGGGCAAAACCATCGTCATAAAACTGGTGCAGCACCTGTTTCCACGGGCGCTTGCCCTCTTCCACATCATCCAGCTGCTGCTCCATATTGGCTGTGAATTTCAAATCGGCAATATCCGAAAAATACTTCTCCATCCAGATGGTAACCGCTTTGCCCAGATTGGTAATGAGCAGGTTTTTTCCATCTTTTTTCACATAGCGGCGATCCAGAATGGTGGAAACGGTGGGCGCATAGGTGGAGGGGCGGCCGATGCCGTTTTCCTCCATGGCGCGGATCAGCGCCGCCTCGGTGTAATGGGCAGGCGGCGTGGTAAAATGCTGGCTGGGAGCAAAGTCCTTCAGCGTCAGCGCCTCGCCCTCATGCAGTTCGGGCAGAGCAGGCTCTTTCTCCTCTTTATCCTCGTCATCGCGGCTTTCCTCATACACGGCGGTATAGCCAGAGAACTTCAGCTTGCTGGCAGTGGTGCGAAACAGGTGTGCACCTGCATCAATATCCACGGACACGCTGTCATATATGGCGTTGGCCATCTGGCTGGCCAGAAAACGGCTCCAGATCAGGCGGTATAGCCGATACTGCTCCGCTGTCAGGTCACCGCGGATCGACTCCGGCGTCAAGGTCACATTGCTGGGGCGGATGGCCTCATGGGCATCCTGTGCACCGGCCTTGGTCTTATACTGCCGGGGGACGGCGGGCATATAGCGCTCGCCATAGCGGCTACTGATGAAATTGCGCGCATCGTGCTGTGCCTCATCGCTGATGCGCAGCGAATCGGTACGCATATAGGTGATAAGACCGATGGTGCCCTCACCGGTAACATCCACACCTTCATACAGCTGCTGGGCGATGGCCATGGTGCGGCGCGGGGTCATATTCAGCTTGCGTGACGCCTCCTGCTGCATGGTGGAGGTGGTAAACGGCGGGGCAGGCGAGCGATTCTTATCGGTACGCTTCACCGACTTAACGGCAAACGCGGCACTGCGCAGCTCATCCATAACAGTCTGCACGTCCGCCTGCGTCTTGGGTTCATACTTTTTCCCGTTCCGGCCATAATAATGGGCCTTAAACGCGGTCTTTTCCGCGTTTTCCAGCAAAGCGTCCAGCGTCCAGTACTCCTGCGGCTGGAATTCGGCGATCTCCTGATCCCGGTCAAATACCATGCGGGTGACCACGCTCTGGACCCGACCGGCAGACAGACCCCGGCGGATCTTTTTCCACATCACCGGAGAGATCTGATAACCCACCACACGATCCAGCACGCGGCGAGCCTGCTGGGCGTCCACCAGATCCTGATCGATAGCGCGGGGAGCGGCAATGCTCTCGGCCACCACCTTGCGGGTAATCTCGTTAAAGGTAACGCGGCGGGTCTTATCATCCGGCAGCTCCAGCAGGTGCTTGAGATGCCAGGAAATGGCTTCTCCCTCGCGGTCCGGGTCGGTGGCGAGATAGACGGTGTCGCTGGCAGCGGCAGCCTTTTTCAACTCGCGGATCAGCTCTTCCTTACCGCGAATGGGTTTATAGTCAGGTTCAAAATCGTGGTCGATATCCACGCCAAGGGTACTTTTGGGCAGGTCGCGCAGGTGGCCCATACAGGCCGTTACCTGATAGTCAGGCCCCAGATATTTGCCGATGGTCTTGGCCTTGGCCGGAGACTCCACGATCACCAGATGTTTTTTGCTCATGCTTCTTCCTCTACTTCTTACTCTTGTTCCGGCAGCGCCACCGTGCGCACAAAGCTGCGCGCGCCGTTCTGGACTGCCCAGCCGCTGATCTCCAGCAGCGTAATGGCCGGCAGCACCCGCTGAATGGGCAGGCCTGTCTGCTCCGCCAGCTGATCCGTCAGCTGCGGCATATCGCTCCGCAAAGCTTTCAGCACCGTTTGCTGTTCAGGCGACAGGGTATCCCACTCTGCCGCCGTTATGCAGGGCAAAGCCGGAGCCTGCACCGTTTCCGGCCGAGAGGTTTTTACCTCTTGTTCTTTCTCCGCCGTTTTAGGGGCGCCCGCATCCTTCGGCAAGGGGGGCAGGTTTGGCACGGCAGCGTGCAGCTTATGGGGAAAGCGATGTTCATATTCGCTGAGAATGTCCCCTCCGCAGGTGGCCAGTCCCGCCCCTTCACGAAGGAGCTGATGGCAGCCGGCGCTGTTGGGCGCATCAATAGGGCCGGGGACAGCAAATACCTCCCTGCCCTGCTCCACGGCGTTGGCCGCGGTGATCAGCGCACCGGATTTGAGGGGCGCTTCCACCACCACGGTGGCCACGCTCAGGCCGCTGAGGATCCGGTTGCGCATGGGAAAATGCCAGCCGTCCGGACGGGTCTGGGGCGGATATTCCGACAAAAGCACACCGGTCGCCACGATATCCTCATAAAGGCGCCGGTTTTCCGCCGGATATACCACATCCACCCCGCCGCCCAGCACGCCGCAGGTAAACCCGCCGAAGCGCAGCGCGCCCCGCATAGCGGCCGCGTCCACGCCGCGGGCCATACCGGAGACCACCATGCCGCCCTGCTGGGTCAGCTCATACCCCAGTTTTTCGGCGCAGCGGGTACCGTATGGCGTGCACTGGCGCGTGCCGACAATGGCCACCGCCGCCTCTTCATCAAACAGCGGCATAGCTCCCTTGCCATACAGCAGCACCGGCGGCTGATAGATGTTGCGCAGACGCTCGGGATACAGTGCGTCAGCCATGGTAAGGATGAAAATGCCCTCGCGGGCACAATCGGACAGGATGCGCTCCGCCGAAGCAAGAGATTTGTTCTCCAGTAATGCCGCCTGCTCGCGGCCAAGTCCCTCCACCTGTAAAAGAGCATCCGCATCGGCATAATAAACATCCTCCGGTGAGGAAAAATGGGACAGCAGCAACAGCTTGCTGCTCTCGGTCAGGCCCGGCATGGCGGTAAGCCAGACCCAGTATTTCAGCGCCGCCACGGCCCGCACCTCACTCTCTTTCAGCGATAACTCTCCCACAGCAGCACGGCAGCGGCAATGGCCGCATTAAGCGACTCGCACCGCGGCGACATGGGGATCTTCAATGTTTTCTGACACATACCCAGCACGGCGGAGCTGAGACCCTGCCCCTCGCTGCCGATGGCGAGAACACAGCGGTTCAGCGGTACCACCCGTACATCTTCCGTATCCGAGCGCAGAGCCGTCCCGTACAGGGGCAGACCGCTGCGCGCCAGCAGCGCCGGCAGCTCCTGCGCCCGCAGCGTCCAGATCGGGCGGCGGAATACTGCGCCCATGGAGGAGCGCACGGTTTTCACGCTCCACGGGTCGGCGCAACCCTCCAGCAGCAGCAGGCCGTCAAAATCAAACGCATCCAGTGTGCGGAGAATGGTTCCCACATTGCCGGGATCCTGCACACCATCCAGCACCAGATAGCGGCTGCCGGGAAGCACAGCAGGCGCTTCATCATCCGGGAGAGCCACGGTGAACAGCGTACCCTGTGGCGATTTCATAGGTGAAACAGATGCCATCACATCCGGCGGCACCTGCACCGCACGGACGCCTGCGGGCAGCGGCGGCAGCGACTGCTCCTCCGTCACCGCCAGATGCCGTATGGGAGCGTTCCACTTGACGGCCTCAGCCAGCAGTTTTGGACTGTCGCACAGGTACAGTCCCTGCTGGCGGCGGTAGGCGGCAGAGGCGCCCAGCTTCTTCATCTGAACCAACAGGGGGTTGGCACGGCTGGTGATCTTCTCCATGGAGCGCTCCTTTCTGATTGGAATGGAAAGGCTGACCCGACAAGCCTTTGTCGGGTCAGCGGGGATAGTAAAACGTTTTTAGCCGACTTCAGGCGCAATCAATAGAGCTTTGCACCAGCCGGAATGTGGGGATCCACCATCAGCAAATGCAGCTTTTCTTCCCCATTTTCCTGATGCACAGCGGAGATCAGCATACCGCAGGAATCAATGCCCATCATGGGTCTGGGAGGCAGGTTGGTAATGGCGATGCAGGTCTTGCCAACCAGCTCTTCCGGCTCATAATATTCGTGAATTCCGCTCAAGATCACACGGTCTGTACCGGTGCCGTCATCCAGAATAAACTTCAGGAGCTTCTTGCTCTTCTTCACCGCCTCGCACGCCTTGATCTTCACGGCACGGAAATCACTCTTGGCGAAGGTGTCAAAATCCACGAAATCCTTGAACAGCGGCTCGATCTGCACATTGGAAAAATCAATTTTTTCTTGCGTCTCAGGAGCCGCCTGAGCAGCCGCCGCAGGAGCCGAAGCTTCCTTGGAAACCTTCTTGTCAGAGTCGAGCGGCTTCATGGTGGGGAAGAGGATCACGTCACGAATGGAATCAGTGCCGCACAGCATCATGCTGCACCGGTCGATGCCGAAGCCCAGACCGCCGGTGGGCGGCATACCGTACTCCAGCGCCATGACGAAGTCCTCGTCCATCATGTCGGCCTCCTCGTCGCCATTGGCGCGCTTTTCAGCCTGTGCCTTGAAGCGCTCATACTGGTCGATGGGGTCATTCAGCTCGGAGAAGGCGTTGCCCATCTCGCAGCCGCAGATGAACGCCTCATACCGCTCGGTCAGGTGGGCATCGGTGGGGCTGCGCTTGGCCAGCGGACTGACCTCCACAGGATACATGGTGATAAAGGTAGGCTGCACCAGCGTCTCCTCCACCTTCTGGTCAAAGGCTTCGTACAGGGCATTGCCCCAGGTATGGGCCACGCCGTCCATATCCACGCCAACACTCTTGGCCAGCTCCACGGCGGCATCATCATCGCCCTCGATGGCCATAAAGTCTGCGCCGGTGACATTCTTCACCGCATCGGCCATGGTGACGCGGGGCCAGCCGGGCGTCAGGTCGATCTCATGGCCCAGCCACGTCACATGGTAGGAACCCAGAATTTCATTGGCCGCACCAGAGAGAATGGCCTCCAGAATATCCATCATACCATCCAGATTGGTATAGGCCTGATAGAGCTCACAGGTGGTAAACTCGGGATTGTGCTTGGTGTCCATGCCCTCGTTGCGGAAGATACGGCCCACCTCATACACGCGCTCAAGACCGCCCACGATCAGCCGCTTCAGGTGCAGCTCAGTGGCGATGCGCATATACATGTCGATATCCAGCGTGTTATGATGGGTAATAAACGGGCGGGCATTGGCGCCGCCGGCAATGGGACTGAGAACCGGTGTCTCCACCTCCATGAAACCCAGAGAATCCAGATAGCGGCGCAGATAGGCCACAAACTTGCTGCGGATCTCGAAATTCCGCTTACTCTCAGGATTCATGATGAGATCCACATAGCGCTGGCGGTAACGCGCCTCCTTATCGGTAAGGCCGTGGAACTTCTCGGGCAGGGGACGCAGAGACTTGCTCAAAAGGGTGATCTCACGGGCACGAACGCTCATTTCGCCGCGCTGGGTGCGGAACACCTCACCCACAACGCCCACGATATCGCCGATATCATACTTCTTAAAGCGGTTATAGGTATCCTCATCCATCTCGTCCTTGCGGGCATAGATCTGGATGCGGCCGGACTTGTCCTGCATGTCGCAGAAAGACACCTTGCCCATGCCGCGCTTGCTCATCAATCGGCCGGCCACGCGAACGACCGTGCCTTCCAGCGCGTCAAAATCGTCCTTGATCTCCTGTGCATGATGGGTCACGTCAAACTTGGTGATCTGGAATGGGTCGCGGCCCTCGTCCTGCAGAGCCTTCAGCTTATCGCGGCGGATCTGAAGCAGCTCGCCCAGATCCTGCTGTTCGGCGGCATTGGTCACATTGGTGGTATTCTGATCTGCCATAATCGGTCTCCTTATCTTTTACGCCATCAGGGCGATGGCATCATCGTTCAATACTGTCTACACGGTAGTGGATGGCCCCACGGGGAGCCTCCACGATCACTTCTTCGCCCGCCTTGCGGCCCATCAGCGCCTTACCAAAGGGAGAATCCTCGCTGATGGCGCGGTTCATCACGTCAGCCTCCTGAGAGCCGACGATCTTATAGGCGGGCAGCTGTTTTCGTGTATCCAGATTGGTAACGATGACCTTGCAGCCGATAGATATCTTGTCAGAGTCCATCTCCGCTTCATCCACGATGACGGCGTGCAGCAGGATATCCTCAAGCTCCGCAATGCGGGAATAGAGCTTACCCTGCTCGTTCTTGGCCTCGTCATACTCGCTGTTTTCGCTGAGATCGCCAAAACCACGGGCCTCTTTGATCAGTTCCGCAACCTCATCGGCACGGGTGGTCTTGCTGTAATCCAGTTCTTTTTTCAGCTCGTCATAGCGGGCCTGACTCATCTTGAATTCTTTTACCATGCTGCACAATCCTTTCCTATTGCATCCGCGGCGGTGTGCCACCGCGGTGTATACCTATATTATTATAGCGCAATACACTGCGATACGTTGCATTATAGTGAGTTTCCCGCCCGGTGTCAAGCGTTACGGGCAATTGTTTTGACGTAAATTTCCTCTTTTTTGATCTCTCCCACCTCAAAAAGTGCGGCAATCAGCTGTTCCGGCGCATCCTGCGGCAGGCCGGGAATGGGCGCGTAGGTCAGGCTTTGAAAACGGGCACAGTCCGGTCCAAGGCAGATGGCTGGACCGGGCGGCGGTGCGCCGCCGAAGCAGACAGTCAGCGCGGCAGCGTCTATGCGGCCTGCACAAAGGCCGTAGCGGCAGCGCAGCATGTCCGCCAGCTCCACCGTGCCGCCGCCGGTTTCCAGTGAAAGATATCGCACGCGCTGTGCCAGCAGCATGGCGGCTGCGGAAACAGCGGCAGATACATATGGGGCCCGCAGCACGGCAGAAGCATGCTGCAAATCTCCCTGTCTGTCCAGCAATCCGGGCAGCAGCGCTTGGCGCAGGGGATACACCTCCACCGGCAGCAAACCATAGGCTGCCGCCTCCTCCGCCCACTGCTCCGGCAGAACGCAGCGGGTGATTCCATCACGGCGCAGCAGGCGAAATGCACGTCGGCGGCCAAGACGGGCCAACAAACCGCAGCACGGTATTTCCGCCACGGCAAACCACACACCGCCCAGACGGCGGCGCTCCAGCACAAGGCGGTGCCCGGGGATCACATAACCATACATAAAAGCACCTCTGCACCAGTGTATGGTGCAGAGGTGCTTTTTATCCGTTGATTCACATTGTCTCAGCCGTTATAGTGCCAGCCGGTCAGATAATTGAGGGGATCCACCCATGTATCGCCCTCCATAATACCAAAATGGAGGTGCGGGCCGGTAGAGTTGCCGGTATTGCCGGAATAGGCAATGACCTGTCCCTGAGACACCTGATCGCCCACTGAAACATTATAGCCGCTGAGATGGCCATACAGCGTGGAGTTGCCCTTACCGTGGCTGATAATAACGCAGTTGCCGTAGCCGCCGTTCCAGCTGGCCCATGTAACGGTACCCGCTTTGGCAGCCAGCACCGGCGTGCCCATGGGCGTGCCGATATCCACGCCCTTGTGATTGGTGCTGCCAATACCGCCGGGAGACTGGCGGCCGCCGAACATGGAGGTGATCCAGCGAATGCTGCTGCAGGGCCAGGCATAGCCGCCCACCGTACCGGCAATCTCATCCATGCCCAGCTCACGGGCCTTGGCCTCGGCCGCGGCGATCAGGCCATCCAGCGCTTCCTCCTCCGCCTTGATGGCGTCATACTCCGCCTGCTTGCCCTCCTCAGTCTTGACATACTCGGCCAGCATACGCATACTCTCGGAGATCTGGCCCTCCAACTCCTTCTTAGAGGAAGCCAACGCCTCATTCTGCTCCTCCAGCGCCGCCTTATCATCCGCCAGCTCCTGACGGGTCTGGCGCAGATCCTCGATCACCTGCTTATTATAGCGGACAATCTCGTTAATAAAGTCGATACGACTGACAAGATCGGAGAAGCTGGTCGCCTTGAACAGCACCGACCAGTAGGAAACGGTTCCCTGCTCCTCCTCCATGCGGATCTGCTGATGGAACAGCTCCGTCTGGCGCTGCTCCAGCGTTTCATTGGCGCTGATGCTGCGGCTGGTAACATCGATCTGCTCTTCCAGCAGGTTGATCTCCCCCTGCAGCGCGGCGTTGCGCTGATCCAACACGCTCTTCTGCTTCTGGGTATCCGCTTTCTGGTTCTTGATCTGCGTCAGCTCATTTTTCAGAGAATCCATCTCCTGACGCTTGCCGTTGATCTCCTGCTGGAGCCGGTCGTACTCCTTGCGGAGCTCCTCTGCGGTCTGATTGTTGGCGCTCGGCTTGGTTTCCGTCTTGGTGTCGTCCGGCTTTTTATCGTCGGTCTTCGCGTCCGCTTTCGCGCCGTCGGTTTTGGTCTCGGACTCGGCATCGGTTTTCGTGTCGCCGGTCTTGGCGCCGTCCGCCGCGGTATCCGGCGTGGCAGGCACCGTTGCGGAAGCGTAAGCCGTGACCGCAGGCGGCAGCAGCGACGCCGCCAGCAGCAGCGCGCACAGCAGCGCCAGCGCCTTTTTCCAAAGGGTAATATGTCTCATGGTATGTTACCTCCTGCGTGGAATGGTAAATGCTTATACTTTCAGGAAGCGGCGGATGGCCATCAGGCTGCCGCCGATGCCGATCACCACGCCGGCGCCGGCAAAAATACCTGCCACCGGCTGCCAGATCCTGCTGAAAGGGACCACCTCCAGCAGCTGCATCGTGTCGGAATTGGTGATGCCATTGGCCACAGCGCTGTACAGCAGCCACTGGAGGCCAAAAGCGATGACGGCACCGAACAAGCCCAGCAGCAGACCCTCGAACACGAAAGGCCAGCGGATAAAGTTATCGGTAGCACCCACCATCTTCATGATGGCAATCTCCTCACGCCGGTCAAAGGTGGTAAGCTTGATGGTATTGGAGATAATCAGCAGCGAAACCATCAGCAAAATGGCGATAAGCGCCACGGAAATAACGCCTGCCACGTTGCGGATGGTGATAAAGCCGGCAGAAATGGTTTCGTCTGCCCGAACCTCATCAATACCCGGCACCGCCTCTACCGCCGCTTTGGCTTCTGTGATCCGATCCGGATCCGTCAGGTGGATCACATAACGGTGGCGGAATACCTCCGGCTGGAGGTCCTTATACATATCGTCCTCATCGTATTCGGCCACATAGGCATCCCGTGCCTCCTGACGGGAGACAAAGGTACAGTCGGCCACGTTGTCCACCTTTTCCAGCTTGTCTTTCAGCGCCTTGGCCTGACTCTCCGTCAGGGAGTCGTCCACAAAAGCCACCATGGCATTCTCCTTTTGCAGATCAGCCAGATTCACGTTGGCGTTGTAAGCCACCAGCGTAAAGGTACCCATGATCAGCAAACAGGCCACCGTGACGCCGATGGCGGCAAAGGACATAAAACCATGGGAAAACATGCTGCGGGCACCCTCTTTGAAGAAATAACCCAAATTTTTCATTGCTGCGCCACCCCCTCGTATGTACCCGTGGCATCGCCCACTACGCGTCCGCTCTCCAGATAGATCACGCGTTTATTGAAATGGTTCACCAGTCCCCGCTCATGGGTGACCACGATTACGGTGGTGCCCAGCGCATTGATACGCTCCAAAAGCGTCATAATCTCCAGCGAACGGGCCGGGTCAAGATTTCCGGTAGGCTCGTCGGCCACGATGGTACTGGGGTTATTCACCAGTGCGCGGGCCACAGAAACACGCTGCTGCTCGCCGCCGCTGAGTTCGTCGGGATAGTTGTTCTCTTTCCTCTGCAGGCCAACCAACTCCAGCACATAGGGAATACGGCTGCGGATCTCCTTGGGCGAGGCGCCCACCGCCCGCATGGCCAGCGCCAGATTATCATACACCGTGCGGCTGGCGATCAGGCGGAAATCCTGAAAGATTACGCCGATGGTACGCCGCATCAGGGGCAGCTGGCGGTCCTTAATACGGCTCATGGAGAAGCCATTGACCATTACACGGCCACCGGTGGGAACAATCTCGCCGGTCAGCATCTTGATAATGGTGGACTTTCCGCTGCCGGAGGGGCCCACCAGAAACACAAATTCTCCGTCATCTATTTGAAATGAAATACCGCGAACAGCCTTTGTGCCATTCTCATAGGTTTTTTCCGCATCCTTTAGTCGAATCATGGCATTCCCTCATATTCCGTAAAAATGCAACATCTTGTGGCAAATAGCCACGCCTTATTACATTATATACAAGCGCCTGACAAATGGCAACAGAAAAACCACGAAATTCAGAGAAAACTGACGGCCAAAAGCTGCCATTATTGGTATAGACGGACGCCGGAAGTAAAATGTTCCCAAAAATTTTACAAATTGTGCCGTATAAAAAAAAGCAGCCGCCCCGAAAGGCGGCTGCAAAAGCTTCATAGGATTTATGTCCGCGGCTTTACGCTTCGATACCGCGGCTGGTCAGATACTTCTTGACCATCAGCGCAACTTTAAAGGTAATGGCATCGTCAAACTCACGCAGGTCAAGGCCGGTAAGCTTTTTGATCTTTTCAAGCCGGTAAACCAGCGTATTACGGTGGACAAACAGCTTGCGGGCTGTTTCGGACACATTCAGATTATTCTCAAAGAACTTATAAATGGTGAACAGTGTTTCCTGATCCAGCGCATCAATGGGATTCTTTTTGAATACCTCCTGCAGGAACATCTCGCACAAGGTGGTGGGCAGCTGATAAATCAGGCGGCCGATGCCAAGATTTTCATAGTTGATGACATAGCGCTCGGTATCAAACACCTTGCCCACTTCAATGGCGATCTGCGCCTCCTTATAGGACTTGGCCAGCTCGCGCAGATGCTGGGCCATGGTGCCGATACCCACAAACACGCAGCTCTCGCCGTCAATGCGCAGGGCCTCTTCGATCCGCTGGGCCACTTTTTCCAGCTCCGGGGAACCGGCACTCTTATCCATCTGATGGATCAGCACCACATCCTGCTCGCCCACGCTGAGCACAAAATCGTTTTGCCGATCCGGGAACAGACTCTGGACCAGATCCAGCGGCGCGGACTCCAGACGTTCATCCACAGGCCGTATCACAAATACGCCGCGGTTTACCTCAGCCGCCACATGCAGCTCCTTGGCGCGCATGTAAATATCGCTGATAAGAATATTGTCGGAAATGATGTTCTTCATGAAGGAGCCCTTATCGTGCTTCTCTTCATAATAATTCTTAGCGGAGTTCAGTCCCACCGCCGCCATGGCACACACGGTACGGCCAATACCATCGTCTCCGCTGGCAAACACCGCATAGTCGAAATGACCGCCCCAGCCGGGCAGCGCCTTAAAGGTCTTGCCCTCCAGCGCCACACATTCGCCATCGGCCTGCTGGATGGTTTCGACATACTTGCTCCACTTCTTACCGATGCCCGTCAGCTCGCTGCAGGCGATAACAGTGCCCTCGGCGTCAATAACGCCGATCGTGCGGTCAGTGGTCTCCTTGAATTGCAGTACTACATTCTGAAAAATTCTACCGGACATGGTACGCCCTCCTGCTCTCTCTCAAAACGCCGCCGGGTGCTTTGTGCAAACTGCCACGCGGTCGCTCATATTATATCGTCATAATCACGGTTTTGCAAGCGTTTTTTTATCTTTTTCACAAAAAGAGGTAAAAATTTTTTTGCGCTTTGTTGATATGATCACAATCCGCATATCCTGCGCAGTGCAGAAAGCTCCTCCTCTGTCAGCGCGCGGGCGCTGCCGGACGGCAGCGCCGGATCCAGGTGCAGCGGTCCCATGGAAAGGCGTTTGAGATACAGCACCGGTTTTCCTCGGGCTGCCAGCATCCGCTTGACCTGATGGAACTTACCCTCCCGCAGGGTGACAAGGCACTCCCCCTCCCCCAGCGGTTCCAGTATGGCCGGCATACATTGCAGGCCATCAGGCAGCGCCAGGCCGGCAGCAAACGCCGAAACGTCGCTCTCATCAGGGGTGCCGTCCACCCGGGCGTAATAGACCTTATCCACATGATAACGCGGACTTAAGAGACGGTGGGTCAGCTCGCCGTCATCCGTCAGCAGCAGCAATCCCTCAGTATCCTTATCCAGACGCCCCACCGGCGAAAGGCCGTGGCGGCGCTGCTCCGGCGGCAGCAGATCCAGCACCGTCGGTTGGCGGCTATCCTCGGTGGCAGAGAGAACGCCCGCCGGTTTATGCAGCAGCAGATAGCAATACCGTTCAGCGGTGACGGCAATACCATCCACGGTAATAACATCGCTCTCCATGGAGAATTTCTGTTCAGGAGACGCGGCGGGAATCCCGTTGACCAACACACGTCCCTGCCGCACCAACTCCTTCACCTCGCGGCGGGTGGCAACACCCCGGTTGGCAATGATTTTATCCAGACGTTCCATGTCGTTTCCTCCCTGTCAGGACGCACCTGCAGGGCGCGGCCACAATTCCGCTATCCATGATAGCATATTTTCCGCCGCTTGGGAATATCCATCAACAAAGGAGTTGATGGATACAATGCGGGTCATTCACATCACACGGCGGCGTATGGCGCTGCTGTCGCTGGCGCTGGGACTGGTGATCGGTTCGGCACTGATGCTGGCAGGCTGCTTTGGCGGCGAAAAGGAGCCGGAGGTCATTACCGCCGCCTCCAACGAAGAACGGATCGCCTATCTGGAGGGGTTGGGGTGGCAGGTACAGGCAAATCCTATCGAAACGCTGGATCTCCAGCTGCCCAAAACAATGGAAGAGGACTGGGCGGCCTATGCCAAGCTGCAAACTGATCAGGGGTTGCCTTTCGCCGACTTTTCCGATCAGGCGGTAAAACGCTATACCTACACCGTGACCAATTATCCGGAAAAGCCGCAAGGCGTACAGGCTAATCTGTACCTGTGGGGCGATCAGATCATTGGCGGAGATATCATCGTCACAGGGGAGGGCGGCTTTCAGGCAAATTTAGTGTTTCCGACAGCATAAAAAAGAAAGGCCTTACGGCCTTTCTTTTTTATAGGATAAATTCCGATTACTGCTCGATCTCGATGACGACGCCGGAACCGACGGTACGGCCGCCCTCACGGATAGCGAAACGCAGACCCTTCTCGATAGCGATGGGGGTGATCAGCTCCACCTTCATGTCGACGTTATCGCCGGGCATGCACATCTCAGTGCCCTCGGGCAGGGTGATGATGCCGGTGACGTCGGTGGTACGGAAGTAGAACTGGGGACGATAGTTATTGAAGAAGGGGGTGTGACGACCGCCTTCATCCTTGGTCAGAACGTAGACCTGGCCCACGAACTTGGTCAGAGGATGGATGGAACCGGGCTTGGACAGAACCTGACCACGCTCGATCTCGGTCTTAGCAACACCACGCAGCAGAGCGCCGATGTTATCGCCGGCCTCAGCGTAGTCCAGCAGCTTGTGGAACATCTCGATGCCGGTAACGACGGTCTCGCGCTTCTCATCGGACAGACCGACGATCTCGACCTTCTCGTTCAGGTTCAGCTTACCACGCTCCACACGACCGGTAGCCACGGTACCACGGCCGGAAATGGTGAACACGTCCTCAACGGGCATCAGGAAAGGCATATCCTCCTTGCGGTCGGGAGTGGGGATCCAAGTGTCAACAGCGTCCATCAGCTCCTTGATGCACTGATACTCGGGAGCGTTGGGATCGGTGGACTCGGAAACCAGAGCGTTCAGAGCGCTGCCGCGGATGATGGGGGTATCATCGCCGGGGAAGCCGTAGAAGTCCAGCAGCTCGCGAACTTCCATCTCGACCAGCTCCAGCAGCTCCTCATCGTCGACCTGATCGCACTTGTTCAGGAACACCAGAACGGAAGGAACGTTAACCTGACGGGCCAGCAGCAGGTGCTCGCGGGTCTGAGCCATGGGGCCGTCGGAAGCGGCGATGACCAGGATAGCGCCGTCCATCTGCGCAGCGCCGGTGATCATGTTCTTGATATAGTCGGCGTGGCCCGGGCAGTCAACGTGAGCATAGTGACGCTTCTCGGTCTCATACTCAACGTGAGCGGTGTTGATGGTGATACCACGCTCGCGCTCTTCGGGAGCCTTATCGATGGAAGAGTAATCGGTGTACTCAGCGCCGCCCTTCATCGCCAGATACTTGGTGATGGCAGCGGTCAGAGTGGTCTTACCATGGTCGATGTGGCCGATGGTACCGATGTTTACATGGGGCTTAGTTCTCTCAAATTTCTGCTTAGCCATTTGAAAAAATCCTCCTTAAACAGTTTATATCGTGTTTTAATGATTCTTTTGTGGTCAGCGGGCGGAACAACGTGTTCAACATTGCCATTTTACCGTATTCACGGGGGAAAATCAATCTCTATTTCAAGATTTAACAATTTAATAATTTTCCCGGCCGGCACGCTTGTTGATCAGCTTTTCCTGCAGGCCCTTGGGCAGCTCGATATAGTGGCTGGGTTCCATGGTGTACTGGCCGCGGCCCTGTGTACGGGAGCGCAGGTCAGTGGCATAGCCGAACATCTCGGACAGGGGCACAAAAGCATCGATCTGCTGTGCGCCGGAGCGCATTTCATAACCCTGAATCTGGCCGCGGCGGGCATTCAGATCGCCGATAACGTCGCCCATATACTCATCGGGGACAATGACGCAAACCTTCATGATGGGTTCCAGCAGCGTGGGATCCGCCTTGCGCATAGCCTCCTTGAAAGCCATGGAGCCGGCAATCTTAAACGCCATTTCAGAGGAGTCAACCTCATGATAAGAACCATCATACAGTGTGACCTTGACATCCACCACAGGATAGCCTGCCACAACACCGGAGAGCATAGCGCCCTGAATACCGGCATCAATGGCGGGAATATACTCCTTGGGGATGGCGCCGCCCACAACGGCATTGACAAACTCATAACCCTTGCCGGACTCGTTCGGCTCGATGTGGATCTTGACGTGACCATACTGGCCCTTACCGCCGGACTGGCGGGCATACTTGGTATCCTGATCCACCGCCTTGCGGATGGTCTCCTTATAGGCCACCTGAGGTGCGCCCACATTGGCTTCCACCTTGAACTCGCGGAGCAGACGGTCCACAATGATCTCCAGATGCAGCTCACCCATACCGGCGATGATGGTCTGACCCGTTTCTTCATCGGTGTAGGTGCGGAAAGTGGGGTCTTCCTCCGCCAGCTTGGCCAGCGCAACGCCCATCTTTTCCTGACCGGCCTTGGTCTTGGGTTCGATGGCCACGCGGATCACAGGCTCGGGGAACTCCATGGACTCGAGAATGACAGGGCTGTTCTCATCGCACAGGGTATCACCGGTAGTGGTGTTCTTCAGTCCCACAACGGCGGCGATATCGCCGGCATATACCGTGTCGATGTCCTCGCGGTGGTTGGCGTGCATCTGCAGAATGCGGCCCATACGCTCGCGCTTACCCTTGGTGGCATTGAGCACGGAGGAGCCGGCGGTCAGCTTGCCGGAGTAGACGCGGAAGAAGGTCAGGCGGCCCACATAGGGGTCGGTCATGATCTTGAAAGCCAGCGCGGCAAAGGGTTCTTCGTCGCTGGAGTGGCGATCCACTTCCTCGTCTGTCTTGGGATCCGTACCCACGATGGCGGGCACGTCCGTGGGAGCGGGCATAAAGTCCACAATGGCATCCAGCAGCTTCTGCACACCCTTATTGCGGTAAGAGCTGCCGCAGGTGACGGGCACCATTTTCACAGCGCAGGTGGCCTTGCGGATAGCCGTGCGAATCTTTTTGGCAGGAATCTCCTTGCCTTCCAGATACATCTCCATGATCTCATCATCGAACATGGAAACGGCATCCAGCATCTTTTCACGATACTCGTTGGCCAGATCCACCATATCCTCGGGGATCGGCTCGACGCGAACGTCCTTACCCAGCTGATCGTAATAGATATCAGCATTCATCTCCACCAGATCGATGATACCACGGAAGGTATCCTCTTTTCCGATGGGCAGCTGGATCGGTACGGCATTGGCCTTCAGCCGGTCATGCACCATGTCCAGCACGTGATAGAAATCCGCGCCGGTGATGTCCATCTTATTGACGTAGATCATTCTGGGCACATGGTAGTGATCCGCCTGACGCCACACAGTCTCAGACTGGGGTTCAACGCCGCCCTTGGCGCACATGACGGTCACGCTGCCGTCCAGCACGCGCAGAGAACGTTCCACTTCCACGGTGAAGTCCACGTGGCCCGGGGTATCAATGATATTGATGCGGGTCTGGGGGAACTGGTTCTCGCTGCCTTTCCAATAGCAGGTGGTGGCCGCGGAGGTGATGGTGATACCACGCTCCTGCTCCTGCTCCATCCAGTCCATGGTGGCAGTACCCTCGTGCGTTTCACCCAGCTTGTAGTTGACGCCCGTATAGTACAGAATACGCTCTGTGGTCGTGGTCTTGCCTGCGTCGATGTGGGCCATGATGCCGATATTTCTTGTATTTTCCAGTGTTACCTTTCTCGGCATACCGTTCTCCTTTTTCTATAATGCAATTCCTTGCGGGATTACCAACGGAAGTGGGCGAATGCCTTGTTGGATTCGGCCATCTTGTGGGTATCCTCGCGCTTCTTCACGGCGCTGCCGGTGTTGTTGGCGGCATCCATGATCTCGCCTGCCAGGCGCTCGGCCATGGTACGCTCACCGCGGGCGCGGGAGTAGGCAGTCAGCCAGCGCAGACCCAGGGTCTGACGGCGGGCAGGACGAACCTCCATGGGGACCTGATAGGTGGCGCCGCCGACACGGCGGGCCTTGACTTCCAGGCTGGGCATGATATTCTCCATAGCCTGAGTAAAGACTTCCAGAGGCTCTTTCTCGGTCTTTTCCTTGATGATGTCAAACGCACCATATACGACCTTCTGAGCCACGCCCTTCTTACCATCCAGCATAATGCTGTTGACCAGCTTGGTCACCAGCACGGAGCCGTACATGGGATCGGGCAGGATCTCTCTTTTGGGAACATTACCTCTTCTGGGCACTATGCTTCCCTCCTTCATAAGAATATGATTTCATAGGTACTCAGCAGCACGCGCAATGTGTTGGCTGCTGTACGGCCTGCCAAAGAGGTATATAAAATATAGTACCTTTTCGGCAAAGCTCTTTTTAATTGCTTTTGGTCGATCGCTTATTTCTGCTTGGGACGCTTGGCACCGTACTTGGAACGAGCCTGCATACGGCCCTGAACGCCCTGGGTATCCAGCGTACCACGGATGATGTGGTAACGGACGCCGGGCAGGTCCTTGACACGGCCGCCGCGGATCATGACCACAGAGTGCTCCTGCAGAGAATGACCCACACCGGGAATGTAGGCGGTAACCTCGTAGCCGTTGGTCAAACGGACACGGGCGATCTTACGCAGAGCGGAGTTGGGCTTCTTGGGGGTCGCGGTTCTCACGGCGGTGCAGACGCCACGCTTCTGAGGGGAGGAGAGGTCGGTCTCCTTGTTCTTCAGCGTATTCAGGCCCTTCTGCATAGCGGGGGAATTGGACTTGTAGGTAGCCTTTTTCCGGCCCTGCTTGACCAGCTGATTAAAAGTAGGCATGCAATAGGTACTCCTTTCTTAAAAAATGTGGGAATAGCTCCCTGTATTTTCCTCGGAATAAGGATATTTTATTCCGCAAGGAACAAGTTTTACGCGGCGCTCAGTTCTCAAGAGCGGCGGCCGCAGCGGTGCCCACGGCGATGGAGCAGGCGCGGCCCAATTGAGCCATGGTATAATCCGTGACTACCTCAATACCGGAGGCGCGGCACAGCGTTTCCACCGGCTCTGTGAGACGCGGATCGGCATCGCAGGCCAGAAACACCCTGCGTACCCTGCCGGCGGCCACGGCGCGGCGGACCTGCTTGAGACCCACTACCTTTTCCCTGGCTGCCAGTGCTTCCATGGGCGGCGCTCCCTTCTTTCGATGCGGTATGAGGGCCGCATGACAAAGTTCGCGGAACAATACCCGCGCAAGTTAGAATTATATCATAGGCGGGAAACAGCGTCAAGTGGATTTATACCAAAAATTTGTGCTTTTCTCCGAAATCACTCGGTAAAATGTGTGCAGTTCAGAGAATCGGCAGACAACAGAGCGGAAGAAACGGGACTATCCTCAAGGACAGTCCCGTTTCCGGCAAAAACTCAGTCGGTGGTGGCAGCAGCTACCTGATTGGTGAAAATGACCTCCTGCGGCGCGGTCTCTTCCTCCACCGGGTCGGGATTGGGAACCAGCTCCTCGGCCAGTTCGCGGTAAGCGCCCAGACCGGCGCCGGCGGGAATCAGCTTGCCGATGATGACATTCTCCTTCAGGCCCGCCAGATGATCCACCTTGCCCTTGATGGCGGCTTCGGTCAGCACCTTGGTGGTCTCCTGGAAGGATGCGGCGGACATCCACGAATCCGTGGCCAAAGAGGCCTTGGTAATGCCCATGAGCACCTGCGTATAGGTGGCCTCCTGCAGCGGCTCGCCCTCGTCATTGGTCTCGCCGGCAGCATTGCGGACGCGGATCTCAGCGTTGGCGTCCTCCACATCCAGAATATCGGTCATGGCGCCGGAGAGCAGGTTGGTATCGCCGGACTCCTCCACGCGGACCTTACGCATCATCTGGCGGACAATGACCTCGATGTGCTTGTCGTTGATATCCACGCCCTGCTGACGGTACACCTTCAAAACCTCCTGAATGAGGTAGTTGTGCACAGCGGAGGCGCCGCGGATACGCAGCACATCGTGGGGATTCAGTGCGCCGTCCTGCAGCTGACGGCCCTTTTCAATGATCTCACCGTCGGAAACCTGCAGGCCGGTGTGGGGCACCGCGTAGGTGCGGGTATCACCGTCGTCGGCAGTGATGATGATGTTCAGCAGGCTGCCCTTGGCGGCCTCCTCAAAACGGACCTTGCCGCCGATCTCGGCCAGCGTCGCCATCTTCTTGGGACGGCGTGCCTCAAACAGCTCCTCCACTCGGGGAAGACCCTGCGTGATGTCGCCGCCGGCAACGCCGCCGGTGTGGAAGGTACGCATGGTCAACTGGGTACCGGGTTCACCGATGGACTGGGCAGCGATGATACCCACCGCCTCACCGGGAGCCACCGGCTTGGAGGTGGCAAGGTTCATACCGTAGCACTTGGCGCAGATACCGCTGTGAGCCTTGCACGTCAGCACGGTACGGATCTCAGCGGTGTGAATATCGAAAGACTCCAGCAGTGCGGCATCGTCCTCGGTCATCATGTGATCCTTGGAAATCAGCACCTCGTTGGTACCGGGTTTGCAGATATCGCGGACAGGGAAACGGCCCTTGACGCGCTCGGAGAACTTCTCGATGATCTGGCCGCCCTCGCTGATCTCGGACACCACGATACCCTTTTCCACGCCGCAGTCATCCTCGCGGATGATCACATCCTGGCAGACATCCACCATGCGGCGGGTCAGGTAGCCGGAGTCGGCGGTACGCAGAGCCGTATCGGCCAGGCCCTTACGGGCGCCGCGGCTGGAGGTGAAGTATTCCAGCACGCTCAGACCCTCGCGGAAGTTGGCCTTGATGGGGATCTCGATGGTCTTGCCGGCGGTGTTGGCCATCAGGCCGCGCATACCGGTCAGCTGGCGGATCTGCTTCATGGAGCCGCGGGCGCCGGAGTCTGCCATCATGAAGATGGGGTTGTACTTGTTCATGTTGGCGGTCAGCGCATCGGTAACGTCGTTGGTAGTCTTTTCCCACTCGCGCACCACCAGCTTATAGCGCTCGTCATCGGTGATGAAGCCCATGTTGAACTGATCCTCGATGTCCAGCACGCGATCCTCGGTCTCACGGATCAGCTCATACTTCTTGGCGGGCACCACCATGTCCGCGATGGAGATGGTAATAGAGCCGCGGGTGGAGTACTTATAACCGGTGGCCTTAATGTTGTCCAGCACCTCGGCAGCGATGGTGAAGCCGAACTTCTTGATGGTGCGGTCCACGATCTTGCCCAGCTGCTTCTTGCCGCAGGTCTCGGTGATCTCATAATCGAAGAACTTGTCGGTGGGTTGGCCGTTGTCGTCCAGACGTTTGACAAAACCCAGATCCTGCGGCACGTTGCGGTTGAAGATGATCCGTCCGGCGGTGGCGCGCACCACATGGGACAGCTTCTCGCCATTGAATTCCTTCTCCACGCGGACCCAGACAGGCTGGTGGATGCCGATGATGTGCTCGTTGTAAGCCATCAGCACCTCATCCTCGTCGCGATAGATGTTCAGGCGGTTGTTGGCCTTCTCCTCGTCGGTCAGCTCATCGTAGCTCTTGCCGGCCAGCGCGAAGTCGATGCCCTCGGGCCAGTATTCGTCGTTGTCCATCTGGGAGACGCCGTTTTCAAACCGCTCGAAGGTCAGGTAGTAGGAGCCCAGCACCATATCCTGCGTAGGCACGGTGACGGGGCCGCCATCCTGGGGACGCAGCAGGTTGTTGGCAGACAGCATCAGCAGACGGGCCTCGGCCTGCGCTTCAGCGGACAGGGGAACGTGAATGGCCATCTGGTCGCCGTCGAAGTCGGCGTTGAAGGCGGTGCAGTTCAGGGGGTGCAGCTTCAGGGCGCGGCCCTCCACCAGCACCGGCTCAAAGGCCTGAATACCCAGACGGTGCAGCGTAGGGGCACGGTTGAGCATCACGGGATGATCTTTGATGATCTCATCCAGCGCATCCCACACCTCGGTGCGGCCCTTATCCACCATCTTCTTGGCGGACTTGATATTGTTGGCCGAGCCGTCCTCCACCAGCTTCTTCATGATGAAGGGGCGGAACAGCTCCACCGCCATCTCCTTGGGCACACCGCACTGGTAGATCTTCAGCTCGGGGCCGACGCAAATAACGGAACGGCCGGAGTAGTCCACGCGCTTGCCCAGCAGGTTCTGGCGGAAGCGGCCCTGCTTACCCTTGAGCATGTCGCTGAGGGACTTGAGGGCGCGGTTGTTGGCGCCGGTGACGGGACGGCCGCGTCGGCCGTTGTCGATCAGGGCGTCCACCGCCTCCTGCAGCATACGCTTCTCGTTGCGCACAATGATATCGGGGGCGTTCAGCTCCATCAGGCGCTTGAGGCGGTTGTTGCGGTTGATGACCCGGCGATAAAGGTCGTTCAGGTCGGAGGTGGCAAAGCGGCCGCCGTCCAGCTGCACCATGGGACGCAGCTCAGGCGGGATCACCGGCAGCACATCGATGACCATCCACTCGGGCTTATTGCCGGAAATGCGGAAAGCATCCACCACTTCAAGGCGCTTGACCACGCGAGCCTTCTTCTGGCCGGAGGTGGTCTTCAGTTCGGCGTGCAGCTGCTCGCTCAGCTGCTCCAGATCGATCTGCTGCAGCAACTCCTTGACAGCTTCGGCGCCCATGCCGGCGCGGAAATCGTCCTCATACTTTTCGCGGAAATCGCGGTACTCCTTTTCAGACAGGATCTGGTTCTTCATCAGCGGCGTCTCGCCGGGATCGGTAACGATATAGGCGGCGAAATACAGCACCTTCTCCAGAATGCGGGGGCTGATATCCAGCAGCAGACCCATACGGGAGGGAATGCCCTTGAAGTACCAGATGTGGCTGACGGGGGTGGCCAGTTCAATATGGCCCATGCGCTCACGGCGCACCTTGGCGCGGGTGACCTCCACGCCGCAGCGGTCGCAGATCTTGCCCTTGTAACGAATCTTCTTATACTTGCCGCAGTGGCACTCCCAGTCCTTGGTAGGCCCGAAAATACGCTCGCAGAACAGGCCGTCCCGCTCTGGCTTCAGGGTGCGGTAGTTAATGGTCTCAGGCTTCTTGACCTCGCCGTAGGACCACTCGCGGATCATCTCCGGAGAAGCGATGC